>Ga0116152_10000161_pt1 | contig 53045 bp, 49 predicted proteins | sample AD_UKC119_MetaG_FD_89894 | JGI IMG/M metagenome (GOLD analysis project Ga0116152, IMG submission 89894) | Active sludge microbial communities of municipal wastewater-treating anaerobic digesters from Hong Kong - AD_UKC119_MetaG | ecosystem: Engineered > Bioreactor > Anaerobic > Digestate...
CTTTTTCCCTGCGGATGATCTCCTTGATCTGCGCGGCGATGGCGGGGTCAAGGCCCGTGGTGGGCTCGTCCAGAAACCACATGGCGGGGTTGTTGAGCAGGGAACGCGCAAACGTCAGCCGGTGCTTCATGCCCTTGGAAAACGCGCCGGCCTTCATGTTTTCCTTGCCGCCCAACCCTACCATGTCGATCAGCTCGCGCGGATCGCGCGTTGGCACGTCAAACAGCTTTGCATAGTAGCGCAGGTTTTCCTCGGCGGTCAGCTTGGAGTAGAGGTTGGACTGCTCAAAGCTCATGCCGATGCGGTTGAAACGCTTTTTGTCCTCCCTGTGCAGGTCGTAGCCATCCACCACCGCCTCGCCCTTTTGCAGCGGCAGCAGCCCCGTCAGGATACCCTGCGTGGTGCTTTTGCCCGCGCCCGAAGGCCCCAGAAACCCGAATATTTCGCCCTTGCCGATCTCAAACGAGAGTTCCTTCACGGCGCAGCGCTCGCTGCCCGCATACGAATAGAACAGGTCTTTTACATGGATCATGGTCATTTCCCCCTTGTAATCCCGTGCAGCGTTACCTGCACGCCGAGCTCATAAAGCGTTTCCAGATCGTCCTGGCCCATCTCCCGATTGGGTTTTTGGGCAATCAGGTATTCGATGATGGTCGCGTTGATGTTGGTCAGCAGCTTGAACAGCAGCTCCGGCGTCATCCCCGCCACCACTTCGCCGTTGTCCACGGCGCGGCTTACGGTTTGGTACAGCCAGACCGCCAGCTCGCTTTTTTCCGCGCTGGCAAGCATCCTGTGGTACAGCGCCGAGTTTTCCATCTGCAAAATGCTCTGCGCGCAGCGGAAATACGCCTCGTTTTCCAGCCCAAAGCGCAGCCCGCCGGTATACATCGCGCGGATACAGCTCTCCAGGTCGTCGCCCGCCGCCTCGTCGATCGCGCGCTGCATGTACGCTATTTTCCGCCGGCCCGCTTCCATACCGACGAACACGAACAGATCGTCCAGATCCTCAAAATACTGGTAAAAGCTGCCCGTAGCAATGCCCGCGTCCTTTACGATGCGGGTGACGCTGGCCTTGTCGAAGCCGTTTTCGGCAATCTCGCGCAGCGCGGCGTTGAGAATGCGCCGCTGCTTTTCCTCTTTCAGGTTGAAATACGTTTCCTTGGGCAAGGAATTCCACCTCGATTGATTTCGTTTGTTAATGAATGTGAATTCATATTCACATTATAGACAGCATTCTTTTTGTTGTCAAGCATAGGATGAAAATTTTGTTTACGCTACCGTACTGCCGTTATCCACGGGCCGCTCGGGGCACACCAGCACCGTACCCTGCGCCCCTTCTACGGCCAGCACGCGCACCGTGCTTTTCACCAGCCCGATATACAGCGGCGGCACGTTGACACAGCAGATGATCTGCCGGCCGATCAAATCCTCCGGCGCATAGAGCTTCGTGATCTGGGAGGACGTTTGTTTCACGCCGAGCTCACCGCCGAAATCGATGGTCATGGCATAGGCGGGGTTGCGGGATTTGCGGTTGATTTTCACCGTCAGCACCGTGCCCACGCGGATATCCAGCCTGTCAAAATCTTCCATGGTTATCATTGTGCGATTTCCTCCGTGGGCAGGGCTTCCAGCAGGCCCGTATCGTGGTTAACCGCGTAGAGCGTGTTCGCCGTTATGCTGCCGTCCGCCGTCACAGCCCGGGCAATCGCGGTCTGCACATAGTCGTCCGCCTGGTACACCAGCACATAGTCATAGTCCGCAAGCTGCGCCTGCCACGCCTCCGCCGTTACGGGATACGTCCACGTATACTGCTTGTCCTCGGGGTCGCGCAGCCAGTAGGTGGCGCCGAGGTTTGTCTGGCGCGGATACAGCGCATAGCGCAGGGTATGGTAGGATGTGCCGTCGTCGTTCTGGCTGACGATGTACACGCGCGCGTCGTTAGCGATCACGCGCTGCGCTTCATCGGCCACGGCGTAATAGGTGTGGTATTTTTCGTTGGCGGATGCAAAATCGCGGCCGGTCAGCCCGGTCAGCGCACCGCTGCCCGCCAGCACCACACACACGCAGGCCAGCACCGTCAGCAAGTGCCGCCGCCATGTCCATCGCGGCGCATCGGCCAGCACCTTAAAGGCGGAAGCCGCGACGACCAGCCCCCAGTATACGTACCCGATGCTGAGCAGCCGCTGAAAGTTCAAAAGCTTTGCCGCGTCGTCCGCGCCGATGACAAACACATATGACAGCCACAGCCCGGCCGCAAACACCGCCGTAACCGCGGGCGCGATCCACAGCGCCGTACGCACGTCCCGCAGGGTTTCCTTTGCCTGCAGGGCATGCACCAGCAGCGCCGTACCACACGCCAGCGCAATCGTAATCGCTAAAAACGACGCGTACGCCGTAAACAGCGTGAACACCGTACCGCCGCCAAGCGTCAGTGCGACGCGGTACGATACCATCTTGGCCGTAAAGCTCTGCCAAAACAACGGCAAAATGCCCGCCGTCGCGCCGTGCAGGCTGAAGCCAGGGTGCAGCCACGAAAGCCTTGCCAACAGTACCCATGCCGCCGGCACGGCAAACAGCATGGTTCGCCGTCCGCGCGCCGATTGTTGATATCCCGCGTCGCGCCGCAGCGTAACGCCGTACAGTGCAAGCGCGGAAAGCGCAAAGTACAGTCCCGCGTCCTTTGCCAGCGTAAGCACAAACAGATACAGGCCAAGCCGGATTGCCCGCAGGGTAGATTTTTGCTGTGCCGCCGTCAGAAAACTAACCGCCGCGAGGATTGCCAGAAAGCCATCCGGATTGAGCGCGGAAAACAGATCAAACGCGTGCAGCGGAACGCACACCAGCACGAGGAAGAAAAGCAGTGTATAGCCCGCCCGCACCCAGCGTCTGGGATGGGTGACGGCCACAAGCGGCGTAAGCAGCGCCAGGCATGCCGTGCCGTAAGCCACGTACAGCAGCCAATCCGTAAAGCCCGCCCCGGGCGTAAACAGCGACTGGCTGACCTGGAAAACAGTCTGGAACACCGCCATCGCGGGCGCATAGGCAAGCGTGCCGGCGGCGGGCGTCAGGCTGCCGGTATAAAACATCGCCTTGGCCATCAGCGCCCACTGGGTGTAATCTTCCTGCAAAAGCGGCATGCGGCCGCGGCTGCTGTACAACAGCCACGCAAATCCCAGTCCCAGCAGCAGCAGCGAAGCATCCCACTGCGGTTTCCACCGGCCGCGCAGGGTTTGGATCAGCCCGACAACGCCCAGCGCAGTCATGCCGAACACGCCCGCATACACGCTGAAGCGCAGCAGGCCGACCTGCGCGCACAGATAGGTATGCGCGATCAAAAACAGCACACTCAGCGGCACCATCTCCGCCACGCGCCGTTTCAGCAGCGCCGCCATAAACACCGCGCCGCCCGCAATTGCCATAAACACAAGCATGCTGCCCGCCATACGCAACCTCCCGCCGTTTTCCTCCATTCTACCACAATTCGGGCAGAAAGGCTGTAAACAAGCATGCCCACCGATTGACTTCCCGCGACAATCAAACTACAATATTTCTATCATCCAGAAAAGGAGCGCACTATGAGCGTTGTCATCCTGCCGCTTGTGCTGATCACGCTGGCGGCGCTGGCCGTCGGCTATTGGTTTGACCGGAGGTTTGAAACCGCGCTGCCCGTAACGGTGCTGGGCGTGATGCTTGTTTTGTACGCCTTTTATGCGTTTGATCTGCTCCGCGTAGGGCGGGTGGCGGTAATCGCTGTGTGCGCCGCGCTGCCGGCGGCCGCGGCTGTGCGCATGGTGCGGCGGCGGGACGCGGCGGCGTTTGTTAAATCAGCGGTGCTCACGCCGCAGATGGCGCTGTACCTGCTGCTGATCGTGCTGTTTTTCTACCTCTCGCGGGATAAACTGGTGGCGATCTGGGACGAGCTGCGCCTGTGGGGCTCGCTGCCCAAGGCACTGCATGCCTACGGCACGCTGCAGTTTGGCGAGGATGCCTCGCTGTATTCGTTTTCTCAGTCTTACCCGCCCGTAATGCCGCTGCTGCAATACTTTTTCGTCAGCTTTTCTTCCGTGTTTTCGGAAGGCGCGCTGTACTTCACCCGCGCGTGGTTCGGACTTACATTGCTGCTGCCGCTGACGCGCGGCATGGGTTGGCGCAGCTGGCATGGGCTGGCCGCCATCGCGTTTTTGATGGTGTTCGTGCCCTACTGCCTCACCACCAACGATCCCGATTACGCCTTTTACTACGAAAGCCTGTACGTGGACGCGCCGGCGGGGCTGCTGTGCGGCTACCTGTGCTGGCAGGCGGCCAACGACTGCTATAGGGACCGGTTTTCCGCCGCCGCCTTTGCCGTCACCCTTGCCGCACTGACGCTGATGAAGGATTTCGGCATCCTGTTCGGCGGGCTGTGCCTGCTGGGCAGCCTGCACTGGGTGCGGGCGCATAAGCCGCGCAAGCCCGCCATTCTCCGCGCCGCGATCGCCGCCGCCGCGCTGGTGGCCGCGTATCTGTCGTGGCAGCTGCTGATGCGCCTGTATAACGTGGTGAACTACAACACCATCACCGCGACCATCCCGACGCTTGCAACGCTTTTCACCGCGTTTGGGTACTATGCCTCACTGACGTTCACCGTCAGCCTTTGGGCGGCAACGCTGACGGTGCCCTACGGCACATATCTGCTGGCGCTGCTGCTGCTGTACGCGCTGCTGGTCTGCCGCGGCAAGCGGCTGTACAAGCGGGACGCCCTGTTCATCCTGCTGCGGATCATCGGCTACGGCGGCTACTTTTTTGCGTATGTAATGATGTTCCGCGACGACATCGCGGGCGGCAGCTATCCCAGCATCGCGCGCTATATGGCGGCCATGCTGCTGTGCGAAACCTATGTGTTTTTGATGACATGGATGCAGGTTTCCCGTCGCGAAAGGCGCTTCCTGCACCGCCCGTTCCCCTCGCTGCAGGCCAGCAGCAAGGCGGCGGCCGTGCTGCTGACCGCCGCGCTGCTCGCCCTGTCCGTACCGACGATACAGGGCTTTTGGCAGTATGACGGCGGCGTGTACTGGGACGCGGAGCAGGCCGCAGAGCTGGTGGAGGATAATATTGATTCCACTGACGGCGAAATTGCGGATATCTGGCTGGTGATCGGCGGCGACGCGTGGGAAAACTCCCTGCTGCACCACCGCGTGTACTTCGATCTGGTCGGCACGGGCGCACGCATCAAGACCTACATTCTGCAAACCAACATCACCCAAAGCGGGCAGGGCTACACGCCCGATACCTTCCTGGCCGCGCTGCAATCGGGCGGCTATGACTATGTGCTGCTGCTCTACGGCGACGACGAATTGCAGGAGGAATTTGGCTCCCTCTTCCCCGAACTGGAGCCCTATATGACGGATTTTCTATTGTACAAGGTGGACGATCAGGACGACGGCAGTGTAACGCTTTCGTTCGCGGCGTAATTTACGGTTTCACGGCGCAGGTCGCCCAGTAAGCGGGAATGTTGAACTTTGCGCTCGTCCCTTGGGTATCTACGTCCTCATATACATCCAGCAGGTGAAATCCAGCCTGCAGCTGGCCGCGGATCTGCTCCTCCAGCGTATGGGAAAACTGCACGCCGTCGTTGTCCCGCATCGCTTTTTCGTAAAGCGCTTTGTTTTGCAGCGGATTGTACGGCAGGCTGTATTTGATTTCTGTTTCATCCCAATCGATGATGAAATTAAACCCGTTATCCATACCCGCCAACAGACGGCCGCCGGGCTTGAGAATGCGATAGCACTCCCGCCACACGGGCTTGGCCTCCTCGATATAGCAGTTGGCCACGGGATGGAAGATCAGGTCGAAGCTGTTGTCCGCAAAGGGCAGCGGCTTGGTCATATCGGCACGCACAATATGGATGGGATATCCCTCGCGCTCGGCGACCATCCGGTCGCTTTCCAGCTGCTTTTGAGAGTAATCCAGCACCGTACAGTTCGCGCCCAGCGCGGCAAACACCGGCATCTGCTGCCCGCCGCCGCAGGCCAGCCCCAGCACCGCTTTGCCCCGCAGCGCGGGGTACCAGTCCCTGGGCACGGGCGTCGAAGGGGTCAGCAGCATCTGCCACGTTCCCTGTTGAGCCGCCCGATACACATCGTGCGTGATCGGCGTGCCCCATTCCCAGCCGTCGTTTGCCCAGCTGTCGATCGTTTTCGCGTTTATATCCTGATAATTCATCGCTTTTATCCTCTAACTCTGCTTTGCCAGGCAGGACAGGCGTCCAGCACCACCCGATGCGCCACGCGGTTGATCTGGTCGTCCATCAGGGAAAAGGCGACGCAGTCCAGCTGCACGTCCTGGGGCAGGGCGGCAAAGGCGGGCGTGCCCCGCAGGCGCAGGATAGCGGCCAGCGCGTCGGCGCGTGTAAAATCGTCCGAAAACGCGTGCCGTCCGTCCATATCCCCGTATTGGTATTCCATGCGCGCGCCGCGGTCAAAGCGGCGGGTCAGGCACGATAAAAGCCGTGCCATGTTGCCGTCGTCAAGCATCAGTTGGTTAAAATACGCCATAAAGGACGCGTCGTCCGCCTGTTTCCAAAACGTGAGCACCGGCAGCGGATGGGGCGTCAGCAGCCAGTTGCCGCCGTCCGCATAGGCACGGATCTTGCGCAGCAGCCGCTCGCCGTAAGCCCGTACCGTTTCCCTGCCGACCGTAACGCCCTCCGCGTCCGGACTGTTACTTTGGATACGCTGCACCAGCACCGCCAGCGCCGGCAGCGTGCCTTCCGCGGCATTTTCGATCGCCTGCGCCAGGCAGTGTGCCTGCGTATCCGCGTCCATTTGGGCCAGGATACACAGCGCCGCATAACAGCACGACTGGAAATGCGAACGCTGCAGCGGCTTTTCCGACGGGGTTTTTTCTTCCGGCAGACGGCTGAGCCACAGCGTTTCCAAAAAGAACATCGGCAGCTTACCGTTGTCGATATCCTCCAGATAATGCGGCAGCTGGGCGATATACGCGCCGCGCCGCTGCGCCTGCATGCCGTCGGTAAACGCGCGCAGGGCCGCCGCGTCCATGGTGCGGACGGAGCGCATTATCTCCTGGCGCGTAACGGTCAGCGTTTCCGGCGACAGCGTGAAATACAGATCAAAAAATTCCTCGCAGCAGATGCGGCGCATGCGCACATAGTGCTGGTCGGGCTCCTCGCCGTAGACATCCAGCACGTTGGCGCCGTAGCGCGGGAACATGTGCCCAATCAGCGGCAGCAGGGTTTTATCGCCGTGTGCGCCAAGCTCACCGACCATGCGCTGATGGTCGCGCTTGAGGCGCTGCTTCTCCGTGCTTCCCGCCGTGGCAAACGCCAGCCCACCGCCGCGCAGCAGATCGTCCCGATGGGCAAGCATCCACGGCAGCGCCCGGGGCACATGCAGCTGCAGCGCGGTAACCGCCGCCAGATCGGCGAAGTTCACCTCGTTGCCCAAGAGCTGGTAGTGGAAACGGAAGGTATTGATAAAGCGGTACACATCACGGATGCTCGTGATATGCGCATACAAAAACGGCTTCAGCTCGTCCAGATACGCCGGATCGCAGTTCAGGTCGGCCTTTGCCTGCCGCCAGACCTCAAAATAGGCGTCGAGGACCGCCTGTATGCGGCCGCTTGGCGGTGCGGGCACGGGATAGACCGCCTGCATAAACTTTTGCAGGTATGCCCGTCCGTCCGCGTTCAGCTCTTTAGCCAGGGCATTGGCGACGATATCCTGATCAAACGACAGCAGATACACCATACGCGGAAAATCCGCCACGGTGTTGACCAGCTGCAGCGCGTGGCGGATGCGGCGGGAGGACAGCCGGTCGATATCGTCCATCATCACAAATATCCTGCGCTTCTGCTTTTTCAGCCGCTTGCAGGCCTTGGCCTTTTTCTTTAATACATCCTTTTGCAGCCTGCGCTTTTTCTTTTTGGCAGCCGGCTCCAGCGGGCCGCCGTACTGCAGCGCGGCGGCATATCGGGCGACCGCCTTGCCGGCCTTGCGCAGCTTTTTGCCGTTATCGCGCCGCGTGAGCGCGGCGGCAAGCATTTGTAAAAATTGCCCCGGCAGCATTTCCGCCGAGGGATACTGCCATGGGTTGAACCGGATCACAATCGCGCCGCCGGCCTTGCGCTTTTGCAGCGCTTCTTCCGTCAGGTTCAAAAGGGACGTTTTGCCCGATCCCCAGCTGCCGCAAAGCCCGATGGCAAAGCTATGCCTGCCCTTTGCCGGACAGGCAAGCATAGCAGACGCTATCTGCCGCGCAAACGCGCTGCGCCCCAGCAAATCTTCCTTTGCGGTTGTAATGGGTTGATCGGACAGCATGTGTAATCCTTTCGCGCGTTACTTAAGTTGTTCCCTGTTCCACGCGAGCAGGGCGCCAAGTTTGGTGCCAAAGCCCAGCGCGCGGTACATCGGCTCGTCACACGGCGCGCACCCTACCCACAGCGATACGATCCCTTCCTGCGCGCAGGTTATCTGTACATATTTCGTCAGCTGGCGCGCAATGCCCTGCCCGCGGAACACCGGCTCGATATAAAAATCCTCGAATACGCCCGCGATACGGCACTGAAACGTGGAAAAAATGCAGCTCACGGAGCACGTGCCCACCACACGCGTGCGGTATTTGGCCACATAAAAGCGGATGGCTCCGTCATCAATCGCCTCACGCAGGGCCATGCGTTGTTCCTCGGTAAGCTGCGGCTCCCCGATGGCGCGCTTATAATTGGCCTGCAGGGTGAAAATCTGGGAGATATCGGCTTCCCGCAGCGCCTCGCAGCGGATGGACAGCTCCTCGGGCGGCAGCACCATCATAAAATCACCGTCCGTGTTGTAACCGTTGGGCCGGAAGCCCAGCGATTCCCAAAACCTCCGCGCGCGGTTGGAGTGTGTGCCCAGCTCGTAATAGGCCGCCCGCTCCCGCTTTTGCAGCAGGCGGAAGCATGCCTTGCCAAAGCCTCTGCCGCGGTAAGGCGCAAAGATGCACATCTCCATCACGAAGCACTTGCCGTCCTCGCTGTGATAGGTGCAGCACAGGCAAAAGCCGATCCGCTCGCCGCCCTCCGCAACAAAATAGCGGTGCGCCGTATCCATGGGGCGCGCGCAGAGCTTTTCGATCGCGTCCCGGTATTCGTCCGAACGGAAGTAGGCCAGGTCCTCCGCATCCATCGGCTCGCACAGGTCGGACGACGGGATGAGGTCATCTGCCAAATAGGCGTCAAACGCCTCGCGATACGCGCGGATATCCTCCGGCGTTTCAATCAACTGCAGGTTCATACCGCACTTCCAATCTGTATTTGGCTGCGCTTATTGTACAGGGTACGGTACCCGAAGTACAGCGACGCAAACGTGGACAGGCATACCGTGGTGCAGATGGCGATCATGATGGCGATCTGGTAGAGGATGGCCGTCATCGGCAGCGTGCCGGAGAGGATTTGGCCGGTCATCATCCCGGGCAGCGATACGATGCCGGTGCCAAGCATGGAGTTGATGGTGGGCAGGATGGCCGTTTCCATCGCCTGCCGCACCAGCGGCAAAAACAGCTTGTCCGGCTTCACGCCCATGTTCTGCAGGGTTTCGATGCGCACGGTCTGGTCCTCCAGCAGCTGATAGAAGGTTTTTAAGCCCAGCGACACGCCCGTCATGGTGTTGCCCATCACCATGCCCGCAATGGGGATCACGTAGCGCGGATTGCCAAGGCTTTCGCCAACGACCAGCCATACGAAATACGCTGTCACCATCAGCCCCGAAAACGCAATGGACGCGGCCACAATCAGGCGAAAGCGCGGGTTGAGCCGCTTATTGATGGAAAACACGCGGAAGATTGCAAAGGCAATCATGCCCGCGAGATACACCACGATAAACAAGGGGTGCGGGTTTTGGAAGATATAGGTCAGTATCAGGCCCGCCAGCGTAAGCTGCAGCGACATGCGTACGCTCGCCCACAGCACGCTTCTGGTCTTGTTGATCTTGCCAAAGCGCATTACCGAGATCACCACGAGCAGCAGCAGGTAGATCAGCGCAAATTGCCACAGCTTGATCTGCACGATATCCGTCATTCGCAGGCCTCCTCTGTGAGTGCGATGCGGTGATCCGCATACGCGGCGGCCAGCACCGGGTCGTGGGAGATGGCAACCAGCGTGATGCCCTCCTGCCGGCAGTGCGCCTTGATGCGCTCCAGCAGCTGCCGCGCGGTTTTCTGGTCCAGCGCCGAGGTCGGCTCATCCAGCATCAGCACCTTCGGGCGCATGGCCAGGTGGATGGCCAGAAACACGCGCTGGCGCTCACCGCCCGAAAGCGTCTGACAGCGCGAGGTGAGCGGCATTTCGAGGCTGCACAAGTGCAGGCAGGAGAGCATTTCCTCCTCGCTTGCGCAGGGCTCGCCGCGATAGGCAAAGTATTGCTCAAAATTGCCGCGGATGGTATCGTCAAACAGGTACACCACCTGGCCGGCCAGCAGCACCTCCCGACGCAGCCGGATGGCGTCGATCTCGTTGATATCGGTGCCGCCGTAGCGCACGGTGCCCTCGGCGGGCGAAAGCGTGCCGTTAAACAGCCGCAGCAGCGTGGTTTTGCCCGATCCGCTTGCGCCGCAGATGAACGTGGCGCTGCCTTGTTCGATCTCGATGGCGGGGTAGCGCAGGGTATCCAGGTACCGCAGGTTTTTTGCTGTAATGATCGCTTGCATATCGTTACACCGCCAAATCGCGCCGACTAAAGGCGACCACCGCACCGGCATACAGCAGCGCCGCGCCGATGAACAGCACCATCACGCCGCCCATGGCCCCGCTTGTGCCCGCGGCAATGGCCTCGGGCCGGAAGAGCGTGAAGAACGTGGCATATTTCAAGGATTCGGTCTTGTCACCCGCCTGCGCCAGCAGCTGCAGCACAAACATCACCCCGGGGATACCCGCGCCGAAGGCCAGCGAGGTACGGGATTCGTTGAATACACACGAGGAAAGGAAGCAGACGCCGCCGATGAACAGCTGCAGCCCCAAAAGCCCCAGGTTGACAAGCAGCAGCCTGCCGGTTTCGGCCTGCTTTGGCGCATAGGCCGCGATAGTGACGATCTCCAGCGCCGTTGTAAACACGACCAGCGCCACGATGCCCGTGATCAGCACCATCATCTGGGTAATCGCCACCGTGCGGCGCTTGACCGGCGCGGCCAGCAGCGAAGCCATCGATCCCCGATCCACATAGCGCGCCACCAGCCCGTTGCCGCGGATGATGGCGAAGATCATCGGGAACAAAAGCAGGATATAGCCGTACAGGCCCGACACCATATATCCCAGCAGCGTTAAGGATTCCTCGGTGAAATCCATGCTGAACGCGGCCATCATCTGCGGCATGGTCTCGTTGAACTGGCGAAACATGGTCAGCATTTCCGGCGAATACATCACGATAATCATCACGACATACAGGGCGAGGATGGCGGCAAATATCACCAGCAGTTTCCAGCTGGATTTCATTTCGCGCTTATACAGCGTCGCGTTCATTCGGCCTCACCTCCGTAATACTGCAAAAAGATCTCTTCCAGGCTCTGGTTGGGCGCGGTGAGGTTTTGCACGGGGTAGCGGTTCAGCGCGGCGATCAGGTCGCGGATCGTATCGCCCACGGTAACCGCCACGCGGTGGTGGGTGAGCATCTCGGTGTGCAAATCCTCCTTGCAAAACGCCTCGGCGGCTTTGGAGTTTTCAAACGTGATGATGTACTTTTTCTGCTGCTTAGCCTTAAGCGCGTCTACCGAGTCCACCGCCACCAGCTTGCCCTGCCGGATGATGCCCACACGATGGCAGGTGCGCTCCACCTCTTCAAACATGTGGCTGGACATCAGGATGGTTTTCCCGCGCTCCTTTTCGTGCATCACCAGCTCGATAAAGCGGCTCTGCATCAGCGGGTCCAGCCCGCTGGTGGGCTCGTCCAAAATCAAAATGGACGGATCGTGCATCAGGGCGGCCACGATGCCGAGCTTCTGCTTCATCCCCTTGGACATCTTCTTGATGCGGCCCGCGGGATTGAGGTCAAACCGTTCCAGCAGCTCCCGCTGGCGGCCCGTGCCCTGCATGCCGCGGTAGCGCGCGATAAAACGCAGGTATTCCGTGCCGGTCATATCGTCAAAAAAGGCGATCTCCCCGGGCACATAGCCCAGCGTCCGCTGGATCTGGGCGCGCTGCGCCCAGCAATCCATGCCGCCGATTTGGCAAACCCCCGCCCGCGGCTTCAAAAAGCCCATCAGGTGCCGGATGGTGGTGGTTTTGCCCGCGCCGTTGGGGCCCAAAAAGCCGAACGCCTCGCCCTCGTCAACGGCGAATGAAACGTCAAACACGCCGCGATGGCCACCGTAATCCCGGGTCAGATTTTGGATGGAAACGACGCTCATACCGGTATCCTCCTTGTGGTAATCTGCGATGAGCCCATCATACCAATACCTTGTAACAATTGCAAACGAAACCGTACCATTCGTCCCGCTTTATGCCTGTAAACCGGCCTTGTGTGTTATAATAGGCAAAACATAGTGAGAAAGTTCAGGTGATCCCCGTGCAAACAACCCAACCTGCCGTATTTGCCAAAACCGTACAGGATAATATCGCCCGCGTCATCGTGGGCAAGCGGGACGTGATCGAAAAGATGATGGCCGCGCTGATTGCCAAAGGGCATGTGCTTTTGGAGGATGTGCCGGGCACCGGCAAAACGGTGCTGTCCAAAAGCCTGGCAAAGTCGCTGAGCTGCCGCTTTGCGCGCATCCAATTCACGCCCGACCTGATGCCATCCGACATCACGGGCAACAGCGTATACCAGCCTTCCACGGGCGAGTTTGAGTTTAAGCCCGGCCCCGTGTTTACCAACATTCTGCTCGCCGATGAAATTAACCGTGCCACGCCGCGCACGCAGTCGGCGCTGTTGGAGTGCATGGAGGAGCGGCAGGTAACCGAAGGCGGCGTAACCCGCAAGCTGGAAGCCCCGTTCTTGGTCATCGCCACGCAAAACCCCGTGGAAATTCAGGGCACGTTTGCCCTGCCCGAGGCGCAGCTGGACCGCTTTTTAATGCGGCTTTCGATGGGCTATCCCGAAGGGGACGAGGCGCTGGCAATCCTCAACCGCTTTATCCAAAACGATCCCATGACGGAGCTGGCCGCCGTTGCCACCGCTGCGGACTTGATCGCCGCGCAGGCCGCCTGCCCGAACGTGCAGGTGTCCGAGCCCGTGATGCGCTATATCGCCGCGCTGTGCGAGTTTACCCGCAAGCAGCCCAAGGTGCTGCTGGGCGTCAGCCCGCGCGGCATGCTGGCGCTGATGCGCGCCGCACAGGCGCTGGCGCTGATCCGCGGACGTGATTTTGTAACCCCGGACGACGTGAAAGCCCTTGCCGTGCCGGTGCTGGCGCACCGCGTGATCGTGCGCGGCGTGTACGGCAAAACCGACGCCGCCCAGGGCATTATCGCAGACGCGATGAAAACCGTACCGGTACCCACCGAGGATCCCGACGCATGAGCATGTTCGTACTGCTGGTCGTGGTTGCCTTTCTGGTGCTGCTGCAAGGCTGGATCGTGGGCAAAACCGGACTGCGCAAGCTGACCTACGAACGCCGGTTTTCCGCCGCCGACGGCTACGAGGGCGATCAGGTGCAGATGATCGAGGTTATCCGCAACCGAAAACTGCTGCCCGTGCCGATGGTCAAGGCGGAAAGCCATATTTCGCCGCACCTGCAATTTCATTCCGATAAGGAAGTGCACATTTCCGGCAAGCGCTACCATAAAAGCGTATTCTATTTAAAGCCGTTCCAGCAGATTACCCGCACGCACGAGGTGCGGCTGCTCAAGCGCGGCTACTACAACGCGGGCTCGGTGTCGGTGCAGGCCAGCGACCTGTTCGGGCTGCACATGCCGCGCATGCAGGTGGACACAGGCGCGGCCATCGAGGTGTATCCGCGCCTGCTCTCGCCCGATGAAATTCCGCTGCCCTCCACGCGCTGGCAGGGCGACCTGCTGGTGAAGCGCTGGATTATTCCCGATCCGATCTGGGTAAGCGGCATCCGCCCCTATACGTCGGGCGACGATCCCGGTGATATCCACTGGCGCGCCACGGCGCGCACCGGCGTTTTGCAGGTGAAGGTGCATGAAAAGACCGCCGATCCCAAAGCGCTGATCATCATCAACGCGCAGATGACCGAAAACCAATGGGGCGACCTGATGGAGTACGAGCAGCAGGTGGTGGAGTACATGATCTCCGCGACCGCAACGCTGTGCATTACCTCGCTTCGCCAGGGCGTGGAGGCGGGCTTTGCCATCAATGTGCCCGTGGATGAAGAAGAGGGATTTACGCTGCTGGCGCCCTCCCGATCCTCCACACGCGAAGGCGAAATCCTCTCCACCATGGCGCACCTCACGCTCAAGCGCACACAGACGATATTAAAGGTGCTCGACGACCTGCGCACCCTGACGGGCATGGATATGCTGCTGCTGTCGGTGTATGATTCCGAGCTGATCGAACAGCGGCTGGACGCGCTGCGCGCCAGCGGGAACACCGTGTCCCTGCAGCTGATCGATCGGATCGGTGCACAGGAGGAGGCATCATGAGCAAGCGTATCTTTCCCAAGGTCTGGGCCGCGTTTTTGATCTATCTGGCGACGCTGCCGCTGTTTTTGCTGCCTGCCGCCGCGCTGATCCCCGGCCATATCTGGATTGCCGGGCTGCTGCCCGTTCCCGCGCTGCTGCTTACGGCCTGGGCGGGACGGCGGACGGCCGCCAAGCGCGTGCCCACGCTGCTTTTCAGTATTTTGCTGATGGCGGCCGGCTGCACGGCGCTGTTTATCGGCATCCATCCGCTGGCCATCCTGCTGTTTCTGCCCTGCCTGTTTCTGATGCTGATTTTCATGCCCGCGATGGCGCGGCCCGCGCATCAGGAGTGGCCGGCCTCATACCTGGGCTTTGGCATCGTGGTGCATATTATCGCGCAGTTTGTCAAAAACATGGACGTGTTTGCCGGCGCTGCGTCCATTGTTACCTGGGCGTTTGCGGTGTACCTGATCGCGTGCCTGTTTGCTTTTAACCGCTCCGTGCTGATGGACAACAGCCCGTCCACGTCCAAGCCGCTGCTTTCGTTCAACCGCGGGCTGCTGGTAGGCTTCAGCCTGCTGGCTGTGCTGCTGGCCAACATCAAGGCCGTAGGCACCGCCATCCGCAGCGCGGTTTTATGGATTGTACAGGCGATCATCCGGTTTATCCTTTGGTTTTCCGCCCTGTTCGGCGGCGGCGAGGAAGTGATGCAGTCGGGCGAAACCGAATCCCAATCCATGGAGCTGCTGGGCGAAACCTCGGAGCCAAGCCTGTTTGCCCGGATTATGGAGGTCGTGCTGGCGGTTATCGCCGTCGCGGCGGTTGCACTGCTGCTCTACTTCGTGGGCAAGCACCTGTATAAGCTGCTCAAAAAGCTGTATCACATCATCCTCAATCAGCTGCAGGCCTACCGCCAGAAGATCTCGGCCGACTACAGCGACCAGAGCGAAAGCCTGCTGGACTGGAGCGAAATGCGAAAAACCGCCAGAGAGCGGATTGACCGCTTCCGGCGGCGTTATCTGCCTACCGCATGGGAAAAGCTGACTCCCGCGCAGCGCGTGCGGCGCGTGTACGCCATCCTGCTGCGCAAGCCCGAGGCTCCCGATCCCGCGCTGACCGCGCAGGAGATGCTCAAAAGCGGCGCCCTCAAGCTATCCGCCGATGACGCCGCCGCGCTGGCCGCGCTGTACGATCAGGCCCGCTACAGCGATCACCCGATCACCGACCGGCAGGCCAGCGAAGCGCGCAAGCGCACGGGCGTGTAAACAAGTCCGGCGCGCCGCCCCCTATGCTTACTCCCGTCGCCAGCCGTGCACCGCGCGGTCGGCGGCGGTTTTTTGATTCCTACATATCGTCCAGCAGCTCGGCCTTTTTGGCAAGATACTCGGCCTCGGTAATCGCGCCGGATTGGTAGAGATCATAAAATCTCTGAATACTGTCGGCGGTTTCGTCGGCCTCGGCGGGCGGCGGGCCGTCCTCCAGATAATAGCCGTAGGCGGGTTCCAGCGTTCCGATGCAGATCCGGATAAAATCAATCAGCGCCCAGATTCCGCATCCGCCGACCGTAATCAGCTTTACAATTCCAAGCCCCGTATATCCCAGATAAAAGCGATCCACGCCGAACACACCCAGAAACAGCGACAGGAACATCGCAACAATCCTGCTTCTCTCGTTTTTCAACCCATACGCCTCCTTGTATGATTTCGGTTCAATGTTCGCCATCCTGCGCCGTTCCCCTTTTTTCAGCGTATGCCGTCCAGCCGGTGTGCGTTTTCGCGGAAAATCCCATGTATTCCTTGTTCTATAAGGGATACAGCCCTTCCACGCAGCAAAACCCCTCCGTTTTCTCATCAAGGTCTAACGTGCTTTTAAGGCAATCCTGTGTTGTGCGGCGCGGCAACCCGTGCTATATTGAATACACACAGTGCATAAACAGGAATACGGAAAGGGGCTATTGTGATGAATATCGGAATTATCGTCTATTCCCAAACCGGCAACACACTGGCCGTTGCCCAGAGGATAAAGGACACCTGCATTGCCGCCGGACATACCGCGGACGTGCAGCAGATTACAGTGGAAAACCCGCACGACAGCGGACATATGTCGCTGGTCAACGCCCCTTCCGCCGAAGGCTACGACGCGTTGATCCTGGGCGCGCCCGTGCAGGCGTTTTCGCTTTGCCGCGCCATGACGCTGTATCTCCGGCAGCTGCCCAAGCTCAAGGGTGTGCCCGCCGGCTATTACATCACGCACGGCCTGCCCAAGCTGTGGATGGGCGGCAGCCGCGCGTATAAATCCCTGCGGTCCCTCTGCCTTAAGAAAGGCGCCGCGCCCGTGCAGTTGGGCGACGTATACTGGAAATCCGACCAGCGCGACGAGCTGATCGCCGGCGTCGTATCCGCCGCCGCCAAGTTTGCCGCAACCGCAACAGGGACATCGAAATAAGTAAAGCTTACCAAAGCCGTGCCGCGATATAGCAACACACGGGACTGCCGTAATCAGGCAGTCCCGTGTGTTTGTATGCAATCCGCGTTATTGCTTCTGTGGTTTCTGCGCACCGTCGTCCGGCGAAATTTCCTTCCTTATTCCCGCCGCCCATGCCGCGGTGTTAAGCCGGCGCGCCGGCAGCAGCACGAGGTATGAAATCGCCGTCAGCGCCATAAGCGCGGTCTGGTACCATTGCAGCTTGACGGGGAACACAGGCGCAACGCTGAGAAGGTTTGCAAGTACCAGGCCCAGCTCCTGATATGAAAACACGGCAAGCAGCAGCGCCAGGCCCAGCGTGGGCAGCCACAGCCGCAGGTTTTGTTTGCGCAGCGGTTTCATCCTGTCCGCCCCGGGCGCACCGGCGGTATAACCAAAGCGGTACAGGCTGGTTTGAAACGCGCCCCAGCCAAACAGCGCCAGGCAAATCAGCAGGATTACGATCAGCATGGCGATCCCGCCCGGCACGCCCGCCGGCTGCACCAGCGCCTCGCCCGACAGCAGGCGGGTAACCGCGTTGGCCATCACGCCCATCGCGGTGGCAATGCCACCGAAGACGCTTACAATCACATACAGCGCGCTGAACGCGTCCGTCAGCCATAGCAGCAGCAGCAAAAACACAAGCAGCACGCACAGCGGCAGCGCCCACCAGCGCATCAGGCGGATGCGGCCCTTGCAGGCATCCTGCCATGGCCGCTCATCCGGCGAGGCATTGCCCGCCAGCACAGCCGCCTGCCTGCCGTAGCGCACGCGCGCGGGGCACACCAGCAGCACCCACAGTGCCGGCGTCAGCAGCGCCGTCAGCCGCAGCCACGGGCTGAACGGCTGAAAATAGGCAAAGCAAAACGGTGCCAGCGCAGCCAGCCGCACAAGCGCGGCTTTCAGCGTCAGACCAACCATGTTTCCATATCGCGGGGGAAGCCCGCCGGCCGTCTTACGCATAGCTATCTCCAATCCAGCTGATACTGGTTGATATAGGGATCGTCATACCAGTAATCGGCGACATTGTTCCACTGGATGTCCTCGTCGTATCCCACGGCCTCCGCCAGCTGCTTGCCGTAGTTGCGCAGCTCCATGCGCGAGGTTTTCATCCGTCCGATCGCATAGCCGTCCAGCGTGTCCGCGGAGATTTGAAACTGATCCACCGCATTCCAGTACGCATCGATAAACTGATCCCACAGCGCCTGCTGCTCCTGGGTAAAGGTGAGCCCCATGTCTTCGACCGTCTCCATCAGCTCGGTAGCCACACGGATGGTATGGATGGAATAAAAGCCCGTATCCATCAGCCATTTTGCGTGCGCGAAGCTGACATACGGCAGCTCATCCACCGCAATGCCATACACCGTTTGGATCACCGACGCGCGGTTTTCCTGATCGGTAAAGGTGAAGTTATACCCCATAGCCGTGCGGTATTGCCCGTCCAGTGAGTAGGAGGCAAAGCTGTCATCATCCATCTGCAGCAGGATCGGGGCCAGCGCTAAAAAGCCGATTGCCTGCCTGCCTGTGATATTGGTGAAAAATCCGGCGTCCGGATCGGTGAGCGCAGACAGCACCTTGACGGCGCTTTGCGGGTTTTGCGCAAGTTTTTCAAAGATCGCGGTCATCATGTCGCGCTGCCGGCGGGTGCGCCCCAGGTCGTTGCCGTCCACGGTGGCGTTGGTACGCGCGCGGACATAGTCCATAATGCCCGTGCCGTCCAGGTGCTGCCAGCCCTCCACGTACGTCCTGCCGCTGGAGCCGACATACTTCATATCCATATAAAAGTCCACACCGCCCAGCGCATCGCCCAAGGTGGCCATCATGCTCATGTCCACGGCGCAGTAGCAGTCGATCCTGATGCCGCCCAGCAGCCACTCCGCCGCGGCCACCGTGCGGTCCAGCCCCGCTTCCAGCGTATCGCCACAGTTTACCGCGCCGTTGAGCTTATACACGCCGCGCACGCCCGGCACAATGGTTACGCTGTCACGCGGCAGCGATATAAGGTCGACGCGGTTTTTGGTCAGGTTAATGGCGATCACCATCACGGCGTCGGTATGGCAATCCGTAATCTCTGTTTTATAGCCGCTGCCCCAGTGCCCTTCCGTGCCGAAATCGATGCCGATCAGCAGCACATTGACAATGGCGTCGGGATAGGTAACATACTCCACGCTGTCGCCGGGAAACAGGATAGGGTTTTCCGGCAATACTTGCTCCTGGGCCGCGGCCGCGCCTGCAAGCAGGCAAAGGATCAGCACAACCGGCAGGATTCGTTGAGCTAAACGCATATGGATACTCCTTGGTTAATTTTCCGTGTCCGGATTATCCCGGGTATACTCGCCCGGATAGGTCCTGACACGGTTGCGGCCCTGCTGCTTGGCCGCGTAGCATGCGATATCGGCATGCTTGATCAGCGTTTCGATGGAGGGCACATTTTCGCTGTTGATTGCCACGCCGATGGAGACCGTCCACGAAATCCGGCTGCCTTTATGGTCGATAGCGGTGGTTTCGAAGTGCCCGCGGATGCGCTCGGCAATCTGCTTTGCCACATCTAACTGTGTATACGGCAGCAGGACGCAAAATTCCTCCCCGCCGTAGCGGCCCAAGATATCGCTGCGGCGGCTGCACTGGCGCAAGTGCATGGCAAACGCCTTGAGCGCGCGGTCGCCGACATCGTGGCCGTAGGTGTCGTTGATGCGTTTGAAATCGTCAATGTCCAGCAGCAGCAACGCCAGCGGCGCATCGGTTTCCCGCGCCTTGCGAAACTCGCGCGCGGACTGGAACGTGAAGTAGCGCCGGTTGCTCAGCCCCGTCAGAAAATCGGTATTGGCGATTTCCTTGAGCTGTTCTTCCTTTTTCACCTTCTGGGTTGCGTCCCGATACACGCACACGAGCCCGTTGATATCCTCACGCTCGGTCAGCACGCGTGTATAGCGCTCCAGAATGACGCCGGATTTCAGGTAGCAATATTCCGTTTCGCTTTGCTGCCGGGAGGGATGCACATTTTCGGTCTCCATCAGGGTATAGTGGCTCAGGTTCAGGTCGCCGTAGGTTTGGTAGGTTCCGGTTTCGGGCAGCCCCCACAGCTTGAGCAGCTGCGCGTTGTAATGCAGAATATGATCGTTGCGGTCCAGCACCAGAATACCGTCGCTGGAGGACTCCAAAATGGCGTTTAGCTCCTCGGCTTTGCGGTTCATGGTGTGCTGCGTCAGCTTTTCCATGCTTTCGGCGATCTCCGAAAACTCGTGGTTGGGGTAGGGCTGCTCGGCCTCGGGAATGCTGGCGCCGCCCAGCAGCGCGGCCAGGCGCACCTTGAGCGACTTGACCGGCATGGCATACCGGTAATCAAATACCGTCATAAACAGGGCCGACATCAGCACCGACATTACCACCAGCCCCAGCAGCACGTTGCGCACTACCTCGTACGCCGGCTGAATCGCGTCGCTGCGGCTGATGGAGGATACCAAAATAGAGTTCGTATTGGCCAGATACTGGGAGCAGGCAATCCTGCGTTCGTCATGGAACGTATATTCGACAAACTCATCGGTATTAAGCAGCATTTCCGACGCGGCAGCCAGGTTGTCAAGCATATTGGAGCCGATATAATCCCTGTTGGGATGATACAGGCAGATGCCGTCCTCATTCATCATGTAATTGATCTGTGTCGTATATTCGCTTTGCGCGATCGCGCTTTCAAACAGCTCTTCCACCGGAAAATCCACCGCAATCACCGCCGTGATCTCCCCGTCGTCGTTGGCCAGCGCCCTGGCCGTGCAAAAGCACCACTCCCCGGAGGTGTATTCCTGGTACGGCAGCGCGATCAGGGTTTGCGGATAGCACGCCACCGCCTCCCGGTACCATGGCCGCGCGGACGCATCGTAATCCTCGCCCATCACGTAATCGTTGATCAGCAGGCTGCCGTCGGCATAACCCACAAAAACGCTCAGCCGCTGCGGCGCGCTGTTGATGATATTGTCAAAGGTTTCCAGCGCCTTTGCCTGCTCCTGCGGGTCCTGCGAATCCAAGTTCAGCGTAAGTTCAAAAAAGTTGATGAGCTCGGCACAGCCGTCAAACAGGGTATCCAGATAGATTTTCATCTGCATGTTGGAGTTATGGAGCTTTTGTTTCATCTCATTGAGCTTGCTGGCAAACAGCACATTGCCGAAAATCAGGATAAACACAAGGGTAAAAATGAGCGTGTGGGTCAGGCTCAGCAAAAACACTTCCCGTTTCAGCGTCAGTTTACCCAGTCGTTTCAATGGAGAGGACCCCTCCCGTGCAAGTTATACAGAATGATCCGGCACCGCATCAGCCCTGAAAGCATCCGCATTGCCGACGGTTCCCGCCCCTGCTCAATTTTTAATCTGTCTTATTATATACACAATCCTTATACTTTGTAAACACGTCAAACCTATTGATTGCCATAAAAAAAGAGATTTCATTCCTCCCGATCGGCCATCCGGAATGAAATCCCCGCGGGGTGCCGCTACTCCGTAAAATGCTTTTGAATCGCTTTGATAATCTCTTCCTGTGAAAACCCCAATTCCCGATAATACCGAATGTCGCGGGCAAGGCTGCTGTCGAGGATATCGGCCTTGGCTTCCCGCAGCTGCTCCTCGCTCATGGCGGCGACCACGGTGCCGCGCCCCACGCGCGTAGCGATCAGGCCCATGCCTTCCAGCTGCTCCCACGCCTTTTTTACGGTGATCACGCTGATGCGAAGCTCCTTGGCGGCGGTGCGGATGGGCGGCAGCGGCGTGCCGGACGGCAGGTCGCCCCGGAGGATCTGCGCCTTGATCTGCTCGGTAATCTGCTGATAGATCGGCGTATCGGATGTATCGGAAATGATGATGTTCATAGATCAACCGTCTCAAATCTTGCCGCGGACACGCGGTAGGCGGCGATGTTCAGCCCCGCAAATACGGCAATGCCCGCAGCAAGCGTGATAACATGCGCCGCGGTGGTGTGCATGCCGTCGAATAGATCCGCTACGGCGGGGAGGTAAATCACGCCCAGCTCCACCGCGGCGGCAAAGGCCACGGAGACAACGGTGGCAAGGATAGCTGGCATGGCAATCTTGTACGCCGTTTGGTAAAACATCGGCAGCAGCACGATGTTGAACAGCCCGAACATCACGAACGAAAGCCCCAGAAACGCGAGGTTGCCGTCCAGAAAGATGTAATTCGGCGTGGTCATCACGGTGAGCTTGAGCACCACGCAGACGGCGGCCACCACGATCTGCAGTACCTCCAGCACAACCAGCGAAACAAGGCGCGCCTTGACCACATCGCGGCGCAGCACGGGCAGCGTGGCGGTGAAGTAAACCTCCTTGTAGGTCTTGGACAGGGTAAAGAGGTTTGGCGCGCTCATGAAGCAGAAGTACAATAGCGCGATAAAGTACAGCCATTGCGGGATGAGAATCAGCGCCGAAAACAGCGCCACACAGTAAAACAGGGGATTGACTACCAGCTTGAATTCTTTATACAGCAGCGCTTTCATGCGTTTGTTCTCCTTTGCGTTCATGGTATACCATAATGTCCTCCAGCGTCGGGGCTTCCACCATCAGCTCCGCGTTTGCGGGGATGGCGGCGGTCTGCATCAACGCCTGAAAGCCGAACGCGTTCAACCGATAGGATACCATGCCCGCGGTCAGCGTGTCCAGCTGCCGGCGCGGGCCCTTCACCAGACGGTATTTAGCGATCAGCTCGTTCTCGGCACAGCTTTCCAGGATCGTTCCGTTTTTAATGTAGGTGATAAAATCGGCGCACTTTTCCAGATCGCTGGTAATGTGCGTGGAAAACAGGATCGACTTGTCCCCGTCCTCGATCAGCTCCTGAAACAGCTCCAGCAGATCGTCCCGCGCCACGGGATCCAGCCCGCTGGTCGGCTCGTCCAAAATCAACAGCTCCGCCCTGTGCGACAGCGCCAGCGTCAGCGAATACTTTACCCGCATGCCGCTGGACAGCTCGTCCACCCGCTTGGCCTCGTCCAGATGAAAGCGGCTGAGGTACGCGCGGTAGGCCGCCTCGTCCCACGCCGGATAGAAGCAGCGCACGACATCGGTAATCTGCCCGAGCCGGTGCTTGGGAAAATAGTCCGTCTCCCCCATCATAAAGCCGATTTTCTGCTTGATCTCAAGCTCACTGCGGTCAAAATCCTGCCCGAACACGCGCACCGTGCCGCTGTCCTTATTGACCATCTTCATAATCGTCTTGAGCGTGGTCGTTTTCCCCGCCCCGTTGGAGCCGATAAACCCCATGATGTACCCGTGCTCCAGCACAAACGACACGTCCTTGAGCCGAAACGCGGGATACGCTTTGCAAAGCCTTTCCACTTCCAGAATGTTCATAGCAACCTCCTAGCACATTGTGCATGTACATTATACACAATTATAAAGTCGTGTCAACTGTTTATTTGACATCATCGGTTTCGCTGAAGTTATTGCGTTTATTCCGTATCCCGTTGACAATCCAGCCTCCGCCATGATAAATTCTAGCTGACGAACAACGTAAACCGGCTGTCGCTTTCTTTACAAAGGGACATTCTATTCTGTACTGCCATTTGCAATGGCAAAAGGAGAATCGCAATGAAAAAACCGGCGAAACGCAAAGGCATTTTCAGGCTGCTCGTTCAAATCTTCTTTTTCGCACTCATCGCATTGATTGCCGTAAACAAATCGCTGGAGGAAAGCGGCGCGGCGACCATCCCCTTCCTGTCCACGGCCTCGCTGCACGCGCTGTGCCCGTTTGGCGGGGTTGTGACGCTGTACAACCTCATCACCGTGGGCACCCTGATCCAGAAAATCCATGCGTCCTCGGTCATCCTGCTGGGGTTGGTGCTGGTGCTTGCCATCCTGTTCGGGCCGGTGTTCTGCGGCTGGGTATGCCCGCTGGGCTCGGCGCAGGAATGGGTCGGCAGGCTGGGGCGTAAGATTTTCAAGAAAAAGCACAATCATTTTATCCCCCATAAATTGGACAAGTGGCTCCGTTACCTGCGGTTTATCGTGCTGGTATGGGTGGTGTTCGTCACCGCACGCTCTGCAACGCTGCTGTTTGCCAATGTTGATCCCTATCACGCCCTGTTCACGTTCTGGACGAAGGAGGCGGCGCTGCCCGCCGTGATCATCCTCGGGGTCACGCTGATCGCCTCGCTGTTCATCGAGCGCCCGTGGTGCAAGTATCTTTGCCCCTACGGCGCGCTGCTGGGGCTGTTTAATAAAATCCGCATTTTCAAAATCCGGCGGCAGCCCGCCACCTGCATCTCCTGCAACCGCTGCTCGCAGGTATGCCCCATGAACATCGACGTTGCCAAGCAGGATAAGGTAACGGATTTCCAGTGCATCAGCTGCTATGAGTGTACCTCGGAGCGCGCCTGCCCCGTGGCGGACACGGTGGATATGGCGCTTGCGTCCCGCAAGGCCGCGGCAAAGAAGCCGCGCGGCAAAGCGCCGGTGTGGCTTGCGGCGGTGCTGATCCTTGTGGTGATTTTCGGCGGCATCGGCGTAACCGTGCTCACCGGTGACTGGGTCACCGAAAGCGAAAAAACGCCCAGCAAGTATACCACGGGTGAAAGCGCGGGCGAGTACAATCCGGAGGATATCCGCGGCTCCTATACGTTCAGCGATGTGTCCGAGGCGTTCGGCATCGATCTTGCGGTGCTGTACGACGCCTTTGGCATTCCCGCCGGCACGGACGGATCGTCCCTGCACACCAAGGACGTGGAGGCCACCTACGGCGATGCGGAAATCGGCAACGGCTCTGTGCAGATGTTTGTCGCCCTGTATAAAAACCTGCCGATCGCGCTGGTGGATACCTACTTGACAAAGCGCGGCGCGGAAATCGTGCTGGAAGCAAACCCCAGCCTGACGCAGGAGCAAAAGGATTACCTCACCGCACACCAGATCGACACCGACACAGCGGAACCGACGGTTGTAACGCAAGAGGAATCGGCAGCCGAACCCACCGACGCGGAAACCGAAGAGGTTATCAAAGGCGCCGCCACCTTCCAGCAGGCGCTGGACGCCGGTCTGACGAGCGAGCAGATCGAAGCCATCATCGGCGATACCCTACCCGCCGCCAATATGGCGATCCGTGATTACTGCACCGAGAAGGGCCTGTCCTTCTCGGAGATCAAATCGCTGCTCAACGACGCGATCGGCGCGGCGCAATAGCTCCCTTTTCGTTGCAAAGGGCTCGGGACGCGCGCATCGGCATGCCGCCCGGGCCCTTTTGGTTTATCCATTTAACTTTGCCGCAGAATGCCTTATAATATAGCCACATCCGGTACGCGGAATTTGACAGGATACAGGTTTAGGGAGTGTTCCTATGGAATATGATGTGATCATCGCCGGCGGCGGCGTGGCGGGCATTGCGGCGGCGCTGGCGGCAAAACGCAGCGGCGCAAAGCGCGTGCTGCTGCTGGAGCGGCAGTATCTGCTGGGCGGGCTGGCCACCTGCGGACTGGTAACAATTTATCTGCCGCTGTGCGACGGGCAGGGGCGGCAGGTGAGCTTTGCGATTGCCGAAGAGCTGCTGCGGCTGTCCGTATGCCACGGTGCGGAAGGGCGGTATCCCGACGCATGGCTTGGGCAGGGTACGCTGGAGCAGCGGCAGGCGCAGCGGTATTTGGTGCAGTTCAATCCGTACGCGTTTGCCATCGATGCCGAACAGCTGCTGCAAAAAGAGGGCGTGCAGGTGTTCTACGGCGCTATGATCAGCGGCGTAAATGCCGCGCAGGGACGGCTGCAAAGCATTGAAATCGTCACAAAATCCGGCAGGGAGACCCTGACGGCGAACGCCTTTGTGGACGCAACGGGCGACGCCGATTTGTTCTGGCTGGCGGGCGCGCCTACCGCGGAGCACGCAAAGGGCAACATTTTAGCATCGTGGTACTATGGCACACAGCAGGGTGAATACGACCTGCATCCGCTCGGCTTTTGCGATATGCTGGATGAAACGCCAGGCGCACAGCACACCGGCGAAACACGCTATCACGGGCTGGACGCACGGGAGCTGTCCGCTATGACCGTGCAGGCGCATCGCACGCTGTACGCTGATTTTCTCGCAAGCGGCGACATCCAGCGCGGCCATGCCCTCACCGCCGTTGCCTCTATCCCGCAGGTGCGCATGACCCGCCGCCTGGCCGGCATCGCCACGCCGGACGAGCGCAACCCCTACGCGCATGAGGAAACCAGCGTCGGCATGTATGCCGATTGGCGCAAGCGCGGCGCGGCGTATGAGCTTCCCTTCGGCGCGCTGTGCAGTGCGGCGCTGCAAAACGTGTTTGCCGCGGGCCGCTGCATCTCCGTTACCGACGCGATGTGGGACATCACCCGTGTCATCCCCGTATGCGCCGTATCCGGTCAGGCCGCCGGCACCGCCGCCGCGCTGTGCCCGATTAATCATGCGCCGGAGCTTTATGCCGTGCAGGCAGAGCTCAACCGGCAGCAGGTTGCGCTGCATTTTGATGCGTAGACAACGCCGGCTTAGACAAGCCTGCATAGTTCCATATGCGCTGTATACCTCTATATTCAATCCAAATTCACAGCGGCGAAATAAAATATAAGCCGCTGTTTTTTGTATATGAAAAAGCCGCGGTGAACTAAATGCAGTCCGCCGCGGCCATGGTGAGCCCGGAGGGTTTCGAACCCCCGACCCTCTGATTCGAAGTCAGATGCTCTATCCGCTGAGCTACGGGCCCATGGTTTGATGGCTGTGCTTTTTCATGATAGTCCATGCAAGCAATGCCAAAATGAATAGCAGCGACAGGATGTCCGCCGCGGTGAACGTCCATGGCTGGGCGTAGGCGACCTCCACGTGGCCGGTGCCGGCGGGGAGGGCGACGGTGAGGATGTTGTTGTCGCCGGCGGCGAGGGTCAGCTCGGTTTCGCCGTCCAGCGTGGCGCGGTAGGTGGGATAGCCGTACAGCGGCAGCTCCACCAGTGTATCGGCCGCCGCGGCGTAATCAAACGAAACGGTTGTATACTGTTTGTCATAATCGGAAAACGCCACATCGCCATCCACGGCGGCAGGCACGGGCGCGCGGTCGAGGTACGTGTCCACGTCGGTGCCCGCAAAGAAGTAATCTCCGGGCAGATAGACCGGCGCGACAAAATCGGCGTACTTGTCCGCGACAATCACCTGCTGCTCGTCGGACTGGATGGCCGTATCGATAAACGGCGCGGCGTTGAGGATGGCCAGCAGCAGGCAGCCCAGCACCAGCAGGCGGCGATGCTCGGGCTTTTTGATCAGCAGATAAGCGCTTACCGCAAACACGATCGCCAGCAGCGCCGAGGCTGCGCCCAGATAGCGCCACGGAAACTGCACCGCAAACAGAACCTTGCTGAGAACCGGAATTTTACGCACATACGTCCAGGGGAACACGACCGAGGCCATCACCAGCGCAAGGCCAGCAAAGATGGCCGCGCCGCGCCCGATGGCATACAAAGCGGTATCGTCCAAGCGTTTCTCGCGCTTTTGATAGCTAACGAACAGGAACATCACCAGCCCCAGCCCCAGCAGCAGGCCGACCGAAAGCGGCATCTCCACCGTGGTGCCCGGGAAGGTGGTCATGCCCGCATAGGGATTGACAAACGAGGCAAACAGCTGCGGCAGATAAGCCGCGTACAGCCAGATCTGCTTTTCCTGCTGGAAGATATCCAGATCGAGGCCGGAAAACGTGAGCAGCGGCACCAGAAACCACAGGTTGATCAGGATGGTGATACCCGCCGCCGCGCACAGCCTGCCGATAGCCCGCCACGAGGTTTTGCGCAGGACGACGCACAGCAGCGTGTACAGCGCGCAGCCGATAGCCGCAATCTGCAGGCTGATAAGATGGGTCTGCAGCATACCGGTCATGCCGATCACCAGCCACTTCGTGCCCTTGTTTTGGGTCACCACCTGCACAATGCCCGCGATCACCAGCGGGTAAAACAGCATGGCCAGCGCCTCGCCCGCCGCCGCGCGCGTAAACAGCGTCATCAGCCGATAGATGCCCAGCGTGTAGGTTACGCCCGCGATCAGCCCAACCTCCGCCTTGCCTGTCCACGCCTTGACCGCGCGGTAGGTAAGGTAGGCGGTAGTGACGTTTAACAGCACGATGAACGCCTGCCAGCTCACCATCATCGACACGCCGCACAGCCGGAAAAGCGCGGGGATATATAGCAGCAAATCGCCGTACATCACCGAGGACGCATACCCATAACCGTTTAAAAACGTCGGGTCGATACGCACGGGGAACCGGCCGCTTAAAAGCCCGTCTTTGATACTCTCGATGCGCGTTAAATGGAACGCCAGATCATGCCCGTAGACAAAGAAATCGCGCATCACCGGCAGCGACGCCACACCGCCGGCGATCAGGCATACCGCCAGCGCCAGTCCCTCGGGAAAACCTTTCGTATTCCTGTCGCGGCGTGCCAGCCACACGAATACGCCGGCCGCCAGCACGATACAGAGCAGGTAAAACGCCGTGTCGCTCCACACCGGCTGATCGGACAGCACCTGCGTTACGCCCGCGGTTACCTGGCCGCGCAGCACCACACGGATACCGCGCGTGGTTTGGTCCAGCGTGAGGGTAAACGTTGCTTCGGTCTGATTCGGGTCAAGCGCCACGCTCGCCAGCACAGGCGAAGGATTGCCCTGCCCGTCGGCAGTCAGATCGTTGATAATCTCGGCGGTGGCTTCGCCGGTGGCCGTGTAGGAAACCGTGAAGGTATAGCTGCCTTTTTCCAGCATCAGGCGGTCGCTTTGCACGGCGGACGCGTCATCCGCCGCGGCGGTAAACGCGTCGGCAAAAACAGCGGTGTTGTAATAATCGTCCTGATTGGCGCCGAAATATATAAGCAGCAGCACAATGCCCAGCACCGCCAGCAGCCCATATATTCTATTGCGTTTCCGATCGTTATGCGCCATATGCCTTCTCCGTTTATTTGTCGCCCGTGGAGCCAAAGCCGCCGCGCGATTCCGCCTGCATGCCGTCCACCTCTTCAAAGGCAACAGGCGGCATCTTTTCCACGATGCGGAACTGGCAAATGCGGTCGTTGACGGCGATGTGCGTGTCGCGCACGGCGTACACCGGCATGCGCCAGATGTCCTCGTCGCCGCAATAGCTCTCGTCAATCACGCCCATCGAATTGGTTTGCAGTATGCCCCAGCGCTTAAACGTGGAGCTGCGCGGCACCACATGCGCCTCACAGCCCTCCGGCAGCCGCATCGATACGCCCAGCGATATCAGCCGCGCTTCGCCCGCTTGCAGCGTTACGTCTTCGGCGGCGCGCAGGTCAATCCAGTCCCCCTGTTCAATCCGCCCGATCTTCTCAATCGGGGCATGGTACCTGATTTTGATGGTCATTGCGTTCTCCTCAGCGGAATTTGTAATCGCACAGCGGGTCGTGGTCGTTCACGATGCCGATCGCCTGCAGATAGCTGTACACCGTTACCGTGCCCATGTAGCGCATGCCGCGCTTAATGAGATCCTTGCTGATTGCGTCCGACAGCGGCGAGGAGCAAACCAGCTCCTGTCCGCCGATGATCGGCGCATCCGGCGCAAACGACAGCAGATAGCGGTCAAACGAGCCAAACGCCTCCGCAATGGCAAGGAACACGCGCATGTTGCCGATCGCGGCCTCGATCTTGCGGCGGTTGCGCACAATGCCGGGGTCCTGCAAAAGCCGCAGCACATCGCTTTCATCAAACGCGGCGATCTTCACAGGATCAAACCCCGCAAACGCCTTGCGGAAATTATCCCGTTTGTTGAGGATCACCGCCCACGACAGCCCCGCCTGAAAACCTTCCAGCAACAGCATTTCGGCCAGCTTGGCGTCGTCGTGCTCGGGCTTGCCCCACTCCGTATCGTGATAGCGGATCATAGCCTCGCCCTGCGCCCATACGCACCGTACCGGCATGCCTATGCGTCCTCCCAGTATCCGATGTCGGCCAGCCGCTTTTGCAGCGCGGCCTTAAGCGCGGCTTGCAGCGCAACGTTCTTTGCCGCGGTATAGTATACCTCGGGATCGCAGCGCGTTTCCCCGGGATAGCTCCACGCGGGCCCCATACGGTATGCGTCCGGTTCCCAGGCGTAGCGCGCCCAGATGTGCCCATGCAGAAAACAGTCCAGGTTCATCATTACCGCATAATTGAGCTTTGCCGGCTTGCACGCCGCGTCAATCGCATCGCCGATCAGCATCATATCCTGCGTAAACTGCGCCCGGCCCTCCAGCGAAAGCCCGTTGAGCGACTGCGCCCGCGGCACCGCGATCAGCACGCAGTACCCCGGCAAGTGCTGATAGTCACCCAGCACTGCGTACCCGCTCTTCATTTTCAGGATCACCGTAGGGTTTTCGCCGCGTTCCGCCGCCGCAATTCGATCGTTCATCCAAGGTTCCGGTTCCATCATCCATTATTCTCCCAATCAGCAAGGTTAAACTGCCGCCTATTAAAAGCCGCGTCCGCCGCCGCCACCGCCGCCGGAATGCACCCCGCTGCCGCCACCGCCGCCGCTGAACCCGCCGCCGCGGCCACCGCCGCCGGATGCCTGCACACGCCGCGTGCGCGTAACCGTAGTGCGCAGATATTTGTCGTCGCTTTCGGTCATGGTGAGGTCGGAATTGGTCTGATAATCGTAATGGTAGGTCGAGCCCTTCAGCTTGTAGCGGGAGCGGATGCCCAGCACAAACGCAAGCCCGATCAGCAGGCAGGCGGCCGCGCCGATCAGCGCTTCGGTCGTCGTGATGGCGGAATAGCGCACAAAGTACACCGTGTCCGTATCCGGATCGTAGCGATACTCGCCTTCGGGGTTGCCCTGGTCCATATAGGCCTGCACCACGCTCATCCATGCCGGCGAATCCGCATCGTTGCTGACGGACAGGATTTCGCCGGTATCCGTGTCATAACGGAACTGGTTGTCGGGAATCCCTTGCGCAACATAGCTTTGCACCGCCGCGATCATGGCCAGTGCGCCGTCCGCGTACAAGCCCTGCTTGAGCAGGGGATTGCTTTGATCCAGCGCATTTTCCACCCGGGTATCGGTCATATAATCGATCATCCGGCCGTCGGTGTACAGGTATTCATAGCGATTATTGGTATTGAAATTCAGGTAGTACAGCGCGCCGGAGGCATCGTCGCCCGTGCCAAGCCCCAGCGACTGATAGTACGACTGCGCCACCACATGGACGTCCTGCGTGCCGATGTTTTCATTGATCGTCAGCACGGCGTAGTCCATCCCCGTCTGCGTAATAAACGCATCAACGGCATTGGTGATCTGCTGTTCCTCCGCCGCCGTAAACACATCTGCGTAATCATACACGCGCTGCTGCGCCGCCGCCGCAAGCGGCAGCATGCACAGCATCAGCAGCGCCAGTCCCCGCGTAATCCGCTTCATCATTTCACCCTCCGTGCCCTGTTATTGCGCAAAGTGCGCGGCATATCCGTCAATCACCGTCAGCACCGCTTGCAGGATTTCGCCTTCGCTCATCAGCGGATTGCACTGCTCCAATATGGCGTTTAGCTCTTCCTGGGGCACATAGGTGTCCATATCGCCGAAATTCTGAATGTAATAACTGCCGGCGTTCAAATCCAGATAGATCATCACGCCGCTGCGCGCGTCGCCGTCGCCAAAGCCGTGATAGCTGTAAAATTCCTGCATATAATCGCCGTTTTCGTTGCCGGTCATTTCTTCATAGGTGGACAGGTACACGAAGTCATGCCCCGTCAGCGCGCGGAAATCCGCAATCGCGCTTTCCAGCGTTTCGGTTTCCTCGTCGGTCAGCATCTCGGCATAGTCAAACACGCGGGTGCTCTCCATAATGCCCAGATTGTTCAGCGCCTCGGTCATCATCCGCATCGTCCACGTAAAGCAGCCGACGAAATCGCCGTCATTGATATACTCCATGCCGTTATCGATCAGATACTGGATATCCTCGTTGACCATCAGGTTTTCCAGATCGCCGAAAACGGTGATGTAGTAATACCCGCCGGTGTACAGGTCCACATAGCAAAACAGCAGGGTGTTGTTCATGCCCAGGCCCAGCGACTTGGCCGCGGCAAAGTCCTGCGCCAGCTGATAGTAGTCGTCGTATCCGGTGTCTTCATTGGTCGTCAGGATCACAAAATCATAGCCTGTGTTCTCCTGAAAATCGATGATCTCGGCCTGCAGCGTTTCCGCCTGCTCGTCTGTAAACATCTGCGCATAGTCAATCACGCGGGTGTCCGCCGCTTCCTCCTGGGCAAACGCGGCGCAGCCAAGCAGCATAGCAGCTGCCAGCCCCAGCGCCAGTATCCGTTTCATCATGGTTTACCCCTCCTTTAAAACAGGAAGTACGCCATCAGGCAATATACGCCAAAGCACAGTGCGGACAGCAGCCCGCCGGTCAGCCACAGCTTGCCGCCGGCGATGGGCAGCTTGCCGCACACCTCGCCGGTGCAGCCGTTCATGGCAAAATAATACGGTTCCTTATCGCCCTGCCGGTGATAGCTGATCACCCACGTGGGCAGCAGCACATACTGGCTGTGCGATTGCTTTACCCTGGCGTCCGTGGTGCCGCTGTGCGATTGATAGGAAAGCGACGGGGATAAAAGCGGCCGTACATAGCCGTCGAGCTCCTGGGGGATATCAGCGGTGGCGTCCGCCACGTCGATATCGCGGCGCTCGGCCACAAAGCCCGCCAGGTACGCGCCCGAGAACGGCTTCATATCCTCCAGCGGAAACGGATGAATGCCGTCGGACAGCTTGCGGTCGCTGCTCTGGAGCGCCGGCCGCATAAGCCCCCTGAACCTGATATCCGCGCGGCGCTTGAAAGCGTAGTGCTGGGTGGTGGTCACGGTATAGTTGGGGGTCTGGGCCACGGAGGTATTGCGGCCTTCGCCCTCGTAGGAGCCGTCGATCTCGCAGTCGGTTACAAAGTGCGGGTAATACACGCCCTGAATGTTCTTTACCTGGTCCTTGGCAAAAAAACCCTTGGGCACAAACCGCTTTTTGGATACCCATTGCATAAAGCGCTCCACCGCCATCTCCTTGCTGATGGTAAACGGCAGCGCCTTTTCGGGCCGCATATCGGCGGTCAGCTTGCCTTCCAGCACAATCGGGTTATGGCAATAGTAGCAGTGGGTGGCTACGGTCGTCTCGTCGGTAATCACTTCGCTGCCGCAGCTGGGGCAGTGGTACACAACCTGCGTGGTTTTTTCGTCCGTTTGCGCGGCCTTTTCACCACCGTGGTCGTGCTCGTGCTCTTTTGCCTTGGCAAGCAATGTTTTTTCGTCAAACACACTGTCGCACGAGTCGCATTTCCATGCCTGAAGCTCCGGCCGGAACCGCAAATATGACCCGCAGTTGGGACATTGATAGGTTACGCCTGCCATCGTATCACCTCTTTGGATTTCCTTGGTTTTCTGCGTTAAGAATAGCATACGGCACATAGGCTGTCAATGAAACGATCGGCCGGCAAAACCGGTTGTGGATGCGGACCGGCAGCAGAATTTGCTATCCCTTTTTTACCGTTTGTGGTAAGATGTTACTAAATAACATGATATGGCTATGGCCGATGGATAGGAGAATTTTATGATTTCTGTCAATAATATCAATTATTGCGATTTATTGCTATTCAGCGTTTTTCTCAACCTGATCATGTATTTTTTCCTCTACAGGCAAAAAGCCATCCAAAGCTATTCCACCAAGCTGTACCGGAGTTTCATTTTATCGGTTGCCATCGCGGGATTTTTTGAAGTTTTTTCCTGGATCTTCGCCGATACGGACAACACGGCCCTGATCCCGTTGAACTACATCTGCAACCTGTTGTTTTTCTCCTGCAACATCCTGCCCGTAGCCATGGGGCTGCGCTATCTGGATTTTTTGATCTTTGCATCCAAGGGAAAAAACAAAAAACGATTTTACCTCTATTTAATTCCGGTTTATGTAAACCTCGGCTTTGTGCTGTGTAACCTGGTTTGGGACGGCCTGCTGTTTTCCATCGACAGCGCCAATGTGTACCACCGCGGCATCGGGGTATATATCGGCAACGTGTTTGCCATCCTGTTTGCCAGTGCCGTCATTATCGGATTTTTCCGCAACAAGCAGATGATCACAGGCCGGATTACCCAGATTATCCTGACGCTGATCTTGCTGCCGGTTTTGGGCACGGTGCTGCAAACGCTGTTTTACGGCCTGTCGCTGGGCATACCCGCCTATACGCTGGCACTGTTTATTACGTTTTTGCTGATGGAGCGCTGCGAGCTGCAAAAGGATCCGCTGACGCTGCTCAACTCGCGCATACAGATGGAAAGCCGGCTGCAGTACAAGCTGAAATCGCAGGAACCGTTTACCGCCATCATGATCGACGTGGACGGCTTTAAGCATATCAACGACGAGTACGGCCACACTACCGGGGATATCGTATTGAAGGACGTATCCAAAATCCTGCTCTCCGGCGCCAATTACGAGGACTTCGTATGCCGGTTTGGCGGGGATGAGTTTTTCGTGATTCTGGAATCGCCGCAGGATATCGGCCAGTCCTATATCCGGCGCATCGATCAGGTGCTGCGGGAGTATTCGGCCCGGCAGCCGTTTGCAACCACGCTGAGCTACGGGGCCGTGTATGTGGATAACTCCGAGCGCTACCAGGTGGAAGACCTGATCCGCACGACCGATCTGCTGATGTATCAAAACAAGCTCAGCCGCAAGCAGCCATGCAAATTATAGCCATGCCCGCAAAGAAAGCGCAGTTATTGCGGCACACTAAAAAGCCGGCGTGGCCGCGTTGGTTTTCCTTGCGGTATTTTACGGGATTGGGTATACTAATCCTATTCTAATCGAAAGGGTCTGCTGCATGCGCAAAACCTACGCGCTCTTTGACTTTGACGGAACGCTAATCGGCGGTGATTCGATCCTTCTGTTCATCCGCTACGCCCGGCGCAAAAAGCTGTGCAAGGCGGCGGATATGCTGCGCTTTGCGGCTGCGGGATCGCTGTTTGTGCTTGGGCTGATATCGCCGCAGCGCGCCAAGGAAATGGGGCTGCAGTTTCTAAAGGGTCTCAGGCGTGAGCAGTATCTTGCTGTCGCGGAGGATTTTTGCCGCACGGTGCTCGTGCCGCGCCTGTACCCCCAGGGGATCGCGGCCATCCGCCGCCACCGGCAGGCAGGCCACGACGTGCTGCTGGTCTCCGCGTCGCCCGCGTTTTATCTGAACCCGCTCAAGGACATACTCGGCCTGACCGCGGTGCTGGGCACACAGTTTTCCCAGGGGGAGGACGGCTGCTTTGCCGGAACCATGCTCGGCCCCAACTGCCGCGGCGACCAAAAGCCGCTCCGGCTCCAGGCCTATCTGGACGAAACCGGCGATCAGCTGGACTTTGCAACCTCCTTTGCCTATGGCGACAGCGCCCATGACCTGCCCATGCTGCGGCTGTGCGCCCATGCCTGCGCCGTAAACCCCAAACCCAAGCTGCGCCGGCAGCTGCATACCCTAACCAACGTCACCGTTCTTACCTGGAAGGAGAAACCGTAACCATGCGAATCGCCCTGATTGCCGATCTGCACGGCAACCGTCCCGCTACCGACGCGCTGGAACGCGACCTGACGTTAAAACGCCCGGACAAAATCTATTGTCTGGGCGATATCGTGGGCAAAGGTCCCTCCAGCGACTATACCTTCGACTGGGCCATGGCGCACTGCGACCTGGTGCTGGGCGGCAACTGGGATGTGTTTGTGGGCTATAAATCCTTTGAACCCGATCATTTTTACTGGGAGCAGCTCGGCGAGCAGCGCCTGAACACCCTGCGGGAGCTGCCGCTGGAAAAAACCATCACGCTCTCGGGCCGCCGCATCCGCCTGTTTCACGGAAGGCCGACCATGGCGCACCTCATCCACGCCCAAAACCCCAAGGAGGACATCCTGCCGCTGTTTACCAACGCGGACGGCGAGGATTGCGATGTGGCCGGCTATGCCGACGCGCACCGCCAGTCCCTGCGGTCGCTGGACGACAAGATATTTTTCAACTGCGGCAGCGTGGGCAACGCGCTGGGCCGCCCTAACTGCTGCTACGCCCTGCTGGACGGCGAAGAAACCCCCGATAACGCACCCTTTACCATCCAAATGATCCAGATTCCCTACGACCGCGAGCAAGCCGTGCGCGACGCCCAGGCCACCCCGCAGGTAAGCCGTATCGATTCGTTTATCAACGAAGTAAAAACAGGCAAATACAGCCGGTAATCCGGCAAAGCCAGCTCCGCATTGCCGCGCTTGGAAAAGCGGCGGCGCAAGCCATGACGCGAAATGCGCATGGCTTTTTTGATTATCTTTTAACATAACGCAAGATATCGCGAAAAGTTCAATTGATGTAACTGCTATGTAACCACGATTCGTTATACTAACAGTAGCCTCGGTTGCATGGACAGCCCACCCGTTTCTATCCCAACAAAATACGCGCTGTACAAGACACCGCCACTGCATTTATGGAGAAGTGAAAAGGAACAAAGCAAAGAAAGATCCTTCCGGCGACATTATAGCCTGCATATTTTGCTTCCCATCATGCCGATAGCAGCGCCCCGCAGGGATACCCGCGTTACTACCGGATGCATAAGGGCGTCCGATACAATAAACTATGAGGAGGAATACGTATGAAAAAGCTTGTTGCTCTTACCCTGGCGTTACTGCTTACCTTCGGTGTTTCTTTAGCGGCGTTTGCAGACAGCGATAATTCCGGTGCGCCTGTATTCACCGTATCAACATCACTGGTATCGGATGCTTACACCATCCGCCTCGGTGAAACCGCCAATCTGACCGCCACGACGACGTTTACTTCCCAGAAAAACAGCCAGCAGCTTCATCTGGGCGGCGAAGACTGGGTGATTGTCAACGAAAGCTGGAGCATTCCCTATACCGCGTCCGGCCGGTTCTTTGAGAGGGAAGCGCAGTTTGTTTCCACTGCTGAGTTCTCCAGCAACACACCCGGCACGTACACCATCACCTATACCATCACGGTTATGCATGATCGCTCCGATAAACGCACCTACACCACAACGAGCAGCGTGACCATCACCGTTGAGGGAAACGTCCCCCATCCCGTCTGATCCCCTCGATTCCCATGCGAACATCCTGCGTTGATTGCACGGGTGTGTTTAAAAAGTAAACCCTATCGTTTCGATCCTTTCAGCGGCCTGTACAGCCGTATAGCAAGAGAGCCTGCACTTCATCATGATTTGCAGGCTTTTTTTAGTAAGTATGCAGCGTTTCCCCAGGAAACGAGGAATAAAACGTTTGTGCGATGGCGAAGCAGATTTTCGTCAGATTGGGTTTGCGAAACCTGAAGTAGCAGCAGCGCTGCATCGAAGGTTTCGCAGACCCAAGCCGGCGGAAATCCGGTCGCCGGCGTGCAAGGGATTTGTTCCTCGTTTTCCTGCCTAAGACAAGTCCACCGGCAGGTCGGTATCTACGAACGGGTCATCCGGATCCTTTGGGGTGTGCTTGGGGGTATAGGAATTGGGCAGCGGCAGATCGGTCAGGTCCTTGGGCGGCTCCACAATATGCACGTCAATGTAATTCTCGCTGAAGGTAATCGTAGCCGATTCGCCCGCGTGCGTCATGGCGATCACCTCGGTATGCTGGGTGCTGGCGCGGCGCGCAAAGTCGATCGCCACCTCGGGGCGGTCCTGCCAGTGCATGGGGATGAACAGGCGCGGTTTTTTGGAAAGGATGAAGTGGTTTGCGCCGGCGTCGTACATCTCGCCCTGCCGCGGGTCCACGGGGAACATCGCCAGGTCGATCGTGCCGACCGGAATGGGGTCGCACGCCTTATAAAACTCTTCCTCGGCGGCCTCGATCTCGCGCAGCGTGCTTTCCTGCCGCCAGTGCCACAGGTTGAGGTCACCCGCGTGGAAGATGTTCATGCCATAGGCGTTTACCAGAAAACTGACGCCCAGATCGGTGGAAGGATACGCCGTTACGCTGATATCCTTGGCCAGCTCCAGCGTCTCCAGCGGGGCGATGCGCTTGCCGCGCTTGCCGATGGGCAGATCCGACGATACGATGTAGTTGATGTCGGGCAGCTGCTCGCGCCACTCGTAGATCACCGGATCCAGATGATCGGGATGCACGTGGCTGACAAACACATACACTTCCTCAAACACCGATAAAATCTTGGTGTTCAGCTGCCCCACCGGCGACAGACGCCTGCGTTCGCCTTCCCAATAGTCAAACACCAGCAAAGTGCTGCCCACCTGCACGGAAAACCCGCTGTTATGGTGATAGGTTACCTTGAGTTGCTTCTCCATCCAAAGCCTCCGCGATTATGAAATGAAGCTGTAATACTCTGCGCCGTCCCACATTGAAAAGTGTCAGAGATATTACCAGCCGCCCTATGATGAATTCAGCTCTGCAAGCCTATGTTATAATCATTCGCACGAAAACTCTTCCCAAGTTTTTCGGGTAGACTATACCACATATGATACAATGTGTCAATACTTACGCCACATCTTGTAATATTTGCTATATAATTTCGTTATACATGGTTTGTATTTTTGTTTTGCACCCCGAATGCGGCTGACGAAAACACGCCGGTATGCTATAATGAAACAACACAGGCAAGGAGGACCGAAATCATGAAAAAGCAACCGATTCTGCTGATCATGGCCGCCGGTATGGGCAGCCGCTACGGTGGCCTGAAACAGATGGATCCCATCGGCGCGCACGGCGAATTTATTCTGGATTATTCCCTGTACGACGCCAAGCGCGCCGGCTTTGGCCGTGCGGTGCTGGTGATCAAGCGCGAAAACGAAGCGGATTTCCGCCGTTTGCTTTCGCAGCGCGTGCAGTTTCCCATATCATACGCCTATCAGGAGCTGGACGACCTGCCCGCCGGCTATACGCTGCCGGCAGAGCGCGTCAAGCCCTGGGGCACGGGCCATGCGGTGCTGGCGGCACGCGATCAGCTGGACGCGCCGTTTTGCGTAATCAATGCCGACGATTTTTACGGTGCGGAGGCGTTTCGCCTGGCGGTCAGGCACCTGCAGGAGGTGCAGTCCGATGATGATTTTGCCATGATCGGCTATCTGCTTAAAAACACGCTCAGCGAAACGGGGTTCGTGTCGCGCGGGGTATGCAGCGTATCCGACGACGGGTATCTGCGCTCCATTGCCGAGCGCACGCACATCATTTCCACCGTGGACGGCCCGCTGGTGACCGAGGACGGAACCACCTACACCCGCCTGAGCGCAAACGCCACCGTCAGCATGAATATGTGGGCGTTTCCCCAGGCGATGACGCGGTATCTCAAGGAGCTTTTCCCCGCGTTTTTGGATCGCGCGCTGGCGGAAAACGTCGAAAAGGCGGAGTTTTATCTGCCGTATGCGGTAGATGAGCTGCTGCAGGCGGGCCGTGTCCGCGTGAAGGTATCCCAGACCTCCGAGCGCTGGTACGGCATTACCTACCGGCAGGATCGCCCGCTGGTGGAACAGGCGCTGCAAGCCCTGACACAGCAGGGCCAATATCCGGACACCTTGTGGGGAGAACACCGCTGATGAAATGGACGCGCATCCTGTTATGGGTGATTTTGGCGCTGGCCTGCGTGGGAATCGCAATCCTGCTGCCGCGCACCCTGAGCACATATCAAACGCTGGAAACCGAGCGCAACGCCACACCGACCCCGACCGCAAACATCGCCAGCATGCTCGACGTGACCATTGATCCCAACAACACGCCTACACCCACCGCCATGGTGCTCAAGCGCGGCATGGAAAGCGACGATGTAACCACGCTGCAGCAGGCGCTGAAGGATCTGGGGTATTACGACGGCGTGGTGGACGGCCAGTTTGGCGACGGCACGGCCGAGGCCGTGAAGCTGTTCCAATCCCAGGCCGGACTGGACGCCGACGGCTTGGCCGGCGAGGCGACGCTGACGCTGCTGTACTCCGGCAGCGCGCAGACCTATGTGGCAACGCCCACGCCGTCGCCTACGCCGTCCGTGATCAAAAAAGGTGAGGACTCCGACCGTGTGCGCACCGTTCAGCAGCGCCTTAAGGAGCTGGGATATTACACCGGAGAGATCGACGGGCAGTTTGGCAGCGGCACGGAAGAAGCCGTACGCCTGTTCCAGCGTCAGAACGATCTGGACGTGGACGGCGTGATCGGCAGCATGACGCTGGCCGCCGTGATGGACGAAAACGCCGCTATGGTCACCATTACGCCCACCCCAAACCCCAACACCCTGCCTGTGCTCGTCAATGCGGATAATCCGCTGGACGCGGACTATGTGCCCGATAATCTGGTGCTTTTGAAAAACGTGCTGCCAAGCTCTTTGGTAAAGGTTATGGGCAGCGAAATCGAGGGCGATCCCACCGCCGTCGCCGCACTCAAGACCATGTTTACGGCCGCCGCGGCCCAGGGCGTTACCGGCTGGCAGATCAGCGCCGGCTACCGCAGCTACAGCTATCAGGAAGAGCTGTTTGACGAATCGGTGAACAATCTGATCGCCGAAGGCCGCTCCCGCGAGAGCGCCTACAGCGTTACCCGCCTCACCGTGGCCGATCCCGGAACCAGTGAGCATCAGCTCGGCCTCGCGTTTGATATCACCGTCGCCGATACCACCTTCAAGGGCACACCGCAGCAGGTGTGGCTGGCGGCGAATTGCTGGGATTACGGCTTCATTATCCGCTATCAGGAGGGCAAGGAGGACATCACCGGCTATATTGCCGAGTGCTGGCACATCCGCTACGTCGGCCTGCCCCACTCCATCACCATGCGCGACAACGACTGGTGCTTGGAGGAGTACATTGAGGCGAATACGAATTAGGAAACGATAGGGGCAGTGCCTCTGAACCGGCACAAAACGGCCGCGCATCTAAATGCGCGGCCGTTTATAGTTATTCGCCATATATTTATTGCTCATGTTTGAAAGAATTATCGTTTTCAATTTTATTTGAAAAATATACCCTGCCCTTTTCAGTTATTCGTGTTTGATACCCCCTAAATCCAGTTTTATGATTGAGAAACTCTACTATCACAAACAAATCCCTTGAAATATATTGTGAATATGCTTGAAATTTACTATTTCCATCACGATAAATATATCTATGCTTCACGAGGTATTCAATAAACTTTTTTGGTTTAGTATCAAGTAATTTCGCTGCTTGTGTAAATGAATAACTAAAACTTATCATAATATTCTCCTTATTTTTTTGTCAATATATCTCTTTACAAATAACTCTTCTAAATTTCCCATTATTCAAAAGGAATAATGGGATTTCTACATATTTTATTTTTTTCGCATCTTCATATAACGATATTTTCGTGTGCTGCTCCCTTCTTTCATTGTCATCCATGTATTTGACATTTATTTTCATAAATAACCCTTACATTATCTTTCCCCAATATAAAAAAATTTGACAAAACGCCGCTATCGCTTATAAGACAAGCGATAGCGGCGTTCCCTATTTTTCAGAAATGATCTATTCCAGCAAATTGTTACAGCTTCCAGCTTGTTCAGAAAGCCTGAGATGCTGGCATTGAAGGAGAGCGTGCTGCCAGTGGCAGCTTCAGCGAAGCTGAAAGCGAACCTTCAATGGGATGTTTCACACAGTGGGCAAACGGAAGTGCAGCCCGCGACAATGAAACCGAGTGGTGAGCAAAGAAGGCAAACAGGTGAGCTTACACGTTTGTAAGTGATCCTGTTTGCCTTCCGCAGCTGACAACGCAGATTGCGCCTTTTCAGCGCGTTAAACTATTTGGCGTAGTCGGTGGCCCGCGTTTCGCGGATCACGTTGACGCGGATTTGGCCGGGATACTCCATTTCCTTTTCGATGCGCTTGGCAACGTCCTTGGCCATGATGCGGGTGCCGTCGTCGGACACATCCTCGGGCTTGACCATGATGCGCACCTCGCGGCCGGACTGAACGGCGTAGCATTTTTCCACGCCGGGGAAAGCGTTGGCGATTTCCTCGAGCTTTTCCAGCCGCTTGATATAGTTTTCCAGGCTCTCGCGGCGCGCGCCGGGGCGGGCGGCGGAGATGGCATCGGCGGCCTGCACCAGTACAGCCTCGATGGTCTGGGGTTCCACGTCGTTGTGGTGGGCAAGGATGGCGTGGATGACGTCCGGGCTTTCGCCGTACTTGCGGGCCAGCTCGCCGCCCAGCGTTACGTGCGTGCCCTCGGCCTCGTGGTCGACCGCCTTGCCGATATCATGCAGCAGGCCGGCGCGCTTGGCCAGCGCCACGTCGGCGCCGAGCTCCGCGGCCATGATGCCTGCCAGATGGCTGACCTCGATGGAGTGCTTGAGCACGTTCTGGCCGTAGCTGGTACGATACTTCAGGCGGCCCAGCAGCTTGACCAGCTCGTGATGGATGGAGTGCTGATTGGTCTCGAACACGGCCTGATCGCCGGCTTCGCGAATTTGGTTGTCTACTTCGCGCTTGGCTTTTTCCACAACCTCTTCGATGCGTGCGGGATGGATACGGCCGTCCTGGATCAGTTTTTCCAGCGCGATACGCGCGATCTCGCGGCGTACGGGGTCAAACGCGGACACGATCACGGCCTCGGGTGTATCGTCGATAATCAGGTCGACGCCCGTGGCGGTTTCCAAGGCACGGATGTTACGGCCTTCGCGGCCGATGATGCGGCCCTTCATATCGTCGTTGGGCAGCACGATCACGGACACGGTGCTCTCCGCCACATGGTCGGACGCGCAGCGCTGGATAGCCAGCGTTACGATATTGCGGGCCTTCTTTTCGCCCTCCTCGCGCGCCTTGGCTTCAATCTCGCGCACGGTGGCGGCGGCTTCGTGGTAAGCGTCCTTCTGGATACGGCTGACCAGCATCTGGCGCGCTTCGTCCTGCGTCATGCCGGCGATGCGCTCCAGCTCCGTATTTTGCTTCTTCTGGCTGTCCTCCAGCTCTTTTTCGCTTTGCTCCAGCTTGCTCATGCGCTGGTTGATCTGGTTTTCACGGGTTTCCAGCGTATTGGTTTTCTTATCCAGCGATTCCTCCCGCTGCAGGATGCGGCGCTCGGAGCGCTGTACCTCGCTGCGGCGGTCGCGGCACTCGCGGTCGAGCTCGGTTTTCAGGCGCAGTACCTCTTCCTTGGCTTCGAGAATGGTTTCCTTTTTCTTTTCATCCGCTTTACGCGTGGCTTCTTCCAATAAGTTTTTGGCATAGGCTTCGGTGCGCCCGATGCGCTTTTCCGCGGTTGATTTGCGGTAGGCATACCCGCCCGCAGCGCCGATAATCAGGGTAACAACAGCGATGATAATGCTGATGATCAGGTTCAATGTCGTCGATCTCCTTTCCGTATCGAAATGCTTTTACGATGTTAATAATCAAGAAATGGCTTCCGGATAAACCAAAAACCCCACGGGTAAAAACCCGTGCGGCAGCTGTTCAGACTTTTTTGAATGACATAATGCCTGTAGCTTCGATGGTTCGCGGCGGTATGCTTGTGCCAGGGGTGCTCCCCGCCCAAGCGCCGTCGCTGCTAAAACATATTCATCAGGGGCTGCACGCCATAAGCAGCGCGCCGCCTGCTAAAAAACCCGCCGCAGGTTTGCGGTTTCGGCGGGATAAGCCATTCCGCTAAAATCTATCGCATAAACAGCCGGAATCGCTTGCGCGATTCCTCTGCCGACCTTCCTATTGTATACAAGATTTCATTTTATGTCAAGCAAAACGCACCCGCGCCGCAGGGCCGGTCACAGCAGGGTTTGCTGTGTTTTGCGGGAAATAAAACATAATAAATATTCATCCCGCTTGTTTTTTTTCCGCATGCGCATACCGCAGCCAAACGGGCAGTGCGAACACAAGCCCCAGCCCGATGTACACCACCATCGTCGTCACGCGTTCCAGCAGCGAGGCCGTTACCCCCACGGTAAAATCCACGCCCAGCTGCATGGTGGCAATGCCCATCACGCTTTCCTTCAGGCCGATATTGCCCGGCACCACCGCAATCACAGACGCCAGCCACGCAAGGCTGCCGTACAGCAGCGCCTCGTAAAACGAAATAGGGCTGCCCGATGCCTGAAAGCACACCATGATGATCAAAAGCCGCACGATATTGCTGCCCGTCATGCACCCCAGCAGCTGCCACAGCAGCCTGCGGCTGCGCAGCAGATCGTTGAAGCCGGTGATGATGTCGCGGATGATCTTCCATTTTTCTATTTTTCGGCGCAGGCGGTTTTCCGAGCCCAGCGAAATAATAACGAACGCCGCGATGCCCAGCATACCCAGCGCTGCAATGCCCCAGATCAGCAGCGGCCACTTGCCGTCGATCAGACCCACACACAGCATGGCCGCGATGATCTGCAGCAGTGAAAACGAAACGCCGAACACCATGTTGCCGGCCACCATCGCCGCGCTTTTGGTGTAGGCCAGCCCGTTGACCCGCTTGTAATAGCCGGCCGCCAGCGCCAGCTCCCCGCGCAGCGGCATCACAAAGGCGATCGCGTTGCTCACGCAGGTTACGCCCATCCAGTCCGTCAGCTTCATGCGGATGCCGAAGGTGCGCAGGATCACAAGATGGTACACGCTGTTGATGATCGCGCCCAGTATCCCCAGTCCCAGCAGCAGCCCCACCGTGGTTTGGTTAAGCGTCAGCAATCCGGAGATCTCCGTCCAATGCGTTTTCACATACCACACCAGCAGCGCCGCCATCACGGCAAACAATGCCAGCGATATCCACTTTTTCCAGTCTACGGTTCGCTTCATACGGCTTCCTTACCTCGTTGCGTTCGTGCCCGCGCAGGCGTGCAGCTCGCATCCATCATAAGCGAGCCCGCCGCGGCTGTCAACAACGCCGCGGCGGCGGAAACGGCGATCGGACGTGCGCTGCCCGTCGCCGAAAAGTTCCTTGGCAGGCAGCAGCAGCCAGCATGAAGGATTTTGCGGTATCAAAAGCAGAAACATTACAAAAGCAACATAACATTAGTTGCAGATCACATGCAACACAAGAAAGGGCCAACCAATGAACATCGAAACAGCGCAGCGCATGCAGCAACAGGTATGCCGGACGGCAAAGGATATGGCTGCCGCGGGCCTGACCGCGGGCACCTGGGGCAATATCTCCGCACGGATAGACGACGACTTTATGGTCATCACGCCCTCGGGCATGGATTACGCCGGGCTCACGCCCGGGCAGATGGTAATCGTCAGCCTGCAAACCCTTGCCTGGGAGGGCGCGCTGAAACCGTCGATCGAGGTGCCGATGCACGCCAAAATCCTCAGCACGCGCCCCGGCGTGAACGCCGTTGTGCACACGCACTCCACCGCCGCGCTGACCGTTGCCGCCGCACAAAAGGGCATCCCGCCCATCTGCGACGATCAGGTGCAGATCCTCGGCGGCGACATCCGCTGCGCCGCCTATACCGTGCCCGGCACGCAGGCAATGGCCGACGCGGTCGCCGAGGCGCTGCGGGACCGCGCGGGCGCGCTGATCGCCAATCACGGCGCGGTCGCGCTTGGCCGAACGCTGCAGGAAGCGCTTATCGGCGCCATCGTGCTGGAAAAAACCGCGCGGGTGTATCTGGACGTGCAGCGCATCGGCGGCGCGGTGCCGATCTGCGACGCGGATTGCCTGGCCTTCCATGATTTTTTCCTGCACAAATACGGCCAGCAGGGCGGCCGGTAGCCCCGTAGGCCGTCGTATCCCGCGGGCTACTGCCGCACCGCCCGCCAAAGCCGTTTGGATGCCGCATGCGGGTATTGTTTTGTGTGTCCCGAGGTCCGGTTTGCGTACCCTTTTTCCTTTGCTTGTGCTATACTGTCTACAGTACGCTTCAAGGGGGATGACGGCGTGTTTGGCATTGTTATGCGGTTTGCAATCACGGTTGCCGCCATCCCGCTTTGTGCCGAATATTACCCCGGCGTACACATGCAGGATCTCCGCAGCGCGCTGATTGCCGGCGCCGTGCTGGGGATTTTATATGCACTGGTGCGGCCCATCGCCCGGCTGCTGCTGAAGATTATCAACTTTTTCACGCTGGGGCTGCTGTACGTCGCGCTGGATACCTGGCTGGTGCTGACGGTAGCCAACATGTACCCCGAAGCCCTGGCGGTGGACAGCTTTTGGTGGGCGATTGCCATTGCGGGCTCGGTCAATATCGCGCGGATGCTGATCGACATCCTCACACGCGATTTCAAAAAGCATTGAGGCAGGGCAGCGCAAAGGAAACCGGATTTTCATCCAACAAAGGAGAGTATACATGCACATTTTTCTGGTGAACGACGACGGAATTGAAGCGGAAGGCCTCCGCGCACTGTGCGACGCCTGCGTGGCGCGGGGGCATGCGGTTACCGTATGCGCGCCGCATACCCAGCGCAGCGCGTCCAGCCACAGGATCACTTTAGCCGACCCGATCTATGTGCGGCAGGCGGATGATTACCCAGCCGGCGTGCAGGCGTGGTCCATTTCCGGCACCCCGGCGGACTGCGTGCGGCTGGGGCTTTACGAGCTGGTGGACAAGCCGGTGGACGTGGTGATTTCCGGCATCAACAAGGGGCACAACGCAGGCATGGCCGTGCACTATTCCGGCACTGTGGGCGCCGCGCGCGAGGGCGTGCTCAACCATATCCCGTCCATCGCAACCAGTGCCGCGTATGAAGGCCCCCAAAGCATGCTGCACTATCTGGCGCAGCTGACCGTGCACACCGCCGAGGTGTACGTCCGGACCGACGTCCCGCCCCAGACGGTGCTCAGCATCAACGCGCCCGACTGCGAGGTGAAGGATATGCGCCCCCCCGTGGTTGCCGCGCTGTCCACCGCCGGTTACCGGGACTGCTATATCCGGCGGGAAAGCCCGCGCGCGGGCACCTATTACTGGCTGACCAACGGCTGCGAGCTGGAGCCGCCCGCCGAGGGCACAGACGTGGCGCTGCTTCGGGAAGGTCACATCACCTTTACCTATCTGAGCAATCCCGGAGGCAACGATGCGCTGCAGCCGGAATTTGTGGCGCAGTTTGCCGCCATTGAGCCCTATGCCTGACATCGTAATCATCGGCGGAGGCGCGGCGGGCCTGCTGGCAGCGGTTACCGCCGCCGCGCAAGGAAAGCGCGTAACGGTGCTGGAACGCGGCGAAAAGCTCGGCAAAAAGCTCTACATCACGGGCAAGGGCCGCTGCAACGTAACCAACCTGTGCACGCCCGACGAATTTATGCAAAACATGGTACGCAATCCGCGCTTCCTGTACGCGGCGCTCAACGCCTTTCCGCCGCAGAAGCTGGTCGATCTGCTGCGCACGCTCGGCTGCCCCACGGTGGTGGAGCGCGGCAGGCGCGTGTTTCCCGCCAGCCAGAAGGCCAGCGACGTAACGCGCGCCCTGACGCGCCGCATGGACGAGCTGGGCGTTGCCGTGCGCTTGAACGCGCGCGTACAGGCCATCCGCACGGCGGACGGCGCGGTGTGCGGCGTAACGCTGGAGGGCGGCGAGGAGATTGCCGCCGACGCGGTGATCGTGTGCACGGGCGGCGTCAGCTATCCGTCCACCGGCTCCACCGGCGACGGCTATCAGCTGCTTTCGGCCTGCGGGCATACCATTGTGCCGCCCAAGCCCGCGCTGTGCGGGCTGATCAGCGAAGCGCAATGGATCCGCGATTTGCAGGGCCTGTCGCTTAAAAACGTGCGCCTGACGCTCACCGCGGGCAAAAAATCGCTCTTTTCCGACATCGGGGAAATGCTGTTTACGCATCGGGGCATTTCCGGCCCGCTGGTGCTCACGGCGTCCAGCCTGCTGGCGGGGCGCAAGGGCTGCCGGCTGACGCTCGACCTCAAGCCGGGCTTGAACGAAGAGCAGCTGGACCAGCGTGTACTGCGCGATATCGCGGCGGCGGGCAAAAAGCAGATGCTGACCCTCCTGCGCGGGCTGTATCCCGAGTCGCTCGCGCCGGTGATGGCCGCGCTGGCGGACATCGATCCGCAGCTGCCGGCCTGTGAGCTGCCCAAGGCCGCGCGCCGGAGGCTGGTTGCACTCACCAAGGCGCTGCCCCTGCCCGTAACCGGCGCGGAACCCATCGAGGCCGCCGTGATCACCGCCGGCGGAGCGGACGTGCGCGGGTTTTCCCCGTCAACGATGGAATCCAAACACATCCGCGGCCTGTACGCCGCGGGCGAGGTGCTGGACGTGGACGCGCTCACCGGCGGGTTCAACCTGCACATCGCGTTTGCCACCGCCTACGCCGCGGCAAGCAATGCCGCTAAACTGACGAATGAGGAATGAGGAATAGCGGTGCGGTTGCATTCGCAGCCGGTTGATTTTATTCTTCATTCTGCAGGATATTGCACCAAATAATCGTTAGATTGCGTAAGCAAACTTTCCTCCATTCCTCATTAACCCTCCGTCTCCGTCCATATTCCCATACCCAATTGTAAAAATCTGGCGGTCAATCCGCGCAACCGCCTTGCATACTCGCTGCTATTGGTCTATCATATTACCCGATTGGAGTTTTACTATGCACTATATCGTCATGGACCTGGAGTGGAATCAGCCTGTCAGCTTCCATTCCTCGGCCTACAAAGCCATCGGCGATCAGCTGTTGTTTGAGATCATTCAAATCGGCGCGATCAAACTGGATGAACAGTTTCAGATTCAGGAAGAGATCAACCTTCTTGTCGCCCCGACCCACTATAAGCGCCTCCATCCCTATGTACGCCGTATGACGCACATCACCCAGACCGATTTGGAAGACGCCCCCGTGTTTACCGACGCCATGGCGCAGTTTTTGTCCTTTTGCGGCGGCGACGCCGTGCTGCTCACCTGGGGCGCGGACGACGTTAGCGTGCTTAAGCAAAACGTGGACTGCTTCTCGTGCGACTGCCCGCTGCCCAAAACCTGCAACATCCAGCGCTATTACGCCGATGTGTTCAAGCTGGGCAACAGCCAGAAAGCGCTGAAAACCGCCATGGAGCAGCTGGGCGTAGCCGAAGAGGAAGACCGCGCCTTCCACGATGCGCTGCACGACGCGTACTACACCGCGCGGGTGCTGGCTAAACTGCCCGAACCCCAGAAGGTGCTGCAGTTTGAGCAGGAGCCCCGCAAGCTGAGCCACTCGGCCGGCCACAGGCATTTTCGCATCACGCACACGGTGCCGTCGGTGGCGGCGGGTCTTGCCCATAAGGACGTCGTAACGCCCGCCTGCCCCACCTGCAAACAGCCTACCACGCTGGTAACCGAGCTTACGCCGCAGTCTCCCGGCCGCTATATCGCGCTTTGCAAGTGCAAACAGCACGGACAGCTGCTGGTAAAGGTGCGTTTTACACAGGTCAACCCCAAGCAAAAGGGCATGAACGTGAGCGTAACGCCCGCCAGCCGCCAAACCCGCGCCTATGTGCACACCAAGGTGCTGCAATATCAATACCGCCGCAAAAACGGCTATTCTTTCCCCGACCCCGAGGACCTGAGCCAGGCGCAATCTTCCAACATGCCCTTTGACGACGCCTGAGCGGAGAAATCTCATGAGTGTTGCACAGGAAACCATTGAAATCACGCTGGCCGGCCGGACAGCGCGCTTTGCTATGGGCACGACGCCGCTGGATGTCATCCGCCGCCTGCTGCCCGCGCATGCCCAAACCGCACTGTGCGTCATGTGCGGCGGCATCAGCCTTGCCCTCAATGAGCCGCTGACGAAAAGCTGCAGCATCCGCCTGCTCACCTACCACAACGAGCAGGCCCGCCGCGTATACGAACGCTCACTCAGGTTTTTGCTGCTGCTGGCCATGCATAACCTATACCCCAAAAAGCATATCCGTATTTTGAACTCCATCGGCTACGGCGTCTATCTGCGCGTGATCGACGAGGACATGGATTTTGCCATGGTGCGCGCGCTGGAGACGGAAATGCGGCGGCTGGCGGATGAAGACATTCCCTTTGAACGTGAAACATGGACCACCGCGCAGGCGATCGAGTACTTCCGCGATATGCCCGACAAGGCGGAAGTCCTCGCCTATCGCCCGTCGGACACCATTCCCATGTACAAGCTGCAGGATCTGCACGAGTATTTTTACGGCATCATGGTGCCGTCCACAAGCTACATCAAGGTGTTTGCGCTGCGCCCGCATTTCCCCGGGCTGGTGGTGCGCATGCCTGCGCCCGCCGATCCCACAACACCGGCGCCCTACCTGTCGCGCCGCAAGCACCTGCGTACCTTTACCCAGTCGCAGGAGTGGAGCCGCATTCTGGGCGTGCGCAACATCCCCGATGTAAACCATCTGATTGAAAACAAGCGCATGCGGGAGTTTATCCGCGTCAACGAAGCGCTGCAGGACAAATCCATCGCCCAGATTGCCGACCAGATCGTCGACATCGGGGCGCAGATCGTGCCGGTGTTCGGTCCCTCGTGCAGCGGTAAAACGACCTTTGCCCACCGGCTGGCCGTGCACCTGCAGGTGCTGGGCAAGCATCCGCAGGTGATCTCGCTGGATAATTTTTATCTGCCGCGCTCCCGCGTGCCGCTGGGCAGCGACGGCAAGCCGGACCTGGAAAACGTCAACGCGCTGGATGTGCCGCTGATGCGCAGCTGCATTGAGCGGCTGCTGTCGGGGCAGGAGGTGCGGCTGCCAAAATTCAACTTTGCCAAGGCCGAACGCACCATGAGCGATCCGCCCATACGCCTTGACGCGCACGGCCCGCTGATCCTGGAAGGCATCCACGCGCTTAACGACCAGATTACCGCACAGCTGCCGGAGCAGCTGGTATTCGGCATCTATGTATCGGCGCTGCACTGCGTGAACCTGGACAACCACAACCGCATCCGCACCACGGACGTACGGCTGCTGCGGCGCATTGTGCGCGACGCGGCCTATCGCGGCATGGACGCCGCCCATACCATCTCCATGTGGCCCAGCGTGCGGGCGGGCGAAGAACGCTGGATTTTTCCCAATCAGGAAAAAGCGGACGTGATGTTCAACACCTCGCTGCAGTACGAGCTGCCGGTGCTAAAGACCATCGGCTGGGATCTGCTGTCCGCCATCCCCGAAAGCGCGCCCACCTACCTGGTGGCACATCGGATTTTGAAATTTTTACAGTATTTTTTGCCTGCGTCTGATGAAATGATTCAAGAAATTCCGCCCCAGAGCATCCTGCGGGAATTTATCGGCGGAAGCACTTTCAGGCATTAACAATAAAGGAGGAACCGTTATGAAGCGCGCGCCGCAGCTCCTGCTGCTCTCACTCGTACTGGTTGCCCTGCTATGCGCCACGGCAGCCGCAGAAGAATGGATACCCGTGGAGGCCGAGACAACCGTCGAGGTGGTGGCGGAGTGGAACGAGCCGGATTCTCCGCTGCTGGCCATGGCGCACAGTGATAATCTCATCTACTTTGAGGATATCGACGCTCCGCTGCAGGCGTTTTTGCAAACGCGCGCGCGCTGTATCTTTGACACGCTGCGGCCCTCGCAGCTGATGCAGCGCCTGTCGTGGGTTACGGAGCTGGACCTCAGCGAATACCCGGGAACGCTGACGGACGCGCGCTGGCTGTGGATGTTTGAAAACCTCACCAGCATCACCCTGACCGACGCGACGTTTGCCGATCTCAACATCATCGGCGAGTTTACACAGCTTCAGGAGCTGACGCTGCTCAACTGCGGGTATTTCAGCCTGGTTCCGCTGGAAAACTGCACGGCGCTGACCTCGCTTACGCTGGGATGGGACGCCGATTACCAGGGTGAAACCGGCACGTTTGACCTGACGCCGCTTACATCGCTGAAGAAGCTGGACACCCTCGCGCTGTACGGATCGGGGATGACCGACCTGTCGCCGCTAAGCTCCATTGCCAAGCGGATCAGCACCCTTACGCTGTCCAACACGGCAGCGGAAGACTATGCCCCGCTCAAAAAGCTGACCGGTCTGAAGTCCCTGACGCTGGACCTGCTGCAATCGGACACCGCGGCGGAAATCCTTGGCCTGTGCTCCAAAAGCGCCAAGGTGCTGACCCTGCAGGAGCTTATCTTTGACAGCGACGTGGAAGCGGCCGCGCAGAAGTACAAGAGCCTGACCGATTATGCGCTGATCGACTGTGACGTATCCAACGAGCTGTTTTACGAGGATCTCAACAAGTCCACACGCCTCACGCTGCAAAGCATCGCCGTTTCGGACGGCACCGAGATCGGCTACGTCTACGCCGACAAAACCGCCATGGTGCTTGAGGGCACGCCCGAGCCTGTGATGCTCTCGCTGCTTAACAGCCGCTCCACCGGCCTTTCCGCCCTTACGATGGATCTGGAATCGCTGTCGGAGGATATGAATGCCATGCTGCGCAAGAAAACCTCGCTTAACACGCTGACTTTATGCCTGAACGCCGATACGGATCTGGCCGGCACCGCATGGAAAAAGATCACGGGCATCCGAACGCTGACCATCGAATCCGAAGGCAGCACCCTGCTTTCCACCGATTTTCTCAACGACCTGATCAATGTCCGAACGCTGACGCTGTCCGGTGTGCAGGTGGACGATCCCGCCGGCATCGGTACGGCGAAAAACATCAACACGCTGTGCGTTTACGGCTGCAAAATCTCCGATTGGAGCTTTCTTGCCGACATGTTCAAGCTCGAAACCGTGAAGGTGTACGCCTCCGGGATCACCAACGACGTGCTGCCGTATTTTGCGGATGTGTCCACCCTGACCGAGCTGCGGCTTGACGGCAACGAGATTACCGATATCTCGGCCCTTGCCGGCAACGATACCATAACCAAGCTCGATATTCTGGACAACCCGATCGAGGATTACTCCACCCTGCTGAGCATGACCGGCTTAAGCACCGTGTATTCCAACGGCAACGGCGGCATCACCAGCCACACGATTATGATTCGTTCCGTGTACATCGACGACGTGGATTACGACGCCATTTACGCAGCAGCGTTCGGCGCGGAGGATGGCACTGCGGCGGAATAATTCGTCGGGAGATTGTATAAAAAGAACGTGACGTTTCGTCACGCGGGCGTTTCACGAGATACGGTATATTAAAGCGGCGCTCTGTTTGGAGGGCCGTTTCTTTCTGCTTATTTGTTGCTTTGCTTTCCTTTGCCGCGCCGTATTGCGCCCTGGGCGCTCGCGGCGCTTGGTGTTTTGCCTCCGCCGGGCAGGGA
>Ga0116152_10000162_pt1 | contig 53019 bp, 37 predicted proteins | sample AD_UKC119_MetaG_FD_89894 | JGI IMG/M metagenome (GOLD analysis project Ga0116152, IMG submission 89894) | Active sludge microbial communities of municipal wastewater-treating anaerobic digesters from Hong Kong - AD_UKC119_MetaG | ecosystem: Engineered > Bioreactor > Anaerobic > Digestate...
CGGCCGTAGTTGTGTGGGTTGTCTTCGAAACCGACGCCCAGATTGTAAGCATAGGGACTCTGGAAATAAAATCCACCCCAACCGCTGGGATCAACAACAGGCGATCCGTGGTAAAATATTTTCAGATGAAAAGTATCATTATTGACGAGCGCAACCGGGCTCTGAATCATGAGAAGCGTGTCGTTGTACGTCCAGGTTGTATTGAGTGTTGATTCCAGAAAAACACTGTCAACAGTGAGCTCCAGCAGGTCAAGCGGAATGTATTGCAGATTATTCACCCTGGGCTGAAAATAAATATCGGTGTAGCCATACAGCTGTTTTGCCGAAATATCCAAAGTATCAATGTTTATGGAATATCTGATTACATCAATGCTGTCGCTGCCGGGTGATTTTTGTTGCGCGGATGCAGCAGCAGAAATGAAAAGAATCAGAATCGCAATGAAAAAAGTTTTCATAGTTCATATTTTGCAAAAGCAAATGTAAGGAAATTCCGTGGTTGTGTGATGTGTCTATCCAAATCAGCGCCCTACGGACGACAGAATGCTGGGTTTGTCTTATCTCTCCGACTCTTCCAGGTCCTCCATTTCATTTCGGACTCTGGAAGGTCGGAAGCGAGTTTCAGAGCGAGTGAACAGTACAAGAACGCAGCTAAATCATGCTCAATGCTCCATGCGTTGTGCAATGTGCGAGCATTTTGGTCTGCCTTCAGCCCGATTTTGTATAATTATTTTGAAACATAATTGAATCATCGCACAAATTCGTACTTTTGTTACACTTAACACTCAATTACTGATGAAAAGACTTTTGTTTTTTATTCTGCTGCTGGCTGCTGTTGCAGCAGAAGGACAGACGGTCTGGACGCTTGAATCCTGCATTCAGTATGCAAGGGAAAACAACCTTACTATTCGCTTGCAGAAGCTGAATTCCGAAATTGCAAAGTTGTCGCTGACCCGCGACAAGGCGGCCTTTCTGCCCGGTGTTTCGGCCGGAGCCACGCATTCCTACAACTATGGCCGTACCGTTGACATGTACACCAACGAGTTTGCAACCGACCGTGTCCGCTCGAACAATTTCTATATTGGCGCCAACATTACGCTTTTCAACGGCTTCAATCTGATCAATTCATACAAAAAAAGTCAGCTCGAAGCAGAAGCCGCTATCCTTGATGCACAGCAGACTTCGGATGATATTTCGCTTTCCATTGCAACGGCCTATCTGCAGGTTTTGTATTCCATGGAACTGGTAAACAATGCGCAGAGCCAACTTGACATCACATTGCTTCAGGTTGATAAAAACCGAAAAATGTATGCAGCCGGATCAGTCTCACAGGGCGCTTTACTTACAATCGAAGCACAGGCTGCCTCGGAAGAAAGTCAGTTGGTGAGCGCGCAGAATCAGCTCGAAATGTCGTACCTCACTTTGGCGCAAATGCTGGATCTGAAGGACATGAGCGGTTTTCAGATTGCTGTACCGGATATCAGCACGCTTGACACCAGTTCGTTTTTACTGATGAATCCGGCCGATGTGTATGCATTTGCCGAAAAAAATCAGCCAGGACTTATGGCTGCTCAATACCGTGTTCAGATTGCAGAAAGGAACCTGGGTATTGCCAGAGCCGGCCGCTATCCTCAGCTTACGCTCAACGGATCGCTTGGTACCGGATATTCGGGCGCCAGCAGAAGAATGACAGGATACAATGTAAACGGAGTTGATACCATCGGTTTCACAAGCGAATCACTGACGGAATATGTGATGATGCCTTCGCTTGATTACACATACGAAACAACGCCTTTTCAGGATCAGATCAACGACAACATCAACAAATCAATCGGACTGCAATTGACGATACCGATTTTCAGTCGTCTGAATACTACACTGGCAGTGCGTCAGGCGAAAATCGGCATTGAATCGGCCACCATTAATTTTGAGCAGGAAAAACTGAATCTGCAGAAAACAATTCAGCAGGCCTATGCTGATGCATCGGGTGCATACAGAAAATATTCGGCTACCAAAAAGCAGGTGGCTGCGCTCGAAGAATCTTTCAAATACATGGATCAGCGCTTCAGTGTGGGCCTTGCCACACCCATTGATTACAGTGATGCAAAAAACAAACTGGCCACAGCAAGGTCGGAAATGCTGCAGGCGAAATACGAATTTATTTTCCGCACCAAAATACTCGACTACTATTTAGGCAGAGAAATCAGGTTGTAACTCAAAAACAACGGAATCATGGCACTGAAAAAAAAGAACAAACGAATTATCATCTGGAGCATTGTAGGCCTTGCGGTTTTACTCATCATTCTGCGTAAGGCAGGTGTAATCGGAGGCGTTGAAACCATTCAGGTTGCAGTTGAAAACGTGACTCAGCGCGACATTACTGAAACCGTTTCGGCGAGCGGAAAAATTCAGCCAGTGCGTGAAGTCAAGTTGAGTCCCGATGTTTCAGGTGAAATTATCGAGCTGCTTGTAAAAGAAGGCGACCGTGTTAAGGAAGGTCAGGTGCTGGCCCGCGTAAAGCCGGACATATACCAGGCAAATTATGAGCAGCTCGCTGCCAACGTGAATTCGCAGAAAGCAAATCTCTCAAATTCCGAAGCGCGATTGGCACAGACCGAAGCACAATTTGTGAACACTGAAGCATCGTACAACCGCAACAAGACATTGTTTGATCAGGGTGTTATTTCGAAGGCCGAATTCGATGCAGCACAGGCGCAATACGATGTTGCAAAGGCGGAAGTGCAGGCATCGAAACAAACGGTCAATGCAGCTCGCTTTAATGTGTACAGCGCTCAGGCCAGCATGAGTGAGGCATCGAAAAACCTGTCGCGGACAACCATTGTTGCTCCGGTCGATGGTACCATAAGTACACTCAATGTTGAAGTAGGGGAGCGCGTTGCAGGCGCATCGCAATTCAGTTCGGGTACCGAAATTCTGCGCATTGCCGACATGGCAGAAATGGAAGTGATGGCCAGTGTAAATGAAAACGAAGTTGTGCGGTTGTCTCTGGGCGATACGGCCATTGTTGATGTTGATGCATATCCGAATAAAAAGTTCAAGGGCATAGTAACAGAAATCGGCAATTCGGCCAACGTGAGCGGTATCAGTGCCGATCAGGTGAGTAACTTCGATGTGACTATACAAATTCTTTCATCGTCTTATGCCGACATGATTCCGAAAGGCGCTGTTGACTATTCCCCTTTCAGGCCAGGAATGTCGGCTTCAGTAGAAATTCAAACCGAAAAAGTAAAACAGGTTTTATCGGTTCCGGTGCAATCGGTCACAACCCGCGATGAATCTGAGCTTATGGTTGTTGATGATAAGAAAAAAACTGATGAAAAAGATAATCACGATGGCATTACCGAATTTGTTTTTGTGATTGAAAATGGTATTGCAAAGCGCAGAACGGTGAAAACCGGCGTTCAGGATAATGAATACATTCAGATTCTCGAAGGGCTCAAAAAAGATGAGGTTGTTATTGTTGCGCCGTACAGCGCCATAGCAAAGAAACTTCAGGGAGAAGAGAAAGTGGAAGTTGTGGATCGCAAAAATCTTTTTGAAGTAAATTGAGTTTGATTCTTCATATAGAAACAGCTACGCAGGTTTGTTCAGCCGCGCTGAGCCACGATGGCATGTTGATGGCTGAAGCTGTTGCTGAAACTGAAATGTCGCATGCATCTACGCTCATGCCTTTGATTGATGAGCTTTTCAAAAAACAGAATATTGATCTGAAAGATCTCTGCGCAGTATCTGTTAGCTCGGGACCTGGCTCCTATACTGGGCTGCGAATAGGTGCCAGCACGGCAAAAGGCATTTGCTATTCACTCGGGATTCCTCTGATTGCTGTCGGATCGCTGCATTCAGCAGCATCAGGTATGAAAGAAATTTCAAATGCAAAAGGAACCGATCTGCTGATTCCGATGATAGATGCGCGCCGTATGGAAGCGTTTGCGGCTATTTACGATGCTTCGCTCAAGGAACTCAGAGCGCCGCATCCGTGGATCCTTGATCAGTCAAGTCTCGATGAGTTTTCGGGCAGAAAAATATTTCTTGCCGGAACAGGAGCTGATAAATTGAAAGCGTTGTATTCATCATTCAGTAATGTTGTTTTTCTGAATGAAAATGTGCATCGGGCTTCATTTGCATGCAGCATTGCTTTTGACAAATTTCAGCATTCAGCATTTGAAGACACGGCCTATTTTGAGCCCGATTACGGGAAGGATTTCGTTCCGGGCAAGCCGGTAATAAAAGGATTGAAATAAATTTTGTATTGTATGACTCCGTATTTTTCAGTAATAGTGCCAGTTTACAATCGTCCGGATGAAGTGGATGAATTGCTGGACAGTCTTGTGAAACAAACGAACAAAGATTTTGAAGTATTGATAGTGGAGGATGGCTCCACATTGAAATGCGAAGATGTCTGCAATAAGTATGTTGACAAGCTCGACCTGAAATATTTATTCAAACCAAACAGTGGCCGCAGCGAAACCCGCAACTACGGCATGGAGCGCGCAAATGGTGAGTATTTTATCATCTTCGATTCGGATGTGATTCTGCCATCAAATTATTTTGAAATAGTGAGAAAAAATCTGGAGGCGGATTACATTGATTGTTACGGAGGCCCTGACAGCGCTGATGATTCATTTTCAATTGTTCAGAAGGCCATCAATTATTCGATGACATCCATCATGACTACTGGCGGAATCCGCGGTGCGACGAAGAATGTGGACAAATTTTCTCCACGTTCATTCAATATGGGAATGTCGAAAGAAGTTTTCCAAAAAGTGGGCGGATACAAAAACATGATCGGCGAAGACATTGATTTGAGTTTTCGCATCAAGCAAGCTGGCTTTAAGACAAGACTATTCCGTGATGCATATGTTTTTCATAAACGTCGAGTGAGTTTTAAAAAATTTTATCGCCAGGTAAATACTTTTGGAAAAGGGCGTGTATTGTTGTCTAAAATACATCCGGGCACACTCAAAGCGGTTCACTTGTTGCCCATGTTTTTTGTATTGGGTAACCTTGCGCTTGCTGCTCTGGCAGCCATTTTCCTGAATCCGTGGTTTTTGCTTCCGCTGGGAGTTTATGTGATTGCTGTGTTTTTTGAATCGCTGATAAAAAATAAAAAACTTTCGATTGCGATTCTTTCAATCGTTGCAAGCTACTGGCAGCTTTTTGGCTATGGGACAGGGTTTATGGGCGAGCTCATCACCGGAAAAGCCGGTAAAAGTTCTCAGGAAAAATTGTACAAATAATTCAATTGTATTTTCTGGTGAACGGATATTTCATGATGATTATGAAATGTGCCCATAGTGTGCGGCACAGACCGAAATGTTTTTTCATAATGCAAAAACGCTCCTTCCACGATTTCTTGCGATGTTGTGCCGACAGGCCCGAAATCATGAACCTGGAAATGTAATCGTCAATGAACAGGTTGTGCTTTGACACGGCAAGTACTTTTGCTGTCCAGTCATAATCTGCCGAAATTCTGTATTGCAAATCATATAACGGAGCAATGGATTTCCGCACCAGGATTGACTGATGGCACACTACCAATCCACGGAGCAAATGCTTTTTTTTCAGATTGGCCGGTGCAATTTTATGGCGCTCTCCCAATGGCTGATCATTTTCTCCAATCATGAGCGATTGTCCGTAAACCACATCCGAAGACGGATTCAGTCTTAATGCATTTTCTATTTTTTCAACAGTATGCTCATCAAATATTTTATCTCCGGCGTTGATGAACCATACAAAATCGCCGGTAGCCATTTGCATGCCTTTGTTCATCGCATCATACAGACCTTTGTCGGGCTCGCTTATGTAGCGGAAATCCGATGATTTCACCGCTGGATATTTTCCTTCTGCAATTTCTTTTTCAAACCGTTGGATTATTTCAACTGTTTTATCTTTTGAATTTCCATCAACAATAACATACTCAACGCTGCCATTTTTTTGCTGCAGCACGCTCTGCATGGTCTTTTCGAGAACCTTCTCTGCGTTGTAGGTGATGGTGATGATTGAAACTACAGCCATTTTTATTTATTCAGATACCACTGATACACTTTTTCAATGCCTTCTTTCAACGTTGTTTTGTGTTTCCACCCCGATGCGTGCAGACGGCTCACATCAAGCAGTTTGCGCGGTGTGCCGTCGGGCCTGGTGGTATCATATACCATTTTGCCTTCGTATCCCACAACCGATTTCACCGTTAATGCAAGTTCATTGATGGACAAATCTTCACCGGTTCCGATGTTTACATGAATCTCTTCGGAATAATGCTGCATCAGATGCACCAAAGCATCGGCAAGATCATCCACATACAGAAATTCGCGCAGCGGTTTGCCTGTGCCCCACAAAACAACTTCCGGCATATTCTCAATTTTCGCTTCATGGAATTTCCGGATCATTGCAGGAAGTACATGCGATGAATTGAGGTCGAAGTTGTCGTTGATGCCGTAGAGATTTGTGGGCATGGCTGAAATGAAATCGCATCCGTACTGTCGGCGGTAGAATTTGCACAATTCAAGTCCCGAAATTTTTGCAATGGCATACGCTTCATTGGTTGGTTCCAGTGCTCCTGTGAGCAGGAACTCTTCGCGAATGGGTTGTGGAGCCATTTTCGGATAGATGCATGAGCTTCCGAGAAACAAAAGTTTTTTCACCTGATTCAGATATGCTGCATGAATCACGTTGAATTCAATCATCATGTTGTCATAGATGAATTCTGCAGGATATGTGTTGTTGGCATGAATACCGCCCACTTTTGCAGCTGCGAGAATAACGTAATCCGGTTTTTCCGAAGCAAAAAAATCGTTGACGGCTTTCTGATTGCGGAGGTCGAGCTCAGTTATATCGCGATGAATAATATCATTGAATCCGTGTTTTCTGAGAGATCTGACTATGGCTGAGCCGACAAGTCCGGTATGACCTGCCACATAAATTTTTTCATTTAATTCCATGATGCTATTCCAGGTTTTTTTTTACAAATTCAAGATCATATTTCACCATGATCCGAACGAGTTCCTCAAATGATGTTTTGGTGGGATTCCAGCCCAGTGTTTTCCGGGCTTTTGATGGATCGCCCTGTAATTGTTCAACTTCAGTCGGACGGTAATATTTGGGATCAACTTCGACAAGAGTATTTCCTGTTTTGACATCGATTCCTTTTTCGTTTTCATTCTCACCTTCCCAGCGAAGTTCAATGCCGGCTTCGGCAAATGCGAGCGTGCAGAATTCGCGCACAGAATGCATCTGCCCGGTAGCAATGACAAAATCCTCAGCTGTATTATGCTGAAGAATCAGCCACATGCATTCGATGTAGTCTTTTGCATAGCCCCAGTCTCGCATGGCGTTCAGATTGCCGAGATATAGTTTTTTCTGCAATCCATGTGTAATGCGGGCCGCTGCCAGTGTGATTTTGCGTGTTACAAAAGTTTCACCGCGCCGTTCGCTTTCGTGATTGAAAAGAATGCCGTTGGCTGCAAAAATATTGTAAGCTTCGCGATAATTTTTTGTAATCCAGAATCCATACAACTTTGCAACTCCGTAGGGTGAGCGCGGATAAAACGGTGTGTTTTCCGATTGAGGGACTTCCTGTACTTTCCCATACAATTCAGAAGTGGAGGCCTGATATATTTTTGTTTTCTTTTCCAGGCCAAGTATTCGCACAGCCTCAAGTACACGAAGGGTTCCAATGGCATCGGTTTCTGCAGTGTATTCAGGAACTTCGAATGAAACTTTTACATGTGATTGTGCTGCCAGATTGTATATTTCGTCCGGCTGTACCGATTGAATGATTCTGATGATGGAAGATGAATCGGTCAGATCGCCGTAATGAAGCTCGATTTTTTTCTGATGCTTCATGTCTTCAATCCATTCATCAAAATACAAATGTTCGATACGTCCGGTATTGAAGTAGGATGCGCGGCGCATGAGCCCATGAACATCATATCCCTTTTCGAGCAGAAATTCAGCCAGATAAGACCCGTCCTGACCTGTGATACCTGTAATCAGTGCTGTTTTTTTCATTATTTTATTCAATTGATTCAGTAGAATTATCAGCTTTATTATTGTTGCGAATCCATTTCCAGATCAAGAGACCAATGATTGAAATCAGCGCCAGACCTGCGATTACAGACCCCCATAATGATATTTTCTGTCCTTTTATATACAGTTCATCTTTGCAGGTAAACTGAATTACATGATTGCCTGCAGGCACCTGTAATCCGCGCAGAATGTAGTTTACGCGAATAATGGGCACGTCTTTTCCATCAATGGTGGCTTTCCATGTTTTATAAAATACTTCTGAGAAAACGGCCAGCTGATTCTTTGTGTTTGTTGTTTTATAGCTGATTGCGCCTGGAGAATAATCCATCATTACGATTGCTGCGGAGCTATCAGCTGTTGTTTGTAAAGCTTCAGGACTACTGAGTTTATCTTTCCAAACCTGATCGATAACTGCGGTCGTGCGCGGGTTGAAATCAGTTATGGCCACAATTTCCTCATCGGGTCCATTTACCCATTTCAATGTATCGACAAACCAGGCGTTTCCGAGAGCATCGGGATTTTTCTGCACTCCGGTTCCACCGGTTTCCCTGTTGGGAACAATAACATAGCGGGTATTCAGCATGTTCAGAACATTCACATTGATTTTTTCGGAAAGGTGATAATCGATGATATCCTGATAGCGTCTGAGTTTAGCGGGGCTGTAGCCGCCAATGGATTTGTGGTAGTAAGAAGTATTGGATTCGTTGAAAGTGCTGCTGGCAAGATTAAGTACCCGGTAATTCGGGTCTTTGTCTTCAAGAATGATTTTATCGGCCTCGGTCATCTGAAATGTTTTTGCTTTGCGTTTGGGAACAAAATTGTCATTTCCAAGAAAACGGCGGTCAACGACCCACAGGTCAATCAGAATGAGTGCGCCAAGCCCGATGATGAGATAATTGTTTTTGAATCGGTATTTCAGAAATGCCCACATGAGGCCGAAGGCAAGGAAGATAAAAGCAAATGATCGCCAAGCATCGTTGACCATCATTGATTTTCGGTCGGCCTGCAGTGAGTCAATGAGCCAATCCGGATAGTTTGCATCAGATGCAGAAGAAAAGTCAAACAAACCACCGCCAAGCACTGCGAAAATAAGCGTAAGGCCTCCGGTAATTCCTCCGGCGATATATAGTTTTTTCAGCAGCGCTTCTTTTTTATTTTCGTCTTTGTATTGCTCAATAAATTCTTTGATGGCTAATATGGCGAGAATGGCCATGGTAACACCAGCGATAGTCAGAGCCATGGCCGGAGTTCTGAATTTATTGTACATCGGCAGATTATCGAAAATGAACTGATTGAATCCTCCGAGATTTTTACCCCAGGCCAGCATGACAGAAAGGATGGTTGCGGCAAGCAACCACCATTTTTCTTTTCCTTTCACGAGAATCAATCCTAAAACAAAAAGGAAACAAACAATGGCTCCGGCATAGACTGGTCCCGATGTAAAGGGCTGTGCGCCCCAATAGGTGGGGGCATATTTGCAGAAATTCTTGCCCTGAGCACCACCAACACCATTTGCCTTCAATGTTTTGTAACATTCCGATTCATTGCCGATATTGTAGTGGGAGCTGGCGCCATAGAGATTTGGGATCAGCAAGGTCCATGTTTCACCAATGCCATAACTCCATTGATATGCATAGTCAATATCAAGCCCTGACCCTTCTTTTTGACCTTTGGGATTATTTTTAAGAACCGCACCGCCACGCATGGTTTCTTTGGTGTAGTCCATGATGGTAATCATTCTTCCGATGGATGGCAGAACGGCGATTCCCGCAACGATTAACAGAATAGCAGAAACCTTGAGAAAATGTTTTATTGCCTTTTCTTTTATTGCATAGATGAAATAGGTAACAAACATAATGGCAATAATCAGCAAGAGATAGTAGCTGATTTGCTGATGATTGTAATAAATATGAATACCGGTAAAGATAAGGGTTGTCAGAATGCCGATCAGATATTTTTTTTGATAAGTGAGAATGATTCCACCAATGACCGGCGCCATAGTAGCCATGGCCAGTCCTTTGTTTACATGACCGGCATCGATAATAATCAGATTATAGGATGCAAAAGCATAAGCAATAGACCCAACAATTGCAAGCCATGGTTTGACATTAAAAGCCATCAGCAGGATATAAAAGCCAATAAGATACAGAAAGACAATACCCACATGCAGCCCGGGAAGATTGAGCCGCAGAATAATGCTCAGATCTTTGAAAATATTGGTCATGGGTGGGGCATAGGTGTAATTGGCCGGCATGCCGCCAAACATTGTGTTTGACCAATATGCGTATTCTCCGGTTTTTTCATAATGATCCCTGATATCTTTCCCCCAAGCCTGGGCACTTGCAACATCGCCCTGTGGCAGGTCTTTGTTGTCAAAAACAACAGGAGAAAAATATGCAACGGATAAAGCAATAAAAATCAAAACAGCAATGAGATGAGGAAACCAAAGCCTGATATTAATTCTTTTCATTGAGGTGCGTTTTACAAAAATGAATTGCAAAAATAAGGTTTTTTATTGTTGCTTTGGTTTAGTTTGTTTATGGTGTATGTTTTATAGCAATGATTGAAATAAATAAATGATTGAATCATTCACAGAATGCTAATTTCGGCATAAACATTCTTTGGTGCCCTGCTTCGATAATCATGAAAAATCAATAAGAAAAACACTAACCTTGTTTGTTCAGGTTTGATTCGATGAATTCTTCAATATTAAAAAAGTGTTGTTCAATCTCGAGTAGTCTTGAAGGATCGAAATTCCACCATTGAATCTTTTGAAGGTTCTGAATTTGTTCTTCTGTGAAACGATACTTTACAATCTGAACAGGGACTCCCACTGCAATGGCATAAGGAGGAATATCTTTTGAAACCACGGCTCCTGCACCAATAATGGCTCCATCGCCAATGCTTACTCCGTCAAGTATTGTAACATTGGCACCTATAAACACATCGTTTCCAATGGTGATGGTTTTTCTTTCATTGAGTTTATCGGTGGTGCACAAACTGATTCCATTCTGCCTGGCAGTTGAATAAAACATAGGTGCAGTGCTGATGCCATTGGTTGGATGGACTCCCCATCCGCATAAAAGATTGGGACCAATAGAACAGAATTTCCCGATTTTTGTATTGTTGATCCATGAATTCATTGAAATGTAGGTATAATCTCCTACTTCTGCATCCCGGATATGTCCGGGAATAGCTATTTTGACGTGTTTTCCCTTTTTGATTCTTTTTGAGCCGGATCTGATATAACTCAGAAAGACATTGTTTTCTCTGAATCGCATAAATTCAAAGAAAGTAGTGAAAAGGTCTTTTATTTTACCGAACATATTATTGATTTAAGACACTGATTTACGTTTAAATGCATCGATGAAGGATTCTGGAGTGGCATTGAAAACTGTACTTTTTGTGGTTTTTGAATATTGCTCTATTTCATGATAACCCTTAAACATGAAATAGAGAAATGAAAGCATGGTTGCCAGATCAAATTCCATTGTCCGTGCATTTTTTGCCGCGTCTTCTTTGTCGTAGAAGTGAAAATCATTCAGACGAAGCTTGTTTTTTTCATCAACCCACAGGTTTTTCAGCCAGTCGTTTTCGCTTCCGATGAGGTATATTTCGCTATATCCCGAATATATAGCCAGCATGAGCGCCGCAACCAAAACATTCTGTGCGCGTGGCATTCCGAGTTGTTTTCTGTATGCGAATTTTTTCAGAAAACGAAAACCTTCTACTTTTGTTTTATTGTAGTAACATATTGTGATGTTGTTGTTTTTTTTCAGAATTTGGTTGATTTCTTTTTCCTTGCATGCCTGCCATGGCAGATAAAGTTGCATTTCCCATGTTACTTGAGAAGTCAGATGCTGATAAAAGTCCAACACTTTTTCCTTTTGTTTTTCTTGTTTTACATCAAACCAGAAAGCCGGATCGCATAGGACATATGTTTCTGGTTTGAGTTCGGCAAATATGTCTGTTGTTCCCATAAAATTAATAGCAATCAGATCATGGGTTTCTGATATGTGGTTTAATGATTTTATTGTATTGTTCAATGATGGACCATTTCCTAAAACGATGCAATGCGAATGTTTTTTATTTATTTTTTTTGTTTTTGTGAAACGACTGATCCACAACAATCGGAATAATGAAAAAAAAGCATCAATGGAATTGTAAAACCATTGGAGTTGTTTCGGGTACATACCTGATGTTTGTTTCTTGCAAATGTACAAAATATCGGATTATTCAATGTTGTATTGTTTAGGGTATATAATCATACATGATTTCATAAAAAAAGCGCCTTAATAAAGCGCTTTTTTTGAATTCTTTTATCAAGTCATCAGTTATGCGAACTCAGATCCTCATAAATGATAGTGGGATAATCTTCGGTGGTGGTGCCTTCGGTTTTGATTACCCCGGTACTCAGATTGAACCAGATATACTTGTAATACACCGGGTCCTCACTGGTGGTTTCAAGTATCTTGATGCAGTTTGTAAAAGTACCTGCAGGAACAGTAACGGTTTCGTTCAGTGCAACAATTCTGCATGAATCAGAAACCGTACCCGAAGTATCGGTCCATGTCTCGGCCCAGAACTCGTCTACCGCAGGATTGGCATCACAAAACACAAGCATTGTTCCGCCGCCTTGCGAGCAGAGCATTGAGAATTTGGTATCATCGGCATACCATTCCTGCGTAATTGTATACATTCCTGCAACGTTCCATGTTACATTTGCATACTTCTGAGCATTGATGCTATTGATGGTAAATGTCTGATTGAAATGGGGAGACCCGGCATCCGAATCATATGTGTCATATGTCCAGGTGGCGCCGGTTTTGAAGAATGTGAAAACGCTGCTGGTTGGAGTTGTTGGTGTATTGTTGTCTGGTTCGGGATCATCTTTTTTGCACCCTGTAAAGATGAGTGCAACAGCAAGCACAAGTGCTGCGGGCAGTAGTTTTTTCATATACCTGAAATTAATGTTTGTTTACAGTTTGATGAATTCGACGCGGCGGTTTTTTGATTTGTTTTCCGGGTTGTCATTGGGTCCGATGGGTTGACTTTCGCCCAATCCATCCGTTTCGATGCGGCTGGCATCGATACCAAAATCGTTGACCAGTTTTGTTTTTACATTGGCAGCGCGTCGTTTTGAAAGGTCAAGATTCATGGCATCATCGCCGTCGCTATCGGTGTGTCCAACTATTTTTATCCGTACATCTGGGTTTTCCTTCAGAATATTGGCAATTTCGTTGAGCGATCCCTGTGATTCTGATTTTACAACATCTTTTCCGCTGTCGAAATAAATACCATAACTGATCAGTTTGCCTTCGGTCAGTAATTTGCTGCGCATATCAGGCGAAGCTGTGGTAATTTTCAGATTGGTAACAAAGGGGTGGCTGTTGCGATCCCAGCCAAAAAAGCGGAAACGGTTGAATTTCCCTTCAGCATAAATATTGGTTGGAACATCAAGTACTTTGGCACCCTGATGATAAATACGAACACGACGTTTCTGAACCCAAATGATAACATGATTTACTTTTTCTTTTACTATTGGATTTTTCGATGCATTTCCTTCAAGCCAATCCTTCCCACTTTCGCCATAACCTTTAGATTCCCAGCCATCGGGAGCTAATGTGATGCGAAGCCCATATAATCCAGGATACAGGGCGTCCTCAATTTCGCGCACGTTTTCCGGATCTGTTTGGTATAAGGAAAGAACAATACCTCTGGAGTAATCTGCATCGGGTATGATATCAAACTCAAAAATGTAGTTGTCTGGAAATGCAATGTCTTTTGAAAAGCAGTAAGTTGCATCTTCTCCGTTCAAATGAAACCATTTGCCTGGAGCTATATTGACGGTTTTTACTTCTCCACTGCTGTTCGATGTCCATAATGCAGGAAAGTCGCCGATGGCATCTTGTGAAAAATCCTCGAAGAAAAGAATTTTGTCGCCCGGAATGAAATCGTAAACCGAATAACTTTCCAGTTTCACATTGTTTTCTCCATTTTCCGAACTTGAGTTTTCCTCAACATTTTCGCTCTCTTCAGTGTTTTCGCCTTCAATGTTTTCTTCAGTTTCTCCATCTTCGGCATTTTTATCCTTGTCTTTGTTCTTTTTCTTAAAGACCCCATTAATGCCCTCTTCGGTTTTGTCAAAACCTTTGTCAATGGATTCATCTGTTTTTTGCTCCAGTTTTTCCTGTGCCTTGTTTTTGATTTTGCCTCCAATATCAATCTGAGCAAAAGAAATACTGCTGATCAATAAAGCAGTAAGAAGGATTAAGAATTGTTTCATGGTCGTTTTTTTTACAAAAATAGTTAATTCTTGGCGAAAATAATCGTTTTGTTTTAATTTGCCGATTATTTTCGCGTGCCGCTAATTAAAAATCGTGCCAATGTCTATTTTTCTTTTTTTTGACGAACAATGCCCAGGAGTGTAAAATTCGGCATAATTTTGTTAAATAAATCCCTGTGTGTTAAATTTTAAAATATTGGAAATCAGTAGGTATTGAAAAATAATCAAAAAAATGGCGAAAATATTTAAAAAAAATTAAGAATGATTGACAAATGCAAAATAAAGGTTTAATTTTATGCTTTCAAATACGAACAATAAAAACCGGGAAGTCATGAATACAAAGTTTTTAGTATTATTATTGGGAATAGGATTTCTGATGTTTTCCTGCGGCGATGACAAGAAAGCCCAGATACGTAAAGTAATGAAACCAGTGGCCAGTGTTGATCTGGGAACCCAGGTTTTTATTATTGATCCTACAAAAGACACATTATTAAATATGGAAAGCGGAAGTTCCGTTTTTATTCCGGCCAATTCGTTGGTGGGAGCTGATAACAAGCCCGTGAAAGGCAAAGCCGAGCTTAAGTATGAAGAATACCTCAATCAGGCCGAGGTTATTCTCAGCGGCATTCCAATGACTTACGACAGCGCGGGCGAAACTCATTATTTCGAGTCGGCGGGCATGTTTACCATTGATGCCAACACACCGGCAGGCGAAAAACTGAAAATTGCCGATGGCAAGTCGGTTACTGTTTCGCAGGTGTCGCCATGGGCTGATCTTACTTCGGGTTACAACTTTTATCAGTTCGATACCGTTGCCGGCAAATGGCGTTATCTGACAACCCAGATTGCTGAGCCGGCAGCCAGCGAGCCCCCTGTTATCGAAACCGGAAAGGATGCCGACGTGAAGGTGAAAAAAAGTGTTCGTACTGTCGATGATTTTGTTTTCGATATCAATGTGAATTATACTGTTTATAAAGAGCTTGCCGACATGAAAGATATCATGTGGAAATATAGCGGCAACAAGGAATATCCCGATCCTGAAAAAGAACAATGGATATTTGATTATAATTGGCCCGAAACACAGATATTGCGCGATGAGAGCCAGCCCGGGGCTTATGTGATTGTGCTTAAAAGCACGCAGAAGTCTTTCAAAACTTCGGTCGTTCCTGTTCCCCTTGAAGCTATGGAAGAAGAGGATGTTATTGCCCGTGCCGACAAGAGTATGGAAAAACTGGGAGAACAAACGGCGATGATGGTTGAAAATAGTAATTCTTACCGTCGCACGATGGAAGTAAGTTCTTTGGGAATCTGCAACTGGGATCTGATTTATAGATTTATTGTTCCCAAAAGACTTAAAATCCGTTTTTTTGCTGATGGTGATATTTTTAAAGAAGATGTCAGAATTTATCAGGTAAATATTGACCGCAATGTAACGATTGAGTGTTTGCCGGAGAATGCACATTACAATTGCATTTTATCTTCAGGGGAAAAAATAATGTATGTAGCTGTCAGCCCCGAAGGTCAGGCATATGTAAATAAAGAAACCGCAATTCTTATGAATGCATCTGAGGACGAAGTAATCGATTTTGATTTGCATAAGACGGCCAAAACGATTAACTCCAAGAAGGATCTGAATGAATTGATTGCCGGCGTCTGATTCTCATTTATATGAGATTGCTGCAGGTATTTTTGTTGATTTTGCTTTTCAATGCCGGATTCTGTCAGGAATCCGGCCCTTTGTTTATTGTCAGGCAAGACCAGCTTTATGGATTGATAGATTCTTCGGGCAGCGTGGTGCTTGAACCACAGTTTACTGCCATTAGCTATGATCCTCAATTTAGAATTTTTATTGTTACCGGACAGTCGGGCAAGGCAGCTTTTGCATCTTCGCAAAATGCCTTTATAACCGGTTTTTATGACGAAGTTCAAGCTGTTTCGCTGTACTATTTTATTGTTACAAGGAATGGTCTGTGTGGGGTGGTTGACCGTAGTGGAAAGATGATTGTTCCGATTCAGTATTCCTCAATCCGCAGATCAGACAGCGACAGGTTTTTTTGTTCTAATAACGCATCAGTTGCTGTTTACAACAACAATGGTTCTTTGGTAGTAAACATCCCATCCGAAGAAATTATTGAATATTGCGGGTATTATATTTTTAAAAACAGGGATTATCGTTTTGGGGTTGTTTCTGTTTCAGGTGAAAAAATGATTGAGGATGTTTATTCGAATTTTCTGACGGGGGATGGTCTTATTGAACTTCGAAGCGAAGACAGCACTGCTATTCTTCATACATCTTCGGGTCGGGTGGTACATGGTGCTGCTGGTTGCAGCTTCAGGTTTATTAAGGATGCTTCAAGAAACAACCTTGCAACACCTTTTTATTTGCTTGCCAATGGAAGCAGCCGTCAATGGCACTCGGTTTACAGTCATAAAAATCTCGATGTTGATTTGTCTGAGGCAGTTATTTATGCTACAGCTCTTAGTGATTTGTATCTCGTAAATACTACATTCGAGTGGTTGATTGACAATAATGGAGTTTCGGTTACAGATGAAAAGTATGAGGATATTTTTTATTTCCGCGATAGTTTATTTGTCATTGAAAACAATGGATTGCGTGGTTTATTCAAACCTGGAACCGGCGTTATTCTTCAGCCGATATATAAAAGTTTCAGGTCTTTGACGGATACAATAACCGGAAATCGCTGGACATTGGCATTATCTAACCCTGATGGATACAGATTTCTTGATCAGAATTTCAGGGAAATAAACGACCAGTTATATTTCGCGGTCAATCTTGTTCATGGTAGGGGAATTATTGTCAATATCAGTCTTTCAGAGGTAATTTTGCTTGATACTGATGGCCGACGGGTTGGTAATGCTGTTTATTCTGCCATTCAACCATTGTCTGATGGTTTCTGGAAAGTGTATCGAAATGGTTTTTGCGGTGTGATGGATTCTCAGGCAAAACTTTTGACGGAAATATGCTATGATGATATTACGATGCATAATTCGCGCCTGAAGTGTGTGAGAGAGGACCGCATTGAATATTATAGATGGAATGGTTCATCGTTTGAGCCCTTGATAAATTTCAGCAATTTCAGACAGCTTGATGTAACGGGTACACAGTTATTGTCTTTGATTGGAACCCGCAGTTCGCAACTGGCTTTGGTGTGGAGGCGCGATTCGGTTTTGAAAAAATTCGGGCTGTATGATGTGTTCAATAAGAGGTTTCAGGTGTCTCCGGTGTATGATTATGCAAAAATGGATCAGTTGCGCGACATCTCTTTGACAGGAATTTTTGGCGACACCAGTTATTTCCGCTTGGGTCCCTTAACTTTTATGGGGAGGATTCGTTTTGGGGTGATTGATCATAAAACAGGGCAGGTAATTGCTCCGAATGAATTCATGTTTATTTATTTCAATCAGTTTCAGCGGCACTTTTCTGAGAGCAACAGTGATCTGGTAACTCCTTACTATAATTCAGACCGCAATTTTGCTGTTGCCATTGATACGGATGGAAACTGGCGTACTATTTCATTTACCGGAACAACATATAATCCGGATGTTCAGTTTATTGATGTCAGTAGTGGGACCAGAAAAGTCTGGCGTTTTGATTCTTGCTATGTTTCAAATAAACGCAAAAGAATTACAGATAAAAAAATTTGCAATGTTAATGCTGCCTTTGCTCCTCTCTTGTCGTTTCTTAAACCTGCCGATGCTTATACAGAGGCAGCAATGAAGGACAAAAGATTATCGGTTTTTGCACCCGATGCAGATTCGCTGGTTTTGCAAAAAGGCCTTGCCAGTCGTCTTGATGAGGGTCTTGATGATATTCCTCTGGTGTATTTCCGCCCATTGTTTGTTTACAAATATCATTATCCGTCGATTCTGGAGTATCGTAACCGTTTATTTTGCAATGTACTGATATTTGAAAGCGAGCGTCGTTTCTTTTGCATCGATTCAACTGGTTATGTCATTACAGATACGGCTTATTCGCGCATATGGCCGTTTTCGGAGGATTTGGCGATGGTTAAAATGGGTTCGCGATATGGTTTTATTGACCCGCATGGGGCGCTTATTATTGAAAACAAGTACAGAAAAGCATCTTCTTTTTCTGAAGGAAAAGCAGCAGTTAGCATCAAGGGGGGACGCTATGGCTATATCGGTACCGACGGCGCGTGGATAATCGAACCGGCCTACCGCGAGGCATTGGCTTTCAGCGAAGGGCTGGCTCCGGTGAAGCCGGGAAATTTATTTGGTTATGTGGATGAATCAGGAAAGATGATTCTCAAACCTGCCTGGTTGCGTGCCAATTCTTTTATCAATGGAACTGCCGTTGTTTTTAATAAAAGGGGATTCGGATTGATTGACAAGTCAGGCAATGAGTTGCTTAAATGCCGATACAACCGTATAACACCACCTGACACCAATGGCAATCGGATGATTGTTAGGAAGGCGTCGCAACTTGTAAATGCTTCGGGTGATATAATTACAAAAAAATCGCGGATTATTTCCGATGCCGGCAATGGTTATTATAGTGTGAAAAAAGTGGTGGGATTCAGTCTTATTCGTTCCGATGGTTCCGAAGTGGCGCATTATAATTCCGACAGGCCTTTGCTTGTTGGTGATGAAAAAGTGATAGTAACAAAGAGAAACAGGTTGTATTATTATGATCTTGCTGCAAATCAGCTTCTGGGGCCTTATTATAAAGCAGCCCCGTTTGTTATGAATCGCGCATTGGTTTCAATCCGCGATGAAACGATGGTTATTGATAGTAGCGGAAAAATACTTAAAATTCTTTATCGGAAGCGGATGTCTTTTGTAACGTCTTTTGATGAAAACGGGCTTGCTGTCGTTCGCGCAGGCAATACTTTTATGCTGATTGATGAAACCGGTGCCGAGTTTTATAATGGCACCATCAAGCCACGCTATGCCGGCAACGGTGTATATATTTTATTTCATGACGGTTATTTTTTGTATAATCACAGAATCAGGACTTCGTATCCATTCAGTAAATGGAGTCTTATTTCCATGCCAAGCTGCGGAAGGTTTGTTACGGGGGTGAACGGAAAATTCGGGTTTTCGGATGTTTATGGTCAGTACCATGTCAGGCCGCAATATACAAGGATTGAAAGAGTCAGTGAAGGTATATACAGGGTGTATTACGGCGATAAAACCGGCTATGTGCGTTACGATGGCGAAATAATCTGGGAATTGAGCCGATAGCAACAAATAAGCACTCGAAGAGTTTCAAACCCATAGAGGTTTAGAGCTTAATGCCCATTAGCAACTTCGCGTGCAAAATCCCATGAAAGATAATTTTCGTAGCTCATGCATACATGCTCGGCAAACTGAATGGCGGTGCGGATAATTTTGTCCCAGTTTTTTTCTGGCAATGTTTCCAGGTCAGCCGGAGAAATATGAGTGTGGCTCAATGCATAAAGCAGACCGGCATTGAAAGTGTCTCCTGCGCCAATGGTGCTGATAACCGGAATGTCTTTTACAGGATAGTGCTTTTGAATTTGCGGTGTGCAGAGTGTTACGCCGTGCTTGTTGGCTGTCATTATCAGCACATGGCCGCCTTGTGTCTGAACAAAATCATATACGATTTTTGGATCGGATGTGCCAAGAATATTATTGAAATCTTCATCAGAACCTTTGGTAATATGTGCCAGACGCATGTTTTCGCTGATCATGGGCATAACCTGATCCTTAATTTTCATGTGATTTTTACGGAAATTCGGATCGTACAATACGATGCTTCCGACATTTCGGCATACATGAAGAAAAGCGGTAAGGCCTTCGCGGATTTCTTCTTTAATGCCATAAAAACTACCAAACATGACCAGGTCGTTTTTATCGGGCTCCGGATAAATCAGTTCGGCTTGTCCTTCTTTGCGTATTTTGTAAAAAGAGTATTCCGCATCGTTGTTGTCGTTTAAGACTGCAATGGCAATGCGAGAAAGACCGTTGTTGTAACTTTTGATGTAGTCGAGTGAAACCTGATTGCGAACAAGAAATTTTTCAATCAATCTGCCTATGGCATCTTTTGCATAATCGCCAACCAGTACAACGTTTTCGCCAAGACGTCCCAAGGAAACAGAGGTGTTAAGCATGGCTCCACCGGGGGTCCCTTCAACGGGCTTATCTTCTTTGAATAATATATCGTAAACGGTTTCACCGATGCAAATAAAACGTTTCTGGGGCAATTTCATACGGAAAAGATTTCAGGAAGGATTTGTACTGTTGTATTTTGCAAAGATTTTTGCAATGTATCCAATAAGCGGAGAAATGAAAATGTAAACAATAATCAGTGGCGCTATGGCGGCCAGATCAAGAAAGATGAACAGCGGAACAGCAATCATCAATAAGATGATGCCTAATGCTATGCTTTTTTGGTCGTGGAGTTTGAGCGATAACAAGGGAAATGGGATCAGCATCAATGCTGCAAATGTAAATGATGCTATGGAGAGCAGAATGATAGCATTGTCAATCCCATACAATTCGGCCCAGTAAAGACTGATGCAGGCAAGTGCCATGCCAGCAGCCGGCGAGGGGAGTCCCAGAAAACTTTTTGTTTGTCGTTCGTCGGTATTAAACCATGCTAGTCGGATTGCGGCAGCAAGAGCAAAGAGCAGCGGAAAAGCAAAAAACATGGTTTGATTGCAAAACAAATCATTGCATGGTTCGCTGTATTGCTGCATGGTGCGTATGGTAACAACTGCTGGCGCCACGCCGAACGAAACAACATCGCAGAGAGAATCAAATTCTTTTCCGAACGACGATTGTGCATTAAGCATTCGTGCAACCATGCCATCCATGAGGTCAAATGCTGCTGCAATCAGAATGCAGTAAAGTGCATATTCAATGTAGTACCATGATCCCAGTGTCGCAACAATAGCGCAAAGTCCTGCCAGCATGTTGCCTGCTGTGAAAATATTGGGTATGGCTGTTTTGATTTTCAAGCAACAAACTTACAATTTTTTTGATTTTCCGAAACGAATTAAACCGATGGCATATGCAATCGTCTAAAGTTTGTATTTTGGTAAATTTCATGTTTTTGTCGAAAAAATATTGCAGTGTACTTTAAAAATCAATTGTTATGGGGAAATTTTTTATTCTTGTGATACTCTTGCTTGCATTGATGCCGGCTGAGGGTTTTACGCAGTGCGGAACTACTGATCACAACGGAGCTGACTGGATTATAACCTCTTCGGATACATTGGGTGGAACGCATATCAATATTGGTAAATTCGAGGTTGCTATTGGTATTTGTGTTTCTGTCAATCCGGCATGTAAGTTTTTTGCAGTCGAAGCTGACACCATTTTGATTTATGGCAGCATCGACGGTGATGCCAAAGGTGATGCCGGTGGAAATGGCGGAACTGGTGGTTTGTATTGCAATGGTAGTGGTGTTCCCGGTTCCGGAGGCCATGCAGGTTTGGCCGGATATGGGACAGGGGGCGGTATTCCGGGTGCTGCTGCGGGAACCGGTGGAACTATTGAACAAATCTGTGGTGGCTTTTTGTGTGCCGGAAACCAGGATGGATTCAATGGTGGTGGTGGTGGCGCCGGCGGCGGCTCAGGTGGTTCTTATGGAGCTTCTGGTGGTGCCGGCGGGTATGGTGCTTATGGCAGCGGTTTCACCGGTGCTGAAGGTGGAGATTATGGCTCAGGTGGTACAACGTCTTCTGCATATGGAACGGCCGATGGTTACGATATTGCATGGGGATCAGGTGGCGCTGGTGGTGGCGGCGGCGGCGGTGGCTGGGCTACGGGTTCTGCCGGCGGCAATGGTGGCCGGGGTGGTGGCATGGTATCGTTGAAGGCCGCTCACAAACTTATTATGTCGGGGAATATCAGTTGCAATGGTTCTGATGGTGGCAATGGAGGCAATGGTGGAGGCGAATCCGATGATAATGGTTTTGATTGTTCTACTACTGGATACAATGCCTGTGGAGTTTGTTCGGAATCTGTTTATGATGCTGCAGGTGGTGCGGGTGGCGCTGCGGGTGGCGGATCAGGCGGTGGAATTTATCTTGAAAGCAATGGCACTGCAACCATTACCGGAACCATCACCGCGATTGGTGGTGCGGGTGGTACGGCTGGCATACCTTCAAGTAGCATGGGCACTTGTTACGACAATGCCCGGGGCGGCGGTGGTGGCAGCGGTGGCAGAGTCAAAATCCTGCTGAATCCCTGTATTACAAATCTTATTTCGCCGGTTTGCAATATTTCTGGCGGCACAGGCGGCAATGGTGTCGTTACCGGATATGTTGGTGCGTCAGGTACTTTCGAAGATGATTTGATTGCTCAGGAATATATTGCACTTGCTGGTGGCTCTATTGCTGATATCGATACAACATTTTGTGATTTTGGCGATGTGCCGCTTATTTCATCTGTTGCTGCGGCTTCCGGTGGCATGGGAACCTATAATTATCAGTGGCAATACAGCACAACTGACAGTCTTTCCGGTTTTACAAATTATCCCGGGCAGACCAGTCTGACCATGGATCCATCTTTAATTTCGGTGACTACCTGGTTCCGTCGTAAGGTTAGTTCGGGCAGTTGTATTGAATACAGCAATGTTATTAAAGCCGAAGTTGTTGATTGTTCAGGGTTTGAAGATAATTCCGGGCTCCTTTTCAGTGTCTATCCTGTGCCGAATGCCGGAGCGTTTTCTGTTCAGCTTCCGTTGGTTATGCAGAAACGGGCAGAAGGTTATATTTATAATTCCAGAGGAGAACTGGTAAGCGAATTCAGCATTACAGCCGGAGAACAAAAAACCGATATTCAGCTCAATGTGGCACCAGGACTTTATCTTATAGTTTTATATACAGATCAGAATATTGGATTGAAAAAAATCACAATCGAGTAGTGTTGTCACAATAAAAAAGCTGCCGCAATAATTTTGCGACAGCTTTTTTTATTTATTATGGGTTTTTTACAACAAATCGTTGGCCAGATTGGCCAGTTCGCTTCGTTCTCCTTTTTCGAGTTTTACATGAGCATAAAGCGCATGGTGTTTAATTTTGTCAATCAGATAGCTTAGTCCGTTGCTTTGTGAATCGAGGTAGGGCGTGTCAATCTGATGAATGTCGCCGGTGAATATGATTTTGGTTCCTTCGCCGGCACGTGTAATAATTGTTTTAACTTCATGCGGAGTAAGATTCTGGGCTTCATCGACAATGAAGCAGATATTGCTCAGACTGCGTCCGCGGATATATGCCAGTGGGGTGATGACCAGTTTTTCTTTTTCCAGAAGTTCGTCAATTTGGGTGGCTTCTTTGTCGCCGTATTGGTTTTTTATAAATTTCAGGTTGTCGAAAAGTGGCTCCATATAAGGGTTTAGCTTACTTTTGATATCGCCGGGCAAAAAACCTATATCTTTATTGCTGAGCGGAACAATGGGGCGAGCGAGATAGACCTGTTTGAAAAGTTTTTTCTGTTCCAATGCTCCGGCCAGCGCCAATAGCGTTTTTCCGGTACCGGCAACACCTTGCAGGGTCACCAGTTTTATATCAGGTGCTGTGATGGCATGCAAAGCAAACACTTGTTCAGCGTTTCGGGGCATAATGCGGTAAGCTGGCTTCTTCTCAAGCTTTTCAATATTCCCTGTTATTGGATTATAATATGCGAGAACTGAAGTGCTGGTATTTCGCAAAATGAAATAATGATTCGGAATGGGTTTTTTAATGCCAACATCGCCGGGTAAACAAAATCCATTCTGGTAAATTGAATCAATGATATCCTTGGTTAGTCCTTCCACCAGCGTCATCCCGGTATAAAGTCCTTCAACATCTTTCACTTTGCCGGTTTCAAAGTCTTCGGCAATAATGTTCAATGCTTTGGCTTTCAACCGCAGATTGATGTCTTTTGAAACAAGAATGACTTTGCGGTCTTTGTATTTCTGCGATAGCTTTATTGCAACATTAATGATCCGGTGATCGACTTTGTCGCTGTGATACAACTTTGTTGCATCCGGATTGCTGGTTTCATCCATAATAACAGTGAACATGCCTTTCGCCCGTTCAATTTTAATCCAGTCCTTGATGGGCTGATTGTCCGACATTTTATCAAGAATGCGAATGAATTCACGGGCTTCGTAATTCTTGGTGTCATTCCCTTTTTTAAAAGTATCCAGTTCTTCAAGTACCGATATAGGCATCGCAACGTCGTTGTCTTCAAAGCTGTAAATCGCGCTGTGATTATACAGAATGACCGATGTATCAAGAACGAAAATCTTTTTTTGTTTTTGGGTTGTTTTTGCCATACTAATTTGATTTTTTACAAATAAAACATTTTATTTTTGTCAGTATTGCACCATTCGGTATTACTTTTTAACAACCGATGGTTTATTTGCTTGTATTGAGGGATTTGCTATTATTGAAGTCAAGTTTTCGTTTCCCATTGTCAATAAAACATATACTTTTGCATAGTGATTAAAATGTGATGAAAAAAATCAAGGTGGGGATAAACGGATATGGGCGGATCGGGAAAATGGTTTTCCGTATTCTGTTGAATCATCCTGAAATTGAAATAGCCGGGATCAATGATCCCATGCCCGAAAATTCTTTGCTGTATTTAATGAAATACGACACTGTTTTCGGAATATTGAATGAAACTATTACTGCTGGCGATGATTCTGTAATGGTTGGTAAACGCCATATTCCGGTCAGCCGCGTTGTTTCGCCTGCAGAAATTCCATGGAAAAAGTGGGGTGTTGAGGTGGTTATTGATTCCAGCGGACGCAATAAAGACCGTGAATCGTTGCAGCAACACATCGTTGCAGGTGCTCAAAAAGTTATTCTGACTTGCCCTGCTGTTTCTCCGGTTGATAAAACTGTTATTATTGGTGTGAATGAGCATACGTTGGCCGCCGGTGACCATATAGTTTCCAATGCGTCATGCACAGCCAATTGTGTGGCTCCTTTGCTGAAAATTATCAGTGATAGTTTTGGAATAGAAACCGGTTTTCTCAATACAGTTCATCCTTACACCAATAATCAGCAATTGATTGATTCGCCGCACAAAGACCTGCGAAGGGGTCGCAATGCAGGGGTCAATATCATTCCCACTTCGTCAACGGCCATTAAATGTGTTCTCGAAGTTTTGCCTGAATTAGGCGATCGTTTCAGTGGAATTGCTACACGCGTTCCCGTTCCTGATGGTGCTCTTACCGAACTGGTGCTGCGTCTCAAGTCGATTGTTACCATCACTGAGCTGAATATTGCAGTGAAGCACAGCAGCAAAACATCGATGAAAGGAATTGTCAGTTACATCAACGATCCGGTTGTTTCGAGCGATATTATCGGAAATCCACATTCATGCGTTTTTGATTCACTGGCAACCAAGGTTATCAATGGCGATACTGTGCAACTTTTGTCGTGGTATGACAATGAGTTTGGTTATTCAAATCGTGTCGTTGATTTGATTGGATTAATGGCGAAATTCATCAGGTAAATATGTTTATTCTTTTTTCATATAAAACATGCTGTAAGCATCTTCAATTCAGGTAATCATGGATAAAAAGTTTTATTCCAAAGCGCTGGAAGTCAATCTTAATCAAACAAAACAGGGATTTATAGACTTGCCTGCCGATCATAGATGGCTCATTTCTTTAAGCGAAAAGCACTGGGGAATAAATAAATATACTACCGAATTTTTTAACGAATTACACCATCGTTATCCCAATTATGAGCATCTGAGTAATGAACTCCGCAAAATTGCATTGGGCGATTTCTGGCTCTATTCAGGTCATAATGAATCATTGCGGGCACTCGGCACTATCAATTCTGTTCTTTCTGAATTGATGGTGAAACCTGTTTCCGGAAAAATACTTGAACAGCTTGTTCAGACGCGTGTTGATTTTTGTGCTTCTGTTGCTGCTTTGCCTGAACCCGATGCTGGCTTGATACGAGAGTCGATTCAAAGTCTTCAAAATCTGCTTTCGGATCATGTTGAAATTGTTTTATCGAATTCAGTTTATATTCGTCAGAAATGGAACTTGCTTGCTGATTTGAAAGTGGTGAGTAAAGAGTATTTTGATTTTCTGAAAGTTCTTTGTCGCAGAAATCTGGATTACTGGCATGTAACTATGAAAATGGATCAGTGGTTGAATGCTCGCCGAAACTCATTTTCGGAATTCAGCAATGATGTTTTGAGTGAATGGGGAAGTACTGCTTATGAAAATTACAGCAAGCGCATTGATGCCGCAAAGTCGGTGCAGGATTTAAGCGATAATGTTCCCTTGTATTCTGATTTTGCAAACCATTTTCGCCGGCTGGCCGATCGGCTTGAAACGCCGCAGGATCGTTTCCAGTTTATTGTGTTTTTGTTAAGCACTCCTGGAATGAGCCATCTGAGCCATTTTCTGTTGGTTGATCTGAATGTGGTGCTTCGAACTATTTTTGATAATCCCGATGATGAACAGATGATTCCGTTTCTCACTGAAATTTTCAGTCTGTTTGGCGAAATCATGGATAACAATCCGTCCACTGTTCTTGATTGTATAAAAACCATCGGGCTGAAATTGTCATCGGTCGATAACCCGAAATTGTTGAAAATCTTTCAGCGAAAATGTCTTGAATTGGGTTTTATACGACCCGGAGGGCAGTATATGACTTCGGAGTGGAGGATGAATATTAATCCGTATCATGTGAAGAATATCAGAGTCTGGCTTGAACTATTTGAGTCTGCTCCTGAAAAATTCCAGACTTTGCTGGCTGGGTTAACGGCCAATCTGAAACTGGGTGGTATTTTTATTTTTGATACCGATCTGTTTCAGAAAGATGTTTCTCAATTGTTGAATTCTGATATAAAAAGCACATTTAAACTATCGAAACAGTTGTGCCGGATTTTCCCGGTGTATTTTAATGAAATCGGCGCTGAGGGCGATTTACGCGATGTTACAACTCAGATGGATGAAATCAGTCACCGACAGGACCGGCTTATTCATTTTTTAAGAAAGCAGATTCACATCGAAAGCAACAACACCCATATTGCGCTTACTGTTAATATTTTCCGCTTCTGGATTCATAAAGATAAAACCCAGCTCAGGGATTTTCTTCCTGAAGATGTGTATCTGGCAGTTGAGCCCGAAGGCCAGTTTGTCAAACATCTTCATGCCATGATTATGGAAATTTCGGAACAACATAATACCGATCCCTATCAGCTGATTCATCAGGATCCGGAGTTGTTGTCGCAATGGATTGATGCATGTGGCGATTTTCCGGTCAATGAAAAGAAGCGGTTGAAGTTTATTAGTCGCTTGAATTTCATCCTTGAAGAAAAATATTCGTTCAATACTGTAGATATTTGTAAGTACCTCCGTCGATTCAATTTTCTGGCTTCAACCGATATCGATATTCTCGAAGATTTGTTGCAGAATGGTCGTAAAGAGCAGGCCGTGAAACAGATTTATAAGTTCATGGAGCAGTTGAATGGCATCATACTTAGTGATAAAAAATCGGAGGGTTGGGAAAATATTTATTATAAGCGGCATGTTGCATTTGGTATTCCATCCATGTATGGCGAGTATCACGAACGTCGGTTTGAATCATTGGGATTGATATTCAAACTGGAAAGACTCGCAGCTGAGCTTACTGAAGAATTGCGCCAGGATCTGAATTTGCATGTGATTACAGCCAATTCCTTACACAAAATTTCAAAGATTCTTGAACTTTACCGACAGGGAATCAAGCTTGATGGAATATCGATAAAAGGTTTTGATCTGAATCTGAAAATGTTTATTTTTAGTTTACAGTCACAGAGTTTCAGTTTGCAGCAACATATGAATCTGTTCAGGTTTATGAGTGAAAGCATCAGGGAAATTATTACCCGTTATTTCTTCAGGCCCTACGATGAACCCCTTAAAATTGTCATTCCGCAGATTTTCGATTGCAACGAACTGAACGAATCCAAGCGGATGCAGTTTATTCATGCCAGGTCTGAGGAATTTTACCGGGGCATGCTGTCATCGGCATTTTTACTACAAAGTCTCGATGGTTTTGTTGCAGAAGTGAGCGATGCTATGCATAAACTGGCAGATAATAATCCGCCGCAGATGGTTCGCGACATCATGTCGCTCAACACTGATATGATGTTGAGTCCCTTTTATTCGCGCACACCAGCCATGGACAATCAGGTTTTTCTTGGATCAAAAGCGTATTTTCTGAAAACCCTTTATTTAAATGGTTTTCCGGTGCCGCCTGGTTTTGTCATTACAACAGAGGTTTTCAGAAGAATTGATACAATACTGCAACACGATGCTTTAACGGCAGCTGTAGATAATCTTATTTTGCAAAATGTGCGCAAACTGGAGAAAATAACCGGGAAAAAATTCGGAAGCAAATCCAATCCGCTTTTGCTTTCGGTGCGTTCCGGTACGGCCATTTCGATGCCCGGCGCCATGAATACTTTTTTGAATGTAGGCATTAATGAAGAAATTGCAGAAGGGTTGAGTAAGCAGGAAAATTATGCATGGACTTCGTGGGATTGCTATCGCAGATTTTTACAAACATGGGGGATGTCTTACGGTATCGACCGCGATGTCTTTGATCAGATTATGATTGATTTTAAAACGCGCTACCATGTTCAGCAAAAGGTTCAGTTTAAACCAGAGCAAATGCGTGAAATGGCGATTTGTTATAAAGAGCTGATTCTGAAACAGGGTATTCCCATCGAAGAAGATCCCGTAAAACAATTGAAGCAAACTATTTTAAATGTGTTTAATTCTTGGTCGTCTCCCAAGGCGGTGGTTTATCGCAAAATTCTTCAGATTGCCGATGAGTGGGGAACTGCGGTCATTGTTCAGAAAATGGTTTTGGGAAATCTGAATTATACTTCCGGAACGGGTGTGCTGTTTACTCATGCACCGCATGTGAGCAAGCCAGGTATTTTTCTTTTTGGCGATTATTCGCTGGTTAGTCAGGGCGAAGATATTGTGGGTGGATTGGTGAATCCGCGTGCGCTTTCTTCGCGACAGCCCAACGATGATAACCCTGCATTATCCCTTCAGGTCTTGTTTCCCGATATTTTTGAACGTTTGTTGAAATTGGCTACTCACATGATCGAAGATAATGGGTTTAGTCATCAGGAAATTGAATTTACTTTCGAGTCACAGAATCCGGATGATTTGTATATCCTTCAGACTCGTGATCAGGACCTCACTTCGCAATCGAAACCAGATGTGTTTTTCGAGCCCGTTGCTGAGGAACATTTGCTTGGCCGGGGAATTGGTATTGGTGGTGGGGCGATGAATGGTATTGTTGTTTTTGACGATAACGATATTCGTCATTTCAGAAAATCAAGGCCGGATTGCAACCTCATTCTTGTACGACCCGATACGGTTCCCGAAGATATCGGACTTATTTTTGAAACCAATGGATTGGTTACAGCACGTGGTGGAGCCACTTCGCATGCTGCTGTAACTGCTGTCCGGCTTGGAAAAATTTGTGTGGTGAATGTGGCTAGTCTTGTTGTCAATGACAGAAAAAAACAGTTTAGTGTCGGATCTGTTGTTGTTAGTGCTGGTGATGAAATCGCTATCGATGGCACCATTGGTTGTGTCTATAAAGGCAATTTCAAACTTGATGTTTTCAAAAATCAGTCTTTGTTGAATTGAAATTTAAAAGTAAATAATTATGGAAATCAGTGTAAAGAACAAAAGGTTACTCGGCATTAACAGTCTGGGTCGAATTGGGAAACTCACCCTTTGGAATCAGCTTGCCACCAGGAATTTTGACGGTATTGTTGTAAATGTTGGTCGCGAAGTAGGCAAGACCACCGATGATTTATTGCAGGTGCTTGAAACTGATACAACCTATGGTCAGTTGGGAAAATTTTTGCATGGTGTTGCCGGAAAACCGCTTGTTTCAAAAGTTGTCGATGAAGCAAATATGCTTTTTGAAATTGATGGAATGCCTGTGAAAGTTTTACGTAGCGAGCGTAATCCATCAGGTATTCCGTGGCGTGACGAAGGTGTGCAACTTGTAATTGACTGCACCGGACAATTTCTCGATCCTGTTGTTCCGCCCGATGCACCCAAGGGCAGTTTGCGGGGTCATTTGGTTGGTGGCGCGCGTAAAGTTATTGCCAGCGCGCCTTTCAAAATCAAGGACAAATCGGCCCGTATGCCCGAAGATGCACTGATGATGGTGTTTGGGGTTAACCATCTGAATTATAATCCATCGGTACATCATGTGATATCTGCTGCAAGCTGCACCACAACCGGCCTTTCGCATATGATGAAACCATTGCTCGAGGATGCTGAAACTTCAAAAATTCTTACAGCTTCCATGTCAACAGTGCATTCTGCGACTAATACCCAGTCGGTGCTCGATGCTGTTCCAAAAGCAGCTGCCAGCGATTTGCGCAAAAGTCGCTCGGTATTCAATAACATTATTCTTTCAACGACCGGTGCAGCTAAAGCGCTTGAATCCATTCTGCCGGATATTCAAAAAATTGGCTTTATGGCCGATTCAGTGCGAATTCCTACAACAACAGTGTCGTTGATTACACTCAATATTACTTTTAATTCAGGTCTCGATGAAAGCGGAAATCCACTGATTAACCGAAATTACATCAACCGGATTTACAAAAATGCAGCAACTGGTGCACAAAAAGATTTGTTGATTTTCAGCGAACGGCAAAACGTGTCGGCCGATATGATGGGTTTTCGCGCTGCAGCTGTGATAGAAGGATGTGAAACGCATACCAGAACGGGTTTTGTGAATTTGCCCGCTTCTATGTTCGAGGCCTATGGAATGAAAAATGCCAGCGATATCAATATGCCCGTAACACATGCAAAAATCTTTGGTTGGTACGACAACGAATTTGGAAGTTATGTAACCATGCTTTCAAAGCTGGCCGCCTTTATTAATTCAAAATTGTAAAAGGGTTTTTTAAACTGTAATAATGGTATGACGGAATCAGCATGGTTGCGTTATACCATTTTCCCTTTCAGGGTGGCAGCTGTGCAGTCTGTGATAATTGTATTTACAAGCGTGCCGGGAAGAATATTTTCCGCATCAAAAACAACGACTTTGTTTTGTCCGGTGCGGCCAAACATATGTTTGTCCGAGCGTTTTGAAAATCCTTCCACCAGCACTTCAAAGGTCTTTCCAATGTCGCGCTGATTATGGTGTAGCGAAAGCTCCTGTTGCAGATTAATGATTTCGGTGAGTCGTTGCGATTTGGTTTTTTCCGGAACGTCGTCTGGTATTTTTGCTGCAGATGTTCCTTCGCGACGACTGTATTTGAACATGAATGCATAATAATAATCGGCGGCTTTCATCATGTTCAGTGTGGCCTGATGGTCTTCATCGGTTTCACCGCAAAATCCTGTTATTATGTCGGTGCTGATAGCAATGCCGGGCATATATTGGCGCAAAAGTTCAATTTTTTTCAGATAGTCTGCAGCCGTATATTTCCGGTTCATGCGTTGAAGAACGGCATCAGATCCCGATTGTACAGGAAGGTGAATCGATTTGCAAATGTTATCGTGCTTAGCCATTACTTTTACAAGATTTTCGGACAAATCTTTTGGATGACTTGTTGCAAAGCGCACTCGCATAGAAGGAAATTCCGAGGCCACTTTATCGAGGAGCTTCGGAAAATGGTATTCTATTGATTTTTCAGTGAAATGATAAGAGTTTACATTTTGACCAAGGAGGGTGATTTCTCTGAATTTTTTTTCATGCAATAATTCTGTTTCATGAAGAATGGACTGAACCGGCCGGCTTCGTTCGCGGCCGCGTGTATATGGTACGACACAGTAGCTGCAAAAATTGTTGCAGCCGCGCATAATGGATACAAAGGCAGTGATTTCTCCGGTCTGGTAGTGCTCTGGATCAATATCTTCGTATGTTTCGGTGGTGCTTAAAATCACGTCCGAGGCCTTTTTATGCGTTTCTGTTTCCCGCAATAAATCAGGAAGTTTTTTATAACTGTCGGGACCTGCCAGCAAATCAATGCCCGGTAGCTTTTCAAAAATACTTTCAGCCATGCGTTCAGCCATACAGCCAATGATTCCGATTCGTAATCCTGGTTTTTTCTTTTTCAGTGTTTGCAGCTCACGTCCCCGTGCAAGAACTTTTGTTTCAGCATTTTCGCGTATGCTGCACGTGTTCACCAGAATCAGATCGGCTTCTGTTGCGTCGTTGCAGATATCATAGCCCTCTTCACCAAGAATCGATGCCACTACCTCGCTGTCGGCCACATTCATCTGGCACCCATATGTTTCGATGTATAGTTTTTTGTTTTTTTCTGTCATTGGAATGCAAAGTTACTAATCTGAAATATTCCTGATAACTTAATTTCTCCCTGTTGTTTTTATACCTTTAATTGTTATGATGCAATTAATTGATAATCAATTGATAAGTGGATTCGATGAAAAATTTTATTGACATATCCCATTTTTATTCATTTAATTTGTGGAAAATTTGAGAGAATGGGGAAGAATTTAGTTATCGTTGAGTCACCGGCAAAAGCCAAAACCATTGAGAAATTTCTGGGCAAGGATTATCAGGTATTATCGAGCTATGGTCATGTGCGTGATCTGCAGAAAGAAGACCTGAGTATTGATGTGAATAATGGATTTAAACCATTGTACATCATTTTGCCGGATAAGCAGAAAATCATCAGTGAGTTGAAAAAACTGAGCAAACAGGCCGAAACCACATGGCTTGCAACTGATGAAGACCGTGAAGGAGAAGCCATAGCATGGCATCTTGCCGAAGCGTTGAATCTGGATGTTAAAAAGACCAAGCGCATCGTTTTTCACGAAATCACAAAAACGGCTATTCTTGAGGCCATTGAAAATCCCAGAAATCTCGATCTTAATCTTGTCGATGCTCAGCAGGCACGGCGCGTGCTTGACCGTCTGGTGGGTTACAGACTTTCGCCACTGCTTTGGAAAAAAGTAAAACCAGCTTTGTCGGCAGGCCGGGTTCAGTCGGTTGCTGTCCGGCTGATTGTTGAACGTGAAGATGAAATCAATCAGTTTACGAGTACATCGGAATTTCGTGTCAATGGTGTTTTTGAAGCAGGTAAGGATTCAGTAAATGCTGAGTTGAATGAGCGTTTTGAAAATGAGCGCGATTCGATGATGTTTCTCGATAAAATCAAGGACAGTATTTTTTCTATAGGAAAAATTGAAGTGAAGCCGGGTACACGAAATCCGGCCCCGCCTTTTACCACTTCTACGCTGCAGCAGGAAGCTGCCAGGAAACTGGGATTTTCGGTTTCGCAAACCATGACCATAGCACAGCAATTGTATGAGGCGGGGTTAATTACTTATATGCGTACCGATAGTGTAAATCTTTCGAAGCTTGCAATCGGTAGCATTAAAAACGAGATAGAGAAATCCTTTGGTAAAGAGTATTCCAAGCCACGACAGTTTGCAACAAAAAGCAAAGGTGCGCAGGAAGCTCACGAAGCCATTCGCCCGACCTATGCCGAAAACAGGGAGATAGAAGGTCCTGCAGCTCAAAAGAAATTATATGATCTGATCTGGAAACGTACAGTGGCTTCGCAGATGGGGGAAGCAAAAATTGAACGTACCTCTGTTCAGATTGATATTTCAGGTGTGCCGCAATATTTTGTTGCTCGGGGTGAGGTGATTGTTTTTGATGGGTTTTTAAAGGTTTATGAGGAATCGCGCGATGACGATGCATCGGATGATGATAAAGGTCAATTGCCAAAACTTGCCGAAGGGCAGAAACTTTCACAGCAGAAAATTATTGCTGAACAACGTTTTTCGCAGCAACCACCCAGATACAGCGAAGCATCGCTTGTGAAAAAACTCGAAGATCTTGGAATTGGTCGCCCAAGTACTTATGCTCCGACTATTTCTACTATTCAGCGCAGAGAATATGTGATCAAAGAAAGCCGGCAGCCGGTTGAAAGAAAATATATCTCTCTTCTCTTGGCAAAGGGTGCTATCAAAAGAACGGTTGAAACCGAAAAGTTTGGAAGTGAAAAAAATAAATTGTTCCCAACCGATCTTGGGATCATTGTTACAAAATTTTTGGTGGAACATTTCGAAAATATTGTTGATTATAATTTCACAGCTACCATTGAAAAGGATTTTGACGAAATTGCCGATGGAAAGAAAAAGTGGAATGCTTTGATTGCCAATTTTTACAAGGATTTTGATCCACAGGTAATCAATATTGACAAAACAACCGGCAAATACCATGGCGAACGTTTGTTGGGTATCGATCCGGAATCAAAGAAAAATGTGTATGTAAAACTTGGCCCATTTGGCCCCATGGCTCAGATTGGTGAATCAACCGATGAGGAAAAACCGCGCTTTGCCGGCTTGCTTCGTGGTCAGACCATCGATGGGGTAACGCTCGAAGAAGCTCTTTTGCTTTTCAGATTCCCCAAAATAGTTGGTGAACACGAAGGCAAAGAGGTTGTTGTTTCTGTTGGACGCTTTGGACCTTATGTCCGTTTCGACGGTAAGTTCTATTCTATTCCGCGCGATATCAATCCGACTCAGGTTAATCTGGCCTCTGCTCTCGAAATCATTGCCAACAAGCAGGAGAAAGACAGAAACAGTGTGCTCAAAATCTTTAAAGAAGAGCCGGAATTGCAAATTGTCAAAGGTCGCTTTGGCCCATATATCAAATTTAAAGGAAAAAACTATCCTTTGGGCAAAGGTCGCAAATATGATGCATTGACTGTGACCGAAATCCTTGAAATTGTTAAGGAGCATCCTGAAAAACCCAGCCGGAAGCAGAAAACGGTTAAAGCTGCCAAAACAAAGAAAACGGCTGCCACAGAAAAGGCAGAACCCAAAAAGAAAGCGACAGCTAAAACCACAAAAGCAAAAACAGCAACAAAAAAAACCACTGCGAAAAAAACATCTGTTTCAAAATCTAAAAAGAAATAGTCCATGAACGAGCTGCAGTTGTATTTTGATAAGGTTGACACTGCGCTGTTTCCCGAAAATTTCATGCCGGGGCAGATTGGTGCAGCGGTCTCGTTTAATACGGGTGATAATTTCCCGGATACTGAAAATATTCAGATTGCCTTATTGGGTGTTCCTGAAAACCGCAATTCGCAAAGTTCCCGCGATGCTTCTTTTGCCGCTGATGCCATCAGACCTTATTTTTATACACTTCAGAGTCATTTTCCCAATGTTGCTATTGCCGATCTTGGCAATCTGAAAACCGGCATGTCGGTCGATGATACCTATGCTGCTGTTGCTGAAGTAGTGAATATCTTGTTAAAAGATAATATTTTCCCGTTTATTCTTGGTGGAAGTCAGGATCTTACCTATGCCAATTATCTTTCATATGAAAAAAGAGGACGGATTATCAATATTCTGTCTGTCGATTCGCGTTTTGATATTGGCAAGTCCGATGAGACCTTCCATAATGAATCATGGCTAAATAAAATCATTTTCAGAGATCCGAATTTCCTTTTTAATTATTCCAATCTGGGTTATCAGACCTATTTAGTTGAACAAGAGGCAATTGCTTTGATGAAAAAGCTTTTTTTTGATAGCACCCGTCTTGGTCAGGCAAAGGCCGATATGACTGAAACTGAGCCATTGATAAGAAATGCCGATCTGCTTTCGTTTGATATGTCGGCTATTCGGATGAGTGATTGTCCGGCTGCTTCATTTCCATCGCCCAATGGTTTCAATGGCGAAGATGCCTGTCAGATTATGCGCTATGCCGGGTTGAGTGAAAAGCTTTCTTCGGCCGGCATTTTCGAATTATGTCCCGCCAATGATCGCGACGGCATGTCGGCGCATTTGGCTGCTCAAATGTTGTGGTATTTTCTCGATGGCTTTGCTGGCCGTAAAGGCGATGACCCGCATATGAACAAATCGGCACTGATGAAATACATTGTTTCGATGCATGAAACACAATCCGATATTTCATTCTATCGAAGCCCGCTCAGCGACCGCTGGTGGATGGAGGTGCCATGTCCCAACAATCTTTTTTCAAAATTCGAAAGACATTATATGGTGCCGTGTAGTTACAGAGATTATGAAGAAGCCATGCAGGAAAATCTGCCCGACCGATGGTGGCAGACTTTCCAGAAATTTATGTAGAAATGGACTGGTGTGTTAAATTTTACTTCAGCTTTTTTGCAATCTGAAAAATTTGGCATAAGCTATCGGATATGGCTCTATTAAACACTTTCATGAGTGCCAATGCTTGTAATTCCTTTTCTCAGGCATTTCCCCGAATCGTTGATCTCTCATGCTGATTTAATGCATGTTTGATTGCATATTCCGAAGAAAATGAAAAATTTATTTCTTAAATGAAACCAAAAAAAAATTCAACAGTATAAAATATCCGTGAATCTTTTGGAGTTATTTTCAAGAAAGAACGAAAACTTTTCAAAAAATATGAACATTTTGTTGGCAATATCAGAAAATCTTCGTTACTTTATGCACTTTTTTAAGGAGAGTCAATCTAAAATTTTGATTATGAGGAAAAATGTACTTTTCCTGTTTTTGGTAATTTTGGCTTCTGGTGCGGTAAACGCGCAGCAGGATGCTCAATTTACTCAGAACATGTTTAATCACATGGCCATCAATCCTGGCTATGCCGGCAGCCATGATGCTATTTGTGCTACAGCTCTTTTCCGTCAGCAATGGATGGGATTTACTGAAACAGTGCACGATAACACAAACAAAGTGGCTCCACAAACCATGTTATTCTCCATTCACAGCAATGTTGATGCGATCCGCGGTGGACTGGGTCTGGTGGTTTACAAGGATAAACTTGGTTATGAAGACAATATTGGTGTGAAATTCGGCTATGCCTATCGTATGCCTTTGCAGGGTGGTACATTGGGAATTGGCCTTATGGCTGGTTTCCTGAATAAGAAAATGGATTTTTCCCAATTCAATCCTCAGACTGCCGGCGATCCGCTGCTTGCAAGTCAGGCAGTAGAGAGCGATATGGTATTTGACCTTTCTTTCGGAGCTTATTACAACAAACCTGGTGTTTTTTATGCCGGCTTATCATCCAGTCAGCTTATGCAGAGTCAGACTGATCTTGCCTCGACGGTTACAACACTGGGTAGCCCGCAGCTTAAACGACATTATTATCTTATTGGCGGTTATCAATATCAGATTCCAAGCAATCCTCAGTTTGAACTCAGACCTTCCTTGCTCATAAAATCTGACTTTGCAAGTACCCAATTCGATATTAATGCTCTGATGTATTATAACAGTCAGTTCTGGGGCGGTCTGAGCTATCGTACCCAGGATGCCATCGCCATTTTGCTTGGAGCGCAGCCATTTATCAATTCCGGAAACAGAAGTCTTGAAACACTCGGAATTGGTTATAGCTACGATGTTACCACTTCTGCCATGGGCGGAGGAGGTCGGAGCAGCGGTAGTCATGAGATTCTGCTGAACTATTGTTTTAAAATCGTCATAACAATTCCGCCAGACAGCTACAGAAATGTGCGTTTCCTCTAAAAAAATCAGTTTGTGAAACTTCGTCGATAAAAACTGCGTTAAAAAGAGATAGGTTTTATTAAATTTGCACCCATGAAGTCCAACCTCCAATCAAATATGAAGTACCTGACAGCTTTAGTGTTGCTTGTTCTGGTCATCACCAGCTGCGACACATCTGATCGTGGCAACCTGGTCGGTGTCCAGGATCGCGAACCCTGGTATCAACCCGATCCTTACGGGATGCTGTTCATTCCCATGGGCAGTTATGTGATGGGTCAGAACGACCAGGATGTACCGTATAGTCAACTGCAGACTGCTAAAACAGTGTCTGTTCAGTCGTTTTATATGGACGAAACAGAAATTACCAACAACGAGTATCGCCAGTTTGTGTATTGGGTGCGTGACTCAATTGCCCGTCAGTTACTTGGCGAGCAGTTTGAGGATTACCTGATTATGACCGATGAATACGGTCAGGATTTGGAACCGCCTTATCTCAATTGGAAAACCAGACTGAGGTATGACGATGATGATGAAACCGTTCGTGAAATTCTTTCGCAGATGTATATGCCGGAACACGAGCAATTTTATCGTCGTAAGGAATTTGATGCACGTAAGCTGAATTTCCAATATTATTGGATTGATTTTAAAGCTGCTGCACGGAAGGACTTCCGTAATCCACTCACGGACGCTCAGGTGAAGTATGAAGAAGACGCTGCATCACTGCGCAACAGACCTCAGGGTTACAACGACCGTTCTGTGTTTATTAAAAGTGATATTATTAATGTATATCCCGATACTTTGTGCTGGGTGATGGATTTTACGTATTCATTCAACGAACCAATGACTCAGAATTATTTCTGGCATCCGGCATACGATCATTATCCTGTAGTCGGTGTAAACTGGAAGCAGGCCCGTGCTTTCTCGATCTGGAGAACCCAGTATCTGCACAATTACCTGAGAAGTATTGGTCAGGCCATAGTCAATGACTTCAGATTACCGACCGAAAGTGAATGGGAATGGGCTGCCCGTGGAGGTCTTGAACTGAGTCCTTATCCCTGGGGAGGTCCGTATATCCGCAACTCCAATGGTTGTTTCCTTGGTAATTACAAACCATTGCGCGGAAATTATCCGGATGATGGTGGATTCCATACATTGATTGTAGGTCACTATGCTCCAAACGATTTTGGTTTGTATGACATGGCTGGCAACGTGGCTGAATGGTCAAGCAATGCTTTTGATGAATCAGCTTATCAGTTTGCACACGATCTTAATATGGATTATTCATACGAAGCGAAAGATACTGATCCTGAAGTTCTTAAAAGAAAAGTTATTCGCGGCGGCTCATGGAAAGACATTGGTTTCTTCATGCAGGTCAGTTCGCGTTGGTATGAATTCCAGGATACCGGAAAATCATATATCGGATTTAGAAACGTTCAGACATACCTGGGCCGCATGAAGGGTGATGGTCCTAACTCATCTAACGTTTACAGATAAAATCGAAAGGGTCAAAAAAACACAACAAGTCAAATTTTTAAACAAAAGGTTATGGGTATTAAACAAATTGTTGAAAGTAAAGGGTACAAAAACTTTATGTCTAAGCTGTATGGCTGGGGCGCATCTCTTGTAATCCTTGGTGCTCTGTTCAAAATCATGCACTATCCGGGTGCTGGTGTGATGCTTCTGATTGGTATGGGAACTGAAGCTCTCATCTTTTTCGCTTCCGCTTTTGAACCAATGCATGTTGAACCAGACTGGAGTCTCGTTTATCCTGAACTCTGGGGAATTTATCACCCTGAAGAAGCTGAAAAGCTTGGATGGGAACCGCAAAAATCTGTTGCTACAGGTAAAACAGTTACTCAGGAACTCGACAAAATGCTTGCCGATGCCAAAATAGGACCCGAGCTTATTGCCAGTTTGGGTGAAGGAATGAAAAATCTGAGCGAAAATGCCAACAAACTTTCAGGTGTTGCTGATGCAGCTTCTGCTACCGATGGTTTTGTAACCAATCTCGGTGCTGCGGCTTCCAGTGTTTCAGGTTTGAAAGAAGTTTATGACAAAACAGCCAACTCACTGAGTAAGACGGTTGGAGTTAATGATGAATTTGTTGAAACCGTTAAAGCTGCGGCCAACAATGCCAATGAAACCGCTGGTTCATTCAAGGCGGTTGCCAATGCTATCAATAACGATGTTAATGCTACTGAAGAATATGTGACCAGTATTAAAGGTGCTACTACCGCTGCTCATGCTCTTGCCCAGAAATATACCCAAAGTGCCGAATCTCTTACCAAATCTGCTGAAGCTATTGATTTCAGCGCCGTTGACGGAAAATCCTATGGTGATCAGATTCAGCGTATTACTAAGAACCTTTCAGCTCTGAATGCAGTATATGAACTGCAGCTGCAGGGTGCAAATTCGCAGGTTGAAAAAGCCAATGCCATGCAGGAAAGTCTTGGTGCTTTTGTTGATAATGTCAATCAAACCATGACAGCCCTGAATTCTTATAAAGATCAGGCAAACGTTCTGTCGAAAAATCTTGCTGCCCTCAACACTGTTTATGGCAACATGCTTTCTGCAATGAATGTCAACCTCAATAAGTAATATAAGGTGTATTGTCTAATCATTTAAAGAAAGGGTAATTTATGGGAGCAAAGAATTGTCCGGAAACCCCGCGTCAGCGAATGATTTCGATGATGTATCTGGTGTTGACCGCTATGCTTGCCCTCAACGTATCAAAAGATATTTTGCAGGCATTCACTGTGGTGAACGACAGTATCGTTGAAACCAACCGCATTTTTAAAGCGAAGGTTGATGGAAACTACAATATGTTTAAATCTGCCTATGCATTGACTCCTGGTAAGGTAAAGGAGAATTATGAAAAGGCACAAACTGTTCAGAAAGAAGCCGATGCACTTGTGGCTTTTATTCAGCAGGTGAAATGGGAAATTATTTCCAAGGTGGAAGGTAAAACCCCCGAAGAAGTAAAAGCCATGGAAGAAGCTGCAGCCAAAGAAGGCAAAAGTTTTCTGGCCGATATCGACGGAAAAGACAACTATGATGTTCCTCACCATTATTTCTTTGGCGATTCCGAAGATGGTGGAAGTGGAACCAAAGTTTTTGAACTGAAAGACAAAATCATCGCGTTCAAGAAAAAAATGACTGATTTGCTTGGGCCAAAATATGCCAAGAGTGTAAACCTGGGGCTTGAAGTGGAAAAGGATTATCCTACCGTTTCGGGCGAAGGCACAGCAAACTGGCAGGTTACCAATTTCTATCATACCATTCTTGCTGCTGATGTTGTTATTCTCAACAAAACAATCCTCGAGGTGCGTAATGCCGAAGCTGACGTTGTTGCTCAGCTGTACAACATGGTGGATGCCGAAGGTTTTTCTTTTGACAAGGTAGAAGCCAAAGTTATTGCAAAAAGCAATTATGTGCTTACCGGTAGTGAATACGAAGCTGAAATTTTTGTTGCAGCTTACGACTCAAAACAGCAGCCAACCATTCTTGTTGGTTCTGGTGTTGATTCCACTACGCTTGAAGTTTCGGGAAATGTCGAAACTATTGAAGGTAAAGATGGTGTTGGCCAGTACAAAGTTGGAGCCGGATCTATTGGTGAACAGAAGTTTGGTGGTGTCATTGAAGTAACCTCGCGTAATGGTGTGAAAACAAAATATCCGTTCAACGCTTCTTACTTCGTTGCGCAGCCATCTGCCACTGTTTCTGCCGATAAAATGAATGTCTTTTACATTGGCGTTGATAACCCTGTAACTATTTCGGTTCCTGGCGTTGCCAATGAAAAGGTTCGTGCAAGCATTTCAAATGGTTCACTCAGCCCAACCGGCGGTGGACATTACAATGTGCGTGTTACCGGTGGTGCCGAAGCTGTCATCAACGTTTCTGCCGATATGGATGGAAGTTCACGTCCGATGGGTTCTACCAAGTTCCGTGTGAAACCCATCCCAACTCCTATTCCGAAAGTAGCCAACAAAATCTCTGGGAACTTCACGAAAGCTGAAATTCTTGGATCTCCATATGTGTTAGCAGTTCTCGAAAATTTTGATTTTGACTTGAGGTATAATGTGGTATCTTTCAAATTCACTTACAAGAATCCTGCTGGTGACCTCATCGATATCCCTGGTCAGGGATACTTACTGAATCAACAAATGAAAAATCTTATCCAGAATTCGCGCCGTGGCGATCGTTTCTGGGTAGAAGATATCATTGCTGCCGGTCCTACCGGTAACAAACAGATTGGATCTGTTACAATTAGAATTACTCAATAAAGCTTGAATTATGAAAACGCTGTTTGTCTCTGTGGTTGTAATGCTTGGTTTTACCATGGCATCCCTGGCTCAGGTATTTGATAATCCACCTGACAGAGTCTGGGACAAAGAATACTATCCCGACCGTGTAGCGGTACCCTATCCGCATTTGCGTAAGGCCGATGTTTTCTTTGCAAAACGAATCTGGCGCGTTATTGATTTGCGCGAAAAAATCAATCATCCGCTGTATTATCCCATTCAACCTACCAATGGACGAATCAGTCTTATGAGTACAATTCTTAAAGGAATTGAAGAAAACTCTATCAGAGCTTACAGCGCCATCGATGATGAGTTCAAAACTCCCATGTCGCCTGAAGAGGTGAAAGGTCTTCTTGTTAAAATTGACACGCTGAAGGATAGATTCGATCCGTTTACAGGTGCTCAGCTGCCTGATACGGTGATTACAACTCCTTTCGATGTGGCTTCGGTGACTATGTTCCGACTGAAAGAGGATTGGGTTTTCGACAGACAGCGTTCAGTTCTTGAATGCCGTATTTTGGGAATCTGTCCTTTGCGCGAGGAATATGACATCGATGGAAACCTCAAGGGTACACGTGCCGATTTTTGGATTTATTTTCCCGAAGCCAGAAATGTGCTTGTTAAAAACGAGGTCTTTAACCGTTTCAACGATGCTCAGCGTCTGACTTATGATGACTGGTTCTTCAAACGCTTGTTTGGCAGCTATGTTATCAAGGAAACAAATGTGTATGACCGTTATATCGTTTCATATGCAACCAACCTTGACGCTTTGCTTGAAAGTGAACGAATAGAAAACGACACTTTCGTGTTTGAGCACGATTTATGGGAATTGTAACAAACAGATTTTGTTTATCATTGGCTGCTCTCTTCGGAGGGCAGCTTTTTTTTATACCATGCCCCAGGTTTCGCGGTCGAGACTGCGGTATTGGATGGCTTCGGCCAGATGGTGATTTTCAATGTCTGCAGATTGCTCTATATCTGCAATGGTGCGCGCCACTTTTAAAATCCGGTCGTAGGCGCGTGCCGAAAGTTTCAGCATATCCATGGCCTTTTGAATCAGTTGCTCGCCTTCAGGTTTCAACTGACAGTATTTTTTCATTAAAGCTGGTGTTAGCTGGGCATTGCAGGAAATCTGGCTATGTTCCTTGTATCTTTCCTGTTGTATCATTCTGGTTGCGATGACCCGCTGACGGACTGCCTGCGAAGATTCGCTTTTCTTTTTGTCGGTGAGACTACTGAATGGTACCGGTGTAACTTCAATATGAATATCAATCCGGTCGAGCAGCGGCCCTGAAATGCGGCTTAAATAGCGGCGTATGGCTCCGGGTGCGCAGGTGCATTCTTTTTCAGGGTGATTGTAGAATCCGCATGGACAGGGGTTCATGGCAGCAATAAGCATGACCGATGCCGGGTAATCAACAGTAAAACGTGCCCGCGAAATGGTTACAATACGGTCTTCGAGTGGCTGACGCATTACCTCAAGAGCACTGCGTTTAAATTCGGGCAGTTCGTCGAGAAATAAAACCCCGTTGTGAGCCAGACTGATTTCGCCCGGTTGAGGATAGGTGCCTCCACCAATCAGTGCCACATCGCTGCATGTGTGATGGGGTGCGCGAAAAGGTCGGTTTTTAAGCAGTCCGGTGCCTTGCGGGAGTTTGCCTGATACCGAATGGATTTTGGTAGTCTCCAGTGCTTCATCGAGCGACATTGGAGGCAATATGGTAGGTAATCGACGGGCCAGCATGGTTTTGCCACTTCCCGGCGGTCCAATCATAATTGCGTTATGTCCGCCAGCTGCAGCAATTTCCATCACGCGTTTTACATTTTCCTGACCTTTCACATCGCTGAAATCGACCGGATATGGACTTCCTTTTTCTTCGCTGATTGAATATCCTGAAGGGCAGGGATCCATTTCGGTAGTGCCTTCGAGAAATTGAACTACCTGACGGATATCGTGCAGGGGAAAAACCTGAAGGCCATCTACTACTGAGGCCTCATGGGCATTTTCGGCAGGGACAATAATTCCCTTGAAATTATTTTTGCGGGCTTCGATGGCGGCAGAAAGAACTCCTTTTACCGGTGCTATTGTTCCATCTAGTGAAAGTTCCCCAACTATCATGATTTCTGACAGACGTTCGCTTTCTATTTGGTGTGAAGCAGCGAGTACGGCAATTGAGATGGCAAGGTCGTAGGCCGAACCTTCTTTTTTCATATCTGCTGGCGCCAGATTGATGACCACTCTGCGTCCGGGGTAGCGGAAACCGTTGTGAACAAGCGCAGAACGTATTCTCTCTATGCTTTCTTTCACTGCATTGTCAGGTAAGCCGGCAATAAAAGTCTTTGTTCCGGATTGAATATCGACTTCTACCGAAACGGTATAAGCTTCGATTCCCTGAATGGCACAGCAAAATGTTTTAACAAGCATATGAATTATTCTGAGATCGGTTAACAAAAATAATCAAATACTTTGTTGCTTATCTGACAAAATGGAATTATTTTTGTAGAAAACAGCGAAAACTCTATGAAACGCTTTTTCAATATTTTTTTGATTGCCCTGATGAGCGCAACTTTACTGGTTTCTTGTCAGCCAGACGAAGATGATGATGATATTTCGAATGATCCGCGCAGCGATTATCAAGGTGTATGGGTGTGTTCCGAAATTGGCGGACAGTCATACACTGTGAATATTTCAATTGATACGGCCACACAATCGCAGATTACATTGTTCAATTTTCATCATCAGGGATTTGAAGAAAAAATCAATGCAATTGTATCCGGAACTTCGCTGACCATCAACCCCCAGACCATGTGTATGGGAACCCTCACTGTTGAAGGAACCGCAACCATGCAGAGTAATAAAACGAATATGAATTTTTATTACACGGTAAACAACGGCGTTGATATGGACACTATTCAGGCCAATTATACCAAACAGTCGTCCTGAAGGGACTAAACGGTCTTATTGAATAAACCATTTCGTACCTGACGGCACGGGTTGGCGTTCTTTTTTGAGCTACCAATATTTTGTCCCTATGGGACAATTGCAGCTATGTCTGCTGTTTCCCTTGGGCTCCGAATTCCGGGACAAATCCGCGCCGCTCCTAAAGAACTGAAATAACACCAAAGCGTTTTTTTAATCGGTGCAATCATTTTTGGAAGACTCCGGAGGAGTCACATATCTGTAGCCCATAAATACACAAAATCACGACTCCGGAGGAGTCGCATATAAAGAGCTGCGTCCTCTGACAATGCCTGTATATATGCGCTTTTGCAGAGGTAGTGGTTGTTAAGCCGGTTTGAAAATACTTTACTGATTATGCTGTTATTTTGTGAAAAATGACAGACGTAAAAAAGATGATCAGATTTGTTTATTGATCTTTTTCTAACATTGTTTCCAGTATAATCAGACTATCGAGCGCCTGATTGCTTATTTGCTTCAGTTTTTCCGGTTGGTGCGCCCAGTATCTGTAGGAACGTGTTATTTTTGAAGTGTCGCAATGATATTTTTCAAGCATTAACTGATAGTAATGGGTGGCATGCACCGATACATCTTTGCCCGTTCGCTCAATTTGCCGGATGGATGCTTCTGTGAGATAAAAATCAATAAGCAGTGTCTTCATGGAGTCTTGTGTAAACACTGAATCAGGGCTGATTTCAGATGTTTCTTTTTTTGAGGAACAAGCTACAGCAAGCAATAAAACAAATAATATGAAGATCAGCTTTTTGTACATGCTGCAAAGATACAAAAGAGTAGTGAGTTAAGCCCTGAAATCCTGTGAGCAACCCAAGCCTCAGGATCAAGTTAAACAACTGTTCGGAAAACATAACTTCTTTTTACTACTAAAGTAGTACTTTCCATTAAATTGGTGGTAGAACCACCTTTTTCAGGAACTGACAACTGACAAATTCATAACAACTTTCGCCTTATTCGTATTGTCATTGTTACTTTTCTTTTTACATCGATGACTGTGTAATAGATTGTCATAGCTTGCCACGATGCAAGTGGTTCCACGTGATTTTATGTGAGGGTGTTATATTTTCGCAACTTTTATGCGATATCAGACAGGGATAATCCTTTGAAACGTTCTTTCAGAGCCGTTTTTAAACATGCGTTTTCGGCTTTTGAAAGAGTTGGATCGTCTGTGCAGATTTGTTCAGCAGTTTGTCTTGCAAAGGTGATGATATGATCATCACGAACGACATCGAGGTGAATAAATTCAAATTCTCCGCTTTGCCGGGTTCCCATCAGGTCGCCGGGACCGCGTAGTTTTAGATCGGCTTCGGCAATTTTAAAACCATCGGTTGTTTCTATCATGGCTTTCAGTCTTGTTTTGGCGTCGTTGCTCAGGTTTTTACCTCCAATTAAAATGCAATAGGATTGGAATTTTCCGCGACCAACTCTTCCGCGCAACTGATGCAATTGCGACAGTCCAAAGCGTTCTGCATTTTCAATGATTATTACCGATGCATTTGGGACATCAACGCCAACTTCGATGACCGTTGTTGAGACAAGAATGTTTGTCAATCCGCGGACAAAGCGTTTCATTACAAAATCTTTTTCGTCCTGAGGCATGCGTCCATGCATAATCCCAACCTCGTATTCCGGCATGGGGAAGTCGCGGATAATACCTTCATAGCCATTTTCGAGAGCTACAAGATCCAGCTTTTCCGATTCTTTTATCAGTGGGTAAACAATATAAATCTGCCGACCATTTTTTATTTGTTTTCGCATCATTTCGATTACATAATAGCGCTGGTCATCGTAGTAGAATTTAGTAATAATTTCTTTTCGGCCGGGTGGCAATTCATCAATAATACTGACATCCAGGTCGCCATAAAAGGTGAGTGCGAGTGTACGAGGAATAGGTGTTGCAGTCATAACCAGCGTGTGAACCATTTCAGAACCTTTGGAGTGGAGCTTTGCGCGCTGCATGACCCCAAAGCGGTGTTGTTCGTCAATAATGGCGAGTCCCAGGTTTGAAAATTCAACAGGATCCTCAATCAGAGCATGCGTTCCGACAACAATATGAATAGACCCATCGGCCAGCGATTTCAGAATTTCCTTACGTCCTTTGTTTTTTGTGCTGCCGGTGAGCAATTCAACGCGCAGACCCAAATCAGTTATCCATTTCGAAATGGTTGCAAAATGTTGCTGAGCCAATATTTCAGTAGGCGCCATCAGGCAGGCCTGATATCCGTTGTCGATGGCCAGCAGGGCTGCCATCATGGCAACGACGGTTTTCCCGCTGCCAACATCGCCCTGCAACAATCTGTTCATGCGGTATCCACTACCAAGGTCGGCTCTGATTTCGCGCGTAACTCTTTTCTGAGCCGCTGTCAGAGCGAAACTGAGCGATTGATTGTAAAAAGCATTGAAATATTTTCCAACTTCTTTGAATATAATTCCAGTTGAGGTTTTCTTTCGGTTGTCGGCGTTTATTTTGTGCCGGAGCTGCATCAACAGTGCTTCTTCGAAGCGGAATCTTTTGAGACTACGGTCAAGAATGTTTTCATCCTGTGGGATATGAATGTTTTGATATGCTTCATTGATACCGGGCAGCTGAAGCGATTTCAGCAGTTTTTCGGGCAACGTTTCATTCATTTGCCCGCTTGTTTTGTTAAGTGCAGCAGCCACAAACATGGATATGGCCTTCGAGTCGATGCCTTTTGCTTTCAGCTTTTCCGAAGTCTGATAAATGGGTTGAAAACGACCGGAAAATGGCAATCGCTTGAATTCATCCGGTGTGAGGATCTCGGGATGCGCCATGTATAGTTGTTTGCTGAAAAGCCCAACACGTCCGAAAATATAATATCGTGTTCCGGTTTTGTACTTGTCGGTAACCCATGAGAAATTCTGAAACCAGATGATTTTAATGGCGGCTGTATCATCATGGAAAATGGCTTCTAAACGCGAATGACCTGTTTTACCCACTTTGACGAATTCATCAAAAAAACCGGATATCTGCACAAAATTGTCATCGCCCGAAAGTGTGGCAATAGGAGTAATACGTGTCCGGTCGATGTAGCGGAACGGAAAATAATTGAGCAAATCCTGAAATTCAAAAACCGATAATTCCTTGTTCAGAATTTCAGCCCGTGCCGGGCCGACTCCTTTCAGATATTCGATTTTATTATTCAGAATTGAATCAGACATTGAGCAAATATAATAAATATGCGCACATGACTTTCTTGTAAGCCATGAAATTTTGTGCTGTCGGAAAAAAGCAATTATCTTTGTGTGTATAATAAAAGTTGCTTCAAACGTTATTGTATTGATGAAATATCCCGGGCGCCTGTTTTTAATGTGGTTTTTTTCTGTGACAATGCTACATGCATTTGCCCAGAAAGAAAAGCTTGTGGTACAGACTCCTTCAACAGATAGTCTTATGGCTGCATCCATGGCCATGTACAATGGTAAAACAGATATGGCCCGGTACGAGGCAAATGAGAAATTTATACAACTTCTGAAAAAAGACCTCAGGGAAGAAAACGCTTTTGATTATGTTTTTGATAGTATTCGTATCCTGTCTGTTATTTATCCTGACGACAGAAAGTTTAAGGTCTTCAGTTGGAATTTGCCTCTCAGTAATTTCAAAAATGAAAATTATGGATTGATGATGGTTTTTTCTGAAAAGTCGCATAATTACAAGCTGATTGAATTGCGTGATGTTTCTAATGACATTATTAATCCTGAAAAGGAAATCTTAAAGAAAGGATTGTGGTATGGTGCGGTATATTATCAATTGATAGAGAAGAAATTTGATGGTAAAAAAGTTTATACCATCATCGGATGGCATCCCACCAATGGCTTATATCAGCAGAAAATAATCGATGTAATTACTTTTGACCGTAACGATGATCCGGTTTTTGGCAAGCTGATGTTCAGAGGAAAGGGTTATACAGGGAGTAAAAGAATTGTTTTTCGATACAGTGATAAGGTTGCTATGAAGCTTCGTTTTGAAGAAGCGACATATAATATTGTAAAAAAGAAGGAAAAGAAAAAATACAACAGCCGGATCAACAAAAACAATGACCGGGCTTTGCGTAAACCGAAAAAGAAAACCATAGTTAAAACAAAAATGGAAGAGATGATTGTTTTTGATATGCTTTTTCCCACCAGGCCTGAACTGCAGGGACAATACCAGTATTATTATCCGCTGTCGGAAACGGGTAACGGTTTCTATTTTAATGATGGCAGATGGGTTCACCGGTCGCTTGAGCCAGCCGAAGACACTTTGCTGGTAAAACCGATCAACAATGGCCTGATGCCTGATTGACAGAGAGCAGAATCAGAGAATTTTTCCAATAATTTCGCGTGAATTGAGCCCTTCGGCTTCGGCTTTGTAATTTTTTACAATGCGGTGCTGCAGCACATTGGATGAAACGGCCTGGACGTCTTCGATATCGGGAGAATACTTACCATGAAGCAATGCATGACATTTGGCTCCGAGTATAAGATATTGTGATGATCGCGGCCCTGCGCCCCATGCAATATATTGATCGGCAATGGGAGAAACGGATGCTGTTCCTGGTCTTGTTTTGGCTGTTAGATTAACTGCGTATTTTAAAACACTGTCGTTGACCGGAACCCGGCGTACCAGATTTTGAAACATGACTAATTCTTCCTGCGTAGTTACCACATTGGCTTCCGGCATTTTTTCAACCGTGGTTCGTTTTACCACTTCAATTTCCTCGTCCATGGATGGATAATCGAGCCAAATGCTGAACATAAACCGGTCGAGCTGTGCTTCGGGCAGGGGATAGGTCCCTTCCTGCTCAATGGGGTTTTGTGTGGCCAGCACAAAAAATGGGTCGGGCAATTGATGGGTTTGTCCGGCTACCGAAACTTCGCGCTCCTGCATGGCTTCGAGTAATGCTGATTGTGTTTTGGGCGGTGTGCGGTTGATTTCATCAGCCAATACAATATGAGCAAACACAGGCCCTTTGATGTATCTGAACTGGCGGTCTTCGCCAAGTATTTCTGTTCCGATAATATCACTGGGCATCAGGTCGGGGGTAAATTGTATCCTTGAAAACGATAATCCCAATGTTTTGGCAATGGTTGTTATCATCAGTGTTTTTGCCAGTCCTGGCACTCCAATAAGCAGTGCATGACCCTTGCATAAAATGCTGATGAGTATTTTGTCAACAACCTCATCCTGTCCTACAATAACTTTTGCAACTTCAGATTTAAGCTGATTGTATAACGTTCTTAGTCCTTCGGTGGCTTCAACGTCGTTTGTATAACTTTTCATGTTTATTCCCATTTATATTTGAAAAGACAACTTTGGAAGTCATCGATAATTTTTATATAGGTTGAACTTTTTTTGGAAGCAATCCATTTTTCCAATGCCTGTCTTTTTTTGGCGTCAAGCGCAAATTGTGTTATCAGGTTGTAATCTTCGCTCAATGTGGCTTTATGCGGAATGCTACGGCTTTTGAGAAAGAGAATCCTGTAACCTTCTTTGCCGTCGTCGCTTTGAAATAAGACGGGTTTGCTTATGCTGCCGGCTTCGAGTTTGTCAACAGTAAAAAACACGGATGCATCAACTTCGGAAGGTTTGAATTTTGTGCTGCCGCTATATGGATTCAAAATCAATCCGCCATTGCTCCGGTATTCTTCGGGATTGTATTTGTCCGAAGCTTCGGCAAATGAGATTGTGCCGGCTACAATCTGATTATACAGGGTATCCAGTTTCAGTTTTCCTGCATATAAATCGGTGGGTGATGCTTTAACCATGAGCAGAATATGACGCACATTGATATAATCACCTTTACGATCGATGAGTTGAAGAACATGAAAACCGGCCGGAGTTTCAATGACTTCTGACACATCACCCGGGTTTTTGAGGGAAAAGGCAGCTCCTTCGAATTCCGGATACATTTGTCCACGGCTAAACATGCCTAATTCGCCTCCGTTTTTGGCACTGCCGGGATCTTCGCTGTATAAACGGGCAAGTGCTTCAAAACTCTCGCCTTTTAAAATGCGGGCTCGCAAATCAGATATTTTTTGTTGTATAAATTGTTTGTCGGCAGATGATGGATCCGGAATGACAACAATCTGACCTATCTCCAGCTCTGACTCAACAAAGGGAATGCTGTCGGCACTAAGGCCATTGAAAAACTTTTTTACTTCTGATGGTGAAATGCTTACATTTTCAGTAATCTTTCCCTGCATTTGTTGTACCATCAACTGATCTTTAATCAGATCCTGAAATTCGTCCTTGATTTCAGGGATTGATTTATTGTAGTATTTTTCAAGCGCTTCAGGACTTCCAAGTTGCTGAATGAAATAGCGCAAACGTCGGTCAATTTCGGCCTGAACCTGATCGTCGGTAACAACCAGTGAGTCTATTTCGGCTTGAGTGAGCAACATTTTCTGCAGCAATAATTCTTCAAGTATAGAGCACCGAAGTTCATCGGTTTGTTTTTCACCCTGCATCACGAGCTGCCAGTATTGAGTTTCGACATCGGAGAGCATGATAATTTTTTCGCCGACAATGGCGACAATTTTATCGATTGTTTCGCCGGAGGGTTGAGCCATGGCGGCTGTTGGCAGCATTAATGCAAAAAGCAGTGGTAGAATCAGTTGTTTCATCAGTTCAGTCAATGTGTAGAGTTACTTTTTTTTCTTTCAACGCATTTTCGTACAATTTATTACGATAGTCATCGAGCAGAATGTTTTTCTTGCGCGCAATCAGAACAGATTCAATGCGGTCGCGTACCAGTACCAGCGGAGCAGGACTTTCGGTAAGCATGTATCCTTTGAAGCGCATCAGATAAACAACAGAATCGTTTGATAATTCGTAAAATGTGTTGGTTTTCAGGAATTCGGCCTGGTTTTCGGCTTTGATGGGAATTTCTTTCAGGATATCGTTGAAGTATAACCAGACATTATCTTCAAGAAAATAATTCAGTGCTTTTTCGCGTGCGATGCTCATCAGTTCTGCTTTTTCGACAGCGTTGTCGGACTTGAGCAATGTTTTTATTTTCGCAATATCGGTTGCTTCTTTTTGCAATTTAAGATATTGAACTTTTACAATGTTTTCTTTCAGTAAAAATTCATCCTGATTTTCGCGATAGTATTTATTGATTTCTTCGTCAGAAACCATTATTTTCAAGGAGTCAGAAACCAGTTTTTCTTCGAGTGCCGAAATAATCATCAGCTTTTTTGCCCGCTCCATCTGTTTTTCAATTTCATCCATTTCCTGCTCACAGAGCTTTGTATTGGCCTCGATGTACATCAGTTGCTCAACAATCCAGCTTTGTACCATGTTTTTGAGAAAGCTGACACTGTCTTCGGCCGATATGTTTTCAGGAAAATAAATGTCGGAAATATACAATTGTTCATGATCTACCTCAGCCAGCAAGGTGTCTGACGATTGTTTACGATTGCAGGCAAACATAAACAATAGCGATAAACCAACAACAGATAATATTTGGCAGCGGATTATCATTATTTTTGGTAAATACTATCGAGAACTTTTTCATCAACTTTCCAGGTGTATTTGTTGCGGAGTTCGCTCACCCATTGCTGTTCGAGGTAATTCTGATATTCGGCGGTTACCAGTCCTTTGACTTCCTGTAGCGGTTTGGGTTGGGGTTCAAGCAGATTGAGAATGGATACCAGTTTTATTTCATTGTTTTGACGAATTACCGAATTTTGATTAGTCACCCAAGGTGTCTGATCAACCAGTGGATTTACGCCTTTTTCAACTTTTACAATCTGATAAGTTATGGCAGGAATACTATCCTTATTGAGTATAGAGCTTATTTTTTCAGGCGTATATCCTTTTTTGGGTGCTTTTTTCAGCAGCTTTTGCAGTGCTTTCAGTTCTGTTTCGCCTTTGCAGGTGTAAATAGCTGCTTCTGCTCTGGGACCATACAGGTAATTCTGGTTGATTGTTTCATAGAATTTTTTGAGACCAGAAGTGTCTTTCACAGCTTTTGAC
>Ga0116152_10000165_pt1 | contig 52665 bp, 51 predicted proteins | sample AD_UKC119_MetaG_FD_89894 | JGI IMG/M metagenome (GOLD analysis project Ga0116152, IMG submission 89894) | Active sludge microbial communities of municipal wastewater-treating anaerobic digesters from Hong Kong - AD_UKC119_MetaG | ecosystem: Engineered > Bioreactor > Anaerobic > Digestate...
ATAAATCCCGCAGCCAGGATAAGAGCGGCGTGGGCCTCGGCCTTTATATCGTCCAGACGCTCGTCAAGCTCCATAAGGGCGACCTGATCGTCAGTAGCGTGGAGGGCGAGTACGTCGAATTCGCGTTCTCGCTGGACGCCGCGGATCCGAAGGCCGTCAAGGAGCTCAAAAAGCACCGTTCCACTGAGGCTTCATGATTTCAACACGTAAATCCTGTAAATTGGAAACAAATGTGAGGGAAAATATTTAACAGCCGTTTATTTTCCTTTCACAAATTTCGGATAGACTAAAAGCATAGAAAAAATCCGCAAAACGGAGGTGAAATCTATGGATGAGAATAAAAACCTCAATAATAATCCGCCGGAGCAGGAAACTTACGAGCCGAAGCCCGCGGATCAGGCGTCCGGCAAGCAGGAGGCCTCTGCGCCTCAGAACGCCGCAGGAGAGAACGTCTCTTCCGCCGCGGAGGAAGTCTCCTCCGGCGAGCAGAGAAACACACGTGCTCCTTCCGGCTGGACCTATTCCGCCAATACCAATCAATATGTCGCCTGGGACGGCAGCAACGAAAAGGATCCGGGCGGCCCTTGGCAGCCGGGCAGCAATCCCGCGGGAAATCCGCAAGGAAACTGGCAGCCGGGTGCCAATCCCGCCGAGAATCCGCAGCAGGCCGGGTCTCAGGTTCCGCCGCGTCCGCAGTACGGCACCCAGTACGGCTATTACAACACCGCGCCGGGCCCGCAGCAGCCGCACCGCACCCAGTATCAGGCCACCGGCCCCTATGTCGGGCCCAACGATTCCTATCAGTGGGATTTTGCCAAATATGAAAGCGCGGATCAGAATTCCACCGGAAAGAAGAAATCCAAATCCGGCAGAGGCTTTAAAGTGTTTCTCGGTCTGGTCGCCGGCGTGCTCAGCATCTGCCTGATCGCAATGGCCTCCTTCGGCGTCTACGAGCTGGTCGGCAACGATTTTCTCGGCCTTGATTCGGTTCTCTCTCAGGAGGATGAATCCGCTTCCGGGAATGCGCTCAGCGGCGCGCAGAGTTCCGAGGAATCCAAAACCTCTACGGATACTCCGTCCATCAGCCTTGCCGAGAAGCCGGAGGATGATTCCACCGTCAGCACCGACGGCAAGCTCACCGCCACGGAGGTTTACAGCAAGGTAAGCCCGTCCATCGTCGGCGTCGTGCAGTACCAGTACTCCACATCCATCGAGGCCGCGGGCGAGGGCTCCGGCATCATTATCAGCAAGGACGGCTACATTCTGACCAATGCCCACGTTGTGGAGGGCTCGGATGCCATCAAGGTTGTTCTTTATAACAGTGAAGAATATGAGGCCGAGATCATCGGCAAGGATACCCGTACCGACATCGCCGTGCTCAAGATCGACGCGGATAATCTGACTCCTGCGGAGCTTGGGGATTCCGCCGGCGTGGAAGTCGGCGAGACCGTCTACGCGATCGGCAATCCGGGCGGCCTGACCTTGCAAAGCAGCTTCACGAGCGGCATCATCAGCGGCGTCAACCGCGTGATCACCACGAGCGAGAGCAGCTACTCCATGACCGTGCTCCAGACGGATGCCGCCATCAACCCCGGCAACTCCGGCGGTGCGCTCGTCAATGAATACGGTCAGGTCATCGGCATCACCAACTCCAAGCTGATCTCCACCTCTTACGAGGGCATCGGCTTTGCGATTCCGACGGCCGAGGCGCTGCCGGTCATGCAGGATCTGATGGCCTATGGCTATGTCTCCGGACGTCCGATCATCGGCGTCACCGTCCAGACCATCGACTCCGTCGCCGCCGAGTATTACAATGTTCCGCAGGGCGCTCAGATCATCACGATCACCGACGACAGCCCGCTGATCGGCACGGAAGCCGCGGTCGGCGACATCATCACCCAGTTCGACGACACGGTGATCACCTCCGTCGAGGACCTGCAAAACGCGCTGGCCGATCATGCCCCGGGCGATGAGGTGACCCTGACGATGTACCGCTATTCCGCCACGGGCAAGAACGATATATCCTTTACCGTGAAAGTCACGCTTCAGGAGAGCCACGGCTGATTCCCAAATCCATATACCTTCGTCTGTATGCCGGGGAGCGAAAACGCTCTCCGGCATTTTTATAGGCTGTCGCGCCGCGCCGAAAAAAACGGTTCCGCAAAATCCCTTCCGCAAAACAATTCGGAGACTCACGGGCCGCCATGTTGTTTTGATTTTGCGGCATACTCCTGCAAATGCAGCCTGTGACTGCAAAAGATGCGTTTTCTGCACGGCGGCGGAAGAGAGGTTCCCGGGGCGCAGCCTTGTAAAAGCTTTCCTGTTTTGATATAATGAAAACCGTGCCGGAAATCCGGGAAAATCTGCCTGTACTTTTTGCGCGGAGAAGGCATAGGATATAGGATGGTGACGATATGAAGATCCTTTCTTTGGAGTCTTCCTGCGATGAAACCGCGGCTGCGGTGATCGAGGACGGCCGAAAAATCTGTTCCAGCGTCGTCAACACGCAGGTTGCGGAACACGGCCTTTACGGCGGCGTCGTGCCGGAGATCGCCTCCCGCCGCCACACGGAGAATATCGTCGGCGTGACGGAGAAGGCGCTTGCGGATGCAGGCGTCACGCTGGATGACCTCGATTATCTCGCGGTGACGGCGGCGCCGGGCCTGATCGGTGCCCTGCTCGTCGGCGTCAGCTTTGCCAAGGGCCTCTCGCTCGCCACAGGCAAGCCGCTCATCCCGGTTCACCATCTCCGCAGCCACATCGCGGCAAATTATCTCGCCCATCCCGAGCTCGAGCCGCCGTTTCTCTGCCTCGTCGTCTCCGGCGGCCACAGCCATATCGTCTCGGTCGACGACTATACGCAGTTCCGCATCCTCGGCAGGACGAGGGACGATGCCGCCGGCGAGGCTTTTGACAAAGCCGCGCGGGCCATGGGTCTGCCGTATCCGGGCGGCGTCTCCCTCGACAAAGAAGCCTCAAAGGGCGACCCGAAAGCCTTCCGTCTGCCGAAGCCGCATGTGGAGGGCTGCCCGCTCGATATGAGCTTTTCCGGCCTCAAGACCGCGGTGGTCAACATCCTTCACAATGCGGAACAGCGCGGCGAAACGGTCAACATCCCGGATCTCTGTGCCTCCTACCAGAACGTCATCTGCCATGCGCTGGTCGACCGGCTCATGGTGGCCGCGGAGGAGGGCGGATATCATACCGTCGCGGCGGCGGGCGGCGTCTCGGCCAATTCCGGGCTGCGCGCGCTGCTCGACCGGGAGTGCAAACGCCGTCATTTGCGGCTGTTTGTGCCTCCGCTTTCCCTCTGCGGAGACAACGGCGCGATGGTCGGTTCACAGGCATATTACGAGGCGCTGGCCGGTCATTTTGCGGGCCTCGATCTCAACGCCGCACCGAGTATGGCCATCGACGATGAATTTTAAAAATTATTTGCAGGAATAAATCTAATAAATTGCAAATTTTAAGCGCCGGCCCTTGAAATATTCGAGCGCCGGCGTTATAATATGAATATCGGAAAGCTCCATGTGGCATTTCTGAAGATTCTGAAAGGAGAATTTTCCCTATGACCGAGAACCCCCATGTATTAAAATGGATTGATGAGATGGTTGCCCTCTGCAAGCCTGACCGGGTAGTCTGGATGGACGGCAGCGAGGAGCAGCTCCAGTCTCTGCGTGACGAAGCGATTTCCACCGGCGAGATGGAGACCCTGAATGAAGAAAAACTTCCGGGCTGTTTGCTCCACCGGACCGCGGTCAACGACGTCGCGAGAGTCGAAGCCCGTACCTTTATCTGCACCGAGAAGGAAGAGAACGCCGGCCCGACGAACAACTGGGTGGAGAAGGACGAAATGTACGCCCGGCTCCGTCCGCTTTATGACGGAGCGATGGTCGGCCGCACCATGTATGTCATTCCCTACTGCATGGGCCAGATCGGCAGCCCGTTTGCCAAAATCGGCATCGAGCTGACCGACTCCATCTATGTCGTGCTCAACATGGGCATCATGACGAGAATGGGGCAGCAGGCGCTCGATCAGCTCGGCGATTCCGCGGATTTTGTCAAGGGTCTTCATGCCAAAAAAGATATCGACCCGGATAACCGCTATATCTGCCAGTTCCCGGAGGATAACACCATCTGGTCCGTCAACTCGGGCTACGGCGGCAACGTGCTGCTCGGCAAAAAATGCTTCGCGCTGCGCATCGCCTCGTGGCAGGGCTGGAAAGAGGGCTGGATGGCCGAGCATATGCTGATCCTCGGCATCGAGAATCCGCAGGGAGAAGTCAAATATATCACCGCCGCGTTCCCGTCCTCCTGCGGCAAGACGAACCTTGCCATGCTGATTCCGCCGGAGTTTTATGCGAAAAAGGGCTATAAAGTCTGGTGCGTCGGCGACGATATCGCCTGGCTCCGCATCGGGCCGGACGGCAGGCTCTGGGCCGTCAACCCGGAGAACGGCTTCTTCGGCGTCGCGCCGGGTACCAACGAGAAATCCAATCCGAACGCCCTTGCCGCCACGAAGAAGGGCACGATCTTCACAAACGTCGTCCACGACCTCGACCAGAACACCGTCTGGTGGGAGGGCCTCGATAAAAATCCGCCGGAGCACGCGATCGACTGGAAGGGCAACCCCTGGAACGGCATGACCGCCACGGAAAAGGGCGCCCATCCGAACAGCCGTTTCACCGCGCCGGCCAAGAACTGCCCGTGCGTCAGTCCGAAATTCGACGATCCGGCCGGCGTGCCGATCTCCGCGATGATCTTCGGCGGCCGCCGCGCAAAGACGGCTCCGCTGGTCTATCAGTCCAGGGACTGGAAGCACGGCGTGTTTGTCGGTTCCGTCATGGCCTCCGAGACGACGGCTGCGGCTGCCGGCGCGGTCGGCGTGGTTCGCCGCGACCCGATGGCGATGCTGCCGTTCTGCGGCTACCATATGGGCGACTATTTTGCGCACTGGCTTGAAATGGGCGAGAAGCTCGGCGATAAGGCTCCGAAGATCTTCAACGTCAACTGGTTCCGCACCGACGAGGACGGCCATTTCATCTGGCCGGGCTACGGCGACAATATGCGCGTGCTGATGTGGATTCTCGGGCGCTGCGCCGGTACTTCCGAAGCGGTGGAGACGCCGATCGGCTACGAGCCGAAGCCGGAGGATATCGAGACCGAAGGCCTCGACGGCATCACGACCGAGACCATTGCCGGCCTGCTGGATGTCGATCCGGAGCTCTGGAAAGAGGAAGCCGCCGGCATCCGCGAATTCTACAAGAAGTTTGGCGACAAACTTCCGAAGGCGCTGGACGACGAGCTCGGCATTCTCGAAGAGAATCTCGGCATGAAATAAGACCGCCCCGAATCGAGGAGTCTGTTTTTCATCCGAAAAACATAGAAAAGCTGCATCAAAGCCGGTACGGTATTCGCCGCGCCGGCTTTTTATATGCGGGGGCCGGAATCTGCGCGCGAAATCCGGAGAAAGCGGCATGCTCATGACTATTTTTGCTAAAACTGTGGACGGAATAAGAATCTGCTTGCCAACGCGGTGAAAAGCGGCTATAATGGATTTCGACAAAATCAAATATGCACGATGCTCCATCCGCCGTCAAACGCGGAACATGGAAAGGGATAAGAACCCACGAGTCGGTCACTGTGCGGCAGCCGTTACAGACTGCCCAGTCAGATACATGGGGGCATCGCCGCGATTCCGCCAAGACCGGAACGCGCCTTTAGAGGGTTACCCGGTCTCGAGACCGGGCTTTTTTTATGCCCGGAGACAGGAGAAACCATGAGGGGAACACTTTATGGCATCGGCGTCGGCCCGGGCGACCCGGAGCTGATGACGTTAAAAGCGGTGCGGCGCATTCGAGAGGCGGAGATCATCGTCGTGCCCGCAAAACCAAAAACCGAATCGGCGGCCTACCGGATTGCCGAAAAAGCCGTCCCGGAGCTCGCCGATAAACCGGTACTGGAGCTCGACTGGCCCATGATGAAGGACCGAGAGGCACTGGAGGTCTATTACCGCTCGGCCGCAAAAGAGATCGAGACTTTTCTCGATCAGGGAAAGGACGCGGCGTTCCTGACGCTCGGGGATCCGACCGTCTACGCGACGTATCTCTATCTCCACCGCCTCGTGGCGGCGGACGGTTATTCCGCAGAGATCGTGAGCGGCGTGCCCTCCTTTTGTGCGGCGGCGGCGCGGCTCGGCATCGGGCTTGCGGAAAACAGCGAAGAATTACATATTTTCCCGGCGTCCTATCCCGACGAATCCCTGTTCCGGCTGCCGGGCACAAAGGTGCTGATGAAGCCGGCCTCGGCCCTGCCGGAACTCCGGCGGCGGCTCGCGGAGGATCAGAAACACGAGGTCTTCGCGGCGGTCAACTGCGGCATGGAGGGCGAAAAGCTCTGCCGGGGCGCGGAAAGTATCCCGGACGGCGCGGGCTATTTCACGCTGATTATCGTAAAGGAAAAATGCGGGAAGGCGGGGCAGGAGTAGGCGTGCTGGAAAACTATACGGATGTCGGCCGGCGCAGGATGCGCTGCGGCTATACCACGGGCACCTGCGCGGCCGCAGCGGCAAGGGCCGCCGCTGAGTTTTTATTTACAAAGGAATGGCCGGAAGCGGTCGTTGTTGAGACTCCGGCCGGGATCGCCGTGCGTGCGGAGATCGAAGAGACCGGCGCTTCGGCGGAGGCCGCATGGTGTGCGGTCCGCAAGGACGGTGGAGACGACATCGACGCCACCGACGGCATGCTGATCTTCTGTGAAGTTGTTCTGCGGGAAGAGCCGGGTGTACGGATTCTCGGCGGAGAAGGCATCGGCCGCGTGACGAAGCCCGGCCTCGACCAACCGGTGAACGAGGCGGCAATCAATCGCACGCCCCGGCAGATGATTCGGGAGCAGCTGCAAATCGCTGCGGATCGTTTTGGATATAAAGGCGGCTTTCGCGTGACGGTTTTCGCGCCCGAGGGGGCGGCCCGCGCGCAGCATACCTATAATCCGGTTTTGGGTGTGAAGGGCGGCATCTCCATTCTGGGCACCAGCGGCATCGTGCGCCCGATGAGCGAGCAGGCCATCGTGGATACGATCCGCGCGGAGATTCGCGTGAGAGCAGCAGAAGGCCTGCATGGCCTGATTCTCACGCCCGGAAATATCGGGGCGAATTATACGGAGAGCCTTTCACTGGATAAAACGCATGCGGCGGAATGCTCGAATCACATCGGCGAGGCGATCGATTTCGCGGCGCTCGAAGGATTCCGGTCCGTTTTGCTGATCGGCCACGCCGGAAAGCTCGTCAAGGTGGCCTCCGGCGTCATGAATACCCATTCGCGGTATGCGGACTGCCGGATGGAGACGCTCTCCGCCCATGCGGCTCTCTGCGGTGCGTCAAAAGAGACCATCGCCGGCATCATGGCGTGCGTCGCCGTGGACGAGGCGATTTCCATTCTGGAAAAAGCCAATCTGCGGGAGGCGGTGATCGCCTCCGTGATGGAAAAAATGGAGGAGCACCTCAAACGCCGCGCGGGCCCGGATATTGAGATCGGAGCGGTCATGTTTACGGAGAAATACGGCTTACTTGGAAAGACGGGAGAAGCGGATGCCCTTTTGCGGCGGCATCTGACGATAGAGGAGGAGACGGAATGATTCATTTTGTGGGAGCCGGCCCGGGCGCGGCCGATCTGATTACGGTGCGGGGCGAGCGGTTTCTGCGGGAGGCGGACGCCGTCATCTATGCGGGTTCGCTCGTCAATCCTGCGCTGCTGGAGGTCTGCAAATCCGGCTGCCGGATTTTCGATTCCGCCTCGATGACGCTGGAAGCGGTGATCGCCGAGATGCAAAAGGCCGAAGGCTTGGGCGAGACCACCGTGCGGCTGCATACGGGCGACCCATGTATTTACGGCGCGATCCGCGAACAGATGGACAAGCTCGACGAGCTCGGCATCGCCTATGATGTCTGCCCCGGCGTTTCCTCGTTCTGTGGGGCGGCGGCGGCGCTCCGGGCGGAATACACCTTGCCCGGGGTCTCCCAGTCGGTGATCCTGACCCGGATGGAGGGCCGGACGCCGATGCCGGAGGGTGAAAAGCTTCATATGCTCGCCTCCCACGGGGCCACGATGGTGATTTTTCTCTCCGCCGGCATGCTCGAAAACGTTGCGGTGGATTTGATTGCCGGCGGATATTCTGCGGATACGCCCGCCGCGATCGTTTATAAAGCGACGTGGCCGGAGGAGCGCGTGTTTCCCTGCACGGTGGGGACGCTCGCCGAAACCGCCAAGGAAAACGGCATCACGCATACGGCGCTCATCACGGTCGGCGGCTTCCTGCACGGGGCCTACGACCGCTCGAAACTCTATGATCCGGCATTTTCGCACGGCTTCCGGAAGGCGGAGACGGAATGACGCTTTCGCTCGCCGCATTTACCGCGCGGGGCTGTCAGCTCGCCGCGAAAATTGCCCCGGCCTTTCCCGGCTCATCCGTCTGGGCGCCGGAATCGCTCGGTACGGAAGCATTGCCCCTCCGGGACCTCCATGCGTGGACGGAGGAGCGGTTCGCCGAGGGCGGCGCGCTCGTCTTTGTCGGGGCGGCCGGAATCGCGGTGCGGGCCATCGCTCCCTTTGTCAAAGATAAATTTACCGATCCGGCCGTTCTCTCGGTGGATGAGGCGGGCCGGTTCGTGATTCCGCTGCTCTCCGGGCATGTGGGCGGCGCAAACGCGCTTGCCCGCAAAATCGCCGAAGCGACCGGCGGCGAGGCGGCCATCTCCACGGCCACCGATGTGAACGGCCTCTTTGCCGTGGACGTCTGGGCGGCAAAGCAGGGCCTTGTCCTCTGCGGGCGGGAGGCGGCAAAACATATCTCCGCGGCGCTTCTACGGGGAGAAAAAGTCGGATTCTGCTCCGATTTTCCGGTCGAAGGCCCTCTGCCAAAGGGTATCGAGGCGTGTGTCGCCGCGGGGAAAAAATCGGCTGAGCACAGCGCATTGAAACCGGGCGAAGAAGAAATTCCCGCCGTAGTGAAAACGGATCTTGTCTCGGGAGAAGACCTGTTGGATGATCTCCGGCTGCCCTACGAAGCTCGGCAGGATGCGATGGGCGAGGGAGAAGAGAGAAAACCGACGGAGCACAGCGCGCCGGAACCGGATGAAACGAAAACGTTTTCCGCTCCAAACACGGCGGGCTCGGGTGCAGCAAAAGACGGGCTTTCCGCCCGAAGACCCGGGGAAGAACGATCCTGCCCGGCGCTTGGCTTCTGCGTCACGCTGGATGAAAAAGCCTCCCCGTTTGCCGAGACCCTCCGCCTGATTCCCAAGATCATTACTGTTGGAGTGGGCTGCCACCGCGGCATCTCGGAGGAAGAGGTTCGGGCGGCGATATTCGGCGCGCTGGAACGCGGCCATATCTCGCCGAAGGCGGTCCTCCGGCTCGCGACGATCGACGTCAAGAGAGACGAGGCCGGGCTGCTCGCATTTGCGGAGCAAATGGGCTGGCCGATTCGTTTTTTCACGGCGGAGGAGCTCTCCGCGGTACCCGGCGAATTTTCAGCGTCCGCCTTTGTCAAGAAAACGGTCGGGGTGGAAAACGTCTGCGAGCGTGCGGCGGTGCTCTCCGGCGGAGAACTGCTCATCAAAAAACAGGCCGGCGGCGGCATGACCGTCGCCGCATCGGCATCACCCTATGCGGTGTATTTTAAGGAGGAAACGGCATGGCAGGAAAATTGACCGTCGTCGGGCTCGGCGGCGGAGGCGGGAAGGATATGACCCTCCGGGCGGCGGAAGCGCTTCGGTCATGCGAGGTGATCGCCGGCTACAGCGGATATATTTCTCTCATTCGAAGCGATTACCCGGAGAAGGAAGTCCTCTCCACGGGCATGTGCGGCGAGGAGGAGCGGTGCCGTGCGGCGCTTGAAAAAGCGGCCGAAGGAAAGAACGTCGCGATGGTCTGCTCGGGTGATCCGGGCGTCTACGGGATGGCGGGGCTCTGCCTCGAGTTGAACGCCGCGCTGCCGGAACCGGTGGAGGTCGAAATCGTGCCGGGAGTGACGGCCGCCTGCAGCGGAGCCGCACTTTTGGGCGCGCCGCTCGGGCATGATTTTGCGGTGATCTCGCTTTCCGATCTGCTGACGCCGTGGGAAGTGATCGAAAAACGGCTTCGCGCGGCGTCGGAAGGGGATTTTATCCTCTGTCTGTATAATCCGGCGAGCTTCCACCGGGCGGACTATCTCGCCCGCGCCTGCGACATCCTGCTGGAGCAAAAATCCCCGGAGACGGTCTGCGGCATGGCGCGTCAGATCGGCCGGGAGGAGGAATCCATGCGGATTCTGCCGCTCGGGGAACTCCGGGATACGCCGGCCGATATGTTCACGACGGTGTTTATCGGAAGCTCGCGTACAAGAGAAATCGGAGGCCGCATGGTTACGCCGCGCGGGTATCCGCTCCATGAATAGGCAAATTTTGCTTTTCGGCGGCACGGCCGACGCCCGGGAACTCGCGTCCGAGCTTCTCGCGCGCGGCTGGGAAGTGACCGCCGGCGCCGCCACGGAATATGGAGGCCTGCTGCTCGAAGAAATCCCGGGCATCCGGATCCACACGGGCCGGATGGATGCGGCCGAAATGGCCCAATACATCAAAGAAAACGGGTTTGCGGCTGTCATAGACGCCACGCACCCTTATGCCTGCGAGGTGACCAAAAATATCCGCGCCGCCGCAGAAGAGACGGGCGTACCGTATCTGCGCCTGCTGCGGCCGCAGGTTTCGGCCTGCGACTGCGAAACCCGTTTTGCAAAGGACGCCGCGGACGCCGCCAAAATGCTCTGCGGCCTTTCCGGGAATGTGCTCCTGACGACGGGCAGCAAGGAACTGGAGGCGTTCACCTCCGTTCCGGATTACCGCGAGCGGCTCTATATCCGCATCCTTCCTCAGACGGAATCGCTTGAGCATGCGCTAAAACTGGGATTTTTGCCAACCCATATTCTCTGTATGCAGGGGCCGTTCAGCGAGAGGATGAATCTTGCCGTGCTGCTCGAATACGACATCCGCACGCTGGTGACCAAGGATACCGGCGCGCCCGGCGGTTTTGCCGAGAAGGCACGGGCCGCGAAGGAAGCCGGTGCCCTGCTGCTTGTGATCCGCAGGCAGGAGGAGACCGGCCTATCACGGGAGGAACTGCTCCGCAAATTGGAGAAGATTCTGCGGCCGTAAACAAAAATTTCGTTCTCGAAACGTTTGGAATCCCGGCATCCTTTGCCCATATGGAGAATCGAAAAAACGGCTTCCGTGAAGAATTTGTTCGACGGATAGGTCGAACGGAGGAAAGCAAATACTCAATCCCGGGCCTAACAATCGTCCCAGCGTCCCAAAAGAAAGATATAAGGCTTGACAAAATAGGCCCCTGCGCCGGAGGAGTCCCCGCAGATGGAAACAAACATCCGCCTTTAAACTTTCCGGCTTCCCGAAATTAATAAATAAAAAATTGCCCGCGGAAAGAGCGGGTTTCCATACGGAAAGGAGCGTCCGGCCATGAGCGGAAAACTGACCCTGATCGGGATCGGCATGGGAAATCCCGATACGCTGACGATCGCGGCGAAGCGTGCCGCCGAAGAGGCGGAGGTGCTGATCGGCGCGGCACGGCTGCTGGAGGCATTCTCCGGCCTTTCGGCCGAACGTGTTCCGGCGGTCCGCGCGGAGGAGGTGGCCGAGGCGGTCCGCCTCCATGAAGAAAAAAATGTGGCCGTGCTCTATTCCGGAGATACGGGATTTTACAGTGGTGCCGAGAGCCTGTACCCGCTTTTGGAGGACAGGGACTTCGACGTTCTGCCGGGCATGTCTTCGCTCCAGTATCTCTGCGCAAAAGCGCATACGGCATGGCAGGATGTATGCTGCGTTTCGGTACACGGGCGCGAGGCGGACTGCGCCGGGGAGGTACAGAGCCATAAAAAAGTGTTTTTCCTGACCGGCGGAAACCGGCATGTGCAGGATGTCTGCCGGGAGCTTGCGGAGCGTGGCATGGGGGAGTTCACCGCCTTTGCCGGCGAGCGGCTCTCCTATTCGGATGAGCGCATCGTGCGCGGCGCGGTCGAAGAGTTTGCCGAAATGACGTTTTCCGATCTCTCCGTGCTGCTCGTCGAAAACGACCGGTCTGTCCGCGCGGAAGTCACGCTTCCCGGCATTCCGGACGAGGCGTTTCTCCGCGGCGGCACGCCGATGACAAAGTCGGAAGTCCGGGCGGTTTGCCTCTCGAAGCTGCGGCTCACTCCGTCCTGCATCGTGTGGGATGTGGGCGCGGGCACGGGGTCTGTCTCCGTGGAATGCGCGCTCACCGCAGAAAAGGGGCGGGTTTTCGCCGTGGAGCGGGATGGAGAGGCGCTTTCCCTTCTGGAACAGAACCGGGAAAAATTCGGCGCGTGGAATATGGAGATTGTCGCCGGGGAGGCGCCGCAAATTTTGGAGGAACTGCCGAAGCCCGACAGGGTCTTCGTTGGCGGCTCCGGTGGGAATCTTGAGGAGATTTTACGGGCGGCGCTTCAAAAAAATCCGGTGGTGCGGATCGTTGTGACCGCGGTCACGCTCGAGACGCTCGCGGAGGCGGCGCGCTGTTTTGAGCTTTTTGAGCTTGAGAATACGGAAATCACGGAGCTTTCGGTGGCGAAGGCGCGTCTCGCCGGCAGCTACCATCTGATGCAGGCCCACAATCCGGTCTGGATTCTCTCCGGGGAGGGCGGCGCATGAAGGCGGTTCCGAGATTTCTGATTACCGCACCGGCGAGCGGCGGCGGCAAGACCACCGTGACCTGCGCGGTGCTGGGTGCTTTGGCCCGCCGGGGGCTCAGCCCCGTCGCCTGCAAATGTGGGCCGGATTATATCGATCCCATGTTTCACCGAAAAGTCACCGGCATTCCGGCGGCCAACCTCGATCTTTTCTTTACCGGCCCGGATACCCTGCGGTCCCTGCTTGCGGAGAGTGCCGGGGGCTCTGGCTTGGCCGTTTTGGAAGGGGCCATGGGCTTTTACGACGGCATCGGTCTCTCGGGAACGGCATCCGCCTACGAGGTGGCGAAGGCGACCGAAACGCCCTCCATATTGGTGCTCGGCGGGGAGAGCTCCTCTCTCTCCGCGGCGGCGGTCTGCAAGGGAATGGCCGAATTCCGGCCGGATTCCGGCATCCGGGGTGTGATCCTCAACCATGTCGGCGAGGCGCAGTACAGGCGCCTGCGGGAGATGATCGAGAAGGAGGCCGGTCTACCGGTTTACGGGTATTTGCCGGAGATGCCGGAGGCCGCGCTCGAGAGCCGGCATCTGGGCCTCGTGACCGCCGGAGAAATCAAAAATATCAAAGAAAAGCTGGCCTCCCTCGCGGAGCAGGCGGAACGGACGATCCGAATTGGCAAACTGCTGGAGCTTGCAGATTCCGCGCCGGAGCTGGAAATCAAGGAGCCGCGCCTGCCCGATCCCGTGCCGGGAAAGCCGCGCATCGCGGTTGCGAGAGATAATGCCTTTTGCTTTTATTATGCGGAAAATCTGCGCCTGCTCGAAAAGCTTGGCGCGGAGCTCGTGGAGTTTTCGCCGCTTGCCGATAAAGGTTTGCCTGAGGGAATCTCCGGACTCTGGCTCGGCGGCGGCTACCCGGAACTTTACGCCAAAGCGCTCTCAGAAAACATGGCCATGCTCGCGGCCATAAAAGAAGCCGCGCATGCCGGGATGCCGTTCCTCGCGGAGTGCGGCGGATTCCTCTACCTGCACGATACGCTCGAAAATGCGGAAGGGAAGTCCTTCCCGATGGCGGGCGTCTTTTCGGGCGGGGCGTACCCGGCGGGCAGGCTCACGCGCTTCGGTTATGTGACGCTGACGGCGCGGCGAGACGGCATTTTGGGCCCCCGCGGAACCGCCTGCCCGGCCCATGAATTCCATTATTGGGAGAGCGAGGCCCCGGGGGAGGATTTTACGGCGCAGCGGCCGCAGTCGGAGCGAAACTGGGCCTGTGGTTACACGGATGCCCATCAATATGCCGGATTCCCGCATCTTTACCTGTATGGAAATCCGGAAGCAGCGGCGGCCTTTGTCAGGGCCTGCGCGGAATGGAGGCAAAAGAAATGATGATGCACTTGTATGCCCTTGCGGCGGGCTTTTTGCTGGATCTGCTGATCGGGGATCCGCGCTGGATTCCGCATCCCGTGCAGGGGATGGGAAAACTGATCGCGGTCATGGAGCGCTTTTTGCGCAAAAGATTCCCGAAGACGGCAAAGGGCGAGTTTTGGGCCGGAGCCGTGATGGCCGCGTTTGTGCCGATATTTTCCGGCGGGCTCACCTGGGTGGTGCTGATAGGAATGTATCTGATTCACCCATACGCGGGCCTTGCGCTCGAAACGGTGCTCTGTGCCGAGCTATTGGCGGCGCGGTCGCTGCGTGACGCGGGCATGGCCGTCTACCGCGCGCTGACGAAGGGGACGCTCGACGAGGCGCGCCGGGAGGTCTCGATGGTCGTCGGCCGGGATACGGAGCGGCTGGATGCGTCGGGCGTGACCCGGGCGGCGGTGGAGACCGTGGCGGAGAACGCCTCCGATGGCGAGATTGCGCCGCTGCTCTTCATGGCACTCGGCGGCGCGCCGCTGGGGATGTTTTATAAGGCGGTCAACACCATGGATTCCATGGTGGGCTATAAAAACGAAACATATCTCTATTTCGGGCGCGCCGCGGCGAAACTCGACGACGCCTGCAACTACCTGCCCGCCCGCATCAGCGGCGTGCTGATGTGCCTTGTCGCTCCGCTTGCCGGTTTCTCCGGAGGCGGCGCGTGGCGCATCTTTCTGCGGGATAGAAACAAGCACACCTCCCCGAATTCGGCCCAGACCGAGGCGGCCTGCGCGGGCGCGCTCGGGCTGCGGCTCAACGGGCCGAACTACTACGGAGGCGTGCTGGTCGAGAAGCCCTATGTCGGGGACGACACGCGGCCGGCCGAAGCGGAGGATATCCGCCGGGCAAACCGGCTGATGCTCGTGACGGCGGCGGCAAGCTGGGTGCTGTTCGTATTGCTCCCGCTGTTTCTCTTCCGGTAAACCGCGTGAGCACGGATTGCGGAAGTGCGAATTTCCATGAGCATGTGGCATAAGACGGTAGAGATTAGTACCCCTTCTGTGAAAAAGGACGGCACCGGAATCAACGCCGCTTTTAAACCCGCCGCAGTGAAAAAAGAGAGGGATTTTACTCGGAATCCCGCACCGCATAGAACTTTTCAGGTTACGGCCGCTAGGGAGGCCGTATAGTACTTCATGCCATACCGTCGGAAGAAACGTTTTTATTTAGGAATTTCCATAAATGTTCTTTGCGGGCGGCTCGGTGCTTTATGCCGGGCTGCCGAAAGTAAAGGACCGGTTCCGGTCTTTATGCGTATCAAAAAAGGAGGAATTTCATGGCCAAAACCATTATGGTACAGGGTACCACCTCAAACGCGGGCAAGAGTTTTCTCTGCGCCGCGCTGTGCAGGATTTTTCGGCAGGACGGCTATTCCGTCGCGCCGTTCAAATCCCAGAATATGGCCCTCAACTCTTTTATCACAAACGAAGGGCTTGAGATGGGGCGGGCACAGGTCATGCAGGCCGAGGCCGCGGGCATCGAGCCCTCGGTGCGGATGAATCCGATCCTCCTCAAGCCAACCGGAGATTCCCTTTCGCAGGTGATCGTCAATGGCCGCATTTACGGGGATTTTACCGCGCGGGAATACTTTGCGATGAAGAAGTCTCTGGTTCCGGATATCAAAAACGCGTTTTACTCCCTGGCCGACGAAAACGACATCGTCGTCATCGAGGGTGCGGGCAGCCCGGCGGAGATCAACCTCAAGCAGGAGGATCTCGTCAATATGGGTATGGCGGCGATGGCCGACGCCCCGGTGCTGCTCTGCGGCAACATCGATCCGGGCGGCGTGTTCGCGTCGCTCTACGGCACGGTCAAGCTGCTCGACGAGGCCGACCAGCGGCGCATCCGGGGGCTCATCGTCAACAAATTCCGGGGCGACGTGACGATCCTCGAGCCGGGGCTCCGGATGCTGGAGGAATTAACCGCCCGTCCGGTGGTGGGCGTGGTGCCGTATATGAGGCTCGATCTCGACGACGAGGATTCCCTTTCGGAGCGGTTTTCCCAAAAGGCGGGTTCGGGCGCGGTCGACATCGCGGTGATCCGCCTGCCGCATATCAGCAACTTCACGGATTTTAATCCCCTCCAGCGGATGGACGAGGTCTCCCTGCGCTATGTGGAGACCCCCGGGCAGTTCGGGCATCCCGATCTCGTGATCCTGCCGGGAACCAAAAATACGATGGGCGATCTCGCTTGGCTGCGTTCCGTGGGACTTGAGGAACCGATCCGGCGCCACGCGGCATCCGGCGGCGCGGTTGTGGGCGTCTGCGGCGGCTACCAGATGTTGGGGAAACATCTCTCCGACCCGCAGGGCGTGGAGACCGGCGGCGAGACGGAAGGGCTGGGTCTGCTGCCTTGCGAGACGGTCTTTGCCTCTGGCAAGACCCGCACCCGTACGGAAGGAACGGTCACATATGTGGAGGGCGTTTTTTCGGCCTTAAAAGGAGCACTCTTCACCGGATATGAGATCCATATGGGCAAAACAACCTTTGAGCATCCGCCTTTTGCGCTGCTGGACGGGGAACGGCCGGACGGGCTTTCCTTTGGCAATGTCTTTGGGACCTATGTGCACGGCCTGTTTGAAAAGGTAGAGTTTGTTTCACGGTTTGTGAATTGCCTGCTTGCCGCGAAAGGCCTCCCGCCGGCATCGTCCGCGGTGGATTGGGAGAAATATAAAGAAGAACAGTATGATCTGCTCGCGTCCGGCGTCCGGGAGGCGCTGGATATGGAAAAAATCTATCAGATATTGGAGAAGACCGATGAACTATCAGTTTGAGCCCATGACCCCTATGGAGATCGAGCGGCGGAGCATGGCGACAATCAGAAAAGAGCTCGGCGGGCGCGTGTTTCCGCCGGAAGTTGAGCCGGTCGTGCTGCGCGTCATCCATACGACGGCCGATTTTGAGTATGCGGATACCCTCGTCTTTTCGGAGGGTGCCGTGGAGGCGGGCGTTTCGGCGCTGCGGGACGGCTGCTCGATTGTCACGGATACGCATATGGCGCAGTCCGGCATCAACGGCCGTGTACTCGGCTCCTTCGGCGGAAAGGTGTATAATTTCGTCGCCGATCCCGACGTCTCGGCCGAGGCAAAACGCCGTTCCTGTACGCGCTCCGTCGTCGCGGCGGAGAAAGCGGCCTCTCTTGGCGTTCCGCTGATCTGGGCCGTCGGGAACGCGCCGACCTCCCTGATCCGCCTGTGCGAGCTGCTTGAGGAGGATGCCGTGCCGGCGCCGCTGCTCGTGATCGGTGTGCCGGTCGGCTTTGTCCATGTGGTGGAGGCAAAAGAGCAGCTGATCGAAACGCTCTCGGAGCGCTCCATCCCTTATATTGTGGCGCGCGGGCGCAAGGGCGGCAGCAACGTGGCCGCGGCCGTCTGCAACGCGCTGCTGTATCAGGCCTCGATGGACCGCCGCGAATAAGTCGTTTCCGTTTTTGCGGAAAACGCCTCCAGCAGGGCTGGAAAGGTTGACAGGAGAAGGGGAAAAGGCTACAATAACGTCGACAATTCAATACCGACCGTTACACGCATATGAGTCTCCGTCGCTGCGGAGCCAAGAAGGAAGTTGGGTGAAATCCCCACACAATGCCGTTGCTGTAATCGGATGGTGCGGTTTCATAGCCACTGAAGGAAACTTTGGGAAGGGAAACCGCACGGGAATCCGGAGTCAGAAGACTTGCCCATATGTTTGCGTTATGATTCCGCGGGATTTCGGATAATATCGTGCGTAAACGACGGTTTCGAGGCCTCCTTATGGATACGTCACGGAACCATAGATGAAAGCAGGATTCCCCCGGCATGACGCCGGGGGATTTTTTTGCAAGTAAATCCTATACGGGGAAGTGACCGATACGGTTGGCGAATGTTTTTGCCAGTACGACAACAGGAGGGACAGAAAAAATGAAAAAAATTCTTGCAATGCTGATGGCATTCCTTATGGTGCTGTCTTTCGGCGCCTGCGCGGATACGGAGACGGAGCAGCCGCCCGAGTCGGAGCAGTCGTCCGAAACGGAAGCGCCGGCGGAAGAATCCGCTGCGGCGGAAAAGGTGATTCTGATGGTCAGCTTCGGCACGAGCTACAACGACAGCCGTGCCCTGACGATTGATGCGATTGAGGCCGCGGCCACGGAGGCCTACCCGGATTGGGAGGTCCGCCGCGCGTTTACGGCACAGACCATCATCGACAAGCTGGCCACCCGAGACGGCACGGAGATCGACAACGTCGCCGAAGCCATGGAGAAACTGGTCGCCGACGGCGTGAAAGAGGTCGTCATACAGCCGACCCACATCATGAACGGCTTTGAGTACGACGACGTCGTGGCCGAGGTTACGCGGTATGCAGACCAGTTCGACTTCTTTGCGGTCGGCGATCCGCTGCTCACGAGCGAAGAGGACTATGAGTATGTCATCAACGCCGTGATGTCCGCGATTCCGGAGGCCGGCGCTGCCGATACGGCCGTCGTCTTCATGGGCCACGGCACCGAGCACTACGCCAACGCCACCTACAGCGAGCTCGAGCACATGATGCACGACGAGGGCTATGAAAATGCGTTCGTCGGCACCGTAGAGGGCTTCCCGACCATCGACAACGCGATCGCCGAGGTCACCGCTTACGGCGCGACCAAAGTTGTTCTGTATCCGTTCATGGTCGTCGCCGGCGACCACGCCAACAACGATATGGCGGGCGACGAGGCCGATTCTTGGAAATCTGCATTTGAAGCCGCCGGCTTCGAAGTGGAATGCCGGATCGAGGGCCTCGGCCAGAACGAGGCGGTTCAGCAGCGCTATCTCACCCACATCGAAGAAGCGATCGACGGCGGCAGCTATGTGATTCCGCAGCCGGCGGTTGTGACGCCGGGTGCCTGCGATCCCACGAAAAAGGCCATTCTGGTCGTCAGCTTCGGCACCAGTTACAACGACAGCCGTGCGCTGACGATCGAGGCCATCGAGGCCGATGTCACCGCGGCCTTCCCGGATTGGGAGGTTCGCCGCGCCTTCACTTCCCAGATCATCATCGATAAGCTCGCCACCCGCGACAATCTCCAGATCGACAATGTTCAGCAGGCTCTGGAGCGCCTGATTGCGGACGGCTACGGCACCGTGGTCGTCCAGCCCACGCACGTCATGCCCGGCTATGAATACGACGACATCGTCACGGATGTGAGCGCCTACTCCGGCTATTTCAGCAAGCTGGTCATGGGCGAGCCGCTGCTCACAACCGAGGCGGACTATGAGAACGTCATCAGCGCGGTGATGTCCACGATTCCGGAGGCCGGCGCCACCGATACGGCGATTGTTTTTATGGGCCACGGCACCGAGCACTTTGCCAACGCCACCTACAGCGAGCTCGAGTACATGCTGCACGCCGAGGGCTATGAGAATGCGTTTGTCGGCACCGTCGAGGGCTATCCCACGATCGACAACGTCATTGCCTCCGTCACCGCGTACGGCGCCAATAAAGTGGTTCTCTATCCGTTCATGATCGTCGCCGGCGACCACGCCAACAACGACATGGCAGGCGACGAGGCCGATTCCTGGAAATCTGCGTTCGAGGCCGCCGGCTTCGAGGTGGAATGCAAGATTCAGGGCCTTGGCCAGAACGAGGGAGTTCGCACCGTCGAGGTTGAGCATCTTCAGACCGCGATCACGGATGCCGGGCTCTGATTTTCAGCGATTTTAAAAAACAGGGAGGATTCGCGGAGGACGTCGGTGCTCAAAAAACCGACGTCCGCCGTGGACGTTAAAGGAGAAACCATATGAAAAGAAAACTTTCCCGCCTCGCCGGGCTGCTCTGCTGTCTGCTGCTGCTTCTGGCGCTCTCGGCCTGCGCAGGTTCTCCGGCGGAGGAATCGTCCGAAGCCGCTTCGGAGCCGGTCACATCCGCAGAAGAAAGCGCCGCGGCTCCGGAGACGGAAGGCGCCGTTCCCGATGGGCTTTATACGATCGGGGTCAACTCCAATGCCGAAATGTTTCGCGTCGTCAAATGCATCCTGCATGTCCGGGAGGGGAAGATGACGGCGGTATTGACGATGAGCGGCACCGGGTACGGCTATCTCTATCCCGGCACCGGCGCCGAGGCGGATGCCGTGCCGCAGAGCGAGTGGATCCCCTCTGTGCTCGACGAGGACGGCGCGCATACCTTCGCGCTGCCCATTGAGGCGCTCGATACCGATACGGCGGTCGCCTCATGGTCGATCAAGTATGAAAAGTGGTACGACCGCACGCTGCAGTTCCTCTCCGGGAGCCTTCAGCCGTATGACCTTGTGCCGAAGGATGGTTCCTACACGGTCGATGCCGAATCGGATGGCCCGGCCGTCTCCGCCTGCGCGCTTTCGGTAAAGGACGGCGTGATGACGGCGGAACTGACGGTTACGGATGCCGACTGCGACGCCGTTTTTGCCGGAACGGCCGCGGAGGCGGTTTTGCCCGGCGAGGGGCTTCGCTTCACGGTGGAGATCCCGTCGCTCGACAAGGACGTCGCCGTCGCCTTCCATTCGGCCTCCGGCAATTCATGGACGGATCATGTGCTCTATTTTGATTCCACAGCGCTTGCCGTCGCATCCGGTACGGTTCCGGAGGACGGCGTCTATACCATGGAAGTGACCTCCGATTCCGCGCTCTTCAAGGTTACGGCCTGCACGCTGACGGTAAAAGACGGCGTGATGACGGCCTGCGTGACCGCGGCCAACAACAATTACGGCCTGCTCTATGTCGGCCTCGCGAAGGATGCTCTTCAGGCCGCAGAGACGGAACGCGTCGCGGCCGTGGCGGATGCTTCCGGCGCGTATACCTACACATTTGCCGTTCCGGCGCTCGGCAGCGAGATGCCGGTCGCCGTCTATTCGGAGAGCACCGCCAAATGGTACGACCGTACGCTGACCTTCCGCACCGATTCCCTTGTTTCCACCGGGGAGGAGCCTGCCGCGGAGGGAGAGGATGCCTATACGTTTTCTTTCACAGGAGGTTCCGGCCGCGTCACGATCTCCTGCGCCGGCGTTGAGATGCGGGACGGCACGGCCTTCGCCACCATCGTCTTCAGCAGCTCGAATTACACCTACGCGGAAGTAAACGGTGAGAAATATTTTAATACAAACGAGGGCGGGGATTCCACGTTCGTGATTCCGGTTGTTCTGAACGGAGAGACGCCGGTCAGCGCCGAAACCGTCGCCATGGGCAGCCCGCATGTGGTCGATTATGTGTTTACGATCTATGAAAATTAAGTTTGCCGCGCTGCTTCTTGCCCTTTTGACAGTGCTTTTTTCGGGATGCAGCGCAGCCGAAGCCGGGACGGCCGCAGCCGATACGGCCGCAGCCGAGACGGCGGAATCGGAATCCTCCGGTGCCGCCGTATCCGTGCCGGCGGAATCCGAAGAGACTTCCGCCGATCCGGATGCTCCCTTCATCGACGGGCTCGTCTATGTCTCCACAATGGAGCTGGACGATGCGAAGTGCTTTGATGTATACTTTTACGAAGGCGGCTACGCGGTCATTCGGATCAGCGATGCGCGCAGCTATCTGGTCGTCCCGGAAGGGGCGGAGGTGCCCTCCGGCGCCGAGAGCCGCTTCATCGTCCTGCAGCAACCGCTGAAGCACATCTACCTTGCGGCGACCGCCGCCATGTGCCAGTTCGACGCGCTGGATGCCCTTTCGGACATCCGCTTCTCCGGGCTGGAGGCCGACGGCTGGTATCTTGAGAACGCGGCCCGGGCGATGGAGGAGGGAGAGATCCTCTACGCCGGCAAATACAGCGCGCCGGATTACGAGCTGATTCTCTCGGAGGGCTGCGATCTCGCCGTGGAATCGACGATGATTCTCCATTCGCCGAAAGTACAGGAGAAGCTCGAGGAGCTCGGCATCCCGGTCTGGATCGATCTATCGAGCTACGAGCCGGAGCCTCTGGGCCGGACCGAGTGGATCAAGGCCTACGCCGTCCTTCTGGGTAAAGAGGATGCGGCGGAGGAGATTTTTGCCGTGCAGAAACAATACGCGGCCGAACTTGAGAATTTCGTCAACACCGAAAAAACGGTCGCCTTTTTCTATATCAACTCCAACGGGGCGATCGTGACCAAAAAATCCGGCGACTACATCCCGAAGATGATTGAGATGGCCGGCGGGCGCTATATCTTTTCCGACCTCGGGGATTCCGAGACGGCCTCCTCCTCGGTCACGATGGATATGGAGACGTTCTATGCCTCCGCGCGGGACGCCGATTTTCTGATCTACAACGCCTCCATCGACGAGCCGCTGGAATCCGTCGACGAGCTGCTAGCCAAAAACGAGCTGTTTGCCGATTTCAAGGCCGTCCGGGAGGGCAACGTCTGGTGCACGACCAAATATCTGTATCAGGCCTCCGACGTCAACGGCGAGATCGTGCACGACATCCACCTGATGTTGACGTCCGACGACGGAACGGAGGTTCAGCCGACGTTCCTGTATAAACTATATTGAAAAACCGTCTGAGAGGAACTATGAACGCTGACATCAAAACTCCCGCATGGATGACGGACCGCCTGAAGGCAAGGTCCCGGTATCTATGGATTCTTCTTTTTCTAATCGCCGCTTTTTTCTTCATTGCGGTCGTCAATATCTGCTCCGGCAGCGTCGCGATCACCCCGGAGGAGGTCTTTGAGGTTCTCTTCGGGCGCGTGGGGGAGGAGACGGCGCAGTACCGGATCATCTGGCAGATCCGCCTGCCGCGGATTTTTCTGTCGGCGCTGCTCGGCGGCGCGCTTGCGCTGTCGGGCTTTCTGCTCCAGACCTTTTTCCGCAATCCCATCGCCGGGCCATATGTGCTCGGTATCTCCTCCGGAGCCAAGATGGTCGTCGCGCTCGTGATGATCTATTTTCTCGGGCGCTTTCGGGAGGTCTCCTCCTCCGTGCTCATTCTGGCGGCATTGTTCGGCTCCCTGATGGTCACCGGCTTCATCCTGCTGCTCTCGCGAAAGCTCCGGCAGATGCCCATTCTGCTGATCGCCGGCATCATGGTGGGCTATATCTGTTCCGCCGTCACGGATTTTGTCGTGACCTTCGCCGACGATTCGGATATCGTCAATCTGCACAACTGGTCGCTCGGCAGCTTTTCGAGCGTCGGCTGGAGCAATGTGCACACCGCCTTTTGGATCGTTTCCGTCGCGTTCCTGCTGACGTTTCTGCTCTCAAAGCCTATCGGCGCGTTCCAGATGGGGGAGGCCTATGCCCAAAGCGTGGGCGTCAATATCCGGCTGCTGCGGGTGGCGGTCATCCTGCTTTCGAGCATTCTCACCGCCTGCGTAACGGCCTTTGCCGGGCCGATCTCCTTTGTGGGCATCGCGGTGCCGTTTCTGATTAAAAAGGTCCTGCATACGGCAAAGCCGATTATCGTGATTCCCACGCTGTTTCTCGGCGGTGCGGTCTTTTGCATGCTCTGCGATTTGATCGCGCGGACGGCCTTTGCCCCCACGGAGCTCAACGTCAGCACCGTGACCGCAGTGTTCGGCGCACCCATCGTGATTCTGATCATGCTGAAAAAACGTCAGGAGTACTAAAGATATGAGCGAGTGGCATCTGGAGACAAAAAATCTGAGCGTCGGATATAATGGGAAGGCGCTGATTCACGACATCGCCCTCGGCATCGGAAAAGGCGAGATCGTCACGCTGATCGGTCCGAACGGCGCCGGAAAATCCACGATTCTTAAGAGCCTGTTTAAGCAGCTCCGCCTCGTCGCCGGAACGGTTTGGATCGGCGGAGACGACGTCGCGCAGATGACCTATAAGGAACTCTCCACCCGGATGGCCATCATGCTCACGGAGCGCGTACGCACCGAGCTCATGACCTGCCGGGATATCGTGGCCACGGGCCGCTATCCCTACACCGGCCGGATGGGCCTCCTGACGGCCGAGGACGAAAAGATCGTGCAGAACGCCATGGAGATCATGCGCGTGGAGGACCTCGCCGAAAAGGATTTTAACCGGATCAGCGACGGGCAGCGGCAGCGGATTCTGCTTTCCCGGGCTTTCTGCCAGCAGCCGGAGATCATCGTGCTCGATGAGCCGACGGCCTATCTTGACATTCGGTATAAGCTCGAGCTGCTCGACATCCTGCGGCATATGGCCCATGAGCGGCAGATCACGGTTGTGATGTCGCTGCATGAGATCGACCTCGCGCAGAAGGTTTCCGACAAGGTGATCTGCGTCAAGGGCGACACGATCTTCCGCTATGGTCCGCCGGAGGAGATCTTCCGGGATGAGGCCGTCCGCTGGCTTTATGATCTGGGGGAGGGCGCCTACGACGTTTCCTTCGGCAGCGTGGAGCTTCCGACGGCGGAAGGGGAGCCCGAGGTCTTTGTAATCGCGGGCGGAGGCAGCGGAATTCCGGTCTACCGGAGGTTACAGCGTCAGGGAGTACCCTTCTGCACCGGCATCCTCGACCCGGGCGACGTCGACTATCGTCTGGCAAAACATCTCGCCGCGCGGGTGATCGCCGAAAAGCCGTTCTGCGCCATCCGCGACGAGACTTTCCGGGAGGCGCTGGAGACCATGCGGCACTGCCGCAGGGTGATCGACGCCGGCGCGCCGGTCGGCGAAAGCAACCGGCGGATCACGGAACTGATCGAGGCGGCGAAGGCGGACGGAACTTTGGAGACGCCCGGAGAGGAGCGGATTTGAAGACGGAAAAATATAAATATTTTCAGCACAGGGACTGCGAATTCTTTCCCTGCCATAAAACCGACGATCCCGACAATTTCAACTGTATGTTTTGTTACTGCCCGCTGTATATGTTGGGCGATCGCTGCGGCGGCAATTTCACGTTTACGAAAGACGGCATCAAGAACTGCAAGGACTGCCTGTTCCCGCATCTCCGGGAAAATTATGACAGGCTGATGGCGCGGTATCCCGAGATCGCCGCGGTGGTTGCCGCAAATACAGGAGAAAAACCCGAACCGCCGGATGCTGTTCCTCCAGAAAACTCTCGGGACACTCCTCCTGAGCCGCCGGATACCTGACGGCGAGTTGAGTATGTCGTTTCCGGACGAGTATGGTTTCCGGTCCGACCGAATTTCGCCTTTTCGGACAGCCCTCCTGAACTGCGACAGCCTTTCAGAGCCGCAGGACACCCGCCGGCAGGCTGGGAGCATTGTTTTCCGGTCGAGTATGTTTTCCGGCCCGGCCGAATTTCGCCTCTTCGGACAGCCCTCCTGAACGGCGACAGCCTTTCAGAGCCGCAGGAGGCCCGTCCGGATGTGCAAAAACCGGAATATCCGGCGCAGTTTGTACCCGGAGGAAGACGCAGTTTTATAAAATAAAAATCCCCTCCGCTTTTCGGCGGAAGGGATTTTTGTGTATCAAAGGAAATTCAGGGGTTGTTTTCGTTATTCAGGTGGCAGATGCCGGCGACCGCGCTCACGGGCAGCGAGAAGGAGAGGCCGCGGCCCTCGCTGTTGAGGCCGGCTTTTCGGATGATGGCCTGCATGATCGAAGCACGGATCTCTTCTTTTGCGAGAATCAGCACCAGTTCCTTTTCCGGCTGGATGGAGATGCCGAAGAAGGTCTCTGTCTCATGGATGCCCGCGCCGCGGGAATAGAGGATGGTGCCGCCCTGCGCGCCGGCCTCTCTTGCCGCGTCCATCACCTCGTCGGAGTAGCCGCGGTTCACGATGGTGACAATCAGGGAATACTCGGTTTTATGTTCATCCATGTTTATACCTCCTCCTCAAGGGATGCGGTGGTGAAATAGTGGAGGACATTCGCGCCGGCGATGCTCTTGATCGGAATCGAAAAAGCGATGCCCTTTCCCGGCTTTTTGAATTCCATCTTCTCGCTGAGATTGGCGAGCGCCTCCTGCACCCGGCTGACGGGCACGAAACTCAGCACGACGTCTTTTTCTGTGGAGCCGAGGCCCAGCAGATCAAGGATATGGGAGTTGGCGGTGCCGCGCCCGAGGCAGATCATATTGACCTTGACGTCCTGTGCCTGATTGAAGCCCACCACTTTTTCGCCGAGCCCGCGGTCCACAATCGTGACCAGCATCTCGACAGGATCGTATTTTCTGCGGGAAGGGTTTTCAGAAGTCAATGATCTCTTCCTCCTTCTCTTCCAGTTCGGCGGTGGTTTCCGCAGCGGAAATCTCCGCACGCTCCGCTTTCTTTTCTTTGACGGCATAGATGGCGCCGAGAATCTGGATGGTGACGAGCGGCGTCATGGCGACCATCGCGACGACACCGAATGCGTCCATCATGATATTGCCGCCGACGGCTTCACAGGCGCCCACCGCAAACGGGAGCAGGAAGGTCGCGGTCATCGGCCCGGAGGCGACACCGCCGCTGTCGAATGCGATGGCGGTAAAAATTTTGGGGACGAAAAAAGTCAACCCGAGGGCGAGCGCATAGCCGGGAATGATCAGGTACCAGATGGAGATCCCGGTCAGCACCCGCGTCATCGCAAGACCGACGGAGACCGACATGCCGATCATCATGGCCGCCATCATCGCTTTTCGGGAGATCGCTCCGCCGGTGACATCCTCCACCTGCTCGTTGAGCACGTGGACGGCAGGCTCCGCAGCGACGATAAAAAATCCGACCAGCATGCCAACCGGGATCAGCACCCAGTTGGGTTCAAGCGAGGAGATGGCGCCGCCGATATAGCTTCCGACCGGCATGAATCCGACATTGACGGCGGTCAGGAAGATCACGAGGCCCAAAAAAGTAATGGCCCCGCCGATCAGCGTCCGCAGCAAAACGTGTTTCGGCAGCTTCAAAAACAGAACTTGGAAAATCAGGTAAAACACCAGAATCGGCGAGAGGGCGAGCGCCACCTCCCGGGCAAAATGCGGCAGAGCCTCGGCGTAGATTCTCATCAGGCCGGAGAAACCGTCAATCTCCGGCATCGCTTCGGAGGTGTAGGTGATCCCGCCTGGAGTCAGCATGCCCATCAGGGTGACGACGAGGATCGGGCCGATGGAACAGAGCCCCACAAGGCCGAAGCTGTCATCGCGGGCGCTGTCTCCGCCGCGCACAGAGGCAATGCCGACGCCGAGCGCCAGAATAAACGGAACGGTGATCGGGCCGGTTGTGACGCCGCCGCTGTCAAACGCGACCGCAAGGAATTCGCGGCCAGTGAAGGCGGCGAGCAGAAACGTGAGCAGGTAGAAAAGAAGAATCAGCAGGGAGAGGCTGATCTTAAAAAGAATCCGGAGCACCGCAAGAACAAGGAAGAGCCCGACACCCAGCGCCACGGCATAGATCAGCGCAGAGCCGACCGAGACCTCCAGCTCTCCGAGCATAAACAGCGTCGTCTTCGGCATCTGGTTGCCCAATACCTGAAGATCCGGTTCCGCGATGGTGATCATGATGCCAAGGAGCAGGGCCGTAACGATAAAAAGAGGCAGATTCCGGAGCTTGACGAGCACCGCGCCCATCTGGTTTCCCATCGGCGTCATGCCCGAATCCGCGCCGAGCGTAAAAAACGTCATGCCGACGATCAGAAACACGACGGAAGAAAGAAACAGCGCCAAAATGCCGGAAGGCATCGGCGCTATGGTAAAGTGAAGGACCAAAATAATCCCGGAAACGGGAAGAACGGCAGTCAATGTCTCATTTAATTTGCCTTTGAGCTCTTTTTTCACGGTGGCATTCCGCCTTTCAGAGTAGATTCGGCATATAAGGGACATACAGAAAATGAATTTCCTATTTAAAATATGTATAATTATAATCCCTATCTTTATTATACGGGAAGGCGGTGTGCTTTGTCAAAGCGGAGTATTGACCAAAATTCCGGAGGACCGGTTGTCTATCATTTACGAAATTTTTTCTGGGATCGGGATGTGCCCAAGAATCGGGATTTCCGGGCCCGCCGCGGCGCTTAAAAAAAGAAAAAGGCGGCGCCGGATCCGATACGAAATCGTTCCTGCGCCGCCAAAAATTATTTTGCAGACTAAAGCTGCCGGAGAAATTTATCCCCGATCCCAAAGCGGGGTGGGGTAGACGCCGCTCCCGGTCAGATCTTTCAGGGCGTTGATAACCGTCGGGGTGTCCTCGCGGTAGGTGACGCCAAACCAGCGGTCCGGAGATTCCACGCAGCGGACGTCGGCTTGTCCTGCCCGGAGCAGCGCGCCGACCACGTTGGGCAGGTAGCACTCCTCTTTCATCGCGTCCTCTTGGAGCTCGCCGGCCTCGAAATCATCCATGGCCTCCGCAAGACGGTCGAAAATATCGGGGGTGAAGCCCCAGAAATTCATCGAGACGGGTGTTCCGGCCGGGACCGCCGTCCAGGAACCGCCTTCGTCCTCCGTAAATTCCGCGCAGGCGCCGCGCTTCTCGATATGGGTGCGCTCGGTGATCTCCTGCAAAAACCCCTCCTCGACGCGGCAGATTCCGCGGGCGACCTTACCGTGCTCCGTCAGCGTATTTTCGATGCGGTAGCCGAGCATGGCATATTCGTCCGAGGAGTGCTCCATGGCTTCCAGCGCGGGCAGAATCGTCCGGAAGGCACCGGCGCCGTAATAATCGTCGGAGTTGACCACGGCGAACGGCCCGCCGATCAGATCCCGGCAGAGCAGCACGGCTTCGGCGGTGCCGAGCGGCTTTTTGCGGCCGAGCGCGGCATATTTCTCAGGAATCTCCTGAAAGGCGTAGTCCACATCCATATAATGAGAGACCGGTTCGCCGACGACCTCAATAAAATCTTTCTCCAGTGCATGGTTAATCAGAAAGATCACTTTTCCAAAGCCGGCCCGATAGGCATCGTACATGGTGTAATCGATGATTCTTTCCCCGGAGGGGCCGACCGGTACGATCTGTTTCGCGCCGCCGTATCTGCTGCCGATGCCGGCCGCCATAATCAGTAATGTAGGTTTCATGTTGTTCCGTCCTTAAAAATAATAGGATGCGCGTCACGCGCTTTTTTTATTCTATGGCAAAAATATGAACGTTTATATATCTTATTATAAATAGAAAAACCCGTTTCGTCAACGAAATCCGGGTTTGAGGGAGATATCGGGGCAAAAGAAAAAGCCGCTCTTCTTCGACAAGGCGGCCATAAAAGATTCTTTTTCGGCGGTTCAGCCCATCCGGAATCCGGTGATATTGGCGATCGCCACCTGCGTTCCGATGCCGTCCGTGATGTCCACCGTATAGCAGCAGGTACTGCGGCCGTCCTTGATCCGGCGTCCTTCGGCGACCAGACGGCCGTCCTTGGCCATGCCGAGATAGGTCAGGCTGCAGTTGAGGGTGACGATGCGACTGACTTCCGCGTCGGAAGCGACCGCAAAGCAAAAGTCCGCCAGCACGGCCGGAACGCCGCCCATCACGTTGCCGACGGAGTTCCTGTGAATCTCCCGGAGTTCCAGCGAGCATTTCGCATAGCCGTCCCCGACCTCATCAATCACCGCGCCGAGCGCCTTTGTCGCGAACTGATCGTTTCCGTACCGCGCGACCGCTTCTTCCAAAGTCATAACGATTCCTCTTTTCCGGTTCTACCGATTTTCTGCCTCCGGCCGCAATTCGGAGGCCGCTTTTCCGGACGTCCTGCGAAGCTGCCGCCGAGGAAGCCCTGAAAAGCCCACCCGGCTTGGGATTGGCCGTTCCAAAGCGAAAAAAACGCTTTCCGGCCATTTCCCGGGTTCCTTGCCGTGAAAAACACCTGTTTCTCTCCAGCGCGAAGCATATTGGGGGGCCAAGGACTTTCCTGCCGCACGGGAATTTTCCGCCTGTGCGGCTCTTTATTCAGCTTCCGCGGCGTGCCAGCCCTTTCCTATGATCACGGGCTTGACGGCGCCGTTCGTCAGCTCCGCAATATCGTGCTCAAACGGGAGAAGATCCACCGGTAGGATGCGCAGCCTGAATGTGACCGAAGCGCCGAACTCCGCGCCGAGCACCCGGATGCCCTTTTCCGCCGCATAATGCTCCAGCCTGCCGTAGCCGGGGTAATCCGTCTCCAGCTCAAGGTCAAGCATCTCGGCCATCGTGAGAATGCCGGAGGCTTCGCATGCGAGGACGGCTGCCTGCGTGTAGGCCCTCGCGAGTCCGCCGGTGCCGAGCAGCGTACCGCCGAAATACCGCGTCACGACGCAGCAGCAATCGACAAGCTCCTTCCCTTGGAGCACCTTCAATACCGGTACGCCGGCCGTGCCCTGCGGCTCGCCGTCGTCGGAGGCGCGCTCAAGGTTCTGCTCCCGGAGACGGTAGGCAAAGATATTGTGGCTTGCGGTGCGGTTCTCCGCGCGGATTTTCTCCAGAAAGGCAAGCGCCTCCTCCTCGGAGGAGACCGGCGCCAGATGCCCGATGAAGCGGGATTTTTTCTCGGTGAACTCCGCCTCGCCGTTTTTTGCTGCGGTTTTGTATGCGGGCATGCGGACGCCTCCCTTCCGAATCCCGAATCTTAAGAAAAAAAGCCCGGCAAAACCGGGCTTTCGTTTGGATTATTCCATACCAAAACGCTTTTTGAAACGGTCGACACGGCCGCCGGTATCAATAAGCTTCTGACGCCCTGTGTAGAACGGATGGCATTTGGAGCAGATTTCTACGTGGATGTCTTTTTTGGTGGAGCAGATCTGCCAGACCTCGCCGCATGCGCAGGTGATGGTGGTCGGACCATAATCCGGATGAATACCCTTCTTCATGTATGTCACCTCTTTCTTACAGAGCTTATATCTTAAATAAACCCGTTTTTTTACACCAGTAAGCGTATTCTAACACAAACATGCCGGAAATGCAATCCTTTTTTTCGGAAAATTGAAGGAAGCAAGGACGGTTCTCTTTGCCAAAAAAGGCCGAGAACCGGGCGGTTTTGCCGGAGTCTCCGGCAGGCCGGACGGCTCCGCGGGAATCCCCCGCGAGGCAGGCGGTTTCACCGGAATTTTACAGGCGGGCCCGCCGGAACTTCATAGATTGAGCAGTTCCGTCACGGCGGTCACAAGCGCGGTAGCCGCGGTTTCGGCGTCGGCTCTATTCTTCCCGCGGACGGAATAATACGCCTTGACCTTCGGCTCGGTGCCGGAGGGGCGGATGATTACGGAGGCATCCTCTCCGAGCGTCAGTTCCAACATGTCGGCTTCCGGCAAAAAGTCCCGGACCGCGGTCACCGGGCGTCCGGCGAGCGCCGCCGGAGCCTGTTTGCGCAAAGCGCGCAGGGCGCTTTGAATCTTCTCCGCGCCGGAGATCCCCTCGCAGTAGAAGTTGGACTGGCTGTCGAAATAATACCCGTACTCTTCCCTCAGCCGGTCGATCGCGCCGGCGAGGGTGAGGCCGTTTCGCTTCCAGTAGGAGGCGGCTTCGCAGATCAGCAGCGAGGCGTTGACGGCGTCTTTATCGCGGACGTAGGTGCCGCTCAGATAGCCGCAGCTCTCCTCGAAGCCGAAAATATAGCGCCCGGCCTCTCCGGCGGCTTCGAGTTCGGCGATGACCTGCCCGACATAGCGGAAGCCGGTGAAGACTTTCCGCATCTCGATGCCGTAGTGCGCGGCGACGGCGTCGGCGAGCCGGGTGGAGACGATGGAGCGTACCGCGACCGGGCGCTCGGGCATGATGCCGTTTTCAATTCTCGCCCGTGCGATGAAATCCAACAGCAGGGCGCCGACCTCGTTGCCGGTCAGGATACGGTATCCGTCTCCGTCCTTTGCCGCGACGCCCGCGCGGTCGCAGTCCGGGTCGGTTGCCAGCAGAAAATCACAGGCTTCTTTTTTCGCCAGCCGGATGCCGAGCTCAAGCGCCTCGGGCAGCTCCGGGTTCGGGAACGGGCAGGTGGGGAAGTCGCCGTCCGGGCGAAACTGCTCCTCCACCGGGAAGATGTTGCCGAAGCCCGCGAGCGAAAGGCAGCGGACGACGGGCTCCCGGCCGGTGCCGTTGAGCGGCGTGTAGGCGATGGAGAGGTCGCTGTCGGAATGGTGCGCCCGGTCGACGCCCTCCTGAATGACGCGCGCGATATAGCGCCTCCAGAAGCTGTCCGGCAGCAGCAGAATTCTTTTCTCCGCCACGGCGGTATCGAAATCATAGGTCTTCGCGCCGGTCAGGACGTCGGTTTCGGCGATCAGGCGGGAAACGGCGTCCGCGGTCTCGGGGCCGATCTGGCAGCCGTCCGCGCCATAGACTTTATAGCCGTTGTAGGCGGCGGGGTTGTGGCTTGCGGTGATGTTGATGCCGGCGCTGCAAAAGCGTTCCCGTACCGCAAAGGAGAGCATCGGCGTCGGCGCGGGTTCGGCATAGAGCCAGACCTTGATGCCGTTCGCGGCGAGCACGGAGGCGGCCTCCCTCGCAAAAAGCTCGGAGCAGCGGCGCGTGTCGTAGGCGACCGCGGCCGACGGGTTCTCCGCGGACTGCTTCAGGTATTCGGCCAAGCCCTGCGTCGCCTGCCGCACGGTATAGACGTTCATCCGGTTGGTTCCGGCTTCGAGGAGGCCGCGGAGCCCGGCGGTGCCGAATTCCAGCCTCCGGTAAAAGCGCTCCCGGATCTCATCCTCGTCGTTTTCGATGGCGGCAAGCTCCGCGGCGGTCTTTTCATCGGTGCCGCTGCGCCAGCGCAGATATTCGTTTTTTTCGTCCACAGCAAACCCCTCCGGTCGTTGTTTGATAAATTTATTATAGTCTTCCGCCATAAGAAACGCAAGGTTTCAAGGTCTCCCGCCGAGGAAAGCGGCTCTTTTCAAGAGAGCCCGCCTTTGATGCAAAACCGCTTATCGTCGGAGCCCCTTCACTCTATGACGTTCCGGCCGTCGCCGCGTCGGCGAAAAGAAGCAAACCTCGTGCCGCCCAAAGAAATTTTTTTCTTTTGAGGAGCAGAAAGCGCCGGGATCCGGGCCGTTTTCCCATTCTTTCCTTTGACCCTTGTAATTCGCACCAATTTTGATATATAATAAAACTGGTTAAATGTTGAATCATGGGGAAGGCGGCGATGGAAATATGTTCTGCGCCTGCGCGAGCATGGGGCTTTTGGGGATCAGCGCATATAAAGTTTCCGTTGAAGTGGATATCGACGGGCAGTTCCCGTCTTTTGAAATCGTCGGCCTGCCGGATGTCGCCGTCAAGGAATCCCGCGACCGGGTGCGCTCCGCGATCAAGAACAGCGGCTACGAGTTTCCACTGGGAAAAATCGTCGTCAACCTCGCTCCGGGCGACGTCAAAAAGACCGGCCCGCTCTATGATCTCCCCATTTTTGTCGGCATTCTGATCGCCAGCGGCCAGACGGGCATCGACAGCTCCGCCTGCGCGTTTATCGGCGAGCTTTCGCTGGAGGGTGAGATCCGTCCGGTATCCGGCGTGCTGCCGATGGTGCTCGAGGCGAGAAAGCTCGGCATCCGGAGCATTTTCATCCCGGAGAAAAACGCGGCGGAGGGCGCCATCGTCGGCGGTATCCGGGTTTACCCGGCAAAGACCGCCGCGCAGGTGATCGCCCATCTCTCGGGCGGCAAAAAGATCGCCCCGGCGAAGGCCTCCGATTTCGTGATCCCGGAGAATCCCGGCTTCGGCCCGGATTTTGCCGACGTCAAAGGCCAGTATGAGGCAAAACGCGCGCTGGAGATCGCGGCCGCCGGCTTTCACAATGTGCTGATGATCGGGCCGCCCGGCTCCGGAAAGAGCATGCTCGCAAAGCGCCTGCCTTCCATTCTGCCGGAGATGACCTTCGACGAGGCCATCGAGACGACCAAAATTCATTCGATCTGCGGTACTCTGCCGGAGGGGATTCCCCTGATGACGCAGAGGCCGTTCCGTTCGCCGCATCATACGGTGTCTCCGGCGGGCTTAACCGGTGGCGGCAGCGTTCCAAGGCCGGGGGAAATCTCCCTCGCACACAACGGCGTTCTGTTTCTGGACGAGCTGCCGGAGTACAGCCGCTCCGCGCTGGAGGTGCTCCGCCAGCCGCTGGAGGAGGGCACCGTCACGATCTCCCGGGCGGCCGGGAGCCTGACGTATCCCTGTTCCATCATGCTGGTGGCGGCGATGAATCCCTGCCCCTGCGGCTTTTACGGACATCCGTCCAAAAAGTGTACCTGCAGCGAAGGGGCCATTTCCCGATACATGGCAAAGGTCTCCGGACCGCTGCTCGACCGCATCGATCTCCATGTCGAGGTCATGCCGGTGGAGTTTTCCGATCTCACCGATTCCGGCCGGGGCGAGTCCTCCGCGGAGATCCGCGCGCGGGTCAACCGGGCCCGGGCCGCGCAGCTCAAACGCTACAAGGGTACCGGCATCATCTGCAATTCGATGCTGACGCCGGCCATGCTGCCGAAATACTGCGTGATGACCGAGGACGCAAAGGGCGTTCTGATGCGCGCCTTCGAGCGCATGGGGCTTTCGGCCCGCGGGTACGACCGGATTCTGAAGGTCGCCCGCACCATCGCGGATCTCGACGGCAGCGAGACGATCGATACAAAACATATCGCCGAGGCCCTGCAATACAGAAGCCTCGACCGCAAATACTGGAGGAATTGAAATGGCTGCGACGACTGCCGGCCGGCTTGGGGAGATCATGAGGGCCGCCGGCTTCGACTGTTACGGTGTCGCGGCATATGCGGAGACGCTTCCCGGCACCGGATACCGGAAAAACGAGCTGTTCGACGGCATCCAATCCGTGATCGTCTGTCTGATTCCGTGGGATACCGGGAAGAATGAGGGCAGGAACGTGGCGCGCTACTGCGTCGGCATGGATTATCACCTTGTCGGCCAGAAGCATCTCAACATCGCCGCGGGACTCCTGAAGGAACTCTGTCCGGAGGACCGGTTCACCTGTTTTGTGGATTCCTCCCCGGTTGCGGAGGTGCGGGCGGCCGTGCTGGCGGGACTCGGCGTCCGCGGGCGCAACAACCTGTTGATCAGCGATCAATACGGCACCCGCTGTGCGATCGGCGAGATCGTCACGACGCATGCGTTTCCCAAATCGGTTCCGCATCCGGGCACCTGCCTCCTCTGCAACAAGTGCCTTGAGGCTTGCCCGAACGCCGCTCTTTCATCCGAAGGATTTGACCGGGCGAGGTGCGTTTCCGCCATGACACAGAAAAAGGGTGCGCTCACCGCGGAGGAGGAGGCCCTGATTCGCAGGGTCGGCTTCGTTTGGGGCTGTGACCGCTGCGCCGATGTCTGCCCGATGAACCGTCATGCCGACGGCACCGGCTGGAAGGAATTCAAGGAGACCGCAAAACCGATTTATACGCCGGGAACGGATCTCTCCGACCGCGCCTACGGATGGAGAGGGCCGGAAATCCCGGAACGCAATTATAAAATTCTGGAGGGCTGAATTTGGAGATCCTCAAAAAAGAGCAATGGCCGGAGTACGAGGAATTCTGCTCGCACTCCCCGCAGAGCTGCTTTACCCAGTCCACCATGTGGCCGAACGTCAAAACCAACTGGGGGAGCGAAGTCGTCGTCTCCCGGAACGCCTACGGGAAGATCGTCGGCGGCATGCTGGTGCTGATTCAGAAGATTCCGCTCATCGGGACGAGCTTTCTGTATGCGCCGCGCGGCCCGGTCTGTGACCTCAACGACAAAAGAGTCCTCGCCGACCTCTTCGCCGGCGCGGATATCCTTGCCAAAAAATATAAAGCGCATGTGTTCAAATGCGATCCGGATGTCCTCGTCTCCAATACGGAATTCCTCGGTACGATGCGGAAGATGGGCTTCGTCCGCCGATACGGTCCCACCGGCTTCGAGGGGATTCAGGTGCGGTTCAACTACCGCCTGTATCTGGGCGGCCGCACGGAGGATCAGGTGCTGATGGATCTGACGCAGAAGACCCGTTACAACATCCGCGTCGCGATGAAGCACGGCGTGGAGATCCGGGTTGTGGGCAAGGAATATCTCGACGAATTCATGCGCATCATGGATATTACCGGCGAACGCGACAGCTTCAACATCCGTCCCAAGGAATATTTCGCCCGGATGCTGGATGCGCTCGGCGAGCATATCCGCCTGTACATGGGTTTTTATGAGGGGCAGGCCGTCTGCGGCACCATCACCACCAACTACGGCGGCAAATGCTGCTATGTCTACGGCGCCTCCGACAACGCCTTCCGCAACGTGATGCCCAACTACCTGATTCAGTGGGAGATGATCCGCTGGGCCGTCGAGACCGGCTGCACGGTCTACGACTTTATGGGCATCTCGGGCGACACCGAGAACGAGGACGACCATCTCTACGGGCTCTACCGTTTCAAGCGCGGCTTCAGCGGCTGCGTCGACGAGCTGCCCGGCGAGTTTGACCGCGTCTACCGTCCGCTTGCGGCGAAATTCGTCAAGCAGGCGGTCCGCCTCAACGCGGTGCTCCGTAAATTGAAGAAAAGGGCGCAGAAATGACGCCTCTGACCGAAGCCGTCGAAGCATATCTGGCAAAAAGTCTCGCCCGGTTTCACATGCCCGGCCATAAAGGCAGGGCGGCAGGGCTTTTTGACCGAGTCTCCGAATATGATGTCACCGAGGTCAAGGGTACGGATTCCCTCTACGAATGCAAAGAGGCCATCCGGGAGACCGAACGGCAGTACGCCGCGCTTTATGAGAGCGGAGACTGCCTCCTTTCGGCCGGCGGCTCCACGCTCTGCATTCAGGCGATGCTGGCGACGGCGCTGCGGCCGGGAGAAAAATTCCTGATCGGCCGCAACTGCCACAGCTCGGCGGTCAACGCGGCGGCGCTGTGCGGCTTCGAGCCGGTCTGGCTGATGAAGCAGACGCCGGAAGCCCTTGAGCATGCTCTTTCTGAGCATCCTGGCGTGAAGGCCGCCTATCTCACTTCGCCGGACTATTTCGGAACCCTCGCGGATATCGCGGCGTGCTCAAAGATCTGCCACGAGCATGGCGCGCTGCTGCTTGTGGATAACGCCCACGGCGCGCACCTGCCTTTCTTTGAGAAAAATCTTCATCCGATGCACCTCGGCGCGGATCTCTGCGCCGATTCCCTGCATAAAACCCTGCCGGTGCTGACCGGCGGCGCCCTGCTGCATCTCGCCGATCCGTCGCTCTATGAGACGGCCAAGCGCCGGATGCGGCTCTTCGGCAGCACCAGCCCGAGTTATCTCATCATGCTCTCGGCGGACGGCTGCCTCGATTACCTCAGAACGAAAGCTCGTTTTGATTTTCCGGCGCTCGCGGCGCGGATGGAAACGCTGCGTGCCCTTGCCGCGAAAAACGGCCTCGCCCCGCTTACGGGAGAGATTGAGCCGGCAAGACTCGCTCTTTCAGTCTCCGCCTCGGGGCTGACCACGGAACAGTTCGGCGCCCGGCTGCGGGAATTCGGCATCGAGCCGGAATACGTCAATCCCGAGCGGGCCGTGCTGATGGCCTCTCCCTTTAATGCGGAGGAGGATTTTTGCCGGCTGGAGGCCTTTCTCCGGTCGACGCCCGGCAGCGGAACGCCTGAGGAGGAATTCCTTCCGGATTTTGTGCCGGAACAGAAGATTCCCATGCGGGAAGCGGTCTTCGCCGCAAGCGAAGAGATTCCCACCGAAGAGGCGGAAGGCAGGGTGGCCGCCTCGCTCAGCATTCCGTGCCCGCCCTGCATTGCCCTGACCGTACCCGGTGAAACCGTCGGTGCGGAGACCGTGCGTCTGCTGCTTCACTACGGCGTCCGGCGCATCCCGGTGATCCGGTGATCCCAAACCCCGAAAAAAGGAGCTGATCCGATATGAAAATGATCCTGGCCGTTGTATCCGGAGACGACAGCAATGCGGTCTCCACCGCTTTGACCAAAGGCGGTTTTCAGGTGACAAAGCTCGCAACCACCGGCGGATTTCTGATGAGCGGGAACACCACCTTCCTGATCGGCGTCGACGACGACAAGGTGGACGACGCCATCAGCGTCATTGCCCACCACAGCAGGAAGCGTAAACAGATCGTGCCGGATAATTCGTTCAGCGAAGTCGGCATGTATTCCGCCCTGCCGATCGAAGTCACGGTCGGCGGCGCGACGGTGTTCGTCATGAACGTCGAGCGCTTTGAAAAAGTCTGATGCCGGGAGCAAGGGAACTTCGGGAGATTTTTGCTTCCGCGGTCAGGGAAAAGCGCCTGCCCCATGCCGTCCTGATCGAGGGCGAGAAGGGGACGGGCCGGACGGAACTCGCCCTGTGGCTCTGTCAGGCGCTGCTCTGTGAGAAAAAAGACGGTTTCCCCTGCGGGAACTGCGTGCCCTGCAAAAAGATCGCCTCCGGCAACCACCCGGATGTGGAGGTTATACGAGGCGGCGGCGGGGCGAGGAGTTTCCATATCGAGGACGTGCGGGAGATCCGCGAGTCGGTCTGGCTCTCTCCGAGCGAGGCGGAGGAACGCATCTTCGTCCTGCTGGAGATCGGCGAGATGGGCACCGAGGCGCAGAACGCCCTTTTAAAGACGCTCGAGGAGCCTCCGCGCCACGCAAGATTTGTGATGACCTGCGAGAATCGTTTCGCGCTCTGTGAGACGATCGTCTCCCGCTCTTCCGTTTATACGCTGGATGCGCCCGCGCCCACGGAATGCGAAGCCCTGCTGAAGGAGCGTTTCCCGGCGGAGAAGCCGGAGAATCTCGCGCTTGCGGCGGCCGTATTCGGCGGCAACTTCGGCGCGGCGGCGGAGGCGCTCTCCACGCCGGACGGGATGCTGCTGCCGCGGCTTGCGGCGGATACGCCTGCGATGCTGAGCGCGGGGAATGCCTACGGCCTGATGGCGGAGCTCTCCGCCTCGGCGAGGACGAGAGAGACGTTTGATCTCTACCTGCGGCGGCTTTCCGAGTGGGTCGGCAGGACGGCGGTCTCCGGCGCAAAGGGCGAGCGGCCGGCCGGGCAGAAAGTGACGCCCGCACAGGCGCTGAAAGCGGAGGAACTGATCTCCCGGGCCCGGGAGGATCTCTGGCAGAACTGCGGCATCGATCTGCTGCACAGTTGGTTTTGCGCCGGGATGGCGCAGATATTCGGAGGAAATTTATGAGCGATAAAATCGAAATCATCGGCGTCCGGTTCAAGGAAGTGGGAAAGGTCTACTACTTTGATCCGGAAGGCAAAAAATATGCGTTGGGAGACAAGGTCATCGTCGAGACGGCGCGGGGCGTGGAATGCGGCGAAGTGGCCGCGGCGAACCGTTTAATCGACGAGGAGAAGGCGGTCCAGCCACTCAAGCCGGTCATGCGCGCCGCGACGGCCGAGGACCTCGCCCACATCGAGGAGAACCACCGGCAGGAAAAGCAGGCCTTTGAGGTCTGCCAGAGCAAGATCGCGGCCCACGGGCTTGAAATGAAGCTGACCGACGTCGAGTACACGTTCGACAACAGCAAGATTATCTTCTATTTCACCGCGGACGGACGGGTGGATTTTCGCGATCTTGTCAAGGATCTCGCCTCCGTCTTCCACACGAGGATCGAGCTGCGCCAGATCGGCGTCCGGGACGAGGCCAAAATGCTGGGCGGGCTCGGCATCTGCGGAAAACCGTTTTGCTGCTCGAGCTTTCTCGGCGAGTTCGTGCCGGTTTCCATCAAGATGGCCAAGGAGCAGGGCCTCTCCCTCAACCCGGCCAAGATCTCCGGCACCTGCGGCAGGCTGATGTGCTGCCTCAAATATGAGCAGGAGGGCTACGAGGAGCTGATCCGCACGATGCCGCGGATGGGTTCCGCCGTCAAGACGCCGGAAGGCACCGGTACGGTCATTGATATCAATTTGATGACCGGGAAAGTCACGGTCCGTATGGACGACACGCCGGACGGGGCGCCGAAGGTTTTCGACAAGACGGAAACCCGCTCGCTGCGCAAGGACCGGAAGCCGGAGAAATCCGATGCGGAGAGCGAAACTCCGGATGAATAACGATTGCATTTTACCACCGGTGTGATAAAATAGATGTACAATTTTTTGGAGGTGCGGAAATATGGCCTATAAAATCAGTGACGATTGTATCGAATGCGGTTCCTGCCAGGATGAATGCCCGACCAATGCTATTTCTCACGGCGACGGCAAATATGTCATCGACCCGGCAAAATGCATTGAGTGCGGCTCCTGCGCCAGCGTCTGCCCGGTCGGCGCGCCGCAGCTGGACTGATTCGCAGATGAAAACTTCGGCGGGAGGGGTAACCTTTCCGCCGGTTTTTCGTTTTATTCGTTTTATAAAAAACGTTGGCCGCGCGGCCTTTTGACTTGGAACCAAGCGGTGGATAAAGAGGAGGGGAACGGCTTTGGCGGATTTCACCTTTGAGGACATTTTTGGGGTCCGACTGGCCGTCTCCAAAACCCACGGCTTCGGCGAGGATGCCCTGTATCTCGCGGATTTTTCGGCGCCGAAAGCGGAGGATCTGCCTTGCGATCTCTGCACCGGCTGTGGGATCATCCCTATCCGCTGGATCGCAAAGGGCTTTCCAGGCAGCGTTTCGGCGGCGGAGATCAGCCCCGCAGCCTTGCCGCTCTGGGAGAAGACGATTGCGGAGAATAAGCTCGGAGACCGGTTTCTGCCGGTCTGCGGCGACCTGCGGGAGAGACTGTTTCCCGCGGAGAGCTTCACACTCGTCACCGCAAATCCGCCCTATTTCGACACTTCCGCCGGGGAGGGCTGTGCCTCTCCGGAGAGGGACGCCGCCCGGCATGAGTCGTCCTGTACCCTTGCGGAGCTCGTCGCAGAGGCGGCGAGGCTTCTGCGGTTCGGCGGCAGATTCTGCGTCTGCCAGCGGCCTGAGCGCATGGCGGAGCTGTTCTCCCTGATGCGGGAAAATCACCTCGAGCCGAAACGTCTGCGGCTCCTGTGCCATCCCGGCGAAAAAAGGCCGTGGCTGCTCCTCGCGGAGGGAAAAAAGGGCGCGAAACCGGGTCTTACGGTGGAAATTCAAACGGATTACGATTTGATGGAGTAAATAAGATGGGAAAACTGTATGTGGTCGGCACGCCGATCGGCAACCTCGGAGATTTTTCTCCGCGCGCGGCGGAAACGCTGTCGGCGGTGGATTTTATTGCGGCGGAGGATACCCGCGTCACCGCGAAGCTGCTCAATCACTTCGGCATCAAAAAGCCGATGGTGATCTATCAGAAGTTTAACGAGCGGGAACAGGGCGAGGCTATCGTGGCGAGGCTCCTTGCGGGCGAAAGCTGCGCCGTCGTCACGGATGCCGGCATGCCCTGCATCTCCGATCCGGGCGAGACGCTGGTGAGTCTCTGCGCCGGGGCCGGGATTCCCATAGAGGCCGTGCCCGGGCCGTCCGCGCTGGTCACGGCGCTCGCGGTGTCGGGGCTTTCGGTCTCCCGCTTTACGTTTGAGGGCTTCTTGAGCGTCAAGCATAGCTCCCGCATGGAGCACCTGCACAGCCTCATCCATGAGCACCGCACGATGGTGTTTTATGAGGCACCTCACAAGCTTTTGAGCACGCTCCGGGATATGTACGCGGTGCTCGGCGATAAAGACGTGGTGCTTGTGCGGGAGCTTACGAAGATTCACGAATCCGTCTGGCGCGGCACGCTCTCGGAGGCGGTGGCCTATCATGAGGCGAATCCGCCGAAGGGGGAGTATGTGCTGATCCTCGGAGGCATGCCGGAGGAGGAGAGCTCCGATCCGCTCGAAGATGCGGTCGCGCTGGCAAGGAAACTCACCGAGGAAGAAAACATGCCGCTCTCGGCTGCGGCGAGGGAGGCCGCGAAGCTCTCCGGCTGTGCCAAGGGCGAGATTTATCAGGCGCTTCTGGCAGAGCGGAAGGAATGATCCCGCGACGCTTTTTCCATCTGTAGATGCTACGGGCAAAGGGAACATGTTTTTTCCTTCGTCCGTTTTTAAAAATATGACTGCAAAGGAAGGATCGGATGAGTAAAAAACGGAAGACGACCGCCCGAATTTTATTCGTTCTGTATCTGATCGTGCTCTTTCGAATCACGGCCTTCCGGGCCGGCTTCTGGCAGAACGGGCTCTTTTCCGGGAGCTTTTTGCTGGAGCCGATGGGCGTCGTTAGAGAACTTCTGCAAACCGGGAACTGGTTCCGGTTCGGCTATCTTTTCTTCGGGAACATCGTCTGGTTCCTGCCGCTGGGCGCCACATTCGCCGCACGCCGGGTGCCGTTTTGGAAAGGCGTGCTCGCCGGGTTCGGCGTCTCGTTTCTGATCGAGTTTCTTCAGTTTTTCTTCGGCAGCGGCGTCTCGGATGTGGACGATCTGATTCTGAATACCGCGGGCTGCGCGGCGGGATATCCAACCTATTTTCTGCTGCAAAAGGCCCTTTCTTATAAAAATAAAAAAGCGGACCCGGAAGGAGGCGGCACCGTGAAACTGGACGGCTTCGGCATCATGGTAAAGGATCTGGCGGCAATGGTGGCGTTTTACCGCGACGTGCTCGGTTTTGAGATCGAGTGGGACGGAAAAGACCCCAGCGTCTATCTTAAAAAAGACGGCACGGTTTTCATGTTTTACGGCCGTGGCGATATGGAGAAATTGGTCCGCCGCCCGCTCCGGTATGCGGAGGAGGGCGTCTGCAGCCACTTTGAAACGGCGCTCAGCGTGGAAAACTTCGCCGCGGTGGACGAGGCCTACGCAAAGGCGGTGGCGAACGGTGGAACGTCCGTCCTGCCGCCGGAGACCGAGTCATGGGGCCAGCGCACCTCGTATCTCGCCGATCCGGAAGGCAATCTTGTCGAGATCGGCTCGTTTAACCCATAACTTTTTAGTTGCCGGAAGATTCTTTGGAGAGGATCCTCCGGCATTTTTTGCCGGGAAAAATGAAACCGGGGAATCCACGGCACATCGAAAAAACGGTGCCGCGCCGGAAGCCCGGAACCATATTGGAATCCCGGCATGAGGAATCCGACAAACGACGTCCGAAGCCCATTTGCCGCCCTCATAAAGAATCAACTTCCATGCCGCAATATAGAAACAAAAAGAAGCCCTTTCCGAAATCCGGAAAGAGCTTCTTTTGATATGTTTTTTCAGTCTGCGCTTCTTGATTGCGGAAGCGTTCCTTTTATGACAGTCGGGATGCCGCAGACCACGCGCACGACGCATGCCGCCTGCTGCGCGAGCAGGATGCAGAGCTTTCCGACGGCCCTGCGTGCGGCGGCCTCGTTTCCGGCAACCGGGATGACTCCGCTGCCGACCTCGTCGCAGAGGACGGCCTCTTTTTCCAGAAGCCGCGGCAGCAGCTCGCCGATACGGTCGGGGGCGGGCCAAACCATCTCTTGCAAATTAAAGAGCACGGGCCTGTCGTCGAGGCGGGCATCCGCCATATCGGCGGGCGTATAGCCCAGCGTTTCGGCGAAGGCACGCTTCCCGGCGGCGGCGGCCCCGATAATCAGGATCACAGTCGGATCCCCCTTTCCGTGTATCTTTTGTACCGGCGCGGCAAAATCCCGGGCGCAAAAAACGAGGTATCTCAGGGCGACTTACGGGAGCTCTCCTTTCAGCATGACCGGAATGCCGCAGACGATCTCGCAGACCGCGTCCGCTCTTTCGGCGAGAGCGGCGTTGACGGCGCCAAGTTCCCGGATGTACGCTTTCGTGGCTTCGTCATAATCTTCGGATTTGTCGCCGCCGATCTCGTTTGTCACGACGATCAGCGTTCCGCACTGTTTTTCCAGCGCTTCCACGCCGGAGATCACCGCGGCGAAAGGGTCCCTCATGTTTCTGTCCTCGTCGAACATCTCGTTGGAGGTCAGGTTGCAGATACATTCCAGCAGGGCCGTTCCGCGCTTCGGCAGAACGAGGCCCGCAAGATCGGTATAGCGCTCAAGGGTTTGAATGCCGGCCGCGGCGCGTTCCTCCTGATGCTGTCCGATTTTTTGGAGAATCTCTTCGCTGTACGGCTGCATAGCTGCAAGATAATAGTGCGGCGCGGGCAGGCGCAGAAGCAGTTCTTCCGCAAAGAAGCTTTTTCCGCTGCCGGAGCCGCCGGTCAAAAGGATCATCATTCACGTTCGCCTCCCAGTAAGGGATGATCTGTGATAGGCTTGATTTACCGGGCCTGAATCTTATCCCGGAGCGGACAGAGAACGCGCTTCGGAAAGAACCTCTCGGCTTTTTGCGGAAGAGTTTCAAAAAAGCGCCCGATTCTATGCCGTATGGCCTAAACTTTTTTACGCCGTTTTTGACGGAGGCCTGCCTGCGGCTTTGACAAATCCTCTATCCTGTGCCTCGCGCACATATCATTTCAGGCGGCGTCTCAGGCCTGTTTGAGGCGGAGAGGCAGAGCTTCCTCCGCTTCCTCCCACTGCGAGAGCATCTTCTGCATCCAGGCGTAGACGTCCATGCCGTAGACGCTTTTTAGGTTCTCCGCGGAGAGCACGTCGTCGATCGCTCCATAGGAGGCGATCCGTCCCCGGTCGAGCAGCAGCGCGTCCGTTCCATAGGCGCGCGCCAGCGAAAGATCATGTACGACGGACATCACGGCGCGCGGCCCCTCGTGGATCCAGTCCCGGATCAGATCGAACACCTGCTGCTGGTAGATGAGATCGAGGTGGTTCGTCGGCTCGTCGAGGATCAGCAGCTTCGGATTCTGCGCAAAGATCTGGGCGAGGAAGGTCCGCTGAAGCTCGCCGCCGGAGAGCGTGAGCACGGATTGTTTTCTGAGAGGTTCCATTCCCGTCAGTTCGAGCGCCCGCTCGACGAGTTCCTCGTCGTCGCCGCTTTCCTTTGAAAAAATGCCGGGCGCATAGGCATACCGCCCCATGCGGACGATCTCCTCCACCGTGAAGGGGTACCCGACATAGTGATTCTGCGTGAGCACGCCAACCCGGCGCGCGAAGTCTTGCTGGCGGATCTTCCGGATATCGGTACCGGAGAGGCGCACCGTACCGGTGAAGCAGGTATTCTGCGAGACGGCGTTGATGACGGTCGATTTTCCGGCGCCGTTGGGGCCGACAATCATCAGCCACTGGCCCGGTCTGACGGAAAAACTCACGTCGTCAACCACGGTCCTCTCCCCGTAACCTACGGTCAGGTTTTCGATTTCCAGCATCGTTACGCCGCCTTTCTGGATCGATAGAAGATATAGACAAACACGATGGAGCCGATGAACGACGTGACGACGCCGATCGGAAGCTCCAGCGGGTTGAGCAGAATCCGTGCCACGAGATCCGCAAACATCAGGAAAATGGCGCCCGCAAACAGAGACGCCGGAAGAAGCCTGCGGTGGTTCGGCCCCACGATCAGCCGGATGATATGCGGCGTGACAAGGCCGACGAAGCCGATTGTTCCGCCGATGGAGACGCATACGCCAATCAAGGCCGAGACGCAGATCAGAATCTGGAATTTCACCTTTCTGACATCCACGCCGATGTTCCTTGCAACGTCCTCGCCGACGGCAAAGGCGTTGAGTTCCCTCGCTTTGCCGAGGATCACGCTGCCGAATCCCGCGAGGGCGACGAGAAGCACAAGGGCGTTGTCGTAACTTGTCCCCTGAAGGCTTCCCATGGTCCAGAAGGTGATATGTTTCACCTTGTCGGAGGCGAAGGTGATGATCAGGCTCAGAATGCTCGACACAAACATCGAGTAGATGACGCCGATCAGGATGATCGTGTTGGTGGAGAGAGAAAAGTCGAGTTTATAGGCGAGCGAGAGAATGATGATCAGCGAAAGGAACGCGAAGAGCATCGCCATGACCATCGTTCCCGCAAAGGGGAGCGACGGAACGGTGATTCCGAAGGCGATTGCGATCACCGCGCCGAGGGAGGCTCCCGAGGAGACGCCCAGCGTGGAGCCGTCGGCCAGTGGGTTTTTGAGAAGGCCCTGCATCGCGCCGCCGCACAGCGAGAGCGATGCGCCGACAAAGGCGACGCAGATCACGCGCGGCAGCCGGACGGAGAGGACAATCGAATCCGAGACGCCCTCCGGCATTGGCAGCTTCCAGATCGCATCCCAGATGATCGTGGCCGTTTCCTTGATCGGAATGTTCACGCTGCCCGCGCAGACGCAGACGATCAGCATCCCAAGCGTGGCGAGCGCAAATAAAAAATATTCCCATGGGTGAAAACTCTCGGTGTCGCGTTTCAAGGCGAATCCTCCTGACAAGAAAGGGACAGCATGGCGCCGCCCCTCTCGACTTTGCAGTTCCGGTTATTCGGCGTCTTTGTAGACGAAATCAAAGAGCATCTGGGCGCCGTCCGCAAGGCGCGGGCCGGGGCGGGAAAGCTCGTTGTTCTGCAGGTTCAGGATTTCGCCGTTTTTGATGGCGTTGATATTTTCCCAGCCGGTACGAGAGGAGATCTCCTCTTCCGGAGTGGGGCCCTCGCCGTAATACATGGTGATGGTCACGATGTAATCAGGGTTGCGCTCGATGACCTGTTCCTCGGAGACTTCACCCCAGCCGTCCACATCCGCAAAGCAGTTGGTGAGGCCAAGCATCTCGACGACTTCGTTCATGAAGGTGTTGCTGCCGGCGGTCCAGAGGCCATATTGAAGCGGAGAGACCTCAAAGTAGACGGTTTTGGGGGTGCCGTCGGCGTTTTTCTCGGCGGCTTCCGCAGAGAGTGTGCTGAAGGTGTCCCTCATATTGCTGACGAGCGTCGCGGCCTCCTCGATTTTGCCGGTCAGAACCCCGATCATCTCAATTGCGGTGTAGACGCCGTCGATATCCTGTGCGTCGCTGACGACGACCTTGATGCCGGCCGCCTCAAGCTGCGCGATCTGCTCCTCGGTCTGCGCCATGGTGCTCATGATCAGAACCTGCGGCTGAAGCGCAATGATTTGCTCGATGTTGGTGTTGTCTCCGGACTGAAGGGCGGGAACTTCCAGCACTTCGGCCGGATAGTCGCAGTACTCGCCGCGGCCGACCAGCAGATCGCCCGCGCCGATCGCGTAAAGAATCTCGCAATCCGAAGCGGTCAGGGCGACGATGCGGGTGGCGGGTCCGTCGAGCGTAATTTCCTTACCCGTCATGTCGGTGATCGTGATGAGGGGAGAGGATTCGGAGGAGGACTCGGCCGGGAGGCTCTGTTCCTCGCTCGTCTCCGGTTCGGAGGATTCGGCGGGCTCGGTATTGCAGCCGGACAGGACCGTCAGAGACATCAGTACGGCCAGAATCAGTGCAAAAATTTTAATGCGTTTCATGTTTTTTGGCTCCTTCTGTTTTTGCTAAAATAAGGAAAACAACAAAAAAAGTTGCTCCTCCCGATTGAGAAGCAACCCTTTTGCATAAGTCATAATAAGCTTATAGCAAATTCACTCAATCCCAGGAGTTCTATACACTGACAGGTCTCCCGGCTTAGCATCACTTTACTCGAGCGCCTTCCCATCCGAAGATAGTGGCATCTGCTCTTTCATCCGCATCACGGTTGCTGGTACAGCCCGGAATTTTCATCCGATTCCCACGGCGGTTTTCCGCCGGCGTTCTTCACGCATCAACGCACGCTTTATAGCTTCCTTATCATAACAAACAAAACGTCCGGTGTCAATTCGCATTTTGCATAATTCCCGGGAATTCCGCGGAAATTCCGCATTTCAAGACGCAAAACCGCCAGGGGAAGTAAGGGATCTGCCGCCGTATTCTCCGGAGGGCGGGCTGAGACGGCCCTCCGGCGTCTTTTATCTCCGGCTCATTGGCAACAGGGCTTGCTGCCGGCATCCTCAAAGGCGACGAGAACAACGCTCTTCCCGCAGGTTTTTTTGATTTCCTCCTGCAAGTTGTTGATCTTTTCGATCTCTTCGGAGCTGAGGTTTGCGACGTTTTCAAAGCTCATGGAATCCACCTCCTTCTGCGTTATTGTTTGCGTTCCGGTGGAAAATCATTCAGGAACATTTGTTCGAATTTCTTCAAAAAACGGTTGCTTTTAAAAAAGAGTTCATTTATAATGGAAGGCGTAAGCAAAGAATCATGCCCGCCCGGTAAACATTCCGGCGGGCACACACGGAGGATGTGGCAGATATGGCGGATAAACAAAAGGCATTGGAAACGGCCATTGCGCAGCTTGAAAAACAGTACGGAAAAGGTACGGTTATGAAACTCGGCCAGTCGCCGGAGCTCAACGTCGAGGCCATTTCGACCGGGTCCATCTCGCTGGACTGCGCGCTTGGCATCGGCGGCGTGCCGCGCGGCAGGATTGTGGAGATCTTTGGGCCGGAGAGTTCCGGCAAGACCACCGTCGCCCTCCAGATTGTCGCCTCCGCGCAGAAGGCGGGCGGCGAGGCTGCATTCATCGACGTGGAGCACGCGCTCGATCCCGTCTACGCAAGAGCGATCGGCGTCGATATCGACAGCCTTCTCGTCTCTCAGCCGGATACCGGCGAGCAGGCGCTTGAAATCACCGAGGCGCTGGTCCGTTCCGGCGCGATCGACGTGATCGTGCTGGATTCCGTCGCCGCCATGGTGCCGAAGGCCGAGATCGAGGGCCTGATGGGCGACACCCATGTCGGCCTTCAGGCGAGGCTGATGTCCCAGGCGCTCCGCAAACTGACCGGCGCCATCAGCAAGACCAACTGCGTCGCCATCTTCATTAACCAGCTTCGGGAAAAGGTCGGCGTCGTCTACGGCAACCCCGAGGTGACTCCGGGCGGCCGCGCGCTGAAGTTCTATTCCTCCGTCCGCCTCGATGTGCGGAAGCTGGAGCAGCTCAAAAACGGCGGCGAGGTTGTGGGCAACCACACGAAGGTCAAGGTTGTCAAAAACAAGGTCGCCCCGCCGTTCCGTGAGGCGGAATTCGACATTCTTTATGGAAAGGGCATCTCCCGCGAGGCGGAGATCCTCGATCTGGCGGTCAAGCTCGATATCGTTGAGAAATCCGGCGCGTGGTTCTCCTATAATGGACAGCGCATCGGGCAAGGGCGCGACAACGTCCGCCAGTACCTCTGCGACAACCCGGAGATTGCCAATGAGCTAGACAAGAAACTGCGCGAAAATATGGATAAGATTGACGAGATCTCGAGGCCGGGCAGCAAGAAGTCGAAGGTGCTGTCCGTGGAGCCGGTGTCGGTGGATATCGAGAATGATGAGGACGAATAAGCCCTCCGGCGGCCCTCTCACAAAAGAAGAAACACGGGAAAAAGCCCTGAACTTGCTCGAGTACAGGGCTCATTCACGTGATGAGCTCCTTCAAAAACTGCGCCGCTTTACGGATACGGAGACGGCCTCCGCGGTGCTGGACGAGCTTGTGGAAGTCGGCCTGATCGACGACGAGGCCTTCGCCGTGCAGTATGCGCATGATCTGATGGAGGAAAAACTCCTCGGACCGATCCGGCTTCGTCAGGAGCTTGGCCGCAAGGGAATCGACGACGAGACGGCCGAAGATGCCATCTGGCAGGCGGAGACGGAGCTCGGCGATGCCGAATCCAGACTGGACCGGCTCATCGAGATGAAATATAAAGAAAATCTGGCGGATGAAAAAAACCGCCGGCGTGTTGTCAATGCCCTCTTTCGTCTGGGCTACGGATATGATATGATAAAAACGGCAATGAAAAAAGCCGGACAAGAAATGCAAATGGAGTGGTAAAAAAATGCCGGAAGAGACCAGCGCCGTAAAGGTGGGCTTTGTGGCCCTCGGCTGTTCCAAAAACCAGGTGGACGCCGAGCTGATGATGGGCGCGCTGAAACAGGCCGGATTTGAAATTTCTTCGGATCCGGACGCGTGCGAAGTCGTGGTGATCAATACCTGTGCGTTCATCGAGAGCGCCAAGGCGGAGTCCATTCAAAGCGTTCTGGAGTTCTGCCGCAAAAAGGAGAGCGGGAATCCGAAGGTCGTCGTGGTGACGGGATGCCTTGCGGAGCGTTACCGCGAACAGGTTGTGGAGCAGATTCCGGAGGCGGACGTCGTGCTCGGCATCGGCGCCAACGACGAGATCGTCTCCTCGATCAAAAAGGCCCTGAAGGGCCAAAAAGTAAGTAAATTCTATGCGCCGGAGAACGTGCCTCTCAAGGGGTACCGCATTCTGGCCAACGCGCCGTTCATGGCGTATATCCGCATCGCGGAGGGCTGCGACAACCGCTGCACCTATTGCGCCATCCCGATGATCCGCGGGCGCTTCCATAGCCGCCCGATGGAGGATATCGTGGAAGAGGTACGGGATTTCGCCGCGAAGGGCGTGCGGGAATTCAACATTATTGCGCAGGATACCACCCGCTACGGCGAGGACCTCTACGGGGAACGGAAGCTGCCGGAGCTGCTCAAGAAGCTCTGCGCGGTCGACGGCGTCAAATGGATCCGCATTCTTTATGCCTATCCGGAGCGCATCACCGAGGAACTGCTGGATGTCATCGCAAAAGAGGATAAGATCGTCAAATATCTGGATATCCCGTATCAGCACTGCAAAGAGGAGATCCTGCGGAACATGAACCGCGTCGGCAATATGATGGAGATCCTCGCCCAGATCAAGCATATCCGCGAAAAAGTGCCGGGCATCACGCTGCGCACGACGCTGCTTGTCGGGTTCCCGGGTGAGACCGAGCAGGATTTCGACAGCCTCGGCGTCTTTGTCAAGGCGGCGCGGTTTGACCGGCTCGGCTGCTTTGCCTACTCTCGTGAGGAGGGCACGCCGGCGGCCGATTTCCCGGATCAGGTCGAGGACGAGGTCAAGGAGAGGCGGGCCGAGACCATTATGGCCCTCCAGACCGATATTTCGCGTTCCCTGCTGAAAAAACAGGTCGGTAGGGTCGAGGAAGTCGTGGTGGAAAATTACGATCCGCTGCACAAGATGTTTATCGGACGCAGCGCGGAAAACGCCCCGGAGATCGACGGCAGAATCTATTTTACGAGCCCCTTCCGCCATAAACTCGGAGATTTTGTCTCCGTAAAGATCGAGCAATCCTCCGATTACGACCTCTGCGGCTCTCTGGTCGCAGGTATTCCGGAAAGCGAGGCATAAGATTGAACCTTCCGAACAAGCTCACCATGCTGCGGATGGTGATGGTCCCACTCTTTGTGGCGGCCTTCCTCCTCAGCTTCGATAAGCATTTTCTGATTGCGCTGATCCTGTATGCGGCAGCGAGCGTCACGGATATTTTGGATGGCAACATCGCCCGGTATCAGAATCTGGTCACGGATTTCGGCAAGCTGATGGATCCTCTGGCGGATAAGATCCTCGTCACTTCGGCGCTCGTCTGCTTTACGGCGGAGGGGTTGATCTCCCCGGTGGTGACCATCATCATCATGAGCCGCGACCTGCTGGTGACGTCGTTCCGGCTGATCGGCGCCAATAAAGGCAAAGTCATTGCGGCCGACGTCTGGGGCAAGCTCAAGACCGCCACGCAGGATATCGGCGTCTGCTGCATTCTGTTCTGGCAGGCGATCGCCGAGTGGAACAGCGCCTCGCCCGTAACGGAGGCGTTCCATTGGGCTTCGGAGATATTGGTGGTTGCGATGACGGTCCTGACCGTGATCTCGGGCTACAATTACATCCGCAGGAACTGGGATCTGCTGATGAATAAGAATTAAGGTAAAAGTATAAAGAACGCCCGGCGGGAATCTTCCGTCGGGCGTTTTCTGTGTTTGTCGCTTTTGCAAAAAAAGAATCGCTAAATTAAAGGCAACTCGGACTCAGGGCTTCCGCGGAGTGCGTTTTGGTTATGCGCGTTGAAGGGAGAGCCCATGGGTAAAGCGCGGGGGAGGCCGGATTCTTCCGCCCCGGCCGGGAAATTCCCCAAAAGAGCCACCGGTCTTGAGCACGGGCCGTGCTCAAAGCTTTTGCAGATCGTAGGGCGTCTCCTGATAGACGAAATAGTTGAGCCAGTTGGAGTAGAGCAGATGCGCGTGCCCCCTCCAGCAGTGCGGCGCTTCTTCCGCGGGATTGCCGCCCGGGAAGTAGTGAGCCGGCGCTTCGATCGGCAGGCCGGCGTTCCGGTCACGGAAATACTCGTTTGCAAGCGTGCCGCGGTCGTATTCCGAGTGCCCGGTCACAAAAAACTGCCGTCCGTCGCGGGAGGCGACAAGATAGACGCCCGCCTCATCCGAAACGGAGAGAAGCTCCAGCTCCGGTACCGCTTCGATCTCCTCCGCACGGACCTCCGTATGACGGGAATGCGGCGCGAGGAACGTCTCGTCGAAGCCGCGCACCAGCTTGTGGTTCGGATTGAGCAAACGGTGCTCAAAAATGCCGAAGCATTTCTTCTCCAGCGGATACTTCTTTATACCATAATGATAATATAGGCCGGCCTGTGCGCCCCAGCAGATATGAAAGACCGACTGCACGTGAGTTTTTGACCATTCCATCACGGCGCAGAGTTCGTCCCAATAATCCACATCCTCAAACGGCATCTGCTCAACCGGCGCGCCGGTGATGATGAGACCGTCGAAACGCCCGTCCTTTATGTCGTCAAACGTCTTGTAGAATTTTAACAGATGCTCGCCGGGCGTGTTTTTGGAGGTGTGCGTTTTGGTCTGGAGCAGTTCGATCTCAACCTGCAGCGGCGTATTTCCGAGCAGGCGTAGAAGCTGCGTCTCCGTCTCAATCTTTTTCGGCATCAGATTCAGAATGGCGATCTTCAGCGGGCGGATGTCCTGATGCATGGCGCGGCTCTCCGGCATGATAAATATGTTTTCTCCTTCCAGTACCTTAAAGGCCGGCAGTTCGTTCGGAATACAGATCGGCATGAGGACACCTCCCAAAAAATAGATGTTCCTATAATAGCGCCGGGCGGCCAAAAATGCAAGTATGTGGAAAACTTCGCGAAAAAACCGCTGTTTTCCACACGATGTGAAAGGTTTTTCACCGAACACCCGGAGACGGTGCAACTTTGAAAATTTGAGCCAAAAAACTGTTGACA
>Ga0116152_10000166_pt1 | contig 52443 bp, 43 predicted proteins | sample AD_UKC119_MetaG_FD_89894 | JGI IMG/M metagenome (GOLD analysis project Ga0116152, IMG submission 89894) | Active sludge microbial communities of municipal wastewater-treating anaerobic digesters from Hong Kong - AD_UKC119_MetaG | ecosystem: Engineered > Bioreactor > Anaerobic > Digestate...
TATTTGTTTCCGTTACCGATAATACCAATGGTTGTAATGCATCTCCAAATCAAACTATTTTGGTAAAACCGATACCAAAACCTGAAGATGCACTTGGTAATGATGTCACCATTAAATTTGGAGAATCAATTACCCTAGATGCAGGATTTGGTGATTATTATGAATGGACTTCCGATCCGGAAGTACCCATTGATAATCCAAATAGCCGGATTATCACTGTTCCGGGATATCCTGATGCAATTGAATACCACGCTTATGTTGAAATTGACGGTTGTCCGGCAGATGGTTATAAAGTTGTTGCCATGTATCCACCCAGTAAATTGGGAGTTCCCACTGCTTTTTCACCAAATGGTGATAACGTTAATGATATGCTGTATGTAGAAGGAAGTGGATTTGATCAACTCGACTTTAAAGTATTCAACAGATATGGGGAGTTGGTTTTTGAAACCAATGATAAAACCATTGGATGGGATGGCACCTACAAAGGGAAAAAACAGGAAATGGATGTGTATACTTACTTCATCCGCATTGTATATCTGGATAAAGGTGTTGTGGAAGAATCCGGTAATATCACGTTATTGAGGTAGAAAAGCATGAAAAATAGCATAGGGGTTATCATTCTTTTTGTTGGTTTATTTCTGGGTTTTCAAGTAACTAACGGGCAGGATATTCATTATTCTCAAATGTATGCCACGCCCCTTTACATCAATCCAGGTTTTACCGGAAATCAGGAATGTGATTATCGGGCTGCCGTTAATTACCGACAACAAGCTGCAAGCTTTACGGTTCCTTTTGAAACTTACACTGCATGGGGAGATACCCGATTTTATCCTAAATTTTTACACCAACGTGGATGGGTGGGTGTTGGCGCACATTTATATTATGATAATGCAGGTGATGGTGACCTAAAGAAAGTGCAGGGAATGCTCTTCCTGAATTACACCCAGGGATTTAATGCGGATAACTCAATTTATGGAAGTTTGGGGATCGGCCTTGGTGTAACCAACAGGAGCATTGTTGCTCAAAACCTCATTTTCAATGATCAGTGGAATGATCAGTTGCTACAATGGAATCTTGGTTCAACTTCAGCGGATCTCGGTTTGATAAAAAACAGTTCAATTTTTTATCCGGATCTTAATGTAGGACTGGTTTTCCATCAATTGGTTGATGAAAACTGGATGTATGAAGTGGGAGGAAGCATCAGCCATATTACCCGACCTGAAGAAACCTTCTTCGGGACCAACAATAACCGGGTTGAAAGAAAATATATCGGACACTTTACACTTCAGCGTATTTTGTCGGAATACTGGTTAATTAAACCGGAAATCTATTTTATTTCGCAACAAGGCGTTCAGGAAACCATTTTCGGGGCTAACCTGGTTTACAGTGCAATCGAGCTTAAACTTCACGGAGGATTATGGCACAGACTGGGAAGGGATGTTATCCCTATGCTCGGTGTGGAGTATAATAAATTCACCCTTATGTTTTCTTACGATGTTAACGTATCGAAACAACGACTGGCTTCACAATACCAGGGTGGGTTTGAATTATCACTCGTTAAAAAGTTCTGTGTAAGGGTTTCAACAAAACGGGCACCATGTAAATATTTACAGTTTTAGAAGATCGCATTAACAGCAATATGAAATCATTTTATACTATTCTGGCATTCATCTTTTTATACGGACTTCCATCGTATGCTCAGTGGGAATGGGAATACCCGGTTCCACAGGGAAACAGTTTGAATGAGTTAAATTTCCCTGAAGCATCCCAGCAAATTGGTTATGCCTGCGGCGACCATGGAACAATAATGAAAACAACGGATGGGGGTGAAAACTGGACCGTGCTTGACTCCATTACTAACTTACACCTGAAAGGCCTTGATTTTATCAACGAAAACCTTGGCTATTTTGCCGGAGATAGTGGCATGATTATCCGTTATGATGGCGGCATTATGCAGAAGGAGAACTCGGCTACGCATTACAACTTGTTTGATATTGGAATGTCGTCAGCCAATAATATCATTGCCATCGGATATCAGGGCCTCATACTGCGATCATCTGGTGATGGTAACTGGTCACTCGTAAATACAGGTGTATACAATACACTTTATGCTGTTTCTTTTGTCAATGCCGACCTCGGTTTTATCGTGGGTGATACCGGGACAATCCTTAAAACAACAGATGCTGGTGCAAGCTGGAATAAGATCAATGTCCCGTTTGAAACAGCATTCAATGATGTCTATTTCGTGAATGCAACCACCGGGTTTATAGTAGGAAACAAACATGTTGTTTTAAAAACCACAGATGGTGGCGCTACCTGGCAACAAAACACGCAGGTTCCAACGGAAGAAAACATTTATTCAATCCATTTTGCCAATGACACCAGCGGATACCTCTGCGGGGCCAATGGTTTGGTGCTATCCACATTTAACGGAGGAGCATCCTGGGGAATTAAAAACATAGTCACAACACTCACCTTCCGGTCTATTGTCATGCAAAACACCTATGAACAAATTGATACAGTCGTATTGTGTGATAATGAGGTTTTTTGTGGCGACAATGGTGTGATTTACCGTACCGACACCTGCGGGCATTTTGCAAACAAAACACATGGCAGCAACAGATCATTAAATACCATTGAATTCCTGGGCGACACCCTGGCCTACGGTGTAGGTGGTTACTTGTTTTCAAAAACGCCATTGGTTATTAAAGGTGACGGGGCTGGAAACTGGGAAGAATTAATGGTGGATACCATTTTTAAACAATATCTGACGGATATTTGCCTTATTAACTCAGACACGGGCTACATCACAGGTACCAATGGAAGATTATTCAGGGCCGATTCAATTTTGGTTAACTGGCAGCCACTAAAAACAAATGTTAGTAAAACCCTCTACTCGGTGCGATTTGCCACACCTACTAAAGGAATGGCTGTTGGCAGGGATGGTTTGCTTTTAAAATCCATAGATAATACTGACACAAACTGGGTAAAAGTTGAATCGCCCTATGTTAAAAGCCTTTACAAGCTGCATTATGAAGATGTAGATAAAGGTGCTTTTGCTGTGGGTGATGATGGAATGATCCTGCGTATTAAAAACAATGCCAACAACCTTTCCAAAGTACCTTCCGGAACAAGTGTACCCCTTTATGATATTAAATTTCCTTCCGATACGGTTGGGTTTGTTGTTGGTTTTGATGGCAAAATTTTAAAATTGAAAATGGTAAATGGAGAAGTGAATGAAGTTGTTTCAATTCCATCAGGAGTTACTGTACCTTTAAATGAAATTTATTTCCCAAGTCCGATGACTGGATACATTGCCGGCGAAGGAGGCACTATTCTCGAAAGTACTGACGGAGGAAACTCCTGGTTACCAACATTAACCGGAACTTCAAACAATTTCAGAGACCTCTACTTTAAAACGGATAACATTGGATGGGCCATAGGTTCGGGACCAATGATCATGAAAACGATAAATGGTGGAGGACCTGTGGTTACCCCATATATCGAAGAAAATAAATTTGTTGCCAGACAGCTTAAATTATATCCCAACCCTGCAAGAGGTGTGACCCAAATTGAATACACCCTCAACGACAGAGGCCCCGTTCAGATAAGTGCTTATGACCTTTCAGGAAGGCAAATAAAGGTATTTAAAAAAGATGTTCAGGGCAAAGGCTTACATAGCGAGCAACTTAACATTGCCGGACTTACTAAAGGAATTTATTTATTGATCATTCAAACCGGAAACGAACACAAAGCAGAGAAATTGGTTGTTTTTGAATAAGAAATGATCCAGGTAATTTTATTCCTTACTGATATCTCATCGTAATTTTATCCTGAATTATCAGTAATATTGCATGAAAGTTACCCCGGGAGATTGGACAACAAATCAATCATCATTTTCGGACCGCCACGCAGCGGCACTACCTGGTTGGCCTCAATAATCGAGCAGGCTGGATATCATATTATTCATGAACCTGATAATGGCAAAAATAATTTCTCAGGATTGGCTTTGCTAAATAATTTAAGAAGATTTCCCTATTTTAATGAATCAGAAAATCCTAATGCGTTAATTCAGTTATTTAATACAGCTTTGGAAGGCCCATTTCATCCATCGGATTCTTTGGTTAACACAATGCTAAATAAAGTAGCTGGTCAGGATAAAAATACCATTGAAAAATCACTTCTCAATAATGGAACTTATCATGTAAAAAAATCATTTTTAACCAATAAGCTTGTAAACTTATTACCATCAAAAATAAAAAAGAGCGATCAACCCCGGGTTATTAAAAGTGTCCATTCATTTTTAAGTATTCCCTTTTTGATCAGGCATTTAGATTTTATTCCGCTGATAATAGTGCGCCATCCATGTGCTATAATCCACAGTATGAATTCCATTGGCATGCCCGATATTGACCGGCAGATTTTTACAGACCCCAATCTCAGAAATGATTTTCTTGAACCCTACATGGATGAGATATCAATGCTCAAAACAGATAATGAATTTGCAGGTTTACAGATGGGTATCTTTCACTTTGTTTTGAAAACTTATATCAAAAAATATAATTTTATCTGGGTAAAGCACGAGAACCTTGTTTTTGATCCTATTAATAATTTCCATAAACTATTTACGGATTTAAAACTGGAATGGACCAAGGACATTGAAAAAAAACTGATTGAGAAAAATAAAGAAGGAAGTGGATATGATTTAAATCGTGACCTATCTACTGTCAATGAAAAGTGGAAATTGAAATTGAGGAAAAATGAAATTGAGGAAATTTATAAAGGGTATTCAATTTTCGCTGATTTATTTTATTAAGAAAGAGAGTAATGAAGGGAAAAAAGCTTGATCCGTCAATAAAGCGTATTTTCATAGTAGGGGTTGCCCGCTCAGGAACAACTCTGCTACAGAGCATGTTGGGCAGCCACTCGCAGGTTTTTACCATGCCCGAAATGCATTTTTGGGATCACGTGATTTACAAACAGCCTATTTTACAAGTATTTCAAATTATCAGTAAAAAGAAAATAAATAGTACCATTGCTAAACTAAACAAACTCAATCCATCTCAGGAAACCAAATCACCTCGGTATTTCTACTCAAAGATCAATTATTCAGCATGGGTTTTAAAAAATGTTGATCAAATTGCCCAACACAATGGGAAAAAGATCTGGCTCGAAAAAACACCTTTGAACCTTTATTATACAAGCTTAATAAGCAAAACAGACCCGTTTGCGATTTTCATTCATATGCTTCGCAATCCAATTCAAAATATTGCATCTTTGTACGAAGCAGGTATAAAACATCCCAACTATTTTAGCCAAAACACGCTGGAGGCATGTATTTCAAGATATAACAGGGAGGTAAGCATGTCAATTTCACAACTGGAAAATAAAAATCATCACTTTGTGAGGTATGAAAAACTGATCTCAAATCCTGAAGAAGTTTTAAGAAGTTTGTGTAGTGAGATTAAAATTAAATTTGAGGATGCAATGCTAAATTATTCAAATACTGCTGAAAAAATAATTGAATCAAAAGAAGCATGGAAGACTAAAAACACCAGGGAAATTTCCGATTCCCAAAAATTCAGGGAAGTATTTAAGGAGCATGAAATTAATCGAATTTTAGAAGAAACCAAATCAATCGTATTGCCTGACTAATGAGAAACCTGAAGAGCATTTGTATAGTTGAAATAGATTACCATCCCGAAGTATTACATAATACCTGCATTCTCCTGGCTGAAGTGCCATTTGAGGTAACTATTTTTACTACACGTTTAATTTTTGATCAGGCACAGGGAAGCAGGTTTCTTAAAAATTTCAACTGGATCATTATAGAACGCGTGTCGGAAATAAAACAAACTTTCCAGCGACATCTACCGGAGATCAACAGTTCTGACCTTATTCTATTTAACACACTCGCTTCGCATTTCAAATTTTTCAGTAAACTTGAAATTAAAACAATTTCCATTTTACGGCTGCATAATTCAAATGCATACTTAAACCCCGGAAAGAGTTTTAAAACCATGTTCACCCCTTATTTTTTATTTAAAGATTCAAGTCACATAATCAGGAAAACCCTGTTTGAGCGGGACTGGTATTTTCGCAATAAATTTCTTAAACGTATCAGTTATGTTGTATTTCCTGATCCTGTGCTTGAAAATTATGCAGTGGATAATCGATTGATCGATCCCAGCAAAGTTTGTCCAAGTATTCCTATTTCATCTTGGAATCCTGCTTATCAAAAACAAAACAAAACAGATGAAATACGAATAACCATACCCGGAACCATTGATATCAGAAGAAGAGACTACAGAATTGTATTAAATGCTTTTACAATGTTGTCCGGCAGATTGAACCAAAATATTACTTTAACACTTCTTGGAAGGCCAAAAAACAACTATGGGAAAGAAATTATTTCGGAATTCAGGGAATTGCAGAACAAACAGTTAAAAGTGATCACATTCACTCAAAAAATCCCTATGGATGAATATAATTCCAATTTGCAACAGACCGACTTTTTTATTTTACCCATAAAAATCGATACAAAATATACCATTTATCGAGAACGTTACGGGTATACCAAAATATCGGGGAGTATTAATGATATGATAATTGCAGGCAAACCGGCACTAATAAATGCCGATTATCCAATTAACAGCAGGCTGGAGCAAATTAGTGAAAAGTTTTACAATGAGGTTGATTTACATAACACACTTATTAACTGGGTACATGAAAAAACATATCTTCGTTTACAGGAAAAGATAAGTGAGAGTTTATCTTTTTACAGCCATGAAAACATGAAAAAATACGTCATAGATGTATTTACAAATTTGATAAATAATTTCAGGTAAAGTGGGCATCATTCAGAAGCAGGCAATTAAAGGCACTATATACTCATACATTGGAGTAGCCATAGGATTTATCACCACTATTTTAATTTATCCTAAAATTTTCTCAACCGAGGAAGTCGGGCTACTGCGAATCATTGCTGCCTACTCAACACTTTTCGGACAATTTGCCACCCTTGGCTTTAACAGGACCACTACCATGCTTTTCCCCTTTTTTCGCGACAAGGGCAAAGGACATAACGGCTTTTTGTTTATTGCCATGGCCGTTAGTGTTGCCGGATTGATCCTTTCCATCATATTACTGCTTGCATTAAAACCACTGATCCTTGGTAACGAGGAATCACAATTATTTATCCGCTATTTTTACTACATCATCCCCTTAACACTTTTCACCTTATTTTACCTTGCCTTCGACAATTATTACAAAGTGTTATATAATTCGGTACAGGGCACCGTGCTTAAAGAATTTGTTCAGCGGGTAATTATATTAGTTGCAGCTATTCTGTTTATGTTTAGTTGGATTGATTTTTACACCTATATTTTGTTGTTTTTGCTGGCATTTTTTATCCCTCCCTTCGTTTTGTTTTTACAAATCATCAGGGCGGGCGAATTTTACATTAAACCAAAGCTGTCATTCATCACAAAAAAATTCAGAAAACAACTGATCAATGTGAGTTTTTATGGCATATTAACCAGCTTTTCAGGAATACTGGTATTAAACATTGATAGCATCATGATCAATAAAATCATGGATTTGAGTAATACCGGAATATATGCCATTACCTTCTTTTTTGGAACAGTAATATTGGTTCCTTCGCGGTCATTGCTTAAAATTTCATCGGTAGTCATTGCCGATGCCTGGAAGTCAGAAAATTTAAAAACAATAAATGAGGTTTATTACAAAAGCTGTTTGAACCAATTAATCATCGGCTTACTGCTTTTCCTTGGCATTTGGTGTAATGTTCACAATTATTTCAATGAATATTTGCTCCCGCCCGAATATGAAGCGGGCAAATACGTGATATTTTTTATTTCATTATCTAGTGTAATTCAAATGGCAGGGGGTACAAGCAATATGATCTTATTTACATCTCCCAAATACCGGACTCACACCTGGTTAATGTTATTTCTGGTGATTTTACTGATCGGTTCAAATTTAGTTTTTATACCAAGGTTTGGCATTACTGGGGCTGCACTGGCCTCGGCAATCTCGTTTTTGATGTTTAACCTGGTGAAATGGTACTACCTATATAAAACTTTCGGGTTCAGCCCTTATGACTTAAAAACGATATGGGTTCTTTTAATCGCAGGAATTACATTTGGAATTAACACACTTATTCCGGTTATAGATAGTTTCATTTTTGATATCCTGCTGAGGTCTGTAGTAATTGCAATCGTATTCTCCGGACTGATCTTTGGATTTGGGATTTCAGAGGATATTAATTCAAGATTAAAAAAGCTAATATCGAAGTAAAACTACTTCACCAAAAATTTGCCATTTGAATAAACTGATTCCCCATTCTCATTTATAATTTTTAATAAATAAGTATAAAAGCCGGGAGCCAGCTGTCTTACATCAATATTTACTTTATTATTTGAGAGTTTATGCAATTGCATTACTGCCTTTCCTGTAACGTCAAATAATTGAATTTCCTGAATAAAGTTTTGTAACCCTTCTACATTAATTACCATGGATACAGAAGCAGGATTCGGATAAACATTTACAATAGGCTTTGAGTTTAATTGCTCCTCATAAACATCTAGTATTAGGCAATCCTCTGAAATTTTGATCAGCTTATTAGCATCAATGTCGTAAAACTGACAAACATTACCTGATGGCCATCTTATTTCAATGGAGTCAATCGTTTGTGCATTGCCCAATCCAAAATGAAGTATAAAACTATTTTGCGCTCGCAAACCATTGGAAGATGCCAATTCCATCATTTGCCACTTATACTCTCCATCAATGTTGGCTTTTATCCTTACACTTGCCCCGATAGAAGAAGCATTTGACGTAGTGCTTAAGAGTTGTATTGCTGCCCAATTATTATCGTTTGGGATATTTTGATACAATATCGAATTATAACCATTCCGGGCAACTGCTAAAACATCTTCAAATCCGTCATTATTGTAATCTGCCAGGGCGAGGCTTGCTGTAGGCTGTGTGTCTGAAGTAAAAACACCGCTTAACTCCGAATATGATCCATTACCCTGATTCAAATATATTTTATTTTTCGAGTAATCAGAATAGCTTGCATGTGCATTTCCAACCAATATATCTATTGTACCATTATTATCAAGATCAGTAACACAACTTGCCTTGCTGTAATTAAAGTAATTCACTGGTGCTTCGCCAAAAATTCTTGTAAATGTTCCATCACCATTATTGTAATAAAGAAAGTTTTGCTCTCCATAATAATTAGCAACAAACAAATCCAACCAACCATCATTGTTAAAATCAGCCCAATTGGCACTGGATGATGTGCCACCATCAGTAACAATATTCAATTCTGAGATCGTTTCAAAAGTACCGTCACCATTGTTTTTATAAAGAAAATTGTTTTCAGAATTACCGTTACCTACAAATAAATCTGAGAAACCATCATTATTATAATCTCCCCAAATACAAACATTTGATTTGCTATAAATGGAAGTCATATCTATTCCAACAATTGGTAAAAATGTTTCATTACCATTATTATGATAAAGCATGTTATTACCATTGCTATTACAAACAAAAAGATCCAAATATCCATCGTTATTATAATCACTCCAGGCGGCACTAGTTGAATGCAAACCATCAGCCGGAATGCTGGTTTGTGGTAATTCTTCAAAAGTGCCCTCCCCAAGATTTTTATAAAGCTGATTCAAGCCATTATTACATAAATAAACATCAATCAACCCATCATTATTAAAATCAGCCCATGCGCTGCTTTCAGTATTAAAATTATTTAGTACCAGGGAGGATTCAGTTTGCTTATAAAAGCTGCCTGAACCATCATTTTTATATAACAAATTAACTTCATAATCAATATTACTGATGTAAACATCAATAAATCCATCGTTATCATAATCCACCCAACTCACACCTTGTGCATCACCGCCTTCATCAGCAATGATAACATCATTTACTTTGATTAACTCCTGCCCGGAAATAATAGAAATTATGGAAACCAAAAAGGTCAATAGTATTAATGTTCTTTTCATGACATAAAGTTTTAGTTAATGTATTACTCTCAAAATTAAGAAATATTTTAAATTAATCATATTTAAATGGTCAATTTTTTCATAAAATCACAAAAATTGATTTTGAAAGAAAGAATTACCTTTGCCCCAAATCAATCTAAATGGATCAAAGTCCTAATATTGTGATCATCGGTGCCGGCTCTATTGGAACGGCGCTTGGAAATATCATAGCCCGCAAAAGAGAAAGTGAGATTTATCTTTACTCCATCGAAAATGAAGTGGTGGATTCGATCAATCAAAAACGACTGAACTTTAAATATTTCCCCAATACCAAGCTTGCTAAGTTTTTAAAAGCTTCCAGCGATCCGGCTATTCTTAATAATGCTGATATCATTTTTCTGGCCATTCCATCGTTGGTCACCGTGGATTATGTGCTGGATCATAAGGATTTTTTCCGGGAGGATGCCATACTGCTCAATATGGCCAAAGGATTCAGTCGTGAACAAAATACAATAACAGAGGCCCTGAGCAGCAAGCTTGCTAATCCTGTGTGCTCCTTCAAAGGCCCAACTTTTGCCCGGGAACTCATTCAAAAACTGCCAACTGCCTTTACGCTCGGATCAAAGTTTCCTGAACATTATCCCATTTTCAAAGACATTTTTTACGACACCCCCATCCACATTGATTTTTCAACGGATGTAAAAGGAGTCGAAATTCTGAGTATTCTGAAAAATATTTATGCCATTGCCATGGGTATCGTGGATGCTCATTTTAACTCCCCAAACCTCCGTTTTTTGTTTCTGACCCGTGCTTTTAATGAAATGCGAAAAATATTGATCCGGTATGGCGGGAAGTCGGATACCATGTTCAATTATTGCGGATACGGTGATTTTACCTTAACCGCATTGAACGATCTTAGCCGTAACCGTACGCTTGGGTTGCTCATTGGCAAAGGATTTTTCACCGACGATATTTCCGACAAAGTAGTTCTGGAGGGTAAAATTGCAGTGAGTGTATTTTGCGAGGAAATTTCGAGCACAGAAAATATGGATTGCCAATACCCCATCATTGGTGAGCTTTATAAGCTTTTCAACAGCGATTATAAAATTTCGGAATTTGTAAATAATGTGATCCGGAATGATCGTTAATTAACCATTTCATTCAGCACTTTTACCAGCTCCCCTGTTAAGTTCCGGCGCGAATATTTTTCAATATTCACACCTTTGGTTATTAATTCCCCGGCTTTGTATTTCAGGAAATAAATTCTAATCGAATTTTTAATCCCTGAAAGATCATCATAATCATAAGTGACACCTGTATTGGTCGCGCTCAAAATGGCAGCAGCATCCCCGTCCGCTGGGCCGATGCATAAAATCGGCCGTCCCGATTTAAGGTATTCGAAAATTTTGCCGGTAACCACCATTTTCGCATTTGGCGTATTATTTATCACCAGCAATAAAACGCTTACCGATTGCTGCAAAGTTATCACCTCATCATGCGAGAGATAATCAACGAAAGTTAAATAATCATCCAGATTTAACCTACTGATCGCCTCCCGAACCGAATAGTCAACCTGCCCTACCAACTTAATTTCCAATTGCGAAGCGAGTTCTGCATCTTCGTTTACCAATTCATATATTGCTTTCCAAAAAGTGATTGGATTTCGGGCAGGAACCATGGACCCCACATGTGCAATTGTAAATTTATTATCCGCCTGACCAGGTTGTGTTTTTACATCTTCAGTGTCATAACCATTGGTAATGATATTGTAATTCCGGTTAAAAATACCTTTGAAATCATCAGCCATTCCTTTGCTTACCACCACTACCCTATTGGCATCTTTCAAAACAGCTTTTTCAAGGCGCTGATGTTTTAAATCCGAACTTTTGGTCAGCATCAAATCTTTATAAAAATCAATATTGGTCCACGGATCCCTGAAATCGGCCAGCCAGGGAATAGTATGTTGTTTTGAAACTGCCTGTGCGATCAAATGCATGCTGTGTGGCGGACCAGTTGACACAATGGCATCCACCTTATTTTCGGCTAACCAGCTATTCAAATAGCGAACGGAAGGCTTGATCCAGTATTTGCGCGCATCTGGAATGAAAAAATTACCACGCACCCACACCGCGATCTTTTCTGTAACAGAAGGCTTTTTGTTTTCATTTAAAAATCCCGCTTTGATCTTGTCATCCTTTTTCCTGCCCACGAATTTTTTGTAAGCCGTGTAAGGTTCACTGATGGGTTTTTTTATAACGGTGATTCCGGCTGGAATATCCTTCTCAAGTGTTGTATCAACTGCAGGCGACTCCTGGTTTTCAGGGGTATAAATTACAGGTTCCCAGTCAAATTCGCGCAGGTATTTCACAAATTTCAGCCAGCGCTGAACGCCGGCACCTCCACTGGGCGGCCAGTAATATGTGATCACAAGGACCTTTTTCATTCCTCCTTTTTGAAGTATTTTTTAAGTTCCATGCCTGCAAAGCCTAAAACAAGCAGGATTACAAGCAAGCTGCTTGCAAAAGATACCTTCTCGCCAATGGCATATACCCTGGGCTCAAATTTAAATTCAATGAGGTGCTTGCCCGCCGGAACGACCATCGCCCGGAGTACATAATTGGCCCTGAAATAAGGAACTTTTTCACCATCCACATAGGCATTCCAGCCTTTATCGTAATATATTTCCGAAAATACAGCCAGTTGATCCTTTGACGTGTTCGACTGGTATTTCAGTTGATTTGGAGCATATTCGATCAATTGAATACTTGCCGTTGTATCGTATGAAGGAGTGAAACCTTCGAGGTCTTTTTCAAAACGTTTATCAACCACCGCTTTTTTAGCAGGATCAAAATCGGTAAGCGCATCAAGCTCCTGATCGGCATTTTCAACCATTTCCACTTGCTGCACAAACCAGGCATTGCCGAGGTAACCCATATTTGGAGTTACGGTGGGTTTATTGTTTTTATCCGGTTGTATGATGTACTTCGTATTGAGCATATTCAAAACCTGGATGTTAAAATTTTTCTGGATCTGGTGCTCATACAATTCCTGGTAACGCCTTAGTTTAGCGCCATGATAACCACCAATGGATTTATGAAAATAGGAAGTACGTGCATCGGCAAATGGGTCGCCGGTTAAATTCAGCACCCTGAAGTTGGGATCTTTATCTTTCAGGATCAATTCATCAGCCTGGGTCATTTTATAGGGTCGGTCCATGGTAGAGGCACTTACAAAATCATCGTTGCTTAGGTAACGTTTATCCACCGGCCACATATCCACCAGCACAAAAAAGGTAATAAGTGCAAACACATAGGATTTTTGAAGTTTACCCGCTATAAATGCCCACATCACACCAGCAGCTAGCAGGATAAAAATGAGCGAACGGAGTGCATCCATGCGCAACATCGACTCCCGGTCGGCAACCAGGGCATCCATCAACCATTTTGGAAAACTTTGGCTGTAAGTAACATCACTGGGGCCTGAAAAATTAAAGAAAGCACCCGGCACAAGTACAAAAAGCAATACAAATCCACCAACAAAATAGAGGGATATTTTAAGGGCCTTGAGCAATTGTGGCTTTTCATATTTGTTTTTAAACAACTCATTTAGTGCAACGAAAGCCAGGATGGGCATGGTCAATTCTGCAATAACCAGCGTCATTGAAACAGCCCTGAACTTGTTGTACCCCGGGAAATAATGAAGGAATAAATCGGTGAGGAAAGGAAAGTTTTTACCCCAGGCCAGCAGTATCGAAAGTATGGTGCCGGCCAGCAGCCACCATTTCAAATTTCCTTTGATCAGGATCAAACCAAACACAAATAAAAAGAAAACGATGGCTCCCACATACACAGGGCCTGATGTAAAGGGCTGTGTCCCCCAGTAAGTAGGCATTCCCTTTAAAAGATCGTTAACCTGACTTTGAGGAATATTGTTTTGCTTAAGCACCTTTGCTACTTCAGAGTTCTCACTCAGCTTGCCATGCGATGAACCACCATGAAAATCGGGAATGATCAGTGTACCTGTTTCGGCCTTGCCATAACTCCATTGCGTAGCATAATCCTTATCCAAACCGCTGGTTCTGTTGCCTTCCTCTGTAGTTAATTCCGATTTACCACGGATGGTCTCCTTACCGTATTCGTAAGTTGCCCACAGGCTTGTAATATTGGTCAAAACGCCAAATAACATCGCAACGATAACAACAGCAGAAGATTTAATAAAATGAGCGTATTCCGATTTCCGAATGGCCGAAACCAATTCGGTTATTCCCAAAACAAGCACCAGGAGGCCCAGGTAATAAGTAATTTGCGGATGCCCGGCATTAATCTCCAAGGCCATAAACAGCAGGGTGAGTATACCCCCAAGCCAGTATTTACCCCGATAGCTCAAAATCACACCGGCAAGCAGCGGCGCCATGTAAGCAAGTGCATGTGCCTTTGAATTATGCCCCGCCTGTAAAATGATAAAAAAGTAGGATGAAAATCCATAGGCAATGGCACCGGCCATGCCAATCCAGGGATTGACACGCAAGGTAAGCATCAATATGAAAAATCCCAGCATATACAGAAAAACCCAGTCGGCTGGCCGCGGAAGGCCCAATCGCATAATGTCATCCACATACTGAATGAGGTTTGCACTGTATTTTACTGAAATTTGATAAGCAGGCATTCCTCCAAACATGGAATTGGTCCACAACGGCTCCTCACCTGTTTTTTCACGGAAATCTACAATTTCTTTCGACATGCCTTTATGGCGAATGATATCGTCCTGTTTCAGTTTTTTGCCTTCGAGCAATGGACTCATATAAGCCAGTGAAAGCACAATAAATAAAATTACAGGTACCACATAAGGAACCAAATTTTTAACCTGGAATTTACGCATGATGATGATTATTGGATTTTTCCTCAGTTACTTCTTCATAGTCAACGTATTCACCCAACGACGATTTATTGCCTTTATGTTGTTCATTGTATTCAATGTGCATATCGCCCTGATGGCTCCGATTTGAACTGGTATTTTGATGCTGCATTTGAGCCTTTCGCACAAAATATCGAAGAATAAAAGGAGCTACATACCGCATAAAAAACTTAATCAGGTAATAAGCGATCAAAATGATCAGAATGGTGCGTAGCAGTTGAACTAACATAAATTTCTCAGGATGTGAATCGTATCAATTTTCGCAAACGAAATTGCTTCAGGCAAAATTAGGATAATTCTTTAAAACAGGCGCTAATTAGCAGCAAAACAAAAAGGAGGCGAATTTTTCAATCACCTCCTTTTCCAATATCTTAAAATCCCTTACGGATCAATTATCTCTTATCGAGTTTTTCGTCAGAAACGGTCAATCTTTTACGGCCTTTTGCGCGACGTGAAGCCAGTACCTTACGTCCATTCTTGGATGCCATGCGCGCCCTGAATCCATGCTTATTTGTTCTTTTACGTCTCGAAGGTTGAAATGTGCGTTTCATTTTCTATTAATTTTTGGGAGTGCAAAAGTAGGGTAATTTTTCTGAAAAGCAAACAAAATCATAAAATTATTGCATAATAATTTCAGGTTTTTGTTTTTGGGCTCCCAAAGGTATGCGTATTCGTGCCACCGTACCACTTCCCGGACTCGGTTCATAATTGATTTCACCATTAACCGTATCAATTCTGCTGGCGATATTCATCAGCCCGATGCCCTCTTTCTTTTCACCTGATCCGGCGAATCCCTTCCCGTTATCCTCCACCAGCATCACCAAATTATCCTTGCTCTTCAAAAGCTGAACAGTTACTTTGCTGGCACCAGAATGTTTAATGATGTTGTTGATCAGCTCCTGGCAAATGCGATACAATGAAAGCTCCACATTTTCATGAAATCGGCTATCAATGCCAAAATGCTCAAACTCATAAGCGATATTGGAGTATTTCAAACTTTTGGCAAGCATATCTTCAAGCGCTGGAATTAAGCCGCTTTCGCTCAAAACCCTGGGCATCATCTGGTGCGATAAATTCCGCACCTCGTCTGCCGTTTGATCCAGTGTTTTGGTAATATCGCCCAGTTTTTGCTGCTTTTCGGGTTCCACTTTAATATCCTTCGAAAGCACCTGCCAGGCCATCTTCAGCCCGGTTAATTGCTGGGCAACGCCATCGTGCAGCTCCCTTGCAATCCGCTTTCGCTCCTTTTCTTCTGCTTCAACGGATGCTTCCAGCAGCTTTTTGCGATAAAGATTCCGTTCCTCCTCCACCTGCGCCTTATGCTGCAATCGTTTGCGATTGTATCCCAACATCGAAATGATCACGAGCAGCACAACACCAATCACAACAAAGAGGATCAAATTTCGCTGCCGCTGTATCCTTGAATTTTTCAAATCATTTTGCGCCTCCAGCAAAGTTATTTGTTGTTCCTTTTTCTCTGTTTCGTATCGGGTTTGCAAATCAGCAAACTGCTCATACTTTTCTACATTATATATACTATCGTGAATGGTATACTGATCGGATTTAAATTCAAAAGCTTTTTTATAATTCCCTGTTTCACTGTAAAGGTGCGCCAACTCGCGGTAACACTGATGCAATACTTTAAGGATGCCTTTATCTTTCGCAATTTTAAGGGCCTCAAGGTATAATTCCTCTGCTCGTTTGTATTGTTTTTCATCTTCCAGAATATTAGCCAGATTGGCCATAGCCATGGCCTGTGTATGTTGGTCACTGATCGATTTGCTGATAGCAATGGACTCTTCATATAACTGTTTTCCTTTTTCCTGATCGCCCATCTTCCGGTACAATTGCCCGAGGTCCAACAAAACGGTGGCTATATTTCCTTTATCATTGATCGCCCTGAAGTTTTCAAGCGCTTTTTCAAAGTATTCAACAGCTCCGTTATCATCCCCTGAGAATTGATAATTCAAGGCCATACTGCCATAAGTCGTGGCCAGGCCATAGGTATAATTGTATTTCTCGAAAATCTGCAGCGCCCTCTTGTGGTATTCATTGGATTTATCGTACTCATGGTTTTCATAATACACACGTCCAAGATTGGTAAGGCATTGCGACATTTTAATACTATCACCCACAGATTCAAAATAGCGAAGGGCTTTCATCTGGTATTCTACCGCAGGCTTAAACTGACTTTGCTCCAGGTATGTGGCACCAATTTTATTATTCACTGCGGCTGCCAAATCAGGTCGGTTGGCATTTTCACGAATTCGCAACGCATTGAAATACAAAACCAGGGCGCTGTCGTAATCCGATTTACGGTAATACACGGTTCCCAGGTCGTTGTAAACCTGGGCAAGCAATAACGAATCATTTAATCTGCTTGCAATTTCAAGTGCTTCAAGTCCATATTGCTCAGCTTTTTCAATATTTGTGGGCCCCAGTTGCCAGCAAAGTTCATTCAAAACATTCACACGTTCAGCACCTTTTAAGTTTGGAAGCACCTTTTCCAGGCTATCGGTAACTTCATTTTGTGTGAAAGCTGAAAACGAAAAAAGAACAATAAACAGAATGGAGAGATAAGGCTGTTTCATACCTGATTTTGTTTGCGGCTAAAATTAATAATTTTATAGGGTGCGTCGCGGCAATGTCATCAAACTTTTAGTAGATTTGCCTGAAATTGCAAAACATGAGGACACTATACTTACATGGGCTGGATAGCTATCCCATCCCCGAAAAAAAACAGATCATGCAGGAGGCCGGACTTGATGTTACCGCCCTTCATTTTAATTACCGCGAAAAGCTCGGTATTTATGAAAGCCTGAAAGATACTGTAATTCGTAAAAATATTGAGTTTATAATCGGAAGTTCTCTTGGAGGATACCTCGGAAATGTACTTGCTGAAGATATGGGATTGCCCTGCCTGCTGTTTAATCCGGCCATGCATTACACCGATGTGTTCTATTCAAAGATCCCCAAAATTGAAAAACCTAAATGTCCGACCCGCTTTATAGTTCTGGGTTTGCACGACGAAACCATCAATCCGAATTATACGGTAAAGGTGCTCCGCGAAAAAGGTTGTAAAAACTCAATGCAACGGGTCATTACGGCCCACTGGCTCGGCCATGAAGTGGATTTGCGTACGTTTGAAGAGATGGTAAACTGGGCTGTAAACAGTTTACGAAAACACAATTAACCGGGCGCTTTTCCCCATTTTAGTATTCCCCTCGGGTCAACAATCAGCCGGGAACAGGTCGTTTCAAATTTTACGCTGGTTTTAATTATTCAACGGATCAAAATGAACAAAAATGAAACATTGGGTTTGTATTTGATTATTTGATTTTATTAAACCAATAAAACGAGAAACCGTGAAAAGAGATTTGTTTTCGATATTGCTGTCCGTGCTGATCTTGTCAGGATATACAGCCCATGCACAATGGCTCACCATGTATCAAACGGATACTTTAGTATTCGACTCAGAAATCATACAAGAATCCTTTAAACTTGACATATCCAAACCAAAAACCTGGAATTATACAACCGGGGAGGTTGCCTGGCCGCTGATCATTTTATTCGACAGTTACAATGAAGTGACCCACCGACACAACCTGGCTACAGCCGATGTACTGACGTTTCATTCTCAAATTCCGGAAAGCATCCTTGTTGGAGTGCCATTCAACCAGTATAACCGGTTTTACCTGACCAGCAATACCATAAAAGCGGGCGATTCGCTGGCCGGAATCGAAAAGATGGAAAAATTCCTGTTCGATGAACTGATCCCGTATTGCGTGAAAAACTTTCAGACGAACGGTCCGGTCATCCTTCTGGGTCACTCACGAACCGGCTTTTTGACCAGTTATTTAATGGTAAACCGGTATCGCAATTTTCATATGGCAGGTTCATTCAGCAGTTTTCTGGCCAACAGGTTTGAGACATCCGATTTAATAACATTCCTTTCTGAACGCCGGTCCGAATACCCCTTCAGTTATTATTTTTCAGCCGGATCATTCACACCCGAAGAAGAAATTTATCTAACCGATCTTGTGCAGGTACGCCAAATACTTCAATCAACACCGCACGACCCTGCTTTTCAATGGCATTTTATGGATCATCCCTACTCGGGACACATGGCCAATTATTCCCGATCGGTACACGTTGCCCTCACCGAATATTTCGGGGCATTCAGTAAAATTTTATCCGATTGGCTTTTTAACAAACTCAGCAATGATTCACTCCATCAGCCGGTCAACGTTTTAAAAAATGATTTCGAAACCCTTGCCACTGAATTGGGGGCCCCTGTATCGCCCCAGCCTGTGCACTTTATTTCAATAGCCAACAGCCTGCAACAAAATAACCGACTCGCCGATGCTCTTTCGGTTTTAACCTATGGAATGAATTTGTACGGAAACGACTACGACATGAACTACTATTATATATACTGTCTGGCAGCATCGGGTTTTACCGAAAAAGCCGAAGCTCTGATACAGCAAAACATGGCTCGCATAGCAACTGATCCAAATCTTGATCCTCATGAACAAGACATGCTGCAAACCGATTTCAGGTCAATCATCCAATAGCATGATGGACCCCCAAGGCATTTAGCAGCAGTTCAAGACGAAACTTAGCACAAACTTAAGGTTTTACGAACTAAAAAGAGACTTTTTTTCGTAATATTGCACCCCTGTTTCAAACAGGCTTGGTATAGATTATCAATTTTTAACTTTACATATAAAAATATTAGTTATGGCTACGAAACATGTTTATACGTTTGGAAACAAATTAGCAGAAGGAAATGCCTCGATGAAGAATTTACTGGGTGGTAAAGGTGCCAACCTTGCCGAAATGAATTTGATCGGCGTTCCGGTTCCTCCCGGATTTACCATTACCACCGATGTGTGTACCTTATATTATTCCGAAGGCCGCGACAACGTGGTTAAACTCATCAAACCGGAAGTTGAAGCTGCAGTTAAAAATATCGAAAATATCATGGGAACCAAATTCGGTGATAAAGAGAATCCCTGTCTGGTTTCTGTTCGTTCAGGCGCCCGCGCTTCCATGCCTGGCATGATGGATACCGTTCTGAACCTCGGATTGAACAACAATGCTGTTGAAGGAATTGCCAAACGCACCGGAAACGCACGTTTTGCATGGGATTCATACCGCCGGTTTGTTCAGATGTATGGCGACGTGGTTCTGGAAATGAAACCCGAATCAAAAGAAGATCATGATCCATTTGAAGAGATCATCGATAATATGAAAGAAGAAAAAGGAGTTGAACTCGACACGCAACTCACCACTGATGATCTGAAAGAACTTGTAAGTCGCTTCAAAAAAGCTGTAAAAGCCAAAACCGGAAAAGATTTCCCGGATGATCCATGGGAGCAACTCTGGGGATCGATCATGGCGGTATTCGGAAGCTGGATGAACGACCGCGCTATTCTCTACCGTAAGTTGAACAACATTCCTGACGAATGGGGAACAGCCGTTAACGTTCAGGCTATGGTATTCGGTAATATGGGCGAAAATTCAGGAACAGGTGTTGCCTTTACCCGCGATGCCGCTACCGGTGAAGATATCTTCAATGGTGAATACCTGATCAACGCACAGGGCGAAGATGTGGTAGCTGGTATTCGTACTCCGCAACAAATTACCAAAGAAGGTTCGATCCGCTGGGCCAAACTGGCCAATGTGTCGGAAGCTGACCGTGCTGCCAAATTCCCTTCACTGGAAGAGGTGATGCCGGCTGTTTACGCTGAATTAGATAAAACCCAGCAAAAACTGGAAGACCACTACAAAGACATGCAGGATCTTGAGTTTACCATTCAGGATGGCAAATTGTGGTTACTCCAAACCCGTAACGGAAAACGTACCGGCGCTGCCATGGTAAAAATTGCCATGGATATGTACAAAGCCGGTTCCATTGATAAAAACACAGCGCTTCTCCGCGTTGAGCCCAATAAACTGGATGAATTATTACACCCTGTTTTTGACGGTGATGCACTTAAATCAGCCAAAGTAGTTGCCAAAGGATTGCCAGCTTCTCCGGGTGCCGCTACAGGACAGGTGGTATTCCATGCCGATGAGGCCGAAGATTGGGTTGCCGATGGTAAAAAAGTAGTTTTGGTAAGGGTTGAAACTTCACCTGAAGACCTTGCCGGCATGAACGTTGCCGAAGGTATCCTCACTGCCCGTGGTGGTATGACCTCACACGCTGCCGTTGTTGCACGCGGAATGGGTAAATGCTGTGTTTCGGGTGCAGGATCAGTAAAGATCAATTATAAAGAACGTACCATCCTTGCTGATGGAATTACCTTTAAAGAAGGTGACTGGATCTCGTTGAACGGAACTACCGGTGAAGTTTACGAAGGACAGATCGCAACCAAAGAAGCTGAACTGAGTGGAGATTTTGGTGAACTGATGAAATTGGCCGACAAAACAGCTCGTCTGAGCGTTCGCACCAATGCCGACACACCCCACGATTCGAAAGTGGCTCGTGAATTTGGCGCTGTTGGTATCGGACTTTGCCGTACCGAGCACATGTTTTTTGGTGAAGGAAAAATCCAGGCCATGCGTGAGATGATCCTCGCCGAAAATGAGCAAGGAAGAAGAAAAGCACTCGAAAAACTGCTGCCAATCCAGCGTGAGGACTTCGAAGGTATTTTTGAAGCCATGCACGATCTTCCTGTAACCGTTCGTTTGCTTGATCCTCCTTTGCATGAGTTTGTTCCTCATGATGACAAAGGACAACAGGAAATGGCCGACCTCATGGGAATCACCTTGAAAGAAGTAAAAGAAAAAGTAGAGGACCTTTCGGAGTTTAACCCGATGCTTGGCCACCGTGGTTGCCGTTTGGGAAATACCTATCCTGAGATTTCAGAAATGCAGGCACGCGCCATCATTGAGGCAGCGCTTAACCTGAAGAAAAAAGGTGTGAATGCACATCCTGAGATCATGATCCCGTTAACAGGAACACTGGCTGAAATGAAGATGCAGGAAGAGATCGTTCGCAACACTGCCGAAAAAGTGTTTGAAGAAACCGGTGACCGGATTGACTACCTGGTAGGAACCATGATTGAAATTCCACGTGCTGCTTTAACTGCCGATGAAATTGCACAATCAGCCGAGTTCTTCTCATTCGGAACTAACGACCTCACCCAGATGACCTTTGGTTATTCGAGGGATGACGCCGGAAAATTCCTGCCGGTTTACCTGAAGAAAAATATCCTGAAAGTGGATCCTTTCCAGGCACTGGATCAAACAGGTGTTGGACAACTGGTGAAAATGGCGGTGAAAAAAGGCCGGAAAACACGCAAGAACATCAAACTTGGAATTTGCGGTGAGCATGGTGGAGAACCAACCTCTGTTGAATTCTGCCACCGGGTTGGATTGAACTACGTAAGTTGTTCGCCTTTCCGCGTGCCGATCGCAAGACTGGCAGCAGCGCAGGCAGTAGCTCGCAAAAAAGCTGAAAAAGCCGATAAGAAAGCTGCTAAAAAAGGAAAAAAAGCCAGCAAAAAGAAGTAACATTTTATAGTTGAAAACAGATAAAGCAGTCCGATGGGCTGCTTTTTTATTTTTATCAACTTTGTCCTGATTTTTAAGCAAAAATGAAATTTTGTGCATTTTACTTTGAAAACGTTCTAAATTACTGTTGAAAAAATCAAAACTTTCAATTTTTACTAACTTTGCCCATCTGAAAATGGCTTGTTATCGAAATAACAATAAATCTAAATAAAAGTTATGGCTTCAATTAATGAGAAAATTCTGAACGACCTTAAAAATTACGGAATTGAGGACGTAAAAGAAATTTATTACAATCCTTCATTTGAAGAGTTATACGAACATGAAACCAGTCCTTCCCTCGAAGGTTATGAAAAGGGACAGGTAAGTGAACTGGGAGCAGTGAATGTGATGACCGGAAAATTCACAGGACGGTCGCCCAAAGACAAGTACATCGTGCTGGATGATACTTCAAAAGATACCGTTTGGTGGGCCCATCCTTCCAACAAGTCGGATAACAAACCGGTGGATAACGAAACCTGGGAATACCTTTACGGTTTAGGAGCAGAGGAGCTGACCGGTAAAAAACTTTACATTGTGGATGGTTATGCCGGTGCCAATGAAGATACCCGGCTGAAAGTACGCTTCATCATGGAAGTTGCCTGGCAGGCACACTTTGTAAAAAACATGTTCATCCGTCCTTCAGAGGAAGAGTTGAAATCATTTGAGCCCGATTTTGTAGTTTTAAATGCAGCAAAAACAACCAACCCCAAATGGAAAGAGATGAAACGCACCGATGGTGTACCATTTAACTCTGAGGTTTTTGTGGTGTTTAACCTTAGCGAAGGTAAAGCAGTTATTGGCGGAAGCTGGTACGGAGGCGAAATGAAAAAAGGGATCTTCTCCATCATGAATTATTACCTGCCGCTGAAGGGCATTGCTGCCATGCACTGTTCGGCTAACGTAGGTAAAGCAGGCGATACCGCTATTTTCTTTGGATTGTCGGGAACAGGTAAAACCACCCTCTCCACCGATCCTAAAAGAGAACTGATCGGCGATGATGAGCATGGCTGGGATGATGATGGTATTTTCAATTTTGAAGGGGGTTGCTACGCCAAAACCATCAACCTCGACAAAGAAAGTGAGCCCGATATTTTCAATGCCATCAAACGCGATGCTTTGCTCGAAAATGTAACACTTGATGCCGAAGGTCACATTGATTTTAATGATGGATCGGTTACACAAAACACCCGTGTTTCTTATCCGATATACCATATCGAAAATATTGTTAAACCGGTTTCAAAAGCCGGTCATGCCCAAAAGGTGATTTTCCTCACCGCAGATGCTTATGGTGTAATGCCACCGGTTTCGAAACTGACGCCGGATCAAACCAAATATCATTTCCTTTCGGGATTTACCGCTAAACTTGCCGGAACAGAACTTGGGGTTACTACTCCTCAACCCACATTCTCTGCATGTTTTGGAGCTGCTTTCCTCACCCTTCACCCAACCAAATACGGACAGGAACTGGTGAAAAAAATGGAAGCACACGGTGCTACTGCCTACCTGGTGAATACCGGCTGGAACGGAACCGGAAAACGGATTTCCATCAAAGATACCCGTGGAATTATTGATGCTATTCTTGATGGCAGCATCGATAAAGCTGAAACCAAGATGATCCCGATCTTTAATCTGGAAGTGCCCACTTCACTACCCGGTGTTGATCCGAAAATTCTTGATCCCCGCGATACATATGCTGATCCTGCTGAATGGGAAAAGAAAGCGAAAGACCTGGCCGCTTTGTTTATCAAAAATTTTGTTCAATACACAGATAACGAAGAAGGCAAAAGGCTGGTGGCAGCAGGCCCGCAAATCTGATAAAGAAAGTGATTTTAAATACATGAAGCCCGGTTTATTCCGGGCTTTTTTTATGCACACAGGTTGCATATGTTTCCAGGATTTACTATATTTAGTGGACTTTAAAATTGATGTTTAATCCTAAAAAACCAGTCATGCAAACGTACATTCTGCTTACCAAGTTATCACCCGAAATTGCCATGAAAATGAAAGACCGCGAACGCCTTGGCCGCAATTGGCTTGAACAGGTTAGGGACAAATGCCCCGAAGTTAAATTCATTTCGCATTATGCGCTTTTGGGCAGTTATGATTTCATTGATATTTATGAAGCGCCCGACAATGAAACGGCGGCAAAAGTTTCTATCATCAGTCAGGCTAACGGAGCATTAAGCGCCATGAGCCTCACCGCAATCCCTTATAAAAAGTTTGTGGAGCTTACGGAAGCGATTTAGTCCGTTAACTTGATCCAACTCATTTGTACTTTCATCCCTCATTATCAGCCCTTGAGGAAGAATATTTATGGTTGCATTTGAAATAATGGGTACCTTCGGGAATTCATTAATATCTACAACCATGAAGCAAATATCATTTTTATTTCTTTTAGTTTGCATAAGTGCAAGCATTGGATTGGCACAACAAACTGCCACATTAAAAATCACCGATATCCACGTTACTTATGATGGACAGGAATACAATCCTGAAGGTGAGATTGAAGTAAAACTGGATGATCATAACCCTACATCGGCTATTATTTTTGAAATAGAAGGTGTTAAATATGGCGTTGACTACCAGTACAAAAAAGGGCGTAACCGCATCCGGCTCGTACGCTGGGGTTATGTAATTAAAAACGGCATGGAGCCCAAACGGGGTAAAAAGGAAAAAGACATGCAAAATCTCAAAGTTTCCGTCACCGGTAGTTTTAGCAAAAGGGCCGTTGACAATATCATGATCAACCGCGATAACCTCGAATCCATAAATATTACCTACAAGTACGAATTAACTTATAAATAATTGATATGAAAAAGATTGTAATAGCCCTGTCTACCATACTGGTAGTGATGAGCCTGATGATGGTGTATGCCTTTCAAACACCGCAGGATAATACTGAAACACAAACCATGTGGTACCAGGTTACCGTAGTGGAATCTGTAGTTCCGGGAGGACTTGGAAGATCGAGGATGATCTCTCTGGATGAAAATGGCAAAATGGAAGAAACCAAACTAGAAAACTTCTTCTCAATGGCCGGGATCAATTTTGGGAACATTCGTGAAAATGATCAGCAGATCACCAATAAAATCACTGAACTCACCAACGATGGCTGGCATTTGTACCAGGTAACCTCCGGTGTTTACTCAGGAAACAATAACAACAACAACGGTATTTTTATCACGCGCTATCTTTTTAGCAAGGTATCGGAATAATAAAATTCAGAATTCCGGAAGATCAGTAAAGGGTTTTAAACTTTTCGTAAAAGGTGATATTCATCAAAATGAGGAGTAAACCGTAAATGCTGTCTTCCACCGGGATGGTAAACATCCGGATTCCAAGGTTCATGGTATCGTCGTAAAAAACAACTTCTTCTTCGATCCATGAACCTGTTAATATACCATTCACAATAAAAAAAGGAATAAGGATGATGGCATAGGTTAGATAAAACCGGCCGAGGTATTTCGATTTGAATACATAAAGATGCAATAGAATAAATAGCGCTGTCAGCCCGAAAGTAACACTGGTGTAAAGATGATCATAAAAAACTGCACCTGTTACCAGCAACACCAAAATTAAAATCCACGAAATAGTGCCGGCAAATGGAGCGAGGATATCCTTCTTAAGCAGGTATTTGAGCGCATGGTAAGTAAACACGCAGGCATAAGGAATCGACACAAAAAACAGCCACTCCTCCAGGGGAAGATTTAAAATTTTAATTCCGGTTAGGTGATGATCATTAAAACCCCAGATACCCCAATGGGTGTAGAGCACATCCCAGGCAATAAAAAAAACAAGGGTGATGATCATGGCGGGGAAAAAATATTTCCACTCGCGGTAAAATTTAAGCCTCCGGTCGAAGCTGGCGATAAAAGGTACCGAAATGGAAAGTATATTTACGAGCAGGTATGTATGCATGGCCGGGGAAATGGTTTGATCCTACTAATTTGTGCTACTTCTTAAACTCTTCGCGGTAATACTTAATGGGTGCAAACAAAAACCCGTAGTTGTAATGCGCACGCGGTTTGTGATGATCCTGATGCGCTCTCACCGTGGCACGCAAGTAGCGGTTCGAGAAATTCTTCAGCATCTTAACCCTTTGATGTACATACACATCATGAAACAGAAAATAGGCGATGCCATAGGACAGTATTCCAATTCCAATCCAAAAACGGTAATCATAGGTTCGGTGTCCGTAATAAATCAACACAATGCTGGGAATGGCAAAAATAACGGCAAACACATCGTTCCATTCAAATTTGCGTCCGTCACGAATGTGATGATCCTTGTGCAGCACCCATAAAAATCCGTGCATGATGTACTTATGGGTAAACCATGCCATAAACTCCATAAACATAAAAGCTGCTATCACGATAAGCGTTGCTAATATCCAGTTCATTTTATTCTTTAATTGTTACTCGTTTTAAAAATTCATCTACTTCTTCGAAAGCGATACGGAACCATACGGTATAATTTTCCGAGTTTTGGCTCATATCCTCCCTGATCGCCTCCATACTCATGTATTTCCAGCTATTTACTTCTTCCTCGTTGATCTCAGGTTCTGCTTCTGAATAACCAATAAACACATGATCAAACTCATGTTCGGTAAGCCCCTGCCCTACATCGGCCTTGTATGTAAATTGAAAAGCAGGTTCCACTTCACAATCAAAGCCCATCTCTTCAACCATTCTGCGATGAGCAGCCGCGATTGGCGCTTCATTTTCGCGGGGGTGACTGCAACAGGTGTTGGTCCACAACCCTGGCGAATGATATTTTGAAAAAGCCCGCTGCTGAAGCATCAGTTCGTGTTTGTGATTAAAAACAAACGCTGAGAAGGCCCGGTGCAAAACACCTTTTTCGTGAGCTTCCATTTTTTCCATTTTTCCAATCGGTTGATCAGTTGGATCAACCAGCACAACAAATTCCATATTCGACATTTTAACCTCCCGCAGTTAACTGCTTGATATTGTTCATTTCCTCTTCGGATAGATCTCCTTCAGATTCAAAATAATGAATGATCCTTTTCCTAAGGTCAGCATCTACTGATGAAATGTTGTGCAAAGTTAGCCTATCCAAAATAAACTTCCTGTCTTCTTCCTTATTATTATAATTCAAAAATCCGGGAATATTTGTTTGGATGGTATATCTTAAAAACCGGATCTCTACATTTTCCGGATCCTCCTGAATTGCCTTCTCCAGGTCATCTTTTCCTTCATTAAAAACCGACAATTTGGAGAACGGTGTTTTTTTACAATTTGCAAGTGTGGTTTGTGCAGCTCCTTTGTACGCCAGTAACACTGCATCCTGCGACACATCCTGTTCATCAAGCAGGTTACTAAGTTCAGTAGCACCACAGCTCCCTTCCCAACCCTCAAAATAAAGCTCACGAACTTCCTGATGACTCAAACCCTGGCCGAATAGAGCCACAGAAAACAAAACCAATTGTATCGAAAAAAATATCTTCATTTATAACAAATTAAAGGCATGCCGAACTGATGATGAAACCAGCAAGCGATATTTCTCCGAATTGGGTATTCGCACCCGCTGTTTCATGATCACCGAGGCCTGGGTCCGTTTGATTTTACGCAAAAGCGACAAATAATAAATATAGGCCACATAAACACCCAAACGGGCACCTTTTGGCAGTTGCTTTAATCCTTCATACGCCTGCTTGAAATCGGTAAAAATGTCGGCAATGATTTGCTCTTTGGTTTCTTCATTAAGACTTGCAACGTCAATATTCGGGAAGTACGAACGACCCAAAATATTTTTATCGGCATTCAAATCGCGCAGGAAATTCACTTTTTGAAATGCAGATCCCAATGCCATGGCTGCCGGTTTAAGTTCTTCGTACCTTTTTTTGTCCCCTTCCACAAATACTTGTAAACACATCAATCCAACCACCTCTGCCGAACCGAGAATGTACTCCTTGAAAGATTTCAGGTCGTAGTCTTTTTGATCCAGGTCCATTTCCATGCTTCTGAGGAAAAGGTGGATCAACTCATGATCGATCTGGTATTTATTCACCACCCACTGAAAGTTGTTTAAAATCGGGTTCAGACTGATTCCGTCTTCAATCGCCTCATAAGTATCGGCCTCAAATTTCTTGAGCAACTTTCGCTTGTCGAACCCATGGAATGAATCAACGATCTCATCGCCAAAACGAACAAAACCATAGATTGCATAGATCGGGTCGTGGTATTTTTTATTAAATACTTTGATCCCCAAACTAAATGAAGTGCTGTAAGTAACGGTGGTTAGCTTACTCGATTTTTTTGATATCAGGTCAAATATATGCTTCATGGCGGTTAATTTTTAAATTGTTTAACAATTTCCCTGGCAGCTACTTCTCCCGAGATTATCGCTGGTGGAACACCCGGTCCGGGAACGGTTAACTGTCCGGCATAGAATAAATTCTTTACTTTTTTAGATTGTAATTTTGGTTTCAGAAAAGCGGTTTGCATCAGCGTATTTGCAAGCCCGTAAGCATTCCCTTTAAAGGCATTGTAATCATTTGCAAAATCACGATGTGCATAGCTCCGCTTATAAACAATGTTATCCCTGATTGACTCCCCGGTGTAATTTTCAAGCTTCTCAATCACATAGTCAAAATACTTTTCCCGAACATCTTCGTTATCATTCAGATCAGGAGCAACCGGAATAAGCACCATGATGTTTTCCATTCCTTCAGGTGCAACACTATTATCGGTTTTTGAAGTATTGCTCAAATATATGCTTGGCCGCTCGGGCCATTTGGGATCATTGTAAATCTCATCGGCATGTTTTGAAAAATCTTCATCAAAGAAGAGGGTATGGTGTTTGAGTTTTCCAACAGGCTTGTTTATGCCCAGGTAAAAGATCAGCGAGGAGGGCGACATCACCCGGTTTTCCCAATAATTATCCGTATACTGGCGATAACCATCCGGTAAAAGACTTTGCTCCACGTGATGATAATCGGCACTGGCAACTACTACATCAGCAGTGTATCCATGGCTATTCAACAAAACCTGCTTAATCTCCCTGTTTTGAATATCAAGTTTATGAACCGGGGTACCATATTCAAACTCTACGCCCAATGATTTGGCAAGGTCAACCATCCCTTCCACCACCTTGTACATGCCTCCTTGCGGATACCATGTTCCCAATTTAATATCACCGTAATTCATAAGTGAATAAAGTGCAGGTGTGGTTTTAGGCGTTCCGCCAAGAAATAAAACCGGAAACTCCAGCATCTGGATCAGTTTCGGGTTTTTAAAATATTTCCGAACATAATCATGAAACGACTTAAATACATGCAACTTAAAAACGCCGGTCATCAGCTCAGGATCAATAAACTCAAGGGGTGAAGCGCTTTTTTTATAAACAAGCTTATTGATCCCAACCCTGTATTTAAATTCGGCCTCTTTCAGAAAAGCTTCCAATTTTGCAGCGGATCCCGGTTCCAACGATTCAAACATTTCGAGGAAGGAATTAAAATCAGCCGGAAGATCTGTGTGATCATTTTTCCCCCAAACAATGCGGTAACTCGGATCGAGCCTTTCTAATTGGTAAAAGTCTGCTGTTTTTTTTCCAAAGCTTTCAAAAAAACGATCGAATACATCAGGCATCCAATACCAGCTGGGCCCCATATCAAAGGTAAATCCCTGCTCTTCGAGCTTTCGTGCTCTGCCCCCCGGAATATCATTCTTTTCCAGAACCCGAACAGCATACCCTTCCTTTGCAAGATGGCTGGCTGCCGACAAACCGGAAAAACCGGCTCCAATAACTATGGCGCTTTTCTTTCTCATTTTATGATTTAAAACAATACAAACAAAGCTTAAATGCATTTGTTTAACATTTTAACATATTTTTTAAACATTTTGAATTACCAAGATTTTTTTCATTAATCAAACACAGTCAGGCCGCTTCTTTCAGGTATATTTTGAAAAAATAAATTAAAAAAGATCAAAAAAAGCTTGACAAATCCACTAAGAATATCATACCTTTGACCGACCGTTCAATCAAAATAATTTATCGTCAAATAATATTTATTTTATTGAGCCTTGTATTGACTAACCTTTCAATCAATATGGCACCTAAAACAAGTACACAATACGAAGAGATCCGGGAAAAGCGCAAGCGACAGATCATGAATGTGGCTATTGAGCTTTTTGCTTCCAATGGCTTTTCCAATACTTCAATCAGCCAGATAGCCGCCAAAGCTAAAATATCAAAAGGGCTCATGTATAACTATTATTCAAGCAAAGATGATCTGCTCAAGGCGATATTTGACAAAGGTTTTGGTGAAATGTTTGAGATGTTCGATCCGAACAAAGATGGGGTATTGACCCGTGATGAGTTTATCGCCTTTATTGAAGTTTCCTTCGATTTGATGGAGCAGCAGCGCGATTTTTACAAGCTCTATTTTGCCTTGATGATGCAACCCCCGGTTTGGAAAAAACTGAAAATAGAAATGTATGAGATCATCGGGCCGGTAATCAAATTAATGATGGATTATTACCAAAGTAAGGGTGTAGAAAATCCCGAGATGGAAGCTGTTTTAATGGGAGCATTATTGGATGGCGTAGGTTTCAATTTTGTGTTTAATCCCGAGATGTTTCCGCTTGAAAATCTAAAGAAATTGATCATTGAACGTTTTGTATAACCAGAAATATTTATCAAAATGAAAAAACTGATTTTTAAAACCATGGTGTTAGCGATAATCCTGATCTTTCAGAATAACTTGTTTGCACAAGAGCTCACCGCCCTGGAAATTGTTTCGAAAGCCGATCAGAAAACCCGCGGTGAAACCAGCCAGGGAACCATGACCATGAAAATAGTAAGGCCTTCATGGGAACGGACAGTGGAAATGAAAAGCTGGTCGAAGTCGGATGATTTTTTCCTGATTTACATTACCGCTCCCGCCAAAGAAAAAGGGCAGGTATTTTTAAAAAGATACAAGGAGATGTGGAACTGGATTCCGTCGATCAACAGGATGGTGAAAATACCACCTTCGATGATGATGCAATCCTGGATGGGGAGTGATTTTACCAACGACGACCTGGTAAAGCAATCGAGTATCGTTATGGATTATGAGCACAAACTTTTGGGTGAGGAGACCATTCGCGGGCAGGTATGCTATAAAATTGAGCTGATCCCAAAACCCGACGCACCGGTAGTTTGGGGAAAGATCATAAGCTGGATCACCAAAGATGGCTTTAATGTTTGGAAAAATGAATATTACGATGAAGATATTGAGTTGATCAATGTGGAAAATGCCTACGATCTGAAAGATTTTGGCGACCGTACCATTCCAAGCCGCATGGAAATTGAGCCTGTGGACGAGCCCGGAAACAAGACCATTCTCACTTTTGAGGATATGAAATTTAATGAACCCATATCGGATGATTTCTTCTCACAGCAAAACATGAAACAGGTTAGGTAGCGGAAAGGATACCTTAAAAAGTTATTCCAATCTGAATTTTTAACATCGAAAATCAAACAATGAAAACCAATCTTAAAATAGCCTGGCGAAACCTTTGGAGAAACAAGCGGCGGACCCTTATTACAACGGCTTCAATTGTATTCAGCGTTCTTTTTGCCTCGTTTATGCGGGCAATTCAGGAGGGCTCCTACGATTCGATGATCGACAATATGGTGAAGTTTTACTCCGGGTATTTACAGGTTCAGGATACTGCCTACTGGGATGAAAAAACCCTTGAAAACACCATTGCATACGACAGTACGCTGGAAAACGAAATTGAAAAGATCAAAGATGTAAGGATGGTAACCCCACGCCTTGAATCCTTTGCATTGTCGGCGTATAACGAAAACAGTAAGCCGGTCTTTGTAATGGGAATTGTTCCCGAAAAAGAGGACCGGATCATCAAACTTTCAGAAAAAGTAGAAAAAGGTTCATTCATTACCAATGATGATAAAGGTGCGCTGATTTCGCAGGGGCTCGCTAAATTTTTGAAGCTGGATGTGAACGACACGCTGGTGATGATATCACAGGGATATCACGGTGTGAGTGCAGCCGGAAAGTTTGCCGTAAAAGGGATTTTCAAACATCCTAATCCCGAATTCAATAATAATATGGTATACCTGAGTCTGAATACAGCCCAGGATTTTTACTCGGCATATGGAAGATACACCTCTGAAATTATCATGGTCCATGATCATTATGAGGTGGATCATGTTAAAAGAGCTATTTTGAAATTCCTTCCTTCAGATAAGCGGGTAATGACCTGGGACGAGATGAACCCTGAAATGCTGAAAATGATCCAGGGCGACCGTGCCGGTGGGATCATCATGTTGTGGATTTTATACCTGGTGATTGGATTTGGAATTTTCGGAACCGTGATGATGATGGTGAACGAACGCAGGCGGGAGTTTGGAGTAATAAATGCTGTGGGCATGCGCAAAAGCAGGATCAACATGATGCTATTTGCTGAAATTGTGATGATGGGCATGCTCGGAGCGATCATCGGGTTGTTGCTCACGGCACCTATTATCTGGTGGTTTTATGAAAATCCCTTACCCATGCCACCCGATATGGCCGGCGCCATGGAAGCTTACGGCGTGGAACCCTACATGTTTGTTTCAATCAGGTTGATGATCTATTTCAACCAGGCACTCACGATCTTTCTACTGAGCTCATTCATTGCTGCAATTATGATGATTTCGGTAAAAAGACTGAACATGGTAAAAGCCCTGCGGGGATAACTGATTAAAAAATATAAACAATGAAAATCAATATCAAACCTGCCCGGCAGGCCAACTTCAAACTAAAAACCAAAAACTAAATAACATGATCTGGTCAATAGCATGGCGAAATATATGGAGAAACAAACTGCGAAGCATCATTGTGCTTGCGGCTATTACCATTGGCTTATTTGCCGGGGTTTTCTCCACCGGATTTTACAAAGGCATGGCTGATATGCGCGTTGAATCGGGAATTAAGACCGAAGTATCGCATATACAGATCCATGAAACGGATTATACCTTAAATAATGAGATCAAGCTTTTTATGCCTAAAACCAACGAAATGGTTGACAACATCAACACATTTCCGGGGGTTGAAGGGGCAAGCCGCCGGATAAAAGCAGAATGTTTTTTTAAAACCGCCCACGGCACAAGGGGAGTAAAGATCATTGGGGTGGAACCCGACCGGGAAAAGAAGGTAACCGATATTTATGAGTTTATTACAGAAGGTGATTACCTTGATGGAGATCATCGTATCCCGAGAATCCTGGTAGGGCAAAGTCTTGGAGATAAACTCAAACTCAAAATAGGATCTAAAATCCCTGTTGACCTGGTAGATATTCATGGCAATTTTTCATCAAGGCTATACAAAGTCGGTGGATTCTTTAAAACAACCAATACTGGTTTTGATGAGCGAAATGTATTTGTGACTTTTGATGATCTTAAAAAACAACTCGACCTGCCAGATGATGCCGCGCACGAAATTGCGATCTACCTGAATAAAAATACGGAGCTCGATACTACCTACCATAAAATTGAGAAGGCCTATCCAAACCTGGATGTGCAAACCTGGCGCGACATCAGCAAAGAACTGGCCCTGGTAAACGACAGCATGGATGAGTACATGTACATTTTTGTGATTATTATTATGCTGGCCCTCTGTTTTGGAATTATCAATACCATGCTGATGGTGGTAATGGAGCGTACCAAGGAGCTCGGCATGCTCATGGCGATTGGCATGCACCGAATCCGGGTGTTTTTCATGATCATCCTCGAATCCGTATTTCTTTCGCTTAGCGGCGGAATAATGGGAATTGCAATTGGGTATGCAGTAATCAGATATTTTGAAAAAACACCGATCAAACTCACCATTTTCCAGGGATTTGAACAATACGGATATGCTTCGGAAGTTTACACCAATCTGCCCTTTAGCACCTTAATATCGATGGCGGTGCTGGTGTTTGTGCTGGGAATAATTTCAGCTATCTATCCTGCGTGGAAGGCCATCCGCCTCAATGCCAGTGATGCAATCAGAACCGATTAATAATTTGAAAAACAACAAAATCATGAATATATTAGAAACAAAAAACCTGCACAAGATTTACGACGAATCAACGGTTCCGGTTCATGCCGTAAATGGAATTGATTTGACCATTAAAAAAGGTGAATTTACTGCAATCGTTGGCCCCTCTGGCTCCGGAAAGACGACTTTGCTAAATATGATTGGCGGATTAGATAAACCAACACAAGGGGAAATACTGGTGAATGGAGTTAAAATTAATGACCTTTCTCCCAGAAAACTGACTGATTTCAGGTTGAAAAATATCGGCTTTGTTTTCCAGGCTTACAACCTGATCCCGGTGCTTACTGCAAAAGAGAATGTGGAATTTATCATGCATCTGCAGGGCAGGCCAAAGCAGGAAAGGGATCAACGAACCATTAATTTGTTGAAAGCCGTTGGTCTGGGTGAAAGGATTGATGCCCGGCCAAACAAACTTTCCGGCGGGCAACAGCAGCGGGTAGCTGTGTCAAGGGCTATCGCATCCAAGCCCCAATTTGTCCTGGCTGATGAACCTACGGCTAATCTTGATTCAAAATCGACTGAAAATCTTTTGGAAATGATGGAGCAATTGAATCGGGAAGAGGAGATCACCTTCATTTTTTCGACGCATGACCAGCGGGTGGTAAAAAAAGCCCGCAGGGTTATTACAGTCGACGATGGCAAAATTGTAAGCGATGAAACTAAAAATCCATGATGCAATGCAAAAAACATTGAATCAATATTTTTTGGTTGGGATACTTGTCCTGGTAAATGGTTTTGCAAAAGGTCAGGATGAAAAAAAACTCGAATTCAGTGGCCATTTGCAGAACCTCAACACCGTTTGGTTACAGGGCGATTCAAAGGAGTGGTTGTCGTCGGGATCGATTTACAATCGTTTAAATCTTAAATGGTATCCTACGGAAAACTGGACCTTCTCGGCCTCTGCCCGAAACGTGGTCAATTACGGTCAGCTTATTTACAACTATTATCCTTTTTATTCCGATTTGCTGGTGCAGGATAATGGATATGTTGACCTCACCGGCACTATTGCCCGCGACTCATCTTATATAATGTATACCAATCTCGACCGGGCAAACATTAAATTCACGCAGGGGAAATTTGAAGCTACCGTCGGAAGGCAGCGAATAAACTGGGGAATCAACACGGTTTGGAATCCCAACGATATTTTCAACACCTTTAATTTTTACGATTTTGACTACGTGGAGCGCCCCGGTTGCGATGCGGTTCACCTGCAATATTACACGGGTTATGCATCGGGTTACCAGGCAGCTTTTAAAATTGATGAAAACAATGATATTACCGCTGCCGGCATGTATAATTTCAACAAATGGAATTATGATTTCCAGGTGCTGGCTGGTGTAATGACCACCGATTTGGTTATCGGTGCTGGATGGTCGGGATACATTAAAAATGCAGGATTTACCGGGGAGGCTTCTTATTTCAGAGACCGCGACAATTTTGCAGATACCAGCGGCATATTTGTGGCTTCTTTGGGCGGAAGTTACACCTTTAAAAACAGCCTGATGGCCACGGCTTCTGTACTTTATAATTCAAACGGAACCACCGGAAAAGCCGGGTATGGCAACTCCTTCATTGTTTTGGAAAACGTTTCGCCCAAAACCTTTTCGCCAGCACGGGCATCTTTGATGGGACAACTCTCCTACCCCATAACACCCCTTATCCAGGGCGATATTGCCGGAATTGTAAATCCGTATGACGGGTCCTTTTATGTTGGGCCCAGTGTTACCTTCTCTCTCACGGATAACATTGGCTTGTTGCTCACATCACAGGTGTTTGGTGGTGAAAACGGCACCGAATTCGGAGGTTACGGGCAGTTTTATTACATGCGGCTTAAGTGGTCGTTTTAGGTTTGAATCTTTAAAATAATATCATAATTGTGGAAGCTAATTAACTCCATTTTACTATTTTTACCTGCCTGATTTTATCAAACCGGAACTATGCAAAACCCGCAACTTGATTTAGCATTTGATTTTGTTCAGTTTACCAACCGAAACATTTTCCTCACCGGAAAGGCCGGAACCGGCAAAACCACCTTTTTACGCAAGCTCAAAGAAATTTCACCCAAACGGATGGTAGTGGTGGCACCAACGGGAGTAGCCGCCATCAATGCCGGAGGCGTGACCATTCATTCTTTTTTTCAAATGCCCTTTGGTCCAGTTCTGCCAGGCAGATTAAATGAACCGGATAACAACAGGGATGCAAAAAATAATTTCCGAAAGTTCAACAAAAGAAAGATCAACATCATTCGCACGCTCGATTTACTTATCATCGATGAAATCAGCATGGTTCGGGCCGATTTGCTGGATGGTATCGACCAGGTGTTACGCCGGTATAAAAACCGTAGCAAACCTTTTGGTGGAGCCCAGGTGCTTATGATTGGCGATTTGCAGCAGCTGGCACCGGTGGTAAAGGAAAATGAATGGCAGTTGTTGCGGGATTTTTATGAAACGGCCTATTTCTTCAGCAGTAGAGTTTTCCAGGAATCCAATGCCATCACCATTGAGCTGAAACATATTTACCGCCAGCAGGATGATGAATTTATCAAAGTCCTGAATGAAATTCGTGACAACAAATTAACAGCTGAGTCCTTCCGAAAACTCAACGAACGTTACATTGAAAATTTCAGGCCCAAAGAGGAAGAGGGTTATATTATTTTAACTACCCACAACGCCATCGCCAACCGGATCAACGAGGAGCAACTGGCAAAGGTAAAATCTCAGGAACACACATTTGAGGCAGAAATCAGCGGTCAGTTCCCGGAATTTTCATATCCTGCCGATCAGTTTCTCACTTTAAAGCAAGGTGCCCAGGTGATGTTCATTAAAAATGATCTGAACCAGGAGAAAAGATATTATAATGGTAAAATCGGAAAGATCGTTGAGATTGAAGATGAAACCATTTTTGTACAATGTGAAAACGAAGAACAGCCCATTGCTGTGGAGCGCGCCATGTGGGAAAATACCAAATACAACATCAATGAAGCTACCAAAGCAATCGAAGAATCAGTAACAGGATCATTTATTCAATATCCGCTGCGGCTGGCATGGGCCATCACCATTCACAAAAGCCAGGGACTTACCTTTGAAAAAGCAGTGATCGATGCCAATGCCGCTTTTGCTCACGGTCAAACCTATGTAGCGCTCAGCCGCTGTAAATCTTTGGAAGGTTTGGTGCTTTCTTCAAAAATTTCACCCGAAGGAATTATTTGTGACCCAACAATCGGTCAGTTTAATAAAAATGTAGAGGATCATCAGCCTGATGACAAGGTTCTTGCTCATTCAAAACAAAACTTTAAACTTGAATTGCTTGAGGAGCTTTTCAGTTACCGGCAGCTTCAGTATCATTTGGATAAATGCAAAAAGCACTTCGACGAAAACAAACGATCAATTCAAGGTGATATGGGTGAAAAGATCGGGCAGATTTTAACAACGTCTATTCCTCATTTATTGGAGGTGGGAAATAAATTCATATCGCAATTAAAACACCTGGGGCAACAGGAAACTTCAGAACCGCAATTCCAGGAACGAATTAAAAAAGGGGCAGCCTATTTCACCGAAAAAACCGAAACAGAGATTTTAAGTCTGTTAAGGTCGGCTGAGTTTGAATCTGACAACAATGCCATTCAAACAGCCATCACTGAAACCCTGGAAAAGATCAGTGAATTACTGAAAGTAAAGAAAGCATGTTTGCTGGCTTGCAAGGATGGTTTGGATATAAAAACCTTTCTCAACTCGCGGGCAACAGCGGCATTGGAAAAACCCGGCAAATCACCGGAGGTAAAAACCAGGATCAGTGGTAAAATGTCGAAACATCCGGTTTTGTATGAATCCCTGCGCGAATGGCGGCATGTTTTGGCAACGGATGAAGGTGTTCCGCATTATCGCATTCTTTCGCAACAAGCCTTACTGGGTATTTCGGATATAGTTCCGGGAAACGACCATCAATTGCTGGAAATAAAAGGTTTTGGCAAAATGAAGTTGAAACAATTTGGAGATGATATCCTGGAGATTGTAAACCGATATTGTTATGAATACAATGTGGAACCGAAATTGGCCAAAGCAAAGGCAAAAGCTAAGCCGGTAAAAAAAGACACCAAAAAGATCAGTTACGAGTTATTCATGGAAGGGAAAACCATCAGTGAAATAGCTAAAATCCGGAGTTTTGCCGAAACAACCATTGAGGGACACCTGGCGCATTACATTGGCCTGGGTGAACTTGATATCAACCAATTTGTTGACAAAAAGAGCAGAGAAAAAATCACTGAATTTTTTGAAGAGAATCCCGGAGTGGGTTTATCTATTGCCAAAGAAGTACTCGACAATGAAATCACCTTTTCCCAGTTGAGATTTGTCCGTAGCCACCTCGATTATCTTGCCAACCAATAACTCTGGGCTCCCGTACCGAACTCTGAACTTCGAACTAAAAACTCACCCTTAAGCAATATTCGTGTAAACCGCCTGCACATCGTCATCATCCTCGATTTTATTGAGCAATTTTTCGATATCTACCAATTGTTCTTCATTAAACTCAACTGGCGAGGTTGGGATGCGTTGCAGATTGGCCTTTTTTACGTCAATTCCTTTTTCTTCAAAGGCTTTTGAAAGTGTACCGAAATTGGTGTAATCGGCATAGGCAAAAACAATACCCTCGTCCTCCTCAATTTCTTCCAAACCAAAATCAATCAGTTCCAGTTCCATTTCCTCAATATCCATATCACCGGTTTTATCAAATTCAAAAACGGCTTTTCGGTTGAACATGAATTCAAGCGAACCTGAAGGGACAAGGCCTCCGCCCACTTTATTGAAATATGATTTTACGTTGGCAACAGTACGAGTAGTATTATCGGTAGCACATTCCACATACACCAAAACACCATGAGGGCCTTTGCCTTCGTAGTTAATTTCTGTATAAGCATCGGCTTCTTTTCCCAACGACCTTTTGATAGCTGCATCAATGTTATCCTTAGGCATATTTTGTGCCTTGGCATTTTGAATGGCAGTGCGTAACCTGGGATTCATATCCGGATCAATCCCTCCTTCCTTAGCTGCCAGTGTGATGGTTTTGGCCAGCTTTGGAAAAATTTTCGACATTTTATCCCAACGTTTTTCCTTAGCTGCGCGACGATATTCAAATGCTCTTCCCATGGTGTGCGATATTAAATTAGCCGACAAAAATAGAAAACAGATTTTACATTCAGCCGAAAAATGCTATCCTATTCCACGAAAATTTCAAGCGGAAACAAAACAGTTAGCAAATTGTTATACTTCAATTCCAAAACAAGAGTCAACCGAGCTATCTCATCAAAACTAAAACTAATATGAAAACTAAATCTATTCTTGTGCTTCTGTTTATCATGCTAATTTATACCGACTCCAAGAGCCAATGGTATATCAATCCGGAAAATCCTGCGGCAGTGTGCGATACCAATGGGCTTCAATACAATCCAATTACATTTTCAGATGGTGAAGACGGTCTATATGTATTTTGGTTAGACTCAAGAAATGATGCAGGTTATGGCACACGAGAGGTATATGGACAGCATTATAATAGCAATGGAATTCCACAATGGGAAGATAATGGAAGACTTATTGTTCAGCACTTTAGCAAAATAAATAGCTACGGTGTTAACCGATTTGATGACGGAACCATGATCATTGGATGGAGCACAAAAAGTCCTTCAAGTTCTTATACAGATACTTTGTTTATGCAAAAAATCAGTCCTGAAGGCATCAAACAGTGGACAGATGATTTGGTGATGGTTGTATTTGGCTTTGAGCCAAATGCGATATTAAGTGTTGGCCCCTACCAGATAATAAAGGATAACCTTTCGTATTGCGTTAACATGACAGTTACCTATTTTGGAGGAAGTAACGGAAACCGGATGAATCGTTTTGATGAATCAGGAAATCTTTTTTACCCTCAGGATGGCACCCCGGAGGGACCGATTGGTGGTGTTGGCCGGGCTGATCTACGCTCTGCATTGAATCCTGAAAACGACGTATATCTTTTTTACTCCGGTGGAAATGGAGCAGGAGCACCACTTTATTGTATGAAACTATCGTCAACCAATGATACTGTTTGGGGGCCGGTAAATGTTATCGCCGGTACGAGTGGTCTTAACTATAAATTTGATGCCATCAGTGATTCAGAGGGAATAACCTTTATTTGGGAGGGAAGTGGGAATAATACGGATTTATTTTGCAACCGATATTTATCAAACGGTACAATGGATTGGGGAGGTAATGTAGTGGCAATTTGCAATGAAGAGGGGCAGCAATCATCATTTGACATTGAAAAAAGTGGCAATTACTATTACGTTACCTGGGCTGACGCCAGGCCCACTGTTGATCCGGGAAATTATGACATTTATGCCCAAAAGATAGATACGCAAGGCAATGTGATGTGGGCAAACAATGGAGTTGAAGTTATCAGTGATAATACCTATATACCAATACCTAAATTTACATTAACGCAGGAAAATCAAATGATAATAATGCATCAATCCACTATAGCAGGCTATGTTGGTCAGTTGCTAAATGATGACGGCACGGTAGGTTGGAGTAGTGTCGGTGCACAAATTGGCACAACGAGCTTTAACCCTCAATATGAACAACATGATCTGGTGCGAGCTGGAAACCATGTTATTGCCGTTTGGGCCGACGCAGCTCCAAGCGGCGGAGCAGATAATATCTACATCTCCCCGGTGGACACCACCGATGTTTTTACCGGATTCACCCGTTCAGAATTAAAAGATAAACTAATAGTTTATCCAAACCCGGCAAATGATCTATTAACTATAAGGCTTTTTGAGCCGCATCAATTTTATGTAATTAATCTGTATACAATTAGCGGGTTACCAGTTTATTCAAAAAAGTTAAACCCGGAGATTACTGACAATGAGATTACACTGGATGTACAGCACCTGAACAGCGGAATTTATTTAATGCAATTGCAATCAAAAGATGAGCAAATTTATCGCCGGGTTATTATTACCCATTAAATTGTTTTTGATAGTTACTACTAACCAAAAATATTTATTCATAATTTCTTGTTAATTAAAAAGTTTATTGTAATTTTGCAGCCCTAAAATTTCAAGCTAAAGATAATAAATAGTAATAATATGTACTTATCGGCCGAAAAGAAAAAAGACATCTTCAAAGAATACGGAAAATCTGAATTCGACACCGGGTCTACAGAAGGACAGGTTGCTTTATTCACTTTCAGGATCAAGCACTTGACAGAGCATTTAAAAATAAACAGAAAAGACAATAAAACCGAAAGGTCGCTGGTTCTCTTAGTTGGAAAAAGAAGAAAACTTCTTGATTATCTGAAGAAAAAAGACATTGAAAGATACAGAGCGATCATTAAGAAATTAGGTCTGAGAAAGTAAGAAACCGAAAAAAACTGAAAGGCAATGCAAATTGCCTTTTTTTGTATTAATGTAAACAATAATGAGTAAACAAGGAATTCAAAAAACATTAACCCTGGCAGATGGCCGGGAAATTACAATTGAAACCGGCAAACTAGCCACCCAGGCCGATGGTAGTGTTGTCGTAAAAATGGGCGACACCATGTTGCTCGCTACCGTAGTATCAAACAAAGAACCCCGCGAAGGAGTAGACTTCCTTCCATTATCGGTAGACTATCAGGAAAAATATGCAGCCACAGGCCGTTTCCCCGGAGGATTTTTCAAACGTGAAGCACGTCCTTCAGAATATGAAATATTAATTGCACGTTTAGTTGACCGCGCACTTCGTCCGTTATTTCCGGATGATTATCACGCCGAAACACAGGTATTGATAACATTGATATCTGCTGACAAAAACACCATGCCTGATGCATTAGCCGCCCTGGCTGCATCTTCAGCACTGGCTGTTTCGGACATTCCTTTTAATGGCCCGATCTCCGAAGTTCGCGTTGGAAGAAAAGATGGCAAACTGATAATCAATCCTTCTATATCAGAGGTTGATTCACTTGAACTCGACATCATGGTAGCAGCCACAATTGATAACATCATGATGGTGGAAGGCGAAATGAAAGAGATCAGTGAAGAAGAAATGCTGGAGGCGCTGCAATTTGCACATGAAGCCATTAAACCCCAATGTGAGGCTCAGCTTGAACTGGCTAAAATGGTTGAGAAAGCAAATCCAAAACGCGAATACTCGCATGAGGATAATGATGAAGAATTAAAAGAACGCGTTTGGAAAGAAACCTATGACAAAGTTTATGCTGTTGCTAAAAAGGGCACGGCCAAACATGAACGTCATGAGGCATTTGATGCTGTAAAAGAAGAGTTTAAAGCTAACTTCACAGAGGAAGAGCTTGAGGAAAAAGGTGCTTTGATTGATAAGTATTATCATGATGTGGAGAAGGAAGCAATGCGCAGGATGATCCTTGATGAACAAATCAGGCTCGACGGAAGAGCTCTTAATGAGGTTCGTCCAATTTGGTCAGAAGTTGATTACCTGCCGGCAGCCCACGGCTCCGCAATTTTTACAAGAGGAGAAACCCAATCATTAACATCAGTTACGCTTGGAACCAAACTCGACGAACAAACTATCGACGGTGCAGTAATAGAAGGGAAAAGCAATTTCATTTTACATTATAATTTCCCTCCTTTTTCAACAGGAGAGGCTCGCATGATGCGTGGAACTGGCCGACGCGAAATCGGACACGGAAACCTCGCCCTGCGCGCATTAAAATTTGTAATGCCAAAAGGAGAAAATAATCCATACACTGTTCGAATTGTGTCAGATATTCTTGAATCAAACGGATCATCTTCCATGGCAACAGTTTGTGCCGGCACACTTGCTTTAATGGATGCAGGTGTTAAAATTGCAAAACCTGTATCTGGTATTGCAATGGGTTTGATCACTGATAAAGGATCTAATAAATATTCAGTTTTATCAGATATTCTTGGCGATGAGGACCACCTGGGCGATATGGACTTTAAAGTTACAGGCACACGCGATGGAATCACTGCATGCCAGATGGATATAAAGGTAGAAGGGTTATCGTATGAAATTTTGACCAAAGCTCTTGCACAAGCGAAAGACGGCAGAATTCATATTTTGAATGAAATGGAAAAAACCATTACTGAGCCTCGTGCTGATTACAAACCACACGTTCCAAGGATTGAAAAAATGACTGTTCCTAAAGAGTTTATTGGCGCAATCATTGGCCCCGGTGGTAAAATCATTCAGGAAATTCAGGAATCAACCAATAGTACCATTGTTATTGAAGAAGTTGATAATTATGGAATTGTTGACATTGTAACTACTGATAAAGCCTCAGCTGAAGCTGCTAAAGCCCGGATTAAAGCAATAATTGCGGTACCCGAAGTAGGTGAAGTTTACCTCGGAACCGTTAAAAACATTACCACATTCGGAGCATTTATAGAAATTCTACCAAACAAAGAAGGTTTATTGCACATTTCGGAAATTGACTGGAAACACATTAAAGAAGTTGAAAGCGTGCTGAAAACCGGCGATAAAGTTAAAGTGAAATTGATCGATATTGACAGTAAATCAGGCAAGCTGAAACTATCAAGAAAGGTATTGATTCCACGACCTGAACACAAGGAATAAACTGAAACCTTCTAAGTTTCGAAAACGTAAAACTCCCGAAAAACAGATTGCATTAGCTTTTCGGGATTTTTTATTGAAAAATAAAAAATCCCGGTTTGATATAACATAATACAAGCTGTTCTGGATTAGGTAAACTTTACAGTTGGATGTAACTTTTAAAATTAAGAATGAGGCAACTTAAAATCACAAAACAGGTCACCAACAGGGATACAGCTTCCCTCGAAAAATATCTACAGGAAATAGGTAAAGTTGATCTTATTACTGCAGATGAAGAGGTAAGGCTGGCCCAGCTTATTAAGCAGGGTGATAAAGCAGCTCTGGAAAAACTAACAAAAGCAAACCTTCGATTTGTTGTATCTGTATCAAAACAGTATCAGAACCAGGGTTTAAGTCTTCAGGATCTAATAAATGAAGGAAATCTTGGATTAATTAAAGCCGCTCAACGATTTGATGAAACCCGTGGATTTAAATTTATTTCCTACGCCGTTTGGTGGATCCGCCAATCGATTATGCAGGCATTGGCTGAACAATCAAGAATTGTAAGGCTTCCTCTTAATCGTATTGGAACACTAAACAAAATAAACCGGGCATATGCCGAGCTTGAACAGGAATTCGAAAGGGAACCCAATTCAAGTGAAATTGCCAATATGTTACAGGTGGATGAGGAAGAAATTAGGTCATCAATTAAAGATGCGGGTCGGCATGTTTCAATGGATGCTCCGATGATCACCGATGAAGATTTGAGTTTAATTGATGTTTTAAGTAGCGAGGATACTTCTGATCCGGACAAAGAACTGATCCATGATTCACTTAAAATAGAAATTGAAAGGGCCATTTCTACACTTACTGCAAGAGAGGCCGATGTATTGCGATCATATTATGGATTGAATTCAAAAGCACCTCTTTCGCTTGAAGAAATTGCCTCGAAATATGAACTAACCCGCGAAAGGGTTAGGCAAATTAAAGAAAGAGCCATTAGGCGATTAAAGCAAAGCTCACGAAGCAGCTTGCTTAAAACCTTCCTCGGCTAAATTAATAAGGCGGACTTTCAGTCCGCTTTTTTTATGTTTTTATATTTACATTTGTGGCTAAATAATCTAACATGAAGCGATTTATAGCACCCTCAATACTATCCGCCAATTTTGGCAACCTGGCAAAAGACATTGAGATGATAAATAATAGCGATGCAGATTGGATTCATGTAGATGTTATGGATGGAGTTTTTGTTCCCAATATTTCATTTGGCTTTCCAATCATAAAATATGTAAAAAAACTTGCCAAAAAACCCTTGGATGTCCATCTAATGATTGTTCAGCCTGAGAAATACATTACCCGCTTTAAAGAGGTTGGTGCTGATATTTTAACTGTTCACCTTGAAGCTTCTCCGCATTTGCACCGTACAATTCAGGCCATAAAATCACAGAATATGAAGGCAGGCGTTGTGTTAAATCCTCATTCCAATGTTTCTCTTCTCGAGGATATTTTGCCCGATCTCGATTTAGTGTTGTTGATGTCAGTCAATCCCGGCTATGGTGGTCAAAGTTTCATTGAAAACACTTACGACAAACTGGAACAATTAGCAAAACTTAAAGCAAAACGGAACCCCAATTTGCTCATTGAAATAGATGGAGGTGTTGATCTTTCAAATGCATCTACCCTGTTTAATAAAGGAGCAAACGTTTTGGTTGCCGGAAATACGGTTTTTTCATCCGATGATCCTGCCAATACAATTCAACTATTAAAATCAAAATAGTATACGAATTCAACTTTTTTGCAAGGAGATAAATTCTGATTATACCGAACAATTTTTCCCAACCCGAGTATAAACAGAATCTAACAACTATCAACATGCAAAAAGCTTACGCTGTATTTTCCGTGGTTTTTTTACTTTTCTGTTACACAAATTTTGCACAGGACAGTAATCATAAAGATGTAGCAAATTCAAGCTACAGCACAGAATCAATTGTTCCCGAGAAATCATTTGATTTCATAACCCAATACGGGATTAATATTGAGGAGATGGAGATTTATGTGACCCTTGAAGATGTTCCAATACGCACGAAACCCCAATTTAATAGCGGGAGTTACGACGTAGTAATACCAGAAGGCTCTAATGTTGAAGTTTATAAATACCTTAACAAGCAGGCGTTTTACATCGTACACTACGATGATGTTTGGGGTTTTCTGCCCTCAACAACAATCGTTAAAAACGCTGAACAAAAACAGCTATGGCATATCAGTGAAGTTGATCGTCAACCTGATTTGCTTTCAACACTTGAAGTTACCTACCCGAATGATTCAACAGTATCAAGCATTGAAGGAACCGTAGTATTAAAGATTTTCATAAGTAAAACAGGTGCTGTTATTGGTGCTGATGTTGAACACAGCATTCCCGGTCTGGATGAACATGCCATTGAACTGGTTAAAGGTTTAAAATTCAGGCCTGCCATTAAAAACGGTAAACCTGTGGAAGTTTTCCAGAACTTCCCGGTTGCTTTCAAACCAGGGAAAAGATAATTCCCGGTTAAAGTACTTTTCAGTTTCAATTTCACACAATCTTCACCTTAACCAAAAGGAATTTACCCCTATATTTGTGCATTCATACGAATTCACAAAAGTTACCATCATGAATGAAGATTTGTTAAAGCTCCAGCCCTCCAGACTTTGGTTCTATTTTTCTGAAATTTTAAAAATCCCAAGACCGTCTAAAAAAGAAGAAAAAATTATAGCTTACCTTCTTGAATTTGGAAAAACCCATAATCTTGAGACGCTGCAGGACGATATTGGTAATGTGTTGATCCGAAAACCGGCTACACAGGGAATGGAAAATAAAAAGACCACTGTACTCCAAAGTCATGTTGATATGGTTTGTGAGAAAAATAACGATACTGAATTCAATTTTGAAACAGATGCAATAAAAGCCAGAATTGAAGATGGATGGGTTAAAGCAACAGGAACCACGCTTGGTGCTGATGATGGAATTGGGATAGCAACTCAACTTGCCATTCTTGAGGCAAATGATATAAAGCATGGTCCCATCGAATGTTTATTCACCGTGGATGAAGAAACAGGGCTTACAGGAGCTTTTGGTTTGAAACCGGGTTTTTTAAAAGGAAAGATTTTGCTCAATCTCGACTCAGAAGATGAAGGAGAACTGTTTATTGGATGTGCTGGTGGAAAAGATACGGTTGTTCATTTCGAACTTGAGAAAATGCCCATACCCGAAGACCATAGCTTTTTCAGGCTTGTAGTTAAAGGACTCCAGGGAGGTCATTCAGGTGATGATATTTCAAAAGGGCGGGGAAATGCCAATAAAATATTAAACCGTATGTTATGGCATGGAGCCCAAAAAATGGGACTTAAAGTGAGCTTTATTGATGGGGGAAATCTGCGAAATGCAATTGCCCGCGAAGCATTGGCCATATTGGCGGTACCCAATAATGAGGTAAGTACTTATAAAGAATATATTGAATCCTTTTCTGGGAAGGTTAAAGCTGAATACCATATTACGGAGCCCGATCTAACCATCGAAATTGAAGCAGTTGTGCCATATGAATATGTAATTTCAAATAATTTACAAAATAGGTTATTGAATGCAATTTATGCCTGCCCTCATGGTGTTATTGCCTGGTCAGCCGAAATCCCGAATTTTGTAGAAACATCAACCAATTTGGCTTCTGTTAAATTTGAAAAAAACAAAATTCTGGTCACAACAAGCCAGCGAAGTTCAGTTGAATCATCCAAGGAAGATATCGGAAACATGGTTGCAAGTACATTTCAACTTGCAGGTGCAAAAGTTTCTCACAGTGATGGATATCCGGGATGGACTCCCAATCCACATTCAGAAATAGTTGAAATAACGAGGCAATCCTATACTGACCTTTTTAATGAGGAACCCAAAGTTTTAGCCATCCACGCAGGATTGGAATGCGGATTAATAGGTGACGTTTACCCCGAAATGGATATGATATCATTTGGCCCCACTATAAAAGGTGCTCATTCACCAGATGAAAGATTGAGGATTGATACAGTACAAAAGTTTTGGGACCTAACATTGGCAGTGCTAAAACGAATTCCTGAGGATAATTAAAATCCGGCAGCAAATCCAACTCGTATCCGAGGATTCGAATATGGGGAATATAGCTCCTCATTGAAGTCCCAAAGCACTTCAAGATACATATAACTTCTTCCACCCACAGGCTGACTTATTCCTCCGCCGAAAAATACGCCGGTGAGATTAATCCTTTCGTTTTCTTTAATATACTGGTTTCCGAAAGGATCAATAATTTTACCATAAGGTTGATATCTGTATTGATTCATAAATGTAAGGGGTTCTATTTCGCCATGAAGAAATATATTTTCAATAACTGGAATTTCAGTTTTAGTTAAAAAATAACGCGCCCAAATGCTGCCACCATAAATGTTGGTTTTTAAGTCATATAAACTGGTATCATTCAAATTTAGATAATAGTCTTTGTATTTGTAATACTTGTAGGTTAGTCCTATTCCAACAATAAAATCATCAGTTACCCCATAACCAACAATAGGAGATATATCAACTAGTGATGAGTATGATCCAATACTTAAACCAAGGGCTCCTCCAAAATAAAGCCGTTCTGTGAAAGATTTTTTTGTATAATCAGTGTTATTTAAACCTTGTGCCTGTATACTATTTATATATTGAGTGTAAGAAACACTCATGAGAAAGGCGATAACAAATTTGAAATATTGACTTTTCATACCAGCAAAATTAGATTAAAAACAAACGGAAAACATAAATTTTTATTAGCTGATAAACTTTTTTTTGTTTCTTAAATATTCAATTTCAACCTGTTAAAAAATTATTTAATTTTTTTTTAAAATATGCTTGTTTTTTAAAATTATTAATCTCTATCTTTGCACCCGCTTTTAACAGCTAGTTCTTTAAAAAATCTGAAACAAATATTCGACTGTAATTATAAAATACTTTATCTTTGCGGTCCTTTTCCTGGAGCTAAAAAAATTATGAAAAATATTTTGAAAAAAAGTTGCAGGATAAAAAAAAGGTTGTAATTTTGCAGCCCGTTTCTGAAAAAATAACAGAACACAAGTATAAAGTTCTTTGAAAAAACTGAAGTTAAAAAAGCCTAGTAGCAAATATCCGTTCCTGAAATTTCTGGAATGAGAAGTAGAACTTGAGACATTTAAATTCTTAATTACAATGGAGAGTTTGATCCTGGCTCAGGATGAACGCTAGCGGCAGGCTTAATACATGCAAGTCGAGGGGCAGCACGTCTTCGGATGGTGGCGACCGGCGCACGGGTGCGTAACGCGTATGCAACCTACCTCTAACTAGGGAATAGCCCCGAGAAATCGGGATTAATACTCTATAATATTCATTATTCGCATGTTTAATGAATTAAAGTTCCGACGGTTAGAGATGGGCATGCGTGACATTAGCTAGTTGGTGAGGTAACGGCTCACCAAGGCAACGATGTCTAGGGGTTCTGAGAGGATTATCCCCCACACTGGTACTGAGACACGGACCAGACTCCTACGGGAGGCAGCAGTAAGGAATATTGGTCAATGGACGCAAGTCTGAACCAGCCATGCCGCGTGCAGGATGACTGCCCTATGGGTTGTAAACTGCTTTTGTATGGGAAGAAACCCCCGAACGTGTTCGGGGCTGACGGTACCATACGAATAAGCACCGGCTAACTCCGTGCCAGCAGCCGCGGTAATACGGAGGGTGCAAGCGTTATCCGGATTCATTGGGTTTAAAGGGTGCGCAGGCGGAATGATAAGTCAGTGGTGAAAGCCTACAGCTCAACTGTAGAACTGCCGTTGATACTGTCATTCTTGAGTACATTTGAAGTGGGCGGAATGTATCATGTAGCGGTGAAATGCATAGATATGATACAGAACTCCGATAGCGAAGGCAGCTCACTAAACTGTAACTGACGCTCATGCACGAAAGCGTGGGGAGCAAACAGGATTAGATACCCTGGTAGTCCACGCCGTAAACGATGATCACTCGTTGTTGGCAATACATCGTCAGCGACTGAACGAAAGCATTAAGTGATCCACCTGGGAAGTACGATCGCAAGGTTGAAACTCAAAGGAATTGACGGGGGCCCGCACAAGCGGAGGAGCATGTGGTTTAATTCGATGATACGCGAGGAACCTTACCTGGGCTTAAATGCAGAATGACAGTCCCCGAAAGGGGATCTTCCTTCGGGACATTCTACAAGGTGCTGCATGGTTGTCGTCAGCTCGTGCCGTGAGGTGTCGGGTTAAGTCCCATAACGAGCGCAACCCCTATCCTTAGTTGCCATCAGGTAATGCTGGGGACTCTAAGGAAACTGCCTACGCAAGTAGTGAGGAAGGTGGGGATGACGTCAAATCAGCACGGCCCTTATGTCCAGGGCTACACACGTGCTACAATGGCCGGTACAGAGGGTCGCTACCTGGCAACAGGATGCTAATCTCGAAAACCGGTCTCAGTTCGGATCGGAGTCTGCAACCCGACTCCGTGAAGCTGGAATCGCTAGTAATCGCACATCAGCCATGGCGCGGTGAATACGTTCCCGGGCCTTGTACACACCGCCCGTCAAGCCATGGAAGCCGGGAGTACCTGAAGTCCATAACCGTAAGGAGTGGCCTAGGGTAAAACTGGTGACTGGGGCTAAGTCGTAACAAGGTAGCCGTACCGGAAGGTGTGGCTGGAATACCTCCTTTCTGGAGTGATTTACTTTATCCGTAACAAACGGATGATATTTGCTGCAAAACTTTCTTCATATTTGTTAAAAGACTCCCCCAACGAGCAGCATACTGCTCCTTCCTTTAGAGCTAAGGAAGACATGTTTACAGGCAGTAAACTTAATAGTCCCGTAGCTCAGTTGGTTAGAGCACTACACTGATAATGTAGGGGTCGGCAGTTCAACTCTGCCCGGGACTACATCAATCGTTAAGGGGAATTAGCTCAGTTGGCTAGAGCGCTAGATTTGCATTCTAGAGGTCAAGGGTTCGACTCCCTTATTCTCCACTATCTGTCTTTTGACAGTGCCGTTAAAACGGTATAAGTTCTTTGACATATTGAAAGAAAATACATTAATGATTAGTCAGAAATGATTGATCACTATACAAATTAGTTAAGATTGTAAGAAAGTATAAAAGAGCGTATGGCGGATGCCTTGGCTCTCAGAGGCGATGAAGGACGTGATAAGCTGCGATAAGCTTCGGGGAGGTGCAAATAACCTTCGATCCGGAGATTTCCGAATGGGACAACCCAACCGGTTGAAGGCCGGTTATCCCGACTTGTCGGGAAGCTAACCCGGTGAACTGAAACATCTTAGTAACCGGAGGAAAAGAAAACAATGTGATTCCCCAAGTAGCGGCGAGCGAACGGGGAACAGCCCAAACCAATGTTGTTAAGGCAATATTGGGGTTGTAGGACTGTAATATGGAATGTAAATTTATAGCAGAATACTTCTGGAAAGTTGAACCATAGAAGGTGATAGTCCTGTATGCGAAATAGATTTACTACCTAACAGTATCCTGAGTACCGCGGGACCGGAGGAATCCTGCGGGAATCTACCAGCACCATCTGGTAAGGCTAAATACTACTGAGAGACCGATAGTGAACTAGTACCGTGAGGGAAAGGTGAAAAGTACCCCGAACAGGGGAGTGAAATAGAACCTGAAACCATACGCTTACAAACGGTCGGAGTCCGCCAAATGGTGGATGACGGCGTGCCTTTTGCATAATGAGCCTACGAGTTACTCTTCTCTAGCAAGGTTAATCCCGCTTACGGGAGCAGCCGAAGCGAAAGCAAGTCTGAATAGGGCGCTTAGTTAGAGGAGGTAGACGCGAAACTTTGTGATCTACCCATGGCCAGGGTGAAGTTCTGGTAACACAGAATGGAGGTCCGAACCAGTTAACGTTGAAAAGTTTTTGGATGAGCTGTGGGTAGGGGTGAAAGGCTAATCAAACTGAGAAATAGCTCGTACTCCCCGAAATGCCTTTAGGGGCAGCCTTGGAGTTAAGTGTTATAGAGGTAGAGCTACTGATTGGACTAGGGGGCTTCACCGCCTACCAAATCCTGATAAACTCCGAATGCTATAACATATATCCAGGAGTGAGCGCATGGGTGCTAAGGTCCGCGCGCAAAAGGGAAACAACCCAGACCATCAGCTAAGGTCCCAAAATGTATACTAAGTTGAAATAACGAGGTCTGATTGCTTTGACAGCTAGGATGTTGGCTTGGAAGCAGCCATTCATTTAAAGAGTGCGTAACAGCTCACTAGTCGAGCGATCGGGCATGGA
>Ga0116152_10000168_pt1 | contig 52307 bp, 55 predicted proteins | sample AD_UKC119_MetaG_FD_89894 | JGI IMG/M metagenome (GOLD analysis project Ga0116152, IMG submission 89894) | Active sludge microbial communities of municipal wastewater-treating anaerobic digesters from Hong Kong - AD_UKC119_MetaG | ecosystem: Engineered > Bioreactor > Anaerobic > Digestate...
CGGGGCCGGGTTGACGGGGCCGGGTTGACGGGGCCGGGTTGACGGGGCCGGGTTGACGGGGCCGGCGGGGGGCTGCCGCCCCCCGCACCCCCCGCCCCAAGGGGGTGGTCCACCCCCTTGGGAAACCCCCTGGGCACCCCCGGGGGAAAGTTCGGGCACAAAGGAAAGGGCGCGGTCGATGTTGACACTCGAGGGATTGCAGGCGGCCTTTGACACGGGCGCGATCGACACCGTCGTGGTCGCTGCCGTGGACATGCAGGGCCGATTGATGGGCAAACGGTTCCACGCAGCCCATTTCCTGGACCATGGCTGGCAGGAAACCCATTGCTGCGACTATCTGCTCACCGTGGACATGGAGATGACCCCGGTGCCAGGCTATGCCGCCGCCGGTTGGGACAAGGGGTATGGCGACTATCTGGTGAAACCCGATCTGGCCACGCTGCGCCCGCTGCCCTGGCTGCCCGGCACGGCGCTGGTGCTGGCCGATCTCATGGACCCCGCCACGCACGCCGACATCGCGCAATCCCCCCGCGCAATCCTGAAGCGTCAGATCGCGCGGGCGAGGGCGCTGGGGTTCCAGCCGATGATGGCGACCGAGCTTGAATTCTTCGTGTTCGAGACCCCGTATGCCGCGCTGCGCGACCGGGGCCCCACCGGGCTGGTGCCGATCTCGGGCTACAACGAGGATTACCACATCTTCCAGACGACCAAGGAAGAGCCGCTGATGCGCGCGCTGCGAAACGGGCTCTATGGGGCGGGGATCCCGGTCGAGAACACCAAGGGCGAGGCCGAGGCCGGCCAGGCCGAGATCAACATCCGCTATGCCGAGGCCCTGACCTGCGCCGATCACCATGCGATCACCAAGACCGCCGCCAAGGAAATCGCCCATGCGCAGGGCCAATCGGTAACTTTCATGGCGAAATATGCGACCGACCGGGCAGGGTCTTCGGCGCATGTCCATCAATCGCTGTGGACGCTGGACGGGCGGCCCGCGTTTCGCGACCCCGACGCGCCGCTGGGCATGTCCGGCGTGATGCGGCATTTTCTGGCCGGGCAACTGGCCCATGCAGCGGACATCACCCTGTTCCTGGCGCCCTATGTCAACAGCTACAAACGGTTCTGCCCCGGGCTCTTTGCGCCGACAAAGGCGGTGTGGTCGGTGGACAACCGCACCGCAGGGTTCCGGGTCTGCGGGGCCGGAACCGGCGCGGTGCGGGTGGAATGCCGGATCGGAGGCGCGGACCTGAACCCCTATACCGCCTTGGCCGCCCTGCTGGCGGCGGGGCTGGACGGGATCGAGCGGCGCCTGCCGCTGGGCCCCGCGCAGACCGGCGACGCCTATGCCGCGCAAGGCGTCCCCGAGATTCCCGCCACCCTGCGCGAGGCGGCCGGAATTGCCGACGCGTCGGACTGGTTGCGCGGCGCGCTGGGCGATGACGTGGTCGATCACTACGTCCACGCGGCGCGCTGGGAAATCGCCGAAGCCGACCGCGCCGTCACCGATTGGGATCTCAAGCGCGGGCTGGAGCGGGCCTGAACCGGCCGACCCGGCCCGTGCGGCTGGGTTCTGGGGGCATTTCCTGCTATGCTGGGGCCCTTGGAGCCCCGTCCGGGCACAACCGAGGATGGAGATCATGACCCGTTTCCCGCTGCTGCTGCTGGGGCTTTTTGCCCTTGCCCTCGGCTCGCCGGCGCGCGCCGACATCACCCGCGGTTGCCGCGCCTCGATCATGGTGATGGGGCCCGAGATCACCGCGAACCTCCAGCGATTGATCGAAATGGACGCCAGCGGCACCTGTCGCCGCACGCAACCGAACCAGTGCCGTCTGCGCGCGCACCAGACCCTCAGGGCCTGCATCGGCGCGCTGTGGGTGGGGCGCGGCAACCACGCAATCCCCGCCGCTTGCCAGACCGGCATGGGCGGGAGCGGGCGCATGAACTGGACCCGCTGGGTCGGAATCTCGCCGAATCTGCCGCATGGCCCGAACAGCCTGGTGGACCGCATCCGCCGCGAGGCCTGCTGCCCGACCCGCCGCTTCGACGTGGTCCACGTGCGGGTGCGCTACGGCATCACCGGCGATGACGGGTGCAGCGGCAGCGCCGGCGGGCGATACGAAACCGTCGATCAGGACGATCTGGACACCCGCTACCGCATCGACTGCGGCCGCCAGCAAGCCCTCGGCATCTGCGGGTCGGTTCCTCGGCGCACCAACCCTTGACCGGACCCCGGCGCGGGACACATCCCCGAATGTTGTTTCGGGGGTTGCGCCGGTTGGGGCGCGGGCTATAACCCGGCTCAATTTGCGCGCTGCCCACAAAAGGGACCGGCGCGCCCACGCACGCACGGGGTCCGACATGCCGAAGAGAACCGATATCTCGTCCATCATGATCATCGGCGCGGGGCCCATCGTCATCGGTCAGGCGTGCGAGTTCGACTACTCGGGCGCCCAGGCCTGCAAGGCGCTGCGCGAGGAAGGCTATCGGGTCATCCTGGTCAACTCGAACCCGGCCACGATCATGACCGACCCGCAACTTGCGGATGCCACCTATATCGAGCCGATCACCCCCGAAGTCGTCGCCAAGATCATCGAAAAGGAACGCCCCGACGCGCTGTTGCCGACGATGGGCGGGCAGACCGGCCTGAACACCGCGCTGGCCCTGGCGGACCTGGGCGTGCTGGACAAGTTCGGCGTGCAACTGATCGGCGCGAACCGCGAGGCCATCGAAATGGCCGAGGACCGCAAGCTGTTCCGCGAGGCGATGGACCGAATCGGGCTGGAAAACCCCAAGGCGACCATCGTGGCGGCGCCCAAGCTGCCGAACGGAAGATACGATGTTTCGGCGGGCGTGCGTCAGGCGATGGTGGACCTCGACCATATCGGCCTGCCGGCGATCATCCGCCCTGCCTTTACCCTGGGCGGCACGGGCGGCGGCGTGGCGTACAACCGCGACGATTACGAAGCCATCGTGCGCTCGGGCCTCGATGCCTCGCCGGTGGCGCAGGTGCTGATCGACGAAAGCCTGCTGGGATGGAAAGAATACGAGATGGAGGTCGTCCGCGACAAGGCGGACAACGCGATCATCGTCTGTTCCATCGAAAACGTCGATCCGATGGGCGTGCACACGGGCGATTCGATCACCGTCGCCCCGGCGCTGACGCTGACGGACAAGGAATACCAGATCATGCGCAACGGCTCGATCGCCGTGCTGCGCGAGATCGGCGTGGAAACCGGCGGGTCGAACGTGCAATGGGCGATCAACCCGAAAGACGGCCGCATGGTCGTGATCGAGATGAACCCCCGCGTGTCGCGATCCTCGGCGCTGGCGTCCAAGGCCACCGGCTTCCCCATCGCCAAGATCGCGGCGAAACTGGCGGTGGGCTACACGCTGGACGAGCTGGACAACGACATCACCAAGGTGACGCCGGCCAGCTTCGAACCGACCATCGACTATGTCGTGACCAAGATCCCGCGCTTTGCGTTCGAGAAATTCCCCGGTTCGAAACCCGACCTGACCACGGCGATGAAATCCGTGGGCGAGGCGATGGCCATCGGCCGCACAATCCACGAATCGCTGCAAAAGGCGCTGGCCTCGCTGGAGACCGGGCTGGCGGGCTTTGACGAGATCGCAATCCCCGGCGCGCCGGACCGGGCCGCCATCTCGGCCGCACTGTCCAAGGCCACGCCCGACCGGCTGCGGGTGATCGCCCAGGCCATGCGGCACGGGTTCACCGATGACGAGATCCTGGCAATCACCGCCTTCGACCCCTGGTTCCTGGCCCGTATCCGCGAAATCGTCGAGACCGAGGACACGGTGCGCGCCAACGGCCTGCCCACCGACACCGACGGCATCCGCGCGTTGAAAATGATGGGCTTCACCGACGCCCGGCTGGCCGCGTTGTCCGGCAAGTCGGAGACCGAGGTGCGCCGCGCGCGCCTGGCCGCGAACGTGACCGCCGTGTTCAAGCGCATCGACACCTGCGCCGCCGAATTCGAAGCCCAGACGCCCTATATGTATTCGACCTATGAAATGCCCGCGATGGGCGAGGTCGAATGCGAGGCGCGCCCATCGACCCGCAAGAAGGTGGTGATCCTGGGCGGCGGTCCGAACCGGATCGGTCAGGGGATCGAGTTCGACTATTGCTGCTGTCACGCCTGCTATGCGCTGACCGACGCCGGCTATGAGACGATCATGGTCAACTGCAACCCTGAAACGGTTTCGACAGACTACGACACCTCGGACCGGCTGTATTTCGAGCCGCTCACGCTGGAGCATGTGCTGGAAATCCTGCGCGTCGAACAGTCGAACGGCACGCTGCACGGGGTGATCGTGCAATTCGGCGGCCAGACCCCGCTGAAGCTGGCCAACGCGCTGCACGACGAGGGGATCCCGATCCTCGGCACCTCGCCCGATGCCATCGACCTGGCCGAGGACCGCGAGCGGTTCCAGAAGCTGCTGAACGACCTGGGTCTGAAACAGCCGATCAACGGCATCGCCTCGTCCGACGAACAGGCGATCGCCATAGCCGAGCGCATCGGCTTCCCGCTGGTCATCCGCCCCAGCTATGTGCTGGGCGGCCGGGCGATGGAAATCGTGCGCGACATGGATCAGTTGAAACGCTATATCACCACCGCCGTGGATGTTTCGGGCAAGAACCCGGTGCTGCTGGACAGCTATCTGTCCGGCGCGATCGAGGTCGATGTGGACGCGCTGTCGGATGGCAAGACCGTGCATGTCGCCGGCATCATGGAACACATCGAGGAAGCGGGCGTCCATTCGGGCGATTCGGCCTGCTGCCTGCCGCCGCATTCGCTGGGTGCGGACCTGGTGGACGAAATGAAGCGGCAGGCCGAACAGATGGCGCGGGCGCTGGGTGTCATCGGCCTCATGAACGTGCAATTCGCGATCAAGGACGGCGTGATCTATGTGCTCGAGGTGAACCCGCGCGCCTCGCGCACGGTGCCCTTCGTCGCCAAGGCGACCGACAGCGCCATCGCCTCGATCGCCGCGCGGCTGATGGCTGGCGAACCGATGTCGGCCTTCCCGCTGCGCGCGCCCTACCCCGCCGGCGTGGGCCCCGACAGCCCGATGCCGCTGGCCGACCCGAACACGCTGGCCGATCCGATCACCCCCTGGTTCAGCGTCAAGGAAGCGGTGCTGCCCTTTGCACGCTTCCCGGGCGTGGACACGTTGCTGGGGCCGGAAATGCGCTCGACCGGCGAGGTGATGGGCTGGGACCGCACCTTTGCGCTGGCCTTTCTGAAGGCGCAGATGGGTGCCGGCACGCATCTGCCCGAGGACGGGCGGGTGTTCGTCTCGGTGCGTGACGCCGACAAGACGGTGGCCCTGGCGGGTGCGATGCGCGATCTCGCCGGGCTGGGATTCGAGATCGTCGCAACCGGCGGCACCGCGAAATGGCTGGACGCCGAGGGCATCGCGACGACCCTGGTCGCCAAGGTCTACGAAGGCCGGCCGAACATCGTGGACCGGTTGAAGAACGACGATATCGCGCTGGTTTTCAACACCACCGAAGGCGCGCAGGCGGTCGAGGACAGCCGCGACATCCGGCGTGTCGCGCTGATGGACAAGATCCCCTATTTCACCACCGCCGCCGGCGCCATCGCCGCCACCGCAGCGATGCTGGCCCGGCGCGAGGGCTACGGGGTGCGGACCCTTCAGGGCTGACGCCGCGCGGGGCGAGGGTCGGCACGGCGAGGATCGGCAAAGCGCGGATCGGCCGCCGCGTCCGTCACCAGAAAGGGGCCGTTCGCGGCCCTTTTCCAAGGGGCTGAACGGGGCTGAACGCCCGCTTGCGTCCGGCGCCGGTCCGTTTCCGTGCAGGGCGTCTGTCGCGCTCGGGTCGCCTATGTGCCGGTCCGGGGCGCCGCCCCGGGGCCCGTGGGTCAACTCTCCTGTCTGAGCAATTCGGTGATGAGCACGTCGTGCACCGCGGGGCCGATCTCGCGCCGGGCGGCCTCGATCAGGGTGCGGCGCAGCGCCAGCAACGCCTCGCCCGAGGTGAAGAGGCCGTTGAAGCCGCCGATGTTCGCGTGATCGAACAGCAGTTGCAAGAACACCGCCCTCAGCCGCGGTTCGTCCCGTGACAGGTTGAAATCATGCCCCGGGGCCAGGTCCAGCGCCAGGCCGATCACCACCATCGAGGTCACGCGCCCGTCCACGATCACCGGCACCACGAACTGGTTGGGCAGGCGGACGGTCTCGGTGTCGGCGGGCGCGGGCTGATAGACAGGCGCGTCATGCCCGGTGCTCTCGGCCTGGGCGGCGTGTCCTTCGGTCTCGCCGTGGGCGGCGGCCGCGGGGGTGTGATCCGTCGCGGGTCTCAGGACCCATCCGACACCCCCCCCGGCGCCGAGACCGACCAGAAGCAACAGGATGGGCAGGAGCTTTTTCATCGGCTTTCCCCTCAGAACGGCAGGATGATGTCGGCGATCTGTTGGCCATAGGCGGGTTGCTGCATCTGCGAGATCTGGCCGCGCCCGCCATAGCTGATGCGCGCGCCGGCGATCCGGTCATAGGCGATCTCGTTGCGCCGCGAGATGTCTTCGGGGCGGATGTAGCCCGTGACGATCAACTCGCGCAGTTCGTTGTTCACCCGCACCTCCTGGCTGCCCTCGATCCTGAGCACACCGTTGGGCAGGCGCTCGATGATCGTTGTGGCGACACGCAGGGTCAGCTGTTCGTTCCGGCTGACGCTGCCCTGGCCCTGAAAGTTGGTGGCGGAATCGACCGATACCGCGTTCGCCATGCTGGCGCCGGTCGGTAGCTGCGCGTCGATCGCCTGGGGAATGCCCAGGAACTGGGGCACGCCCATGCTTTGCGACCCGCTGCGCCCGCGCTGGCTGGAGTTCGAAATCTGCGCGGAATCGTTGATCTCGATCACCACGGTGAGGATGTCGCCCGGCTGGCTGGCGCGCCTGTCGCCGAACAGCGACCGCTGGCTGGCCGTCCACAACGAAGCCGTGTCCACGGCGCGCGCGCGCTCGGTCACCTCGGGCAGCGGGACGTTGTAAAGCGCGTGGTGTTCGAGCTGCGGGTCCAGCGGCGAGAACGCGGGCGGGCGCCCGACCTCGGCAAGGTCCGAACAGGCGGCGAGCGGAAGGATCAGAAGCAGGCGGCGCATGGATTGCCCTTTCATGGCACGCTCACCAGCCCGGGACCGGTCACCGTGCCGGACACCGTGCTGCGCGAGCCCAGGTTCATGATGCGGATCGCGTCGCCCTCGGCCCCGCGGCCCAGCGCACGGCCATCCGCGCGGATATCCAGGCCCCCGCGCCGGAAGATCAGCGTGACCAGCTGGTTGCGTTCCACCACGGCCGGCGGACCCAGGCTGGCCAGCGGGATCGGCCGGCCGGCGTAGAGCGTGACGCGGGCCTCGAGACCGATCGCTTCGTCGGGGGTGGTGGCGGCGCCCGGTGGGGCGGAATCGCTGGCGATCACCACATCGGCCGGTTCGACCAACGTGCCGGCGCGCAACGTGCGGCCCGCCAGCAGCACATCAGCCTGCGCCGGGGCGGCGAGGACCAGCAGAAGGATCAGGACGCGCATCACCGCACCTGCGTGGTGGCCGCCAGCATCTGGTCGGCGGCGGTGATGACCTTGGCGTTCAGTTCATAGCCGCGCTGGGCCTTGATCATTTCGGTCAGTTCGCGCACCGGATCGACCGAGCTTTCCTCGAGATAGCCCTGGCGCAGCGTGCCCAGACCGTCCTGTCCGGGCACCGAGGCCAGCGCCGGGCCCGAGGCCTCGGTCTCGACGAACAGGTTCGATCCCAGCGCCTCGAGGCCGCGTTCGTTGGTGAAGCCGGCCAGCGTCAGTTGCCCCAGCCGTTCCGGCGTGACGCGGTCGGCGAAATAGGCCCAGACCTCGCCTTGCGCGTTGATCGATATCTGCGTCGCATCGACGGGAATCGTCAGGCCGGGCGCGACTTCGTAGCCATCCGAGGTGACGATCAGCCCCTCGCCGTTGCGTTTCAGCCCGCCGTCCCGGGTATAGGCCGCGCGACCGTCCGGCAGCGTCACCTCCAGCCAGCCGCGCCCCTCGATCGCGACATCGAGATCGCCGCCGGTCGCCGTGACGACGCCTTGCTGCACCATCATCGCGACCGAGGCCGGGCGCGCGCCCAGCCCCAGTTGCACGCCGGTGGGCACGATGGTGCCATCGGCGGCGCTGATCGTGCCGGCGCGGGTGTGCTGCTGATAGTGCAGATCGGCGAATTCGGCGCGGCGGGCGTCGTAGCCGGTGGTGGACATGTTGGCGAGGTTGTTCGCCACGGTATCGACCCGCATCTGCTGGGCGCTCATGCCGGTGGCGGCAATCTGAAGGGCACGCATGGGGTTCTCCTATCGGCCGAGGGTTGAGACCACGTTGCGGATGCGCTCATCCTCGCGGTCCAGGAATTTCTGCCCGGCCTCATAGGCGCGCTGGACCTCGATCATGCGCGCCATCTCGGTGATCGGGTTGACATTCGAATCCTCCAGAAAGCCCTGGAGGATGACGGGCTCGGCCACGGGCCGGGTCTCGCCGTTGATCTCGTGCAGGACGCCGGTCGAGCGGCGCAGTTCGGACGGATCGTCCGGCACCACAAGGCCCAGTTGGGCAAGCGGCTGCCCGCCAGCCGAGATCGTGCCATCGCGCGACACCGCGACCGGGCCCGCATCGGCCGGCACGAAGACCGGCGCGCCCCCCGAATCGAGCAACCGCAGGCCGTCCACCGTCACAAGTTCGCCGGCGGCATTCGGGGTGAAGTGCCCGGCGCGCGTATAGGCCTGGCCCTGCGGGGTCTCGATGGTGAAGAAACCCTCGCCCTCGATCGCCAGATCCAGCGCGCCGCCGGTCATCGTCAGCCCGCCCTGCGTCAGATAGGTCTGATGCGCGTTGGCGGCGGCCATCGACAGCGTGTCCTCCTGCCGATCCAGGCGCCGGACGTATTCCGAGAACACGATCCCTTCGCGCCGGAAACCCGAGGTCGAGATGTTGGCGATATTGTTGGCGATCGCCTGCAATTCGCGCAGGAGACCGGATTGCCGGGTGATCTGCGTGTAGCCCGCGTTGTCCATGCGTCAGCCTCCGATCATGGCGGGGATCACCTGCCGCTGGAAGAAATCGACCAACAGCGCGGTCATCGCGCTCATCGAGATCCAGAAGACCGCCAACATCGCCAGGATCTTGGGCACAAAGGTGAGGGTCATCTCCTGCACCGAGGTCAGGGCCTGGAACAGGCCGACGACCACGCCCGCCACCAGCGCAACGCCCAGCAGCGGGGCCGACATGACCACCGCGGTCCACAGGCCCTGGCGCAGGATGTCGAAAAACGCGGCCTCGGTCATCACACCGGCATCCTGAGGATTTCGAGATAGGCCTCGACCACCTTGTCGCGCACCGCGACGGCGGTTTCGACGGCCATCTGGGCCTCGGACAGCGAGGCGACCAGGGCATGGGGATCGGCGTTGCCCGCCATTGCCTGCTGCGCGGTCGTGTCGGCGCGGTCGAGAACCTGCGCAAAGCTTTGCGCGGCCTGGCTCAGGCTGGCGCCGGGGCCGCCGGCGACGTCGGGTTCGGGGGATGTGAGGGGTCGGGCCGCGCCGTAGGAACGGGCGGCAAGCGATGCGGCGATGTCCATTCTGGTCTCTCCTTATCTGCGCAGAAGTCCGATCAGGCTTTGCGACATCTGTCGCGCCTGATCGAACATCCTGAGGTTCGCCTCGTAGGAACGCTGCGCTTCGCGCGCGTCTGCGATTTCGACCATCACATCGACATTCGAACCGAGGTAATGGCCGGTCTCGTCGGCAAGAATGTTGCCGGGGTCGTAGATCTGCGTCAGGTCGGTGCGGTCCAGGCTCACGCGGCCCGCGCGCACGCCGGTGGCCTCGCCCATGCCGTCGCCGGGCAATGACAGGGGCTCGAAGGCGATGGTCTTGCGGCGGTAGCCGGGGGTGTCGGCGTTGGCGATGTTTTCGGACACATGCCTGAGACGCATGGCCTGCGCCTGCATCCCCGAGGCCGACAGCGCCAGTGTGCGGTCCATGGTGCTCATTGCGGGATCTCCTTATCGGCCGATCACGGCGCGCATCAGGTCGCGCGTCATGGAATAGATGCCCAGCGCGGTTTCGTGCTGCTGCCGGGCCTCGACCCCGCGCATCATCTCGAACTCCAGCGACACGGTGTTGCCATCGGGCGCCATCGTGACCGGCGTGGCATCGGCGCGGATCATCGCCTGCGTATCCGGATCGCCGCGCTGCACGGCCTGCCAATAGTCGGAAAAGGGCACGGCGTCGCGCGCCCTGTAACCGGGCGTATCCGCGTTCGCCACGTTCTGCGCGATCGCCTGCTGGCGGGTCGCGGCATGGGTCGCATAGGCTTGCGCCATGCGCAGTATGTCCAGGCTCTGAAACATGGGGCTTCTCCCTCGGCTGGCCTACACGAAGCTTTAAGGGTGATTCGTTTAGAAACCGTAATCGAGCGTCACCAGAACGCCCGTTGCGCCAGGAGGGCCCCATGACCGTGTTTGAAACCCTGATGGCCGAACTGGCCGAGGTCCGCCCGGTCCGCCATTTCGGCCAGGTCACAACCCTGCACGCCGCCACGCTGATGACGCAGGGCCTGTCCAAGCGCGCGCGCCTGGGGGACCGGGTGATGATCGCGGACCCGCACGGCCGCGCGATCGGGGGCGAGATCCTGGCGCTGAACCGCGACGGGGCCGAGGTCTTGCCCGAATCGCCGGTCGAGGGGTTGGCCATCGGCGACCGGGTCGAACACCTGGGCCGCAACACCATCGCGCCCGACATCAGCTGGATCGGCCGGGTCATCGACCCCTATGGCACGCCACTGGACGGCCGCCCGCTGGCACAGGGCGCGCGCCCCCGCGCGTTGCGGATGCCCCCACCCTCGCCCACGCGGCGCAAGCGGCTGGGCGGGCGGTTGTCCACCGGTCTGGATGCGTTCAACACCGTTCTGCCGATCGTGCGCGGCCAACGCATCGGCCTGTTCGCGGGCTCGGGCGTGGGCAAGACGATGCTGCTGGGCCAGCTTGCCCGCGGGATCGAGGCCGACGTCGTGGTTCTGGCGCTGGTCGGCGAGCGGGGGCGCGAATTGCGCGATTTCACCGAAAGCGTGCTGGGCCCCGAGGGGCTGGCGCGGTCGGTGGTGGTCAGCGCGACCTCGGACGAATCGCCGCTGGCGCGCCGGCGCGCCGCCTACAGCGCCATGGCCGTGGCCGAGCATTTCCGCGATCTCGGCCAGCAGGTGCTGCTGCTGTGCGACTCGGTCACCCGTTTTGCCGAGGCCCACCGCGAGATCGCGCTGGCGGCGGGCGAGGCGCCGTCGCTGCGCGGGTTCCCGCCCTCGACCGCGCATCAGATCATGGCCCTGGCCGAACGCGCGGGCCCCGGCGAGGCCGACCAGGGCGACATCACGGCGGTGTTTACGGTGCTGGTCGCGGGCTCGGACATGGACGAACCCGTCGCCGACATCCTGCGCGGCGTGCTGGACGGCCATGTGGTCCTGGACCGGACCATCGCGGAACGCGGCCGGTTCCCCGCGATCGACCTGATGCGTTCGGTCTCGCGGTCGCTGCCGGGCGCTGCGACGCCGACAGAGAACGCCCAGATCGCCGAGGTCCGGCGCCTCGTCGGGGCCTGGGAGCGCGCGGAAATGATGGTCCAGGCAGGGCTTTATGCGCAGGGCTCGGACCCATTGACGGACCGCGCGATCAAGCTGTGGCCCAGGCTGGACGCCTATCTGGGCGGCCAGGGCGCGGCGTCGCCGGGCGACAGTTTCGCCCGGCTGCGCAAGGTGCTGGACGGCTAGGCCCGCCCGCCTTTCAGTGCGCGCTGACCGGGGTCAGGTCGTTTTCGCGCGCGACGAAAAAGGCGGTGCGCCGGTCCTGGGTCAGGGCGATGCACTCGCCTGCCTCGTCATGGACGCCCCAGACCTGCGTGTCCTCGGGGATCTGGTTGCGGATCTCGTCCGGCAGGGTCTGGGGGTCGATCCGGCGCACATAGGCGATCTTGCCCTCGGGCAAACCGGGATACGGGGTTTTCATCGTCGCCTCCTGTCAGCCACGGTTGATGGGAATTGTGCGCACGACCGTCTCCGGTTCGCGCCGCTCCAGCATGATTTCCAGCAGGCCGTTGTCCAGCCGGGCGCCGGTCACCTCGACCCCTTCGGCCAGGGCAAAGACCCGGCGAAACTGCCGCGTGGCGATGCCGCGATGCAGGAAAACGCGGTCCGGCGTCGGATCGGCCTGCTGGCCGCGCACCACCAACTGGCGATCTTCAAGGGTGATGGCGATGTCCTCGGCAGCAAAGCCGGCCACGGCCAGGGTCACGACATAGAGGTTCGGTTCGCGCAGCTCGATGTTGAAGGGGGGATACCCCTCGGCACCCGCGCGGGCCGTGCGTTCGACCAGCCGTTCGAGGGGCTCGAACCCCAGCAGCAGCGGGTGCGAAGGAAAGGCGAATTTGGTCATGGTCCGGTCCTGCATCAGCGACACACACGCCGGCCCCCGCACAGGCGGCAAACCGGCTTGACCCTGAATATGGGGGCCGCCACCAGCCCCTGCAAGGGGCCCGAAGGCTTTGCCTGCGCAGGGAAAACCCGCTACACTGGTGAAAAATCAGAACCGAGTCGCCGCCGATGAACGCACCGATGGAGCTGAACCACGAAGAGGTCCTTCGCGTGAAGCTGGAGGTTTTGCGGCGCGAGCATCGTGACCTCGACGAGGCGATCGCGGCGATGCACCAACGCGGCACCGGCGACGAACTGGCGATGAAACGCCTGAAGAAGCGCAAGCTGGCGCTGAAAGACACCATTTCGCGGATCGAAGACGAATTGACCCCAGATATCATTGCGTGATGCGGCCCGCGCCAGCATCGTGCCTTCACAAGGAGTTTGCGATGTCCCGACTGGTTCCCGCCGTTCTCGTCGCAGGGTCCCTTGTTGCCGCCGCAGAATCCGCGCAGGCGCAGGAGGGCATGGCCTGGACCTATGCGCGGTCGGTCGCGGCGAATCCGCTGGACACGATCCTGAACCTGGCCTTTGGCGTGCCCGAGACAGACGACATGCGCGCCTTCATCACCTGTTCGATCGGCGCGAACTGGATCTACGGCGACGTCAATCTTGGCGCGCCCGTCGATGGCCTGCCGGACGATGCGCAGGTGTCGGTCAGCCTGCACGCGAACGGCTATGACAGCGCCATCGACGGCAGGGTGCAGCGTATGGAAGAAGGCATCTGGGGCGTCAATTTCGCGGTCGGCCTGGACGATCCGTTCTGGTTGGCGTTGATGGCGGGCGGCGATCTGCGCTATTCGGTGAACGGCCGGGGCGCGGTGGTGCTGCCGCTGGCCGGCGCCTCGGAGCCGGCGCATGCCTTTCTGGGCGATTGCCTGTCGATCGGCGCGCTGACACCGGACGCACCGCAGGCGCCGGCCAAGTAGCGCCAGCGCCCGCCCGAATCGGGCCCCCTCAGACGGTGCCCTGCCACAGCGTCACGCGGGTGCCGCCCATGTCGATGGTGGGCCCCGCCGCCGATAGCGCCAGACCGGTCGCCTTGACCAGCCCGGCATCTGGCGCGATCAGCCCGACGCGCCACCCCTTGAACCCGTCAGCCAGGCGCTGGCCCAGAGCACCATAGAGGGCGAACAGCAACTTGCGCTCGCCGATGCGCGCGCCCCAGGGCGGGTTGGCCAGAACGATGCCCGGCGCGACCCCGTCAGGCGCGGTCAGCTCGCTGACCGGCGCGCGATCGAACCGGCACCATTCGGCGACCCCCGCCTGTTCGGCGTTGGCCCGGGCCCCGGCGACCGCACCCTGGTCGCGGTCCGCGCCAAAAAAGCGCAGCGCGGGCGGGACCGAAGGCGTGACCCGCATCGCGGCAAAGGCGGCCGGATCGAACCCCGCCAGCCGCTCGAACGCGAACGCCCGCCCGCGCCCCGGTTGCAGCCCGGCGGCGATCTCGGCGGCCTCGATCACCAGCGTGCCCGAACCGCACATGGGATCGACCACGGCCTGCGTGCCGTCAAAGCCCATCTGCCGCAAGATCAGGGCGGCCAGCGTCTCGCGCAGGGGCGCCTTGCCGGTGAAGGTCTTGAACCCGCGCTTGTGCAGCGACTCGCCCGACGTATCGACCGAGATTGTGCACAGGTCGTCCTCGATTCTCAGCTTGATGCCGATCCCGCCGGGGCCCAGCGGCGCACCGATCCCCTCGGTGATGGCGCGTTCGACACGCTGCGCGGCGGCCTTGTCGTGGTAGATCTTGGACTTGCGGCAGGTCGCCTCGACCCGCACGGGCACATCGGGGCGCAGGATCGCCGCCCAGTCCACCTTGCGCGCGCGCTTGTCCAGTTGCGCCAGGTGCATCGCGCGGAACTCGGCCACCCGCGCCAGCACGCGCACGGCGCCGCGCAGCACCAGATTGGCGCGCCAGACCTCGGGCCAGCCGCCCGCGACCTCGACCCCGCCGATACCGGGGGTCACGTCGTGAAACCCGGCGGCGCGGGCCTCGTCGGCAAGGGCGGGTTCCAGACCCGGGGCGGTGACAAGATACATGCGGTCGCTCATGCCCCCCGCATATCCGCAAACGCCCCAGGCCGCGAGTGCCTTTGCATCCGGCCCGCAAAGTGCTAGGGCGCGCGCAGGCAAACGCCCGAATAACGCCGGAGAGACGCGATGACCGTGGACGTGGGAATCATCATGGGCAGCCAGTCCGACTGGCCGACGATGCGCGACGCGGCCGCGATCCTCGACGAGCTGGGGATCGGATACGAGGCTCGGATCGTCAGCGCCCACCGCACGCCCGACCGGCTGTGGCAGTATGGCAAGACCGCCGTCGCGCGCGGGCTGAAGGTCATCATCGCCGGCGCCGGTGGCGCGGCCCATCTGCCAGGCATGATGGCGTCGAAAACCCGCGTGCCGGTGATCGGTGTGCCGATCCAGACGCGGGCGCTGTCGGGCGTGGACAGTCTCTATTCCATCGTGCAGATGCCAAAGGGCTATCCGGTGGCGACCATGGCGATCGGCGGCGGCGCGAATGCCGGGCTGATGGCCGCGCAGATCCTGGCCATGAGCGACCCGGCGCTGGCGGCGCGGGTCGATGCCTGGCGCGAGGCGCTGAGCGCCTCGATCCCCGAGGAACCCCGCGATGAGTGACCCCCTGCAACCCGGCGCGTGCATCGGCATTCTCGGCGGCGGCCAGTTGGGGCGGATGCTGTCCGTCGCCGCCGCGCGTCTGGGCCTGCGCAGCCACATCTACGACCCGGGCGCGAACCCGCCCGCGGGCCATGTCGCCGAGCGGGTGACGACCGCACCCTGGGATGACGAGGGGGCGCTCAGGGCCTTTGCGGCCTCGGTCGATGTCATCACCTACGAATTCGAGAACATCCCCACCGCCACGCTGGACCTGCTGGAAAGCCTGCGCCCGGTGCGCCCGAACCGGCGCGCGCTGGCGGTATCGCAGGACCGGCTGACGGAAAAGGATTTCCTCACGGGGCTGGGCCTGACGACCGCACCCTACCGCGACATCCCCGACGCCGCCGCGCTGGACGCCGCGCTGGCCGCGATCGGTGCGCCGGCGATCTTGAAAACCCGCCGCCTGGGCTATGACGGCAAGGGGCAGGTGCGCATCGTGGACCCGGCCGAAGCCCCCGCCGCAATGGCCGAACTGGGCGGCGCCGAGGCGATCCTGGAGGGGTTCGTGACCTTCACCCACGAGGTCAGCGTGATCGCCGCGCGCGGCCCAGGCGGCGAAGTCGCCTGTTTCGATCCCGGCGAGAACGTGCATCGCGACGGGATCCTGCGGACCACCACGGTGCCCGCGCGCCTGACCAACGCGCAGCGCGTGGACGCCGTGCTGCTGGCCAGCCGCGTCCTGACCGCCCTCGATTATGTCGGGGTGATGGGGGTGGAGTTGTTCGTCACCGCGCAGGGGCTGGTGGTGAACGAAATCGCGCCCCGGGTCCACAACTCGGGCCACTGGACGCAGGCGGGCTGCGCCATCGACCAGTTCGAACAGCACGTCCGCGCCGTCGCCGGCTGGCCGCTGGGCAATGGCGAACGCTATGCCGATGTGGTGATGGAAAACCTGATCGGCGACGATGTGGACCGCGTGCCCGATCTGGCCAGGACGGCCGACGTGCAGATCCACCTCTACGGCAAGGGCGCGCCCCGGCCGGGCCGCAAGATGGGCCATATCAACCGTATCCTGCGCGGCTAGAACCCCGGGGCCGGCCCCAGGGAGCCTCGGCGCCGCAATTTGATTGACATTGGTAATCATTTTCGCCACTCTCCCGCTTCAGGGTCGGGGGTCCGCGTGTCCGGGTATCGTCTGCACAATCGTCTGGGGTTCCGCGTCTCGCGTCTGGCGCGGCTGATGCAGGCCCGGCACGAGGCCGCGCTGCCCAAGGGGTTGACCCGCCTGGGCGCTACGGTGCTGGCGGGGGTCGGCGACGAAGGCGTCGCCACGCCGTCCGACCTGGCGGCCTATGTCGGCATCACTCGGCCGGCCATGTCGCGCCTGCTCAAGGGGCTGGAAGCCAAGGGGCTGATCGCCCGCGCCCCCGGCGGCACCGACGGACGGCAGACCGCGGTTGCGCTGACCGCGCCCGGACAGGCGATCCTGGCGCAGGTGCGCGCGGCCTCGGACGCGTTGCAGGCGCATTTCGCGGCCAAGCTTTCGGACGACGACCTGACATGCCTGACCCAGGCCCTGGCCCGCCTGGCCGAGGGCGAGCCCGACCCCACCGACTTCTGATCCCGACCCTGACGGAGCGCCGCGATGCCCTTGTTTTCCCATGCCGATCGTCCCGTCCATCTGGGCCCCTTCCCGATGGAGCGTCTGCGCCGGGGGGGCACGCCCGACCTGTCGGCCCTGCCCTGGTCGCGGCCGCTGGCCTTTGACCATCCCGACCCGCAATCGCTGAGCCACGCCATGGCGCGCTATCAGACGATGTTCGACACCGTGCGCCAGGGTCCCGTCGTCCATGCCGAGGCCGAGATCCCAGACGACCCGCAGGACCGTTCGAACCACCTGAAGGCCGCGGGCCATTATTTCGACGCGGCGCTGATGGGGGTCTGCGCGCTGGTGCCGGACCATCATCTGCCCAGCCCGCACCGCAACCCGATGATCGACGCCCTGCGCGCAGAACTGGAGCAGGGCCAGCCCAAGACCCACGCCGCCGGCATCGACGCGATCTATGCCGACATTCTGGATGCCGCGCGCAGCCCCCACGGGCCGGTCACCGCGCACCGGTTCGCGCTGGTGATCGCCGTCGATTACACCCGCGACCCCGTGCAGGGCGAACCCGGCACCGACTGGTTGCACGGCACCCAGGCGCAGCGGGCGGCGCTTTTGGCGAACAACACCGCCGTGGTGCTGTCGTCCTATCTGCGCATGCTGGGCCATGATGCGCGGGCGCATTCGGCCTCGACCTCCGAGGTGGATCTGCCGCGCCTCGCGGTCCGTGCGGGGTTGGCCTTTGCCCGGGACGGGCAGGCGGTGAACCCCTATCTGGGCACGCGCTACGGGCTGGCCGCCGTGACCACCACCTTGACGCTGGCACCCGATCAGCCGCTGGTGGGCGACGGGCGCACGGGCCGCAGCCACGGCGTCGCGTGGTGGACCGGCGCCGCCGCACCGCGCCGCGCCGCCACGGCCGAGGCCTTTGCCCACCGCGAATTCCGCATGGGCCCTTATCCGTTCGAGCGCCTGAAACGGGTCGAGGAACCGACCACGCTGATCGACGAGGCCCGCGTGCCGCGCTTTCCCAAACGCGCCGATTTCTTTGCCCGCGCGCTTTACGGCGACATGGGCAAGGCCGTGCAGGAGGGCGCCAAGGGCGGCCGCTACGTGGCGAAATCCCCGATCGGCGCCTGCGCCCGCCGCGCGCTGGGGGCGCTGTTGCTTCTGCAATTCGGCGAGGCGCGGGGCCCGGTCGTGGCCTCCGACCCCGAGAGGAACGCCGACAACCTCAAGGCTGCCAGCTATTACCTGTCCACCGACGCCGTCGGCCTGAGCCGGGTGCCCGACTGGGCCTATTACTCGCACAATTCCGCCGGCGAGGCGATCACCCCCTATCACGCGAATTCGGTCAACATGTTGCTCGATCAGGGGCACGAGACGATGGAGGGCGCCTCGGGCGACGACTGGATCAGCGTCGCGCAGTCGATGCGCGCGTATCTGCGGTTCTCGCTGCTGGGGGGCGTGGTGGCGGAACAGATCCGCCGGCTGGGCTATTCCGCCCGGGTGCATTCGGTGATCGACGGGGACGTGCTGCAACCGCCCCTGCTGTTGCTGTCCGGCCTGGGCGAGGTCAGTCGCATCGGCGAAGTGATCCTGAACCCCTATCTGGGCCCGCGCCTGAAATCGGGCGCGGTCACCACCAACATGCCCATGCGCCACGACAAGCCCATCGACTTTGGCCTGCAACGGTTCTGTGGGGCGTGCAACAAATGCGCGCGCGAATGCCCCTCAGGGGCGATCACGGCCGGTCCAAAGCTGATGTATAACGGCTATGAGATCTGGAAATCCGACGCCGAGAAATGCGCGCGTTACCGCATCACCAACCAGGCCGGCGGCATGTGCGGGCGCTGCATGAAGACCTGCCCCTGGAACCTGCAAGGGCTCTTTGCCGAGGCTCCCTTCCGCTGGCTGGCGATGACAGCTCCGGGCTCGGCCAGGGCGCTGGCGGCGCTGGACGACCGGCTGGGGCGCGGGGCCATCAACCCGGTCAAGACTTGGTGGTGGGACATCGAACTGGACAAGCCCGGCACGCGCTATGTCCGCGCGGGCGCAACCAATCGCCGGGATCTGAGCCGCGACCTGGACCTGAAATACGAGGATCAGACCCTGGCGGTCTACCCGGCGGACGTGATGCCCCTGCCCTTTCCCATCACCCAGCCCCTGAACCGCGAGGCCGGGATCGAACGCTATCGCCAGTTGCTGACACCCGAGGAATACCGCAACCGCCTGGCGCGCGGCCAGATCGCGGGGCTGGCCCCCGGGCCGCGCGTGGCCGGTGAGCCGCCGGTCTTTCCGGTGACGATCACCCGGCGCGAGGATCTGAGTGACGACACCGTGCGCTTCGAACTGACCCGCGCGGATGGCCAGCCGCTGCCGCCATTCGACGCGGGCGCGCATATCGACGTGATGATCGCGCCCGAATATCAGCGCGAATATTCGCTGGCCGGCGATCCGGCGGACGGATCGAAATACGTGCTGGGCATCCAGCGCGAACCGCAGGGGCGCGGCGGATCGATCCTGATCCACCGCGTGTTCCGCGAGGGGCGCCGGCTTTTCGTCACTCCGCCCACGAACCTGTTCCCGCTGGACGAGGACGCGCCCTTTACCCTGCTGATCGGCGGCGGCATCGGCGTCACGCCGATGCTGACCATGGCGCACAGGCTTCACGCGCTGGACCGCGACTTTCGCCTGCACTATCTGGCGCGCGGCGTCGCGCCCTTCGCCGCCGAAATCGCCGCCGCCCCCTGGGCCGCGCGCGCGCAAACGCATGTCAAGACGGATGGCCCGCGCGTGGACCTGGCCACGTTGATCCCACCCTACCGGCCCGGCGCGCGGCTCTACACCTGCGGCGGCGCGGGGTTCATGGACGGCGTCTTTGCCACCGCGCAGGCGCAGGGCTGGCCCGAGGACGCCCTGGCGCGCGAATATTTCGCCGTGCCCGAGGCGCCCGAGTATGTGAACCACCCCTTTACCCTGCATCTTGCGAAATCGGGACGCGACATACCCGTGCCGGCCGATCAATCCGCGACCGAGGCCCTGGCAGGGGCGGGCATCGCGGTGCCGGTGAAATGCTCGGACGGGATCTGCGCGGTCTGCGCCGTCGCGCATCGCTCGCCCGACGGGATCGAGCACCGCGACTATGTCCTGTCCGCCAGGGAACGCGCCGCCAAGGTGGTGCTTTGCTGTTCGCGCGCCGCCACCGAGGGGGGCACGATCACGCTGGACCTGTGAGCCTGCGCACACTCCACCCTGCGCGCCCGCGCCTTTACCGGCGGCGGGCGGCGGGCTAGCTGTGGACCACCAGCAGGAGCTTTCACATGACCCCGATCTCGATGGGACTGGATACCTTTGGCGATGTTTCCACCGGCGCCGACGGGCGGCCGAAGCCGATGGACCAGGTGCTGCGCGACGTGGTGGACGAGGCCGTCTATGCCGATGATCTGGGCATCGACTTCATCGGGCTGGGCGAACACCACCGCGACGACTTTGCCATTTCCGCGCCCGAGATCGTGCTGGCGGCGATCGCCGGGCGCACCGCGCGTATCAAGCTCGGCACCGCCGTCACGATCCTGTCCACCGACGACCCGGTGCGCGTATTCCAGCGGTTCTCGACGCTGCACGCGGTGTCGGGCGGGCGGGCGGAACCGATCCTGGGGCGCGGCAGCTTCACCGAAAGCTACCCGCTGTTCGGCTACGACATGCAGGACTATGACCAGTTGTTCGAGGAAAAGCTGGACATCTTCGCCCGCCTGCTTCGCGACAAGACCGTGACCTGGCGAGGTCAGACTCGCGCGCCCTTGCAGGGGGTTACCGTCTATCCGCCGCTGTCGCAGCCGATGACCACCTGGGTCGGCGTCGGCGGCAGCCCCGAATCGGTGGTGCGCGTCGCCCGGCAGGACCTGCAACTGATGCTGGCGATCATTGGCGGCGATCCGTTGCGCTTCAAGCCCTATGTGGACCTTTACCACCGCGCGGTCGCGCAACTGGGCACCCCCGCCCGGCCCATCGGCATCCATTCACCTGGTTTCGTGGCCGACACCGACGAGGCCGCGCGCGAGGGGATGTGGCCCCACTATCAGGCGCAGTTCGGCCGCATCGGGCGCGAACGCGGCTGGCCGCCCGTGACCCGCGACCGCTTTCTGGCCGAGGTCGAGCAGGGCGCGCTGTTCGTCGGCGCGCCGGACACCGTGGCACGCAAGATCGTGCGCGCGGTCCGGGGGCTGGGGGTGCAGCGGTTCGACCTGAAATACACCTCGGGGCCCGTGCCGCACGCCGCGAACATGGCCTGCCTGAAGCTTTACGGCGAACGGGTGATCCCGATGGTGCGCGACATGCTGGCCGGCTAGAACAGGCTGCCCTGGCCCGGCCCCGGTTCGGTCGGTTTCTTGCGCGGGCGCGGCGACGCGGCCAGCGGCATCGCGTCCAGGGTGCCGTCGCGCATCTGCACGGTGAACTGCGCCAGCGCCCGCACCGCCTCGGCATCGGTGAGGGGCCGGCCGTCGGCGTCACGCACCACGGCATAACCGCGCGCCAGCGTCTGCTCATAGCCCAGTGAACCGTGCATCCGGCCCAGCGCGTCCAGCCGGTCGCGCCGGCGCGCCAGATCGGCCAGCAGCGCGGGCCGCATCCGTTGTCCCCGCGCCTCGAGCCGTTCGGCTGCGCGGGCCAGGTCGCGCACAAGCTGCCCCTGCGGCAAGCGCAGCGCGGCCAGGCGGTCGCCCTTGCGCGCCAGACCCGCCGCCAGCGCGGGCGCCAGCCGCCCGGCGCCGGCCGCCAGCCGGTCGGCGCGCTGTTCCAGCCGGTGCCGCAGCACCCCCGGGCGCAGCCCGGCTGCCGCGCGATTCAGGTCCAGCGCCTTGCGCTGCGCCAGGGCCTTGAGCGATCCCGCGAACCGGTCCGACACGCGGTCGAAGCGTTGGGTCGGCGTGGCCAGCAGCGCCTCGGCCCGCGGCAGCGCGCGCGACAGGTCCCTCAGACGCTGCTCGCGCGCCTGCACCGCCCCCGTCGCCGCCCGATGAAGCCGGGCGCCCAGCGTTGCGACATGCGCCAGCAGGTCCGCCCGCACTGGCACGGCCAGCTCGGCGGCGGCGGTCGGCGTCGGCGCGCGCAGGTCGGCGGCGTGGTCGATCAGCGTGGTGTCGGTTTCATGCCCGACGGCGGAAATCAGCGGGATCTCCGACGCTGCCGCCGCGCGCACCACGGCCTCGTCGTTGAAGCCCCACAGATCCTCGATCGAGCCGCCGCCGCGCGCAACGATCAGCACATCGGGGCGCGGCACCGGCCCGCCCGGCGCGATCGCGTTGAACCCCTTGATGGCGCGCACCACCTCGGCAGGGCAGCGTTCGCCCTGCACCGCCACCGGCCAGACGATCACCCGGCGCGGAAAACGGTCGGCCAGCCGGTGCAGGATATCGCGGATCACCGCCCCCGAGGGCGAGGTGATGACGCCGATCACCTGCGGCAGATAGGGGATCGGACGTTTGTTCCCGGCGTCGAACAGCCCCTCGGCCGCCAGCGCCTTGCGCCGCGCCTCGAGCATCGCCATCAGCGCGCCGGCGCCGGCGGGTTCGACATTGTCAACCTGAAGCTGGTATTTCGATTGCGGCGCATAGGTGGTCAGCCGGCCGGTCGCGATGACCTCCATGCCTTCCTCGGGTCGGATCGCCATGCGCGCGACCTGCCCCTTCCAGGACACCGCGGCGATCACCGCACGGTCGTCCTTGAGGTCGAAATACATGTGCCCGGTGCGCGCGACCATGACGCGCCCCACCTCGCCGCGCACCCGCACGCGGCCGAATTCGCCCTCGAGCGCGCGCTTGACCGCCCCGGACAGGTCCGAAACGGTGAATTCATGCGCATTGCCGCCCGGGCCGGGCAGGTCGTCGTCGATCAGGTCCATCGGTCTCGCTTGTGTCGGTCCGCCCCAGACCTTAGAACGCCGGGCAACGGCGGCCAAGGGGTGCGACATGAACATTCTGGTTCTTGGGGGGGGCGGACGCGAACACGCGCTGGCCTGGGCGATCAAGCAGAACCCGAAATGCGACCGCCTGATCGTCGCGCCCGGCAACGCCGGCATCGCCGCGATCGCGGAATGCGCCGCGCTGACGCCCGAGGACGGCGCGGCGGTCGTCGCCTTCTGCGAGGAAAACGCCATCGATTTCGTGGTGATCGGCCCCGAGGCGCCGCTGGCGGCCGGGGTCGCGGATGCGCTCAGGACGGCGGGCATCCTGTGCTTCGGCCCCTCGGCGGCGGCGGCGCGGCTGGAAAGCTCCAAATCCTTTGCCAAGGAAATCTGCGACGCGGCCGGTGCACCCACGGCGGGCTGGGCCCGGTTCTCGGATCTGGCGGCCGCCAAGGCGTATGTCCGCGCGCAGGGCGCCCCGATCGTGGTCAAGGCCGACGGTCTCGCCGCGGGCAAGGGCGTGATCGTCGCGATGACCCTGGACGAGGCCCTGGAGGGCCTGGACGAGATCTTCGGCGGGGCCTTTGGCGCGGCCGGCGCCGAGGTCGTGATCGAGGAATTCATGCAGGGCGAGGAGGCCAGCTTTTTCGTGCTGGTCGATGGCGAGACCGTGCTGCCCATCGGCACCGCCCAGGACCACAAGCGCGTCGGCGAAGGCGACACCGGCCCCAACACCGGCGGCATGGGTGCCTATTCCCCGGCTCCCGTGCTGACCGATACCATCGCCCGCCAGGCGCTGGACGCGATCGTTCGCCCGACCATGGCCGAAATGGCACGGCGCGGCACGCCCTATCAGGGGGTGCTCTATGCCGGGCTGATGATCGACAACGGGCGCGCGCGGCTCGTGGAATACAACGTCCGCTTCGGCGACCCCGAATGCCAGGTGCTGATGATGCGGCTGGGGGCCCAGGCGCTGGACCTCATGCTGGCCTGCGCCGAGGGGCGCCTGGCCGAGGCCCGGGTCAACTGGGCCGACGACCACGCGATGACCGTGGTCATGGCCGCGAACGGCTACCCAGGCGCCTATGACAAGGGCACCGAGATCAAGGGCCTGGACGCCCTGCCCGAAGACAGCTTCACCATGGTCTTCCACGCCGGCACCCGCACCCACGAGGGCCACCTGCTTGCCGCGGGCGGGCGGGTGTTGAACGTCACCGCGCGCGGCGCGACCCTGGCCCAGGCCCACGCCCGCGCCTATGCGCTGGTGGACGGCATCGACTGGCCCGGCGGGTTCTGCCGCCGCGACATCGGCTGGCGGGCGCTCTGACGCATGGAATGGACGGGTGACGGCATCCTGCTGACGGCACGTCCCCACGGCGAGAACGCCGCCATCGTCGAGGTTCTGACCGCAGCCCACGGCTTGCACAAGGGCGTGGTGCGCGGCGGCACCGGGCGCCGCATGGCGCCGGTGCTGCAACCGGGCAACACGCTGGCACTGACCTGGCGCGCGCGGCTCGACGATCACCTGGGCCATTTCACCGCCGAAATGCAGCGCAGCCGCGCCGGCGCGATCCTGGGCGATGCCGACCGGCTGGCGGCGCTGAACGCCCTGACGGCCCTCGCGTCCTTCGCCCTGCCCGAACGCGACCCGCAACCGCGTCTCTACGCCGTGACCCAGGGCCTTCTGGACCGGCTGGCGACCGGCGCGCCGTGGTTCGGCGCCTATCTGGGCTGGGAGCGCACCCTGCTCGAGGAAACGGGCTATGGCCTCGACCTGGGCGATTGCGCGGTCACCGGCGAAACCGGGGAGCTGGCCTATGTCTCGCCGCGCAGCGGGCGGGCAGTCAGCATCCGCGGCGCGGGCGCGTGGGCCGATCGCCTGTTGCCGCTGCCGGCGCTTTTGCGCGCGGCGGACGGGCCGGACGACCGCGCACAGATGGCACAGGGCTTGCACACGACGGGCCATTTCCTGCGCGACACGCTCGCCCCGGGGCTGGGCCACCGCCCCTTGCCAGAGGCCCGCGCCCGCCTGGAACGCCGCTTCGCCCCACGCTGACCGCACCCGCCTGCGGCGTCGCGCCACCGCCACCCCTCGCAGAGTGCGGGCACGGGGTTTCCAAAGGGGGTGAAGACCCCCTTTGGGCAGGGGGTGCGGGGGGCGGCAGCCCCCCGCCTGCCCCGTCAACCCGTCAACCCGTCAACCCGCCCGGGCAAAAACGCAAAAACCCCGTCACTCGGGACGGGGTCTCGGCGTGCCTCGAGGGCAGATCGCTCAGGCAGCGGCCTTGGCGATTTCCTTCTTGATGGCCAGCGCGCGGTCCGACAGTTCCACGTCCTTGGCCTTCGCCAGGAAGGCGTCCAGCCCGCCCCGGTGATCGACCGAGCGCAGCGCGGCGGCCGAAATGCGCAGCTTGTAGGCCTTGCCGGTGACTTCCGAGGCCAGCGTCACATCCACCAGGTTCGGCAGGAAGCGGCGCTTGGACTTGTTGTTGGCGTGGCTCACGTTGTTGCCCGACATCGGGCCTTTTCCGGTCAGTTCGCAACGGCGCGACATGGTCTCATCCTCGTCTTTGTCAGGCGGGCGCGGGCCCCGAAATGGGAAAGCGCCGTCAACAGCAAAGGGCGCCACCGCAGCAGCGCCCGGAATCTCGAAGGGCCTATTAGGCGGAATCGGCACCCCCGTCAAGGGATTCGCCATCCGATTGCGGCCCGCTCTGCAGGCTGGCCAGCATGGCCCGGGCCGCCGCCCCGGCCGCCGCCTCGCCGCGCGCCACGCGTTCAGCCAGTTCGGCCATGCGCGCGCGCGCCTGCGGGGTTTCCAGTCGGGCCAGCAACGCCTGGCGCACCTCCTCGTGGAACCAGTGCCGGGCCTGCGCCGCGCGCCGCGCCTGCCATTGGCCATGCGCGCGCCGCCAGTTGCCCAGCGCGTCGATTTCGCCCCAGACGGTGTCCAGCCCGCGTTCCTCCAGCGCCGAGGCGGTCAGCGCCTTGGGAAAGCCGGGCGCGTCCTGCGGCCGGCGCCTGAGCAGCCTGAGCGCCCCCGCATAATCGGCGCAGGTGCGCGTTGCCGTGGCCTTGAGGTCGCCGTCGGCCTTGTTCACAACGATCAGGTCGGCGGCCTCCATGATGCCGCGCTTGACGCCCTGCAACTCGTCGCCGCCGGCCGGTGCCAGCAGCAGAACGAACACGTCCGACAATTCCGCCACCACGGTTTCCGACTGGCCCACACCGACCGTTTCGATCAGCACCACGTCGAACCCGGCCGCCTCGCACAGTGCCACGGCCTCGCGCGTTCGCCGCGCGACGCCGCCCAGATGCGTCTGGCTGGGCGAAGGGCGGATGAACGCGCCCGGCAGCCGCGACAGGCGCTCCATCCGGGTCTTGTCGCCCAGGATCGACCCGCCCGTCCGCGCCGAGGACGGGTCCACCGCCAGCACCGCCACGGTCAGGCCCCGCCCGCACAGCATCGTGCCCAGGGCCTCGATAAAGGTGGACTTGCCGACCCCCGGCGTGCCGCTCAGGCCGATTCGCAGCGCCTGCCGGTCGTGACCCGCCAGCGCCCCGAGCAGCGCGGTGGCCTGCTCGCGGTGATCGGCGCGGGTGCTTTCGACCAGCGTGATCGCCCGCGCCAGCGCGCGGCGATCCCCGGCGAGAATCCGCTGGGCCAGGTCGTTCTGGGGGTTGTGCTGGCGCATGAAACCGTCAACCTTCCGGGCGTGGTGTCTGCCACGCTGTTTGCCCTGCCCGGGGCGGGAATGTCCAGCCCGGGCGTCGGAATGGAGGGTCCGGTGCCCCGTCTCGCCCGTCTCGCGCTGCTGTTGACCCTGGGCCTCGCGGTGCCTGCCTCGGCGCTCGAAGCGCGGTTCGAGGTGCGCTACGGCATCCTGCACGTGGCGGATGTGACCGTCTCGGCAAGCGAGGACGCGCAAAGCTATGCCGCCGAGGGGCATGTCGTCACGGCCGGGCTGGTGGGGCTGTTGCGCTCGGTGCATCTGGACCTGTCGGTGCAGGGCCGGCGGCAGGGCGAGACGCTCGATCCGCAGCACTATCGCGGCGACGTCGATACCGGGCGGCGGCAGATCCAGTCGGAACTGGCCTATACCGACGGCGTGCCCCGCATTCTGGCGCTGGCCCCGCCGGAACCCGCGCAACCCTGGGACATCGACGCCGCCGATCAGGGCGGCACGCTGGACCCGATGAGCGCCCTCTATTACCTGCTGCGCCCGCGCCCCGAGGTGCCCTGCGGGCAGGTGCTGGAGCTGTTCGACGGGCGGCGCCATTCGCGCCTGCGCGTCGATGCCGCGCATGTTTCGGGCAACGATGCACAATGCTCGGGTGCCTATATCCGCGTCGGCGGGTATTCCGCGACCGAACTTCAGGATTACCAGGCGCTGGCCTTTTCCCTGGACTATCGGCGCGACGCGGGCGGCGACTGGCAGTTGACACGCATCGTCACCCATACCCCTTATGGCCGGATGCGCGTCCTGCGCCAGTTCTGACCACCGTGAGCCCCCTGCCCCTGGATACCCTGCCCATCGACCCCCTGCTGCCGCAGCTTGTGCAGGCCGTGCAGCGCCATGGCCAGGCGGTGCTGCAAGCCCCCCCAGGCGCTGGCAAGACGACCCGCGTGCCGCTGGCGCTGCTGGAGGCGGTGCGCGGGAAAATCGTCATGCTGGAACCGCGCCGACTGGCCGCGCGCGCCGCCGCCGAGCGCATGGCCGAAACCCTGGCCGAGGGGGTCGGCGCGACTGTGGGGTATCGCGTCCGCGGCGACTCGCGGGTCAGCAGGGCCACCCGGATCGAGGTGGTGACCGAAGGCATCCTGACCCGGATGCTGCAATCGGACCCCGCGCTCGACGGCATTGGCGCCGTGATCTTCGACGAGTTCCACGAGCGCAGCCTGAACGCCGACCTGGGGCTGGCGCTGGTGCTGGAAAGCCGCGCCGCGCTGCGCGAGGACCTGGTGCTGATCGTCATGTCGGCCACCCTGGACGCGGCGCCGGTGGCCGCGCTGATGGGCGGTGCCCCCCTACTGACAGCCGAGGGGCGCGCCTTTCCGGTGGAAACCCGCTGGCTGGATGCGCCCGTGCCGCGCGAGGCGCGCCTGCCTCAGGCGGTGGTCGATCTGACCCTGCGCGCGTTGGCCGAGACCGAGGGCGGCGTGCTGGTCTTCCTGCCCGGCGAGGGCGAGATCCGCCGCACCGCCGCCCTGCTGGCCCCGCACCTGCCGGCCGAGGTGGCGTTGCAACCGCTCTTTGGCGCAATGGATTTCGCCGCCCAGCGCGCGGCGCTGGTGCCGCTGCCGACGGGGCGCAAGCTGGTGCTGGCGACGGCGATCGCGGAAACCTCGCTCACCATTCCCGATGTGCGGGTGGTGGTGGACGCGGGCCAGGCCCGCCGCGCGCGGTTCGATCCCAATTCGGGAATGGCGCGGCTGGTGACGGAACGCGTCTCGTTGGCCGAGGCCGAGCAACGGCGCGGGCGTGCCGGGCGCGTGGCGCCGGGGGTCTGTTACCGGCTGTGGACCCGGGGGCAGGAAGGCGCCCTGCCCGCCTTTGCCCCGGCCGAGATCGAAACCGCCGATCTGACCGGGCTGGCGCTGGAACTGGCGCTGTGGGGGTCGGCCGATCTGGGTTTCCTGACGCCGCCGCCCCCCGGCCCCATGGCCGAGGCGCGCGCGCTGCTGGGCGATCTGGGCGCTCTGGACGCGGGCGGGCGGATCACGCCGCATGGCCGGGCGATGGCCGCGCTGCCCCTGCACCCCCGGCTGGCGCACATGCTGCTCATCGCCGGACAGGGCGCCGCGCCGCTGGCCGCGCTGATCGCCGATCGCGACCCGCTGACCGGGGCGCCCGCCGACCTGACGCTCAGGCTGCGGGCGCTGGCAGGCGAGCGCGGCCCGCATCCTGCAAAGCGCGAGACGCTTGAACGGATCCGGACCGAGGCCAGGCGCCTTGCCCGGCTGGCCCCGCCCGACCGGGGGCTGGACCCGGCCGAGATGGCGGCGCTGGCCTATCCCGACCGCATCGGTCTCAGGCGCCGGGGCGAGGCGCCGCGCTACCTGTTGTCGGGCGGCAAGGGCGCGGTGTTCGACGCCGCCGATCCGCTGGCGCAGCAGCGGCTGATCGTCGCGACCGATCTGGATGGCGACCCGCGCGAGGCGCGCATCCGTCAGGCGCTGCCGATCGGCGAAGCGGCCCTGCGCGCCCTGTTCGGCGACCACATCGGCTGGCACGATCTGTGCGAATGGTCTGCGCGTGAGGGCCGCGTGATCGCCCGCTCGCGCGAGAGGCTGGGCGCGCTGGTTCTGGCCGAACGCCCCTGGGACGCGCCGCCTGAGGCGCGCGCGCGCGCCGCGCTGGACGGCCTCAGGGCGCAGGGGCTGACGCTGGGTCCCGCCGCGCGGCGCCTTCAGGCCCGGGTGGCGCTGTTGCGCGCGCAAGGGGTCGCGTTGCCCGATGTCAGCGACGCGGGCCTGCTGGACCGCGCCGAGGACTGGCTGCTGCCCCACCTGACGCGCGTGCGCACCGCCGAGGACCTGAAAGCCCTGGATCTGACCGAGGCCCTGCGCGGCGCACTGGACTGGGACCAGATGCAGGCGCTGGACCGGCTTGCGCCCGCGCATTTCGAGACCCCGCTGGGGCGCAAGGTGGCGATCGACTACGCCTCGGGTCAGCCGGAAATCGCGGTGCGGCTGCAAGAGATGTTCGGCGTAACGCGGCATCCGACGGTCGGACCGAACCGGCTGCCGCTGAAGGTGACGCTGCTCAGCCCGGCGCAAAGGCCGGTGCAGGTGACGACCGATCTGCCCGGGTTCTGGGACAGCTCGTATGCCGACGTGCGCAAGGACATGCGCGGGCAATACCCCCGGCACCCCTGGCCCGAAAACCCGCGCCAGGCCGACCCGACCCTGCGCGCGAAACCGCGCGGCACCTGAACCGGAACCCGCCGCCCCGCGCGGCGCCGATCAGACCGGCAGGCCCTGCATCATCCGCGGTTCCGCCGCGTTCAGACCGGCGGCCTCGCGGATGAAATAGCGCCGCGCGGCGGGCAGCGCATTGACCACGCCCAGGCCGAGTCCGCGCACCGCCTCAAGAAGCGGGTTGCCGTTGGAAAACAGACGGTTCACCGCATCCATCCCGACCGCCATGCGCACCGTGTCAAAACGCCGACAGTCCTGATAGCGCGCCAGCACGTCGGGCGCGGCGATGTCTTCGCCGCGGCGCGCGGCTTCGATCATCACCTCGGCCAGTGCCGCGACATCCCGCAGGCCCAGGTTCAGCCCCTGGCCGGCAATCGGATGCACACCATGCGCCGCGTCGCCCACCAGCACCAGCCGCTCGGCCACGAAGCGCTCGGCCACGGTCAGCCGCAGGGGATAGGCAAACCGCCGCCCCGCCAGCGCGATCTCGCCCAGGAAGCGGCCGAATCGGGGTTTCAGAACCTCCAGATAGGCGGCGTCATCCAGCCGCTGGATCGCCTCGGCGGTGGCGGTGCGTTCGCTCCAGACGATCGAACTGCGATGGCCCGGCAGCGGCAGGATCGCCAGCGGCCCCGGCGGCATGAAGAACTGATGCGCGACCCCGCCGTGCGGTTTTTCGTGGTCGATGGCGCAGACCAGCGCGGTTTGGCCATAGTCGTGCCCCCACCGCTGGATGCCGGCGCGTTTCGCCACACCCGAATCGCGCCCGTCCGAACCGACCAGCACGCGCCCCTTGAGGACCCGCCCGTCGTCGAGCGTGACAGCGATTCCCCCGGGCCCCGGCTCTTGCGCGATGACGCTGGCGCCCGAATGCAGCGTGATACCCGGCGCGGCCTGCATCGCCGCCAGAAAGGCCGCGTAGAGATGCCGGTCCTCCAGCATCTGGCCCATGGCGCCTTCTTCGATCTCGGCGGCGTCGAACCCCAGCATCAGGGGCGAGGGCCCCTGACCGGCGTGCCCCTGGCTGGCCCGGATGCCCAGGATCGGCTGCGCCTTGTCCTGAAGCCCGCGCCATAGCCCCAGCGCCTGCACCACCTTGACCGAGGCAAGCGCCAGCGCATAGGCGCGCCCGTCAAAGGTGACCTCGGCCCGCAGATCGGCCGGGCGCGCGTCGATCACGGCGACCGAAAGCCCCCCTTGCGCCAACGCCAAGGCCAGGGCGGGGCCGTTCAGCCCACCGCCCGCGATCAGGATATCCGCGTCGTGTTCCATGCCCCCACCAATGCACGCGCGCGCGGGATTGTCCATGCGACGCGCGCGCGCTAGCGTGACGCGATCATTGGAACGGGGGCAGGCATGAGCGACACCTGGCGCAGCATGAGCGCGGCGGATCTGGGCCGCGGGATCGAGGCGGGGCGCATCTGCCCGGTCACGCTGACCGCCGCGTTTCTGGACGCGATCGACAGCCACCCGCACCGCGACCGCATCTATGCGCGCGTGATGCGCCAGCGCGCGCTGGATGCCGCCGCGGCGGCGCGCGGGCGGGCGCAGGCCGGTCTCAGGCGCGGGCCGCTCGACGGGGTGCCGGTCTCGTGGAAGGATCTGTTCGACACCGCCGGCGTCGCCACCGAGGCCGGCAGCGCGCTGTTGAAGGGCCGGGTGCCCACGCGCAACGCGCAGGTGGTGCGCCGTCTTGCGGATGCGGGCCTGCCACCCCTGGGCAAGACGCATATGACAGAGCTCGCGTTCTCGGGGCTGGGGCTGAACCCGGTCACGGCGACGCCGCCCTGCATCCACGACCCCGACCGCGTGCCGGGGGGGTCCAGCTCGGGTTCGGCGGCCTCGGTCGCTTGGGGGCTGGCGCCGCTGTCCATCGGGTCGGACACCGGCGGATCGGTGCGGGTGCCGTCGGTCTGGAACGACCTGGTCGGGCTGAAGACCACCGCCGGACGCATCCCCCTGTCCGGCGTCGTGCCCCTGGCCGAAAAGTTCGACACCATCGGCCCCCTGGCCCGCACGGTCGAGGACGCCGCCCTGGCCTTTGCGCTGCTGGACAGCACCCCCGCGCCGGACCTGACCGGAGCCAGCCTGAAGGGCACGCGGATGCTGGTGCTGGAAACCGTTGCGCTTGCAGACCTGGATCCGGCCGCGGCGCAGGGGTTCGAACAGGCGCTCGCGGCGTTGGCGCGGGCGGGGGCCCGCATCGACCGCGCCCCGGTCCCCGCGGTGGCCGAGGCGATGGATCTGGCGGGCGTGCTGTTCACCGCCGAATGCTACGGCATCTGGGGCGACACGATCGAGGCCAACCCCGACGTCATGTTCGCCCCCGTGCGCGACCGCTTCCGGGCCGGCGCACAGTATCCGGCGCATGACTATGTGCGCGCCTGGCGCCGGCTCGAGGTGTTGCGCGCCGCGTATGGCGCGGCGACTGCCGGGTATGACGCGGTGCTGATCCCGACCGCGCCGACCCTGCCCGAGCGCATCGACCGCCTGCTGGCCGACCCCGCCTATTTCGCGGCCTTCAATCTGAAGACCCTGCGCAACACGCGAATCGGCAACCTGATGGGGCTTTGCGCGCTGACCCTGCCCACGGGCGTGCCGATGACGGGGGTGATGATGATGGCCCGGCCCCGCGACGAGGCACGGCTGCTCAGGCTGGGGGCCGCGGCCGAACGCGCGCTCAAGGCCTGACAGGCGGGGCGCGGTGCCCTTGTCCCGCGCCCCGCCCTGGCCCACATTGGTCGCGTCATGGCCCTGCTGCGCAAACCTGCCCCGCCGGATCCCCGCACGCAGCGCCGCTTGCGGATCGAGCGGGCGGTGCTGGCGCTGGTCACCGTGGCCTCGCTGGGCTGGAGCCTGTGGTGGGCCTGGGACCTCGCGCACACCCCCGGATTTTCGCTGCTGGTGCAGCGCGGCGAATCGGGTCTGGTCGCCGCCTATGAACGCGGGGCGGCCCGCGCGGCGACGCCCCAGGCGCTGGCCGACCGGCTGCAAGCCCGCCTGGACCAGGACCCCCGCGACTGGGTCGTGATCGACGCGCTGAGCGACCTGGCCGACGCGCAGGGCATCGCGCTGCCCGACCCGCTGATCGCCCGGCGCGACGCGCTGAAAGCCGCCGATACCGGCTGGATCGCCACCGGCCTCGACTGTGCGGCCTGCGCCTGGGACCTGCGCGACTGCACGCTGTCGGCCGCGCTGGCCTGCGGCGTGGCGATCAACGTCACCCCCCTGGGCGACGTGGTGGCGCTGGCGCGCGAGGGCGGGCATTACGTCGCCGGCGCCCCGGTCGATCAGGTCGATGTCGGCATCAGCTTCGTCGGGCTGGCGGCGACGGGGCTGGTGGTGGTCACGGGCGGAACCTCGTTGACGGTCAAGGCCGGTGCGGCGTTGCTGCGCGTCGCGCACCGGATGCGCCGCCTGGCGCCTGGCCTGCTGGCCGTGTTCCGCCGGGCCTTTGTCTGGGGCATCGACTGGGCGCGCCTGCCCGCCGTGCGCGGGGCCGACGACCTGGCGCGGCTGGCCCGCCCGCGCCTGATCCGCCCCGCCGTTGCCCTGGCCGAGGACCTGGGCCATCTGAACGCACGCCTGGGCACCCGGCAGACCCTGCATCTGATGGGTGCGATCGACACCCCGGCCGAGGCCGCGCGCTTTGCCCGGGCCTCGGATGCCTTGGGGCCGCGCACGCTGGGAACGCTGGAAATGATGGGCAAGTCACGCTTTCTCAGGCTGGGGATGCGCCTGGCGAACGAGGTCTGGGCGCTGGTCGCCGGCGTGCTGGGCCTGTTCAGCGCGGGCCTGGGCCTGCTGACGCCGCTGCTGCACAGGGCCGCACGCCCCGGGTTGCGGCTGATCGTGCGCATCGTCCTGCGCTGAGGGATGGCCAAGACCGGCCAGCCGGGATTACGCTGGCGCAAACAGCAGGAGACAGCGCATGACGATCCACAGCATCGACACCGATTTCGGCACCCTCGCGGTGCGCGACAGCGGCGGCACGGGGCGGCCGGTGCTGATGATCCACGGCAATTCGGCCTGCAAGGAGGTGTTCGAACCGCAATTCGCGGCGACGGACCTTCAGGGCTTTCGCCTGATCGCGCCCGATCTGCCGGGGCACGGGGCCTCGGACGACGCGCCCGCGCCCGAAACCGCCTATACCTTTGCCGGCTACGCCGCCGCGCTGGAACGGGTGCTGGCCGCGCTGGCGGTGACGCGGCCGGTGGTCTTTGGCTGGTCCCTGGGCGGGCACGCGGCGCTGGAACTGGCGGGCCGGGGCGCGGTGCCGCTGGCGGGCATCATGATCAGCGGCACGCCCCCCATCACCCCGGTGATGGAGGACCTTATGGCCGCCTTCAACATCGACCCCGCGGCCGAGAACCTGACCGCCAAGCGCGATTTCACCGACGCCGACGCGCAAGCCTATGCGCTGCACACCGGCGGGATCGACGGCGCGGTGGACCCGCATCTGCTGGCGATGGTCAAGCGCACCGACGGGCGCGCGCGCGAGATCATGTTCACCTCGGTGGTGATGGGGGCACCGATGGACGAACGCGCCATCGTCCGGGGGCTGAAGGTGCCCTTTGCGGTGGCGAACGGCGCGGAAGACCCGTTCCTGAAGCCTGCGTTCTTTGACACGCTCGACGCCCCGACCCTGTGGCGCCACGGCATGATGCGGATCTCGGGCGCGGGGCACGCGCCCTTCCGGCAGGCCCCGGCCGCCTTCAACGCGCTGCTGGCCGAATTCGCCAGCGAGGCCTGACGTGCAGGCACGGGAACGGATGCGCGCGGGGTCTACCCGGCGTGCGCCGGGGGCCAGGGATGCGCCAGCTTGCGCAGCGCCGACCCCAGCGTGATCCCGTGATCGAAGGCCCCGTCGTGCAGGAATTCCAGCACCTCGGCCATGGCGATCGGGTTGTTCATGATGAGCGTATGGCCGGCCGAGATGGTGATGTGATCCGCCATCCCCTCGACCCGGGTCGAGGCGACCGAAACGGTGCCGTCGTTGGGCCCGTCGAACATCCCCACGCCGATCGGATTCAAGGGGTTCACCGCCACGTCGCCGGCGATCACGCCCAGGTCGAAATCCACCGGCGGAAGGCGGTTGGGGACCGAATCGGCATCGGTGCCCAGTTGCCGCGTGACGGGGCCGTTGAACCAGGTGACGACGCGGCGCAGCAGGTCGTTCTCGTCCAGGGTATCGACGATCTCGGAGCCGTGGTTGGGTGGCGCCAGCATCACCACGCGGCCCAGATTGGGCGGATGCTGTTGCCCCAGCCAGGCGCGCACCAGGATGCCGCCCAGCGAATGGGTCACGAAATTCAGCCGGTCGGTGCCGCATTCGGCCGCGGCCTGCCCGACGTAGCGCACAAGATCGTCAATCGGGGCGTCCTCGGACGGATAGGTGTGGTTGACGACGCGATACTGGTGAAACTCGAGCACCTGCTGAAGCAGGAACAGGGAGTTTTCGCTGCGCGCGAGCCCGTGCAACAGGACCACGCAATCGGCCTGGGCGGGCGTCGCGGCAAGAAACGGCAGGGCAAGCAGGGATGATCTCATGGCGGCCACTATACGCTCGTCAGCGCGCGGAAGAAGCGCAAGAATGCGTGCGCAACCATCGGAGGGCGTCATGGGGCCGAGAGTGGCGGTGCGGGCGGTGATCGTGCGCGGCGGGAGGCTGTTGATCGTCAATGCCTATCCGGGCGATCAGAGCGATCTGTGGTGCGCGCCGGGCGGCGGCGTGGAGCGCGGACGCTCGTTGCCCGAGAACCTGATGCGCGAGGTGCACGAGGAAACCGGCATCGCAATCCGCGTCGGCGCACCCTGCCTGGTGAACGAATTTCACGACCCCGAAAGCGGGTTTCACCAGGTGGACGTGTATTTCCGCGCGCAGGTGGTGGCGATGCCCAAGGGCGACGACTGGACCGACCCGGAGGGGGTGGTGACCCGCCGCCGCTGGGTGACCGAGAGCGCGTTGCGCGCGCTGCGGTTCAAGCCCGACAGCCTGCCTGACGTGGCCTTTGGCACGGGCGGGCTGCTGTATGATCCGCTGGAAGAGATTGTCCGCTAGGGCGGAGTCCGGGCGGGGGTTTCGCCCTCGGCCGGACGCATTCCATGCGTCAGCCCTCGGGCGACCGGGCGCGGCGCTGAAGCGCCGCGCGGGGGCCCAGGCCGGGCCGGTTCGCAGGCCGGTTCACGGGGGCTGGTTCATGGGGGCTGGTTCACGAGGCGAACGCCGGCGCCACGGGGCAGGCGTCAGTCCTGCGCGGCGAGCCAGTGCTCGGCGTCGAGCGCCGCCATGCAGCCCATGCCGGCCGAGGTCACGGCCTGGCGGTATTTGTCATCCGTCAGGTCGCCCGCCGCAAAGACCCCTTCGACCGAGGTGCGGGTCGAGCCGGGCTCGACCCAGACGTAGTTGCCGGCGTGCAGCTTTACCTGATCCTTGACCAGTTCAGACGCCGGCGCATGGCCGATGGCGACGAAGAACCCGTCGCAGGGCACCACCTGTTCCGCGCCGGTCTTGAGGTTGCGCAGCTTGGCTCCGGTCACGCCCAGCGGCATCTCGGTGCCCTGGACCTCGACCACCTCGCTGTCCCAGATGACCGCGATCTTGGGATGCTTGAACAGCCGGTCCTGCATGATCTTTTCCGCGCGCAGGCTGTCGCGGCGATGCACCAACGTGACCTTCGAGGCGAAGTTGGTCAGGAACAGCGCCTCTTCGACCGCGGTGTTCCCGCCGCCGACCACGACGATTTCCTTGCCGCGATAAAAGAACCCGTCGCAGGTGGCGCAGGCCGAGACGCCGAAGCCCTTGAACTTTTCCTCGGACTCGAGTCCCAGCCAGCGGGCCTGCGCCCCGGTCGCCAGGATCAGCGCGTCGGCGGTGTAGGTGGTGCCGCTGTCGCCGGTGGCGGTGAAGGGCCGGCGCGACAGGTCCAGCGCGGTGATCGTGTCGGTGACCACCTCGGCGCCCATTTCGCGGGCATGGCCTTCCATGCGGGTCATCAGGTCGGGGCCCAGGATCGAGGTCTCGCCCGGCCAGTTTTCCACGTCGGTGGTGATGGTCAACTGCCCGCCAGGCTGCATGCCCTGCACCAGAACGGGCTCCAGCATGGCGCGCGCGGCATAGACGGCCGCAGTATAACCCGCCGGGCCGGAACCGACGATCAGAAGGCGGGTGTGTTTGGTGTCGGACATCGGGGGCTCCTGAAAACACATTCGTTTTTGCGCATGTAATACGGGCGGGGCGCCATGCAAGGGGTGCCCGGGTGGTAGCGCGCCCGTTTCGACGGCGCAAGCACCGCGCGGGACCAGAAATTGCGGGCTTGCGAAATAATATTGCGCACAGGGGCGATCACGCCTACACAAGCGCAAACCTGAAGGGAGCAAATCCGCCATGGCCGGCGCGAAACTCGATCCGATCGACCGCATGATTCTGGCTGAATTGCAGGCCGACGGGCGCATGACCAACGTCGAACTGGCCAAGCGTGTCGGCATTTCGGCGCCGCCCTGCCTGCGGCGTGTGCGCACCCTGGAGGAAGCCGGCTATATCCGCGGCTATCACGCCCGGGTCGATGTGCGCGAACTGGGGTTCGAGGTGCAGGTCTTTGCCATGGTGCGCCTGCATCGCCAGAACGAGGCCGATCTGCGCGCCTTCGAGGACCGCTGCCGCGCCTGGTCGCTGGTGCGCGAGTGCCACATGCTGAATGGCGAGATCGACTTCATCCTGAAATGCGTCGCGCCGGATCTGAGCACCTTCCAGAACTTTCTGACCGAGGACCTGCTGGCCGCCGACAACGTCGCCAGCGTGAAGACCTCGCTGGTGATCCGCTGCGCCAAGGATGAACCGGGCGTTCCCTTCGATGTGCTGGAAGACCGCTACACGCGCGAGGCCTGAGCCCTAGCAGCCGCGCGCCTCGAACGCGGCGCGGCTGGTATAGGTCAGGCTGGGCAGGAACGCGCCCATCGTGGCGCGTTCGGCGCCGGGATAGGGGATGCGCTGGATCGCCTGCGCGAAACCGGGTGCGGGCAGCAGATTGCGCAGGATCAGCAGGCCCAGGTGATCGTTGCCCGCCCCGTCGCCGTGCGCGCCCCAGTCCAGCCAGTTCACGCCGCAGGCGGCGCGGGCGTTGCGGGGGCGGTCCTCGGGGCGCGAAACGACGATCGTGTAGCGGCGCGAAACGTCGGGATCGTCCCGCGTGGTCACCTGGTCGTCCCGCAGGCAATCGACGAACCGCGTGCTGGCCAGCCCCTCGTTCGTGCAGAGCGACCAGTAGCGCAGGTCGATGTCGGCGGCCTCGGCGGCGCCGGCGCCGTGCGCCGGGGTGCGGGGCAACCGCCCGTCCAGCACGACGACCGCGCCCCGGGTCGCGTCGATCATGGTCGAGACATAGCTCATGTCGAGATTGGCGTAATACCCCGAGGCGCGGGGAAACAGGCCCAGCCGCGCGGCCATTCCGGCCAGCCGCGCCAGCGTCGGCGCGGCCAGCCGCAGCAGGCTGAGCCGGGGGTTCCAGAACAGCGCCCAGTCGCCACCCAGCGGTTGCCCCGCGCGCCCGTCCAGCAAGCTGGCATAGGCCCCCGGCGCGATCATCGGGGCTTCGATCCGGCGCGACTCGGCCCCGGGGCGGGCACTGTCCAGCGCGTCGCACAGGGCGGTGCCGGTCAGGCGCTGGCCGTCCGCGCGCACCAGCGTGACGCGGGGCAGGTCGGCATCCCCCTCGGGGACGTAAAGACGCAGGATCAGCGGCGCGGGATCGGCCTGCCCGGGCGGGCCCGCATACAGCGTGTTGGCCGGGCGCGGGACCTCGGGTTCGCCGGCACGAACCCGCAGCGTATAGGTCTGGCCCGGCGTCCAGGGACCCGTGGCGAACGGGTTGCGTTGGCCCGGGTCAGGGCGCAGGTCGGCATCGCTGAGCCGGTCGAAGGGCACGCCGCCGGCAAGATAGCTGTGCAGGGACAGATAGCGCGCGCGCGGAAAGGTGCCGGCGATCTCAAGATAGCTGCCCGGCTCGGTCGGGGCGAGGAACACGGCCGGCCAATAGAGCGCACCACTGTCGGGAAAGGCCATGTTCAGCGAAACACTGGTGACCGGCCCGATCCAGAAGCAATCCTGCGCGGCGCCCGGCGCAAGATCGCGCAGATCGAGGGTCTGCACCGTCGCCTCGACCCGGGCCAGATCGCGCAGGCCCAGCGCCCAGCCGCCCGCCGCGCCGATCCCCAGCAAGAGGGCCAGCGCCCCCAGCAATCGCACCATGGTCTGCCCTCATGCCCCCGATGAACAACGTCCGCAGGCAAAGTCTGCCCGCGGACGCCGCCAAGGGAAAGGGGTGTCTGCCCTGCGGGCAGGATGCCTGGTCAGGCGCGCAACGCCTCGCGCGCGGCCATGACCGGCAGGTTCAGCGCCGTGCCGACCGCAGCGTAGGTCAGGTTGCCCGCATGCACGTTCAGACCATTCAGCAGGTGCTCGTCCTCGGCGCAGGCGACGCGCCAGCCCTTGTTGGCCAGCGCCATCATGAAGGGCAGCGTCGCGTTGCCCAGCGCCTGGGTCGAGGTCCGCGCGACCGCGCCCGGCATGTTCGCCACGCAGTAGTGCATGATGCCGTCCACCTCGTAGATCGGATCGGCGTGGGTCGTGGCATGCGAGGTCTCGAAGCAGCCCCCCTGGTCGATGGCCACGTCCACCAGCACCGCGCCGGGCTTCATCGTGGACAGTTGCGCGCGGCTGACCAGCTTGGGCGCGGCGGCGCCCGGGATCAGCACCGCGCCGATCACCATGTCGGCCTCGGCCACCAGTTCGGCGGTCGTGGCGGCGCTGGAATAGGCGGTCTTGAAGGTGCCGCCATAAACGTCGTCCAGATAGCGCATCCGCGGCAGCGAGCGGTCCAGAACGGTCACGTCCGCGCCCATGCCGGCGGCGATCCGCGCCGCGTGGGTGCCGACGACACCGCCGCCGATCACCACAACCCTGGCCGGCAGCACGCCCGGCACACCCCCCATCAGGACACCGCGCCCGCCGTTGGCCTTTTGCAGGGTCCAGGCGCCAACCTGCGGCGCCAGACGGCCCGCGACTTCGGACATCGGCGCCAGCAGCGGCAGGCCGCCCATCCGGTCGGTCACGGTTTCATAGGCGATGCAGGTCGCACCCGAGGCCAGCAGGTCGCGCGTCTGTTCGGGATCGGGCGCCAGGTGCAGATAGGTGAACAGCACTTGCCCTTCGCGCAGTTGCTTGCGTTCGACGGCCTGCGGTTCCTTGACCTTGACCACCATCTCGGCGCGGGCGAAAATTTCGGTCGCGGTGTCGACGATCGCGGCACCGGCGGCGCGGTAGTCGTCATCGGTAAATCCCGAACCCAGACCGGCACCGGCCTCGATGATGACGGAATGACCGGCGGCGGCGGCCTCGTGCGCAGCCGCTGGCGAGATCCCGACCCGAAACTCTTGCGGCTTGATTTCCCTTGGGCAACCGATCAGCATTTCGAATCCTCCTGGGGGTGCTGCGTTCAAGCTGGGAGGATCGCGCAAATTTCCGCGAAACTGCTTGATTTTTTCCCCTAAAACACCAAGAGACTTGCAAGAGGCTTCGACCGAACCGCAGATTTTTCGATGAAAGTTGCGCTGCAATGCAGCTAGACCCGACAGACCGACGCATCCTTCAGGTCCTTCAGCGCGAGGGGCGGATATCCAACGCCGATCTGGCCGAAAGGATCGCCTTGTCGCCCTCGGCCTGCCACCGGCGGGTGCAGCGGCTCGAGACCGAGGGGTTCATTTCCGCCTATGTCGCGCTGGTCGATGCGCGCCGGATCGGCAAGCCGACCACCGTCTTCGTCGAGATTACGCTGAACGGCCAGTCGGACGAGGTGCTGGACGCCTTTGAACGGGCGGTCGCGCGCATTCCCGACGTGCTGGAATGCCACCTGATGGCGGGCAGCGCCGATTTCCTGCTGAAACTGATGGTCGAGGATACCGAGGATTTCGCCCGCATCCACCGTCAGTATCTGGCGCGTCTGCCGGGCGTGGCGCAGATGCAATCGTCCTTTGCCCTGCGCACCGTGGTCAAGACGACCGCGCTGGATCTCTGACCCGGGGCGCGCGCCCGCCCTGGTCCGTCAGCGCCTGCCGATACAGCGTTTCGATCGTGTCGATCTTGTGCTGCCAGTCGAATTCCGCCCGCGCACGGGCCGCGCCCGCCGACCCCATCGCATGCGCCGCCGCGCGGTCCCGCGCCAGGGTGCCGATCGCCTCGGCCAGGCGGTCGGCGAATCCCGCGCGCGGCACCGGGGACACCAGGATCCCGGTGTCGGGCGTCAGGTAGCCCGCTGGCCCGCCCCAGTCCGACGCGATCACCGCCAGCCCCATCGCCATCGCCTCGAGCACCACCGCGCCACCGCATTCGCGCAGGCTGGCCAGAACCAGCGCGTCGGCGGCGGCCAGATGCGCGGCGCACGAGGCTTGCGGCAGAAACCCGTGGAACGTCACCGCGTCGTCCAGCCCCAGCGCCTGCACCTGAGCCTGAAGCGCCCCGAGTTCCGGCCCGTCGCCCAGGATCGCCAGGGTCACCGGCCGGTCGGGATGCGCCTGCCGGTGCAGGGCCAGGGCCTGAAGCGTCACATCGACCGCCTTGAGCCGCACCAGCCGCCCCATGAACACCAGTTTCAGCGGTCCCTGCGGCGCCGGCCGCGCGCCGGCTTGCGGCCACAGCGTGAAATCGACACCGTTTTCCATCAGCTCCACCACCGGGCGGTTGCGCACCGGCAGCGCATCGCGCGTGCGCGCATTCGCGACCAGCAGCAGCCGCGCGCGCCGTTTGCCCGGGATCACCCGGTTCAGCACCCCGGCCAGCGGACGCCCCAGGGCGACGAAAAGCTGCGCCGCGCGACCTTCGAAATCCGCGTAGCCCGGGGGATAGCTCATGCCGCCATTCATCGGCCCGATAATCACCGGAACGCCCAGACCGAACAGCAGGGACGGCGCGGCGGGCGAGACGGGGATCGGTTGGTGCACCAGGTCGATGCCGCCGGCCCGGATCAGCGCCTGCGCCATGCGGCGTTGCTGCCAGCCGGTCACCAGGCCCATCAGATTCCCGAACAGATGATCGCGGATCGCGCCGGGAAACCGGCTGCCGATCCGCCAGAGCCAGCGGTGCGCGGCGGTATCGGGCGAATAGAGCACGCGCGCCGCGAGGTCGGGAAAGGCGGCCTCGAGCGCCGGGCGATTGCGCGCGTGGGTAATCAGGCGCACGTCCCGGCCGCGCCGGGCGAGCAGCGTGAAATACTTGAGCGGCAGGATCGCTTCGCCGCCGAACGCGGCCGAAGCGTTGTCGGCGACGATCAGCACGCGGGGCGGCGAAGGCAGGGGTGCAACGGACATGAGCCCTTGTCCGCGAGGGCGTTCGCCACGTCAATTCCCCCAAAGCACAGGGGCGCAACGAAAAACCCCCGCGCCTTGCGGCCCGGGGGTTCTATCCGTCGCCCCGAGGGGCGAAACCGGTCAGAGCATGCCTTCGCGTTGCGCCTTCTTGCGCGCCAGCTTGCGCGCGCGGCGGATCGCCTCGGCCTGTTCACGGGCCTTCTTGACAGAGGGTTTCTCGAAATGCTGCTTCAGCTTCATTTCCCGAAACACACCCTCGCGCTGGAGTTTTTTCTTCAGCGCCCGAAGTGCCTGTTCGACGTTGTTGTCGCGAACCGATACCTGCATGTGGTTTTCACCACCTTTCTAAGCTAGTGTGACGTCATTTGCAGGACGCGCCCCTTTAGCAAGGCCGGCGCGACTTGTCCACGCCTGAATCGGGGTATACCCCGTGGGCAAACCGCCACCGAGGCCGCCATGACCGATCCCGCCGCCACCCGCATTCTGGATGCCGCCCTGCCGCACGTGCCCTTTGACGGCTGGTCCGAAGCGACGCTGCGTGCGGCGGCCCAGAGTGCCGCGGTCGGCACGGATCTGGCGCGGGCGCTCTTTCCGCGCGGCGGGCTGGACCTGGCGCTGGCCTATCACCGGCAGGGTGACGCGCGGATGATCGCCGCGCTGGCGGACCGCGACCTGGGCGCGCTCAGGTTCCGCGAACGGGTCGCGCTGGCGGTTCGGCTGCGGCTCGAGGGCGCCGACCGCGAGGCGGTGCGCCGGGCCGCCGCGCTGATGGCCCTGCCGCAGAACGCGCCCGAGGCCGCGCGCGCCGTCTGGGCCACCGCCGATTCGATCTGGACCGCGTTGGGCGATACCAGCGTGGACGGCAACTGGTATTCCAAGCGCGCAATCCTGGCGGGGGTCTATTCGTCGGTGGTGCTGTATTGGCTGGGCGACGACAGCGACGGCGCCGCCGACACCTGGGCCTTTCTGGATCGCCGGATCGAGGACGTGATGCGCTTTGAGCAAACCAAGGCCAGGATCAAGGCCTCGCCGGTGCTGAACGCCACGCTGGGCCTGCCCCTGCGCGTGCTCGAGGGGCTGCGCAAGCCGCAGCCCCCGGGGCCGATGCCCGGCACCTGGCAGGACTGAGCCGCGGCCCGGGAACGATCTTTCCGCCACCGCGCCGCCACCGCGATCCGACATTCGACTTTGCCGCAATCAAACGGAGACCCCCATGCCGCCCCAATCGCACATGATGCGCGTGATCGAGATTTCCCGGCCCGGCGGGCCCGAGGTGCTGACCCCCGCCAGCCGCGCCGTCCCGGTTCCCGGCGAGGGCGAGATCGTGATCCGCGTGGCCTATGCCGGCGTGAACCGGCCCGACGCGTTGCAACGCGCGGGGGCCTATGCCCCGCCACCCGGGGCCTCGGACCTGCCCGGACTGGAAGCCTCGGGCGTGGTGGCCGCGGTCGGCCCCGGCGTCGGCCGCTGGCGCGAGGGGGACCGGGTCTGCGCCCTGCTGCCCGGTGGCGGCTATGCCGAATATGTCGCCACCCCGTCCGTGCACGCGCTGCCGGTGCCCGACGGGATGGACCTGCGCGCCGCCGCCTGCCTGCCCGAGACCTTCTTCACCGTCTGGACCAATGTGTTCGACCGGGGCGCGCTGAAGGCCGGGGAACGGTTCCTGGTGCATGGCGGCAGTTCGGGCATCGGCACGACGGCGATCCAGCTGGCCGCCGCGCGCGGCGCGCGGGTGTTCACCACCGCCGGGTCGGATGACAAGTGCAACGCCTGCCTGAAGCTGGGCGCCGAGCGCGCGATCAATTACCGGGCCGAGGATTTTGTCACCGTCCTGCAAGCCGAGGGCGGCGCGCATGTCGTCCTGGACATGGTCGGCGGCGACTACCTGCCGCGCAACGTCCAGGCGCTGGCCGATGACGGACGGCTGGTTCAGATCGCCTTTCTGTCGGGCCCCAAGGTCGCGTTGAACTTTGCCCAGGTCATGACCCGGCGGCTGACGATCACCGGATCGACCCTGCGCCCGCAATCCGTCGCCGCCAAGGCCCGCATCGCCGAGGCGCTGGAACGCGAGGTCTGGCCGCTTCTGGCCTCGGGGCGGATCGCGCCGGTGATCGACAGCGAGTTCCCGATGGACCAGGCGGCACAGGCACACAGCCGCATGGAAAGCTCGCAGCATGTGGGCAAGATCGTCCTGAAGATCGGCGCCTGACCCACGCCCCCACCCGGGTTGGCAAGCCGTCGCCAATGCGCAGGCGGGCCGGCCCGGGCCGCCCCTCGGCACCAGACACCGCGCGCGCCGCGCGGTGCGTTCTGTCGCGCCAGAATTGTGTTGGAATCGCATCATTCGCGCCCCGGGGCAGGGAAATGTTGACGCTGCGGTCATCAGCACCCACAATCGACCTATTCTGACGATCTTTGGGGGGGGTGTTCATGACAAGGTCCTATTTTTCCTTTGCCACGGCGGTTTTCCTGGCGGCGGGCAGTTTCACGCAGGCCGGAGCGGTGACCGAATTTCATGGCGGGGGCGTCGTGGGGAATTATTCGGGCTGCGAGGCCTATGGCTATCTGCCCACCGATGGCAGCGCCCTGGTGGGCCGATACCGGCCCGGTGGCCTGCCCGGCAATTCGCCGACCAACGATACGATCAGCCTCAGCTACAACACCTATGCGTTTCACCTGACCATTCCCAGCGGGTGGAGCTATGGCACGCCCGTCCAGGTCACCTGGTTCGCCGTGGTGGGCGGTGGCGGTGACGCCTGGGTGCCGAACAACGTGATGACGGTGACATTCCAGCCTCCACCGGCCTTTACCGAAGCCGACAGCGCGGATCGCTTTCTGAATTTCCAGATCGACAACATGGATGACCTGGCCGGATGCTCGGCCGTTTTCAGCGTGTTCCTGCACCAGATTTGAAACCGGACGCCGCGCGGCGCCTCCCTGCCTCGCGCCGGGACAGCCACATGTCGCGCGCGCGCACGATCTTCACGGAGCCTTTCTCATGACCGGAAAAACGATCCTCAGCCGACTTGCCGCCTGCGCCTGCGCTGCCCTGATGCTGGGCACCGCGACGACCGCGGCGGCGCAGACGTTCCTTGGCGGCGGTGCCATCTACAACTATACCCAGGAGTGCAGCCCGTCCAATCCGTCGATCACCTCGAGGGTCAGTTACGGGCGGTTCCACTATCGCCCGGGCGAAGAATTCGGAAATCCGTCCGAAGTCAGCCTGACCTTCACTGACGGCACGGTCCTGTTTCGCCGCTGGGCGCATCTGGAACGCTCGAACAGTTTCTATTCCGCGATCGGCCGGCAGATCTTTTCGGCCTCGCATTCGCTGTATCCGACCAACCCGCGCATCCGCGTCTTGCGTCGTGACGTGCTGTATCCCGTGAACGGCACGTTCGGCCCCGACACCGCGCTGGTGTTCCTGCGCCTGCGGATCCAGAACTACTGGGGCATTCCGGGCTGCGCGGTCACCGTCTCGGGGTCGTTCGGCCGGATCCCGGCGCTGGTGGCCTCGGCCCCGGCAGCAAGCCTGGACGGGCTCAGCCTGGACGACGGTGGATCGGGCGCCCCGCCCGCCCCGTGATCGCGCGCGCCGGCGGCCGGGAAACTGGCCTCTGGTCTGCGGCGGGCTTGCGGGCTAGTCTGCGGCCGAAAGGACGGCCATGACCCAGACCTATCAGGTTCTCGCCCGCAAATACCGCCCCGAAACCTTTGCCGACCTGATCGGGCAAGAGGCGATGGTGCGCACGCTGAAGAACGCCTTTGCGGCGGACCGCATCCATCACGCCTTCATCATGACGGGCATCCGCGGCACCGGCAAGACGACCACCGCGCGGATCATCGCCAAGGGGCTGAACTGCACCGGCCCCGATGGCGCGGGCGGCCCCACGACCGAACCCTGCGGCCAGTGCGATTCGTGCCGGGCGATCGCCGAGGGGCGGCATGTCGATGTGCTCGAGATGGACGCGGCCAGCCGCACCGGCGTCAACGACATCCGCGAGATCATCGATTCCGTGGCCTATCGCGCCGCCAGCGCGCGCTACAAGATCTACATCATCGACGAAGTGCACATGCTGTCGAACAGCGCCTTCAACGCGCTGCTGAAGACGCTGGAAGAGCCTCCGCCGCATGTGAAATTCATCTTTGCCACCACCGAAATCCGCAAGGTTCCCGTCACCGTTCTGTCGCGCTGCCAACGCTTCGATCTGCGCCGGATCGAGCCCGAGGTGATGATCGCCCATCTGGCGAAGATCGCCGGGCTGGAAGGGGCGGAGATCAGCGCCGAGGCGCTGGCGCTCATCACGCGCGCGGCCGAGGGTTCGGTGCGGGACGCGATGAGCCTGCTCGATCAGGCGATCAGCCATGGCGCGGGCGAAACCGGCGCCGACCAGGTGCGCGCGATGTTGGGCCTGGCCGATCGGGGCCGCGTCATGGACCTGTTCGAATCGGTGCTGCGGGGCGATGCCGCCGGCGCGTTGCAGGAACTGGCCGCCCAATACGCGGACGGGGCGGACCCGGTCGCGGTGCTGCGCGATCTGGCCGAAATCACCCATTGGGTCAGCGTCATCAAGATTACGCCCGAAGCCGCCGAGGACCCCACCGTCAGCCCTGACGAGCGCACGCGCGGCGCCGATCTGGCCGGCCGTCTGGACCTGCGGGTGCTGGCGCGGATGTGGCAGATGCTGCTCAAGGCGCTGGAAGAGGTCGCGCAGGCGCCGAACCCCATGATGGCCGCCGAGATGGCGGTGATCCGCATGACCCATGTGGCCGACCTGCCGACGCCGGACGAATTGATCCGCCGCCTTCAGGACGCGCCGCCGCCCGGGCCGGGCGGTGCGCCGCTGCCACCGGGTGTTGGCGGTGGCGGTGGCGGGGTCGGCGCGATGGGGCGCGGTGCGGTGCCGATGGGTGGCGGCGGGGCGCAGGCGGCGCTGGCGGGCGCGCCCTCGGCACTGGCGCAGTTCGCGACGTTTGACAGCGTGGTCGCCCTGTTGCGCGAACGGCGCGACATCCAGCTTCTGACCGAGGTCGAGGGAGATCTGCGGCTGGTGCGCTATTCCCCCGGCCGGATCGAATTCGAGCCGACCGAAACCGCCCGCGCCGATCTGGCCGCGCGTCTGGCGCAGCGGCTACAGCACTGGACCGGCGCGCGATGGGGCGTGTCGATCGGCAAGGGTGGCGGCCAGACCATCGTCGAACAAAAGGACGCCGAGGCCGCCGAACGCCGGGCGCGGGCGTTGCAGGACCCGCTGGTCCAGGCCGTGATCGCGGCATTTCCCGGTGCCCGGATCGCCGGTTTCAAGCCCCCGGCCGAAACCGCGCAGCAGGTCGCCGAATCGGCCCTGCCCGAGGTCGAGGACGAATGGGACCCGTTCGAGGATTGAGGTCCGCCGCCCGGGTCCCTATCTTCCCCTCATCCACGCACGACAGGAGCAGGACATGCTGAAAGGGTTGGGGGGGCTTGGCGGCCTCGGCGACATGGGCAAGATGATGAAGGCCGCGCAGGAGATGCAGCAGAAGATGGCCGATCTTCAGGCCGAGCTGGATACCCTGGTCGTGCAAGGCGAATCCGGCGCCGGCCTGGTCAAGGCGACGGCGAACGCCAAGGGCGTGCTGACCGGCCTCAGCATCGACCCGTCGATCTTCAACGCCGACGACAAGGAAGTGGTCGAGGACCTGATCCTGGCCGCGATCAAGGACGTGCAGAGCCGCGCGCAGGACCGCGCCAAGGACGAGATGGGCAAGCTGGCCGAATCCATGGGCCTGCCGCGCGACATGAACCTGCCGGGCCTGTGACATGACCTCGGCGCCCGGCGAGATCGAGGCCTTGATCGCGCTGATGGCGCGGCTGCCCGGTCTGGGCCCGCGCAGCGCCCGCCGCGCCGTGCTGCACATGCTGAAAAAGCGCGCCGTGGTGCTGGAGCCCCTGGTGCAGGCCCTGACCCGCGTTGCCGACAGCGCGCGCGAATGCCGGGTCTGCGGCAATATCTCGGACCACGATCTCTGCCCGATCTGCGCCGACCCGTCCCGCGCGACGGGCCCGTTGTGCGTGGTCGAGGACGTGTCCGACCTTTGGGCGATGGAACGCGCGGGCGGTTTCAAGGGCCGCTACCACGTCCTGGGCGGCACGCTGTCGGCGCTGGAATCCATCGGCCCCGAGATGCTGCGCATTCCCGCCCTGGTCGAACGCGTGCGCGACGAGGGGGTGCACGAGGTGATCCTGGCCCTCAACGCCACGGTCGAAGGGCAGACCACCGCGCATTACATCGCCGAATCGCTGGCCCCCACGGGGGTTGCCGTCAGCGCGCTGGCGCGGGGCGTGCCGATGGGCGGCGAACTCGATTATCTGGACGAGGGCACGATTGCCGCCGCGCTGGCGGCGCGACGGCAACTGTGATCCCCTCCGGTCAGGGGCGCGCGTTCAGGGGCGCGCGTCGGCGCGGGTCAGTTCGGCGCGGTAGAGCAACCCCGCCAGCACCGCGCCCAGCGCCGGGGCCAGGAAGAACAGCCACAGTTGCGACAGCGCCTGACCGCCCGCAAACAGTGCTGGACCGAACGAGCGCGCGGGATTGACCGACACGCCGGTGACGCTGATGCCGACCAGGTGGATGCCCGCCAGCGTCAGGCCGATCGCCAGCCCGGCAAAGCCGACCGGCGCCGAGGCGTGCGTCGCGCCGAGGATCACCAGGACGAAGAGAAAGGTCGCCACCGTCTCGAACACGAAGGCCGCGACCGGGGTGTAGCCATCGCCATACCCCGCGCCCCAGCCGTTCTGGCCCAGGCCGTTGGTGGCGACGTCGTAATCCGCCCTCCCCGAGGCAATGAGCCACACGACCAGCGCGCCCACGGCGGCGCCCACCAGTTGCGAGACGACATACAGCACAAATCCGCGCGCGTTCAGTTTGCCGGCGACCAGCGCCCCCAACGACACGGCCGGGTTCAGATGCGCGCCCGAAATCGCCCCCAACCCATAGGCCGCGGCAACGATCGACAGGCCAAAGGCCAGAGCGATGCCGAGATGGCCGATATGCGGCCCCATAAGCACCGCGGAACCGACCCCGAAAAACACCAGAATGAACGTGCCGATACCTTCGGCAAGAGAGACTTTGACCATGACCATTACCCGGTTAACCCCGGCGCTATGCCGGACCCGGGTATCTGGGCCTGTCGAGAGGTCGCCGTCAAAGGGAACCGCGCCGGGCAATTCCCCGCAAATTGCGGGCGATCAGGCCGGCACGAACAGCGGGCGGGGCCGGCGGTCGTGGCGCACCTCGGCCCGGCGGTTCCAGGGCATCGGAACGCGCGGATCGGCGCTTTCGGAAATCACCCATTGGGTCCAGCGTGAGGGCTTTGCCATTGACTCGGTCCTTGATTGCGGGCGCGCTTCGGCGCCTGTCTCAGACCGTTGTGGCGGGGAAATCGGGCGGAAAAAGGGCATCCGCACGGTAATTGTGCACCGACTACAGCCGAATGGCCGAAATCAACCGCCCGTAATCGGCCTCGCCCGCGTGGGTCTTGCGGCGATAGGAATAAAACAGCGCCGGGTCCGCATAGGTGCAGTGCCGCGTCCATTCCGCCTGACCGATTCCGGCGGCGCGCAGCCGGCTCAGGCCATAGGCCGGCAGGTCGAACAGGTAGCGGTCGCCCTGCCCGTTGGCAAAGAACCAGGCGTTGTCCGGGTCTTCGGCGGTAAAGGCATCCAGGAATTCAGGGCCGACCTCATAGGCGGCCTGGCTGATGCAGGGGCCGATGACGGCGCAGGTGTCGCCCCGGTCCGCGCCTAGCCCCTCCATCGCGTCAAGCGTGGCCTCCAGCACCCCGGCCAGCGCGCCCTTCCAGCCCGCGTGGACGGCCCCGATCACGCCCGCCTGCGGATCGGCCAGCAGGACGGGCATGCAATCCGCGGTCAGGATCGACAGCGCCAGGCCCGGCACGTCGGTGACCATCGCGTCAGCCTTGCCCTGCGGGCCGGCGCGCGTCACGGTGACCACGTCGGCCGAATGCATCTGGTGCACGCCGACCAGCGCGTCGCTGGGCACCGCCAGCGCCTGCGCCACGCGGGCGCGGTTGATGGCGACGATGTCGCTTTGATCGGACGATCCGGCGCCGCAATTCAGCCCGGCGAAGATCCCCGAGGACGCCCCCCCCTTTCGAGTGAAGAACCCGTGCATCAAGGGCGACAGCGAATCCGAGGTCAGGATCTCCAGCGTCATGTCTCAGAACCTTTGGCGGTTGCGGGCGCGAAACCCGGCGGCAGCGGCGCCCCCGGCGGAACCAGGGCCAGCGCCTTGAACAGCGTTCCCATTTCCTGCGCGTGGGTCAAGCGGCGATACGCGGCCTGGTGCTGTTCCAGCGCGGCGCCGCCCAACCCCCGCGCCAGCCGCTGCGCCCGGGCGTCGATCCCCAGCGCGCGCAGCAGCGCGCCCTGCGGCATCAGCGCGCTGGCGCTCAGTCCGCCGGCGGCCAGGGCGAGCGCCTCGAAATCCACATGCGCGGTCAGGTCGGCACGGCCCGGGTTGGCAAAGGGATCGGCAAAGGCGTGGTCTTCGATCGCCTGGAAGGTGTCGCCCAGACTGTGCCAGCCGCCATAATCGACGATCACCGCAGCCCCGCCATGCGCCGCGATACGCTGCTGAATGGCCTGCATCACCGGGCGGGCGGCGGGGCAGGTTTCGACGATGTCGCCGTCGCGGGTGTCGGCCAGGCGATGCGCCAGGTCGGCCAGTGGCGCGGGCGGCGTCAGTCCAGGTGCAAGCCGCTCGCCCTGCACGCCCACCACCACCTCGCGCCAGCCATCGCCGGCGCGGTGGAACTGGCGGATCGGCAGCGCGTCGAAGAATTCGTTGGCGACGAACCACAGCGGCGCATCGGGCAGCGCGTCCACGCTGTCGTGCCAGGTGGCGGGCGCGCCCGCAAGCCGCGCGGCTTGCGCGGCCCGCAGGACGGGCGAGGCCTCGATCAGGTGCAGCGTCACGCGCTCGTGGAACCCCGGCACGCCGCGCGTCGCCCGCCAGATGTCGGCCATCAGGGTGCCGCGCCCCGGTCCGGCCTCGGCCAGGGCGGCGCGGGGCGCGCCCTGATCCAGCCAGGATTGCGCCAGGCACAGGCCGATCAACTCGCCGAACATCTGGCTGATTTCCGGCGCGGTGGTGAAATCGCCCGCCGCACCCAGCGGATCGCGGGTGGCATAATAGCCGTGCAGCGGGTTCAGTAGGCATTCGGCCATGTAATCGGACAGCCGCATCGGCCCGCTGACGGCGATGCGCCGCGCCAGAAGCGCCGCCAGCGCCGTCATGCGCGCCGCCGCGACCACAGGATCAGCCCCAGGCCCACCGCCAGCATCGGCAGACTGAGGGTCTGCCCCATGGTCAGCCCGAACTCGCCCAGGCGGATCACGTATCCCGCCGGATCGACCGCCAGAAACTGGTCGTCGGGCATCCGCCAGACTTCGACCACGATGCGGGCCAGGGCATAGCCGGTCAGGAAGCTTCCGGTGACGCGCCAGGGGTGGCGCAGCGCGCCCAGCCGGGTGACCAGGACCCACAGCACCAGCCCCAGCAGCACGCCCTCCATCCCGGCCTCATATAACTGGGTGGGATGGCGCGCGCAGATCAGCAGCCAGTCGGGCGGACAGACGCCGCCGGCGCCGGGAAAGACCACCCCCCAGGGCAGGGTCGTGGGGTGTCCCCACAGCTCGGCGTTGATGAAATTCGCGATCCGCCCCAGGCCCAGCCCGACCGGAATGACCATGGCCATCGAATCGCCCACCGCCGACGCGGCGATCCCCTGCCGCCAGGCGAACACGAAACCCGCCAGTGTCGCCCCGAGAAGGCCGCCATGAAAGGACATCCCCCCCTCCCACACCTGCACGATACGGGCGGGGTGGGCCAGGTAATAGCCGGGCTGATAAAACAGCACGAACCCCAGACGCCCGCCCAGGATCACGCCGACGATGATCCAGGTCAGCAGGGCCTCGACCTGTTCGGGGGTCATGGGCGCGCGGCCGTGGGGCCACCAGTGCGGCCGCCGCATCGCCGCCAGGATCAGCCGCCAGCCGATGACGAAGCCGGCGATATAGGCCAGCGCATACCAGCGCAACGCCAGGGTGAAGCCGCCCAGCTGCAACGAGAAGATCTCAGGGTGCAGAAAGGCGGGAAAGTCGATCACGAAGGGCATGAGGGGTCCTCGATCGCGGGGGTGTCCCGGGTTTCCCGTGACGGTGCGGGGAAGTCAACCTTGCGCATCGCCCGGCCTCGTCCCATATAGACGCGGAACCAGCCTGAGGAGTTCATCATGCAGCCCGGAAACCGGATCTTCGATGACCTGTCGAAACTGATGACCAACGCCATGGGCGTGGCCCACGGCGC
>Ga0116152_10000169_pt1 | contig 52170 bp, 38 predicted proteins | sample AD_UKC119_MetaG_FD_89894 | JGI IMG/M metagenome (GOLD analysis project Ga0116152, IMG submission 89894) | Active sludge microbial communities of municipal wastewater-treating anaerobic digesters from Hong Kong - AD_UKC119_MetaG | ecosystem: Engineered > Bioreactor > Anaerobic > Digestate...
GTATATAATAATGTATGGTTCAAGTTTACTGCTCCTTCGGATTATCTCAAGATATCTCTGAAAACCGGAAGTAATTTCGGAAGCATGCATTATGGCCGCATGGCGGTAACTGATATGGCAGATAACGAAATCGGTTGTGTTACTCATATTGTCAACCAGGGAACGACTGTCCTAACATTGACGGGTTTGACAGCAGGTGAAGATTACTTGCTGAATGTAGATAATTACTACGGTTCGTCACAATGGGGATCATTTACACTTTGTATGACGAATATTAAAGATTACGATTGGAAGGATCACGCCTATGAGTTGACCAATACAAGGGCTTATTGCTCTTCTGATCAACAATTCAGCACCTATTGGAAAACACCAGATGAAACGAAACCTTCCTGTTGGTCGAATGGACCTGCTGGTAATGTGTGGTTCAAGTTTATCGCTACCACTCCCCAAATTGAAATCATTGGTAAAACCGGTGGGAGTTTTGGCAACATGCAGTATATGATGATGGCGCTTTGGGACAACGATGATAATGTATTGGAATGTATAAACTATTCCGGATCAACATCATGGAAAACCATTAGCTCCACATCACTCATTCCTGGTGAAACCTATTACATTGAAGTGGATCACCGGCAGGGTGCAAGTTTTACAACTTACTGGGGTTCATTCTCCTTATGCGTGGATGACGGATCATTTGAATCATCTGTTCTATGGTTAGGCGGCACAAGTGATGACTGGCATACCGCTTCCAACTGGTCTGGAAATTTTGTTCCAACCGCTTTAAATCCAGTGGATATTCCAGCTGATTCTCCCAACCAACCTGTTGTAAGCAGCACAGGAAGATGCTACAGCCTTACCTTATTCCCCGGAGCATCTATTACAATTAACTCCGGCTCCGACTTATCGGTAGGAACAAGGGTTATTCTTCAATCCAATGCTACACAAATGGCATCGTTGATTGATCATGGAAACTTGGTTGTAGGTGGACAGTCAACAATGGATGTGAAATACAGTGGCAATGGATGGCACATGGTTTCTGCACCAATAGATGGTGCTGTTTCAGGGCTTTACCTTGATAAATATCTGCGTTCGTATGATGAGGCCACAGGTTGGGAATACATTGTTCCTGTAAATGTTCCGCTCAATCCCGCTGAAGGTTACGCCTTGTGGAGCACTTCTGCAGGCACTAATAATGTCAGCTATAATGGTACTTTCAATACCGGAAATCAAAGCTTTGACCTAAGTTATTCCGGACCGCCAACCACAGGATTTGGCTGGAATCTGGTAGGAAATCCATATCCTTCATCACTGGATTGGGATGAGGTAAGCTTGCCTGCAGGACTTGATGCGGCTATCTATTTATGGGATCCAGCACTCGGAAATTACAGATACTATATTCCAGGTGGCGGTGGATTGAACACAACATCACAGTTTGTTCCAGCCGGACAGGCATTCTTCGTGCACTATACCAATGTAACCGTGCAGCCACTTTCATTCGACAATAATGACAGAGCACACAGCGCGCAGCAGTTTTATAAATCAAATGAAAGTCAATCGAACATTTTAAGGTTAAAACTTAGCAGTGAAACCGGTTCGGAACAGGCAGGTGTTAGATTTATAAATGATTGCTCTGCAGATTTTGATCAAAATAAGGATGTGTATTGTATTGAAGGTGCCGGTGAAAATACACCTACTTTTTATACCTATGCAAAAAATGAGAAGTACTCGATCAATTCGATGGGACCCTTTGGAAGTGATGTAACCATTGATGCCGGATTTTATGCAAACAATGCCGGAACATATACACTCTCTATTGATCAGCTTGAGTCGTTCGATGTGGACGTGAAAGCTTTTGTAGAAGATCCGCAAACGAACACGATCACAGCAATGGATGCAGAATCCCCTTATTACTTTGATTACGATGGTGATCTGGAAGAATATAAGTTTTCATTGATCCTAGTTAAAGAAAATGCAATAGTGGAAGCTCCTGTATTTGTGTATGGAGCTGATGATCAAATCAAAATTATAAATAAAGACTTGCTTGAAGGAAGCTACCTCGTGTTTGATCTTTCTGGGAGAAAAATTGCCGAAGGCGATTTTAACAATGTAAGCACAACTGTTGAAATTTACAAAGATCAGACTGTTTACCTCGTCCAATATTTCCTCACAAACGGTGAGCGATTTGTTACGAAGGTATTTGTAAAATAAGGCCTACTTTAATCACCATGAAACTTCCTGGCTGGGTTACCGGTCAGGAAGATTTTTTTTTTAACCATTCTAAGATTTGCCGATCAAAATCAATAAAATAGATAGAAAGTTTCTATCCGGCGTTTGACGAAGGATGCTTGGAGAATCGCAGATTTACCCCCAACCTGATAGGTTACCCCCAACCTGATAGGCTAGCCTGGCCAAAGCGGCGCAAACCTTTACCCCCCAACCTGATAGGTTAGCCTGGCCAAAGCGGCGCAAACCTTTACCCCCAACCTGATAGGTTAGCCTGGCCAAAGCGGCGCAAACCTTTACCCCCAACCTGATAGGTTAGCCTGGCCAAAGCGGCGCAAACCTATCAGGTTGGGGTTATAATCTTCAAAACTTCAATGGCCCGGCTTACGGTTTGGATTTTCAGGAAAGTCAGGGTAAGCCTGTCTTTCCCTTCTTTCATACGGCAGAGGGATGGATTTTGCTGGACAAAACGAAGCACACTTGTAAACCTCTCGGATTGATAATACGGCGATTCCTGGTTAGAGATAAAATAGCCGGTCAGTTTTTCCATTTTCATGAGGATCTTTTCAAAGCCGATCTCCCTGCCCAGCCAGCGCAGCCGGATGGCATTGATGAGTTCTTCTGTTTGTGGCGGAACCGGCCCGAAACGGTCGATCAGACGCAGGCGGAATCGCTGCAGTTCCACTTCTTCTTCGATGTTATCGAGCTCTTTATATAAACTGAGCCGTTCGGTGATATTGGTCACATAATCATCAGGAATAAGAAGGGCGAGGTCGGTTTCAATCTGGCAATCACGGACAAAATCTTTCTGGATCTCTTCTTTATACAGATCTTTGAATTCGGTCTCTTTCAGTTCCATCACCGCTTCATCAAGTATCTTGTGGTACATCTCAAAACCGATCTCCGAAATAAAACCGCTTTGTTCGGCACCCAAAATATTCCCTGCACCCCGGATGTCGAGGTCGCGCATGGCGATGTTAAATCCACTGCCCAACTCCGAAAACTCTTCGATGGCTTTCAATCGCTTGCGGGCCTCTGGCGTCAGCACAGATAAAGGTGGTGAAAGCAGGTAACAGAATGCTTTCCGGTTTGAACGGCCAACCCTGCCACGCAACTGATGCAGATCACTCAATCCGTAATTTTGAGCATCGTTGATGATAATAGTATTCACATTGGGGATATCCAGTCCCGACTCGATGATTGTGGTAGCCAGCAGCACATCGTATTTACCGTCGATAAAATCGAGCATGATCTTTTCGAGTTTGTGCCCATCCATTTGTCCGTGACCAATAGCTATGGACACGTCCGGGCAAAATTTTCGGATCATATTGGCCACCTCTTCAATGTTTTGCACCCGGTTATGAACAAAAAACACCTGTCCGCCCCGATCAATCTCATAGTTGATGGCATCGCGAATCACCTCCTCCCCAAAGGATCGGATTTCGGTCAATACCGGGTAACGGTTTGGGGGTGGTGTATTGATCACAGAAAGGTCGCGGGCGCCCATCAGCGAAAACTGCAGGGTTCGCGGAATGGGCGTTGCCGTAAGAGTGAGTGTATCCACATTCACCTTCATTTGTTTAAGCCGCTCTTTGGCTGCCACCCCGAATTTTTGTTCTTCATCGATGATAAGCAGGCCCAGGTCTTTAAATTCAATATCCTTACTGATCAGTCGGTGGGTCCCGATCAGGATATCAATTTTACCTTCTTTTAATTCCTTTTTGATTTGGGTTTGTTCTTTGGCGGTTTTAAACCGGTTAATATATTCCACCCGGCATGGAAATTCCGAAAGTCTATCTGAAAAGGTTTTGTAATGCTGTAACGCAAGAATGGTAGTCGGTACCAAAACACCCACCTGTTTGCTATCAGCAACCGCTTTAAACGCCGCCCTGATGGCAACTTCCGTTTTACCAAAACCCACATCGCCACACACCAACCGGTCCATGGGATGTTTTTGCTCCATGTCCTTTTTAGCGTCGTTGGTGGCTTTGAGCTGATCGGGCGTATCTTCATAAATAAAGGATGCCTCCAACTCATGTTGCATGTAGGTATCGGGTGAAAACCCAAATCCATCGGCTGATTTTCGCTCTGCATACAACTTAATAAGTTCCTTGGCAATGTCTTTGACTTTCTTTTTGGTCTTCTCCTTAAGCTTGCTCCAGGCATTGGACCCAAGCCGGTTCATGGTAGGGGAAGTGCCTTCTTTACCGACAAACTTGGAGATCCGGTGCAGTGAATGAATGCTTATGTAAAGCAGGTCGCCGTCTTTATAAATCAGTCGGATCGCCTCCTGCATTTTGCCGTTTGATTCAATTTTTTCCAGTCCATCAAAACGCCCGACGCCATGATCAATATGGGTTACATAATCGCCGGGTTGCAGGTTGTAAAGTTCTTTGAGCGTCAATGCCTGGGAACCGGAGAACTTTTCTTTGAGATGGAATTTATGGTAACGTTCGAAGATCTGGTGATCAGTGTAACAGGCAATTTTATGATCATGATCCACAAAACCCTGGTGCATCGAAAGCGAAACGGTGTCGAAATCAAATTGCCGACGTATTCCCTTGTTGGCCAAAACATCATCAAAGATCGCATAGAGGCGTTTGAGCTGGTTCGGGTTTTCGGAGAGGATATAATTCTGGATTCCTTTTTTCGTGTTTTCTGTAAGATTGCCGATCAGGATATCAAAATTCTTATTAAAACTGGGTTGCGGAGAAATGTCATATTTAAAAATCTCTGCTTCCGGAAAGTAAGACTGAGAGCCAAATTCAATCGTTGTAAAACCCAACACATCCCGCTTAAAAGTGTCAGCGTCGATATATAGTTCATCCGCTGTGAGTTTGATTTCCAGTGCTTCCTCATTCGCTGTGGCTTCTTTGGCACGATCGTATTCAAAACCGATCCGGTCGATGGTAAATCCAAGATCATCAAACCAAAGCAAAGTATTTTCAGGAATAAACGACAAAACCGATTCCCGCTTTTCCACGATGCGCCGATCCTGAATATTTGGTACAATAGAAATATGGTCCAGCTTGTCAATCGATAATTGATCATTGGGATTAAAAGAACGGATGCTCTCCACTTCATCACCAAAAAACTCAATACGGTAAGGATAATCGTTGGTATAGGAAAACACGTCGATAATGCCGCCCCGCAGCGCAAACTGACCGGGTTCATAAACAAAATCGGTCCTTTCAAAATCACTTTCGATAAGCACATCAGCCACAAAATCATGCGACAACTTCTCTCCTACCTTAACCTTTATGGTGTTTTTGGTCAGATAAGCTTTCCGCACTACTTTTTCGGTCAGGGCCTCCGGGTAAGTAACAATAATAGTTTTTCGTGTAGATGTACCCAGTCGTTTCAAAACTTCAGTTCGGAGCAGAATGCTGGTGTTATCCTGGCTTTCGATATTGTAGGAGCGTTTGTATGAAGTTGGGAAAAAGAGAATCCGCTTTTTATGAAAATTTTGATCCTTTTCGCCAAAGATCGACTCCAGGTCATTTAAAAAATAAGCCGCCGATTCTTTATCGGGCAAAACCACGATATGGTGATTATTGGCCTGCTCATAAAGCGCAACACTCAAAAAAGAAAGCGAAGAGCCTATCAAACCCTGTAAACGAAGCCTGCCCTGGGCCAGCGTTTCCGTCCTGTTGAGCAAATCAATCGTTCGCTTATCCTGACTATAAATTCCGGTGAGATCAGTAACTTCCAAAAGTAATTACCCTTGTGTTTTAAAATCGGGTGAATTTTTCGACATAAAATATTCCGCTGTTTCCACCATATGTTTGGAGCCCACGAAAAATGGTGCGCGCTGATGCAACGATTGAGGTTCGATATCCAAAATCCTGCTAAATCCATCCGAAGCCATTCCGCCGGCTTGCTCAGCCAGATAAGCAATTGGATTACATTCGTATAATAACCTCAATTTCCCATCAGGATTTTTACGGTTGCCGGGATACATATAAATTCCTCCCCTGAGCATGTTTCGGTGAAAATCGGAAACCAGCGACCCAATGTATCGTGTGCTGTATGGCCGGTTTGAAGCCGGGTCATCGCCCTGACAATATTTAATGTATTGCTTTACGCCATCCGGGAAATAGATATAGTTGGCTTCGTTGATAGAATAAATGTTTCCTCCCTCAGGTATCTTGATATCCGGGTGGGAGAGCAACCACAAACCCACCGAAGGATCATAGGTAAAGCCATTCACTCCTTTGCCTGTGGAATACACCAGCATGGTAGACGAACCATAAATTACATAACCAGCCGCCACCATATCCCTGCCGGGCTGGAGCAGATCTTCCATAGTTCCGCAGGAACCGGGTTCGGTTTTCCTTCTCCAGATCCCGAATACCGTTCCAATGCTCACATTCACTTCAATGTTGGAACTGCCATCGAGTGGATCCATTGCCACCACATATTTCCCGTTGTTCGACATTTGTGTATCAAAAGTCACCAGTTCCTCATTTTCTTCAGAAGCAATGGCACAACATTGCCCGCCATAGCCAAGTGCTTTGATAAATTCTTTATTGGCAAAAACGTCCAGCTTTTTCTGATCTTCTCCCTGTACGTTAGAGGTGCCTTCAAAACCCATGATATTGGTAAGCCCTGCTTTGTTAACCTCCCGGTTAACGATTTTAGCTGCGATTCCAATATCATTTAGCAAACGGCTGAACTCGCCCGTTGCAAAGGGAAAGTCGGCCTGTCTTTCATTAATAAATTCAATGAGTGTCTTCATTCTGTTCCTTTCAATTTTCAGTGCTGTGCAAAATTATGGGATTGAACGGAAAGAGCCTAATTTAAGTTCCTATTGTTTTGAATGTCGCGCCTATATCTTTCATATTGTACAATTCAACATTTTTATCGACTTTTGCGTTCTAATTCCACGCTTGATTATCTGCGTACTAATTTTGCACCGGTGACAGACAGCTTAGTGATCATACCTACTTACAAGGAAAAAGAGAACATCGAACGGATCATCCGCAAGGTCTTTTCCCTTGAGAAAGATTTTCATATTCTCATCGTTGAAGACAATTCACCGGATGGAACTGCAGACATTGTAAAGCGGTTGATGAAGGAATTTCCGGAGCAACTTTTTATTGAAGAACGCAAAGGAAAATTGGGTTTGGGAACCGCTTATATTCATGGTTTCAAATGGGCGCTCAACAAAGGCTATCAATACATCTTTGAAATGGATGCTGATTTTTCGCACAATCCCGAGGACCTGCTTCGCCTGTATGATGCCTGTGCTAACCAAGGTGCTGATGTGGCCATCGGATCGCGATATATCAAAGGGGTGAACGTGGTCAATTGGCCTATGGGCCGTATCCTGATGTCGTACTTTGCTTCGGTGTATGTAAGAATGGTGACCCGTATGAAAATACAGGACACAACCGCTGGTTTCAAATGCTACCGCGATGAGGTTTTAAAAGCCATTGAGCTCGACAAAATTAAATTCACCGGATATGCCTTTCAGATCGAAATGAAATTTACCGCCTGGAAACTGGGATTCAAATTGAAAGAGGTGGATATCATTTTTACCGACCGAACCGAAGGTGAATCTAAAATGAACAAGAGTATTTTCAAGGAAGCCATTTTTGGTGTAATGGAATTGCGTTGGCGAAGCCTGTTTAAAAAATACAAGCGGGTAGCCTGACTTTCACAGGAATTGCTTAATTTCGCTTTATTCAACACTGTGGACCTTTAAATTACTTTCTGAAATGAAAACTGATTTTCTGATAACGAATGTTACCATAGTAAACGAGGGGTTATCGAAATCGGGATCCGTGCTGGTGAAAGATGGATTGATCGCAGATATCTTTACCGGCGACCGAAAATTTGAATCTAACGATACTAATCACAACTTAAGGATCATTGATGGAAAGGGGCAGCTTTTGCTTCCAGGCGTGATTGATGATCAGGTCCATTTCAGGGATCCGGGACTCACACACAAAGGAGATATTTACTCCGAAAGTAAAGCCGCTGTTGCAGGGGGGACTACTTCCTTTATGGAAATGCCCAACACCATTCCCAATGTGCTTACCCAGGAATTGCTGGAAGATAAATATAAAATGGCAGCCGAAAAATCGCTGGCTAACTTCTCCTTTTACATGGGTGCATCCAACGATAATGTTGATGAAATCCTTAAAACCGATCACAAAACCGTTTGCGGAGTGAAGGTCTTCATGGGCGCATCTACCGGAAACATGCTGGTGGATAATATCGATACTTTGAATAAGATCTTTTCGAAGGTAAAAATGCTGGTTGCTGTTCACTGCGAAGATGAACCTACCATCCAGGCCAATGTTAAAATATTCAGGGAAAAATACGGCGAAGATGTTCCCATCGAAGCCCACCCGCTCATCCGGAGTGAAAAGGCCTGCTATAAAAGTTCAAAACTGGCGGTAGGTTTGGCAAAGCTATACAATACAAGACTTCATATACTGCATCTTTCCACCGAAAAAGAGCTGGAGCTTTTTAATAGTGATACACCTCTTTCGAAAAAACGGATCACTGCCGAAGCTTGTGTTCATCACCTCTGGTTTAACAGTTCGGACTATAGCCGATTGGGAACAAGGATAAAATGGAATCCTGCCATAAAAACTAAACAGGATCAGCAGGCTATATTGCAAGGTTTGCTCGACAATAAACTGGATGTGATTGCCACAGACCATGCACCACATACCCTCGAAGAAAAATCAAACACCTATTTCAAGGCTCCCTCGGGTGGACCTTTGGTTCAGCACTCCTTGCTTGCCATGCTCGATATGGTAGCAAATGAAAAACTAACGATTGAGAAAATGGTGGAAAAAATGTGCCATGCACCTGCGGTTTGTTTCCAGGTGGAGAAAAGAGGGTATATCCGTAAAGGTTATCACGCCGACCTGGTGCTTGTGGATACGAATAAACCTTATAATGTTTCAAAAGAAAATATTTTATATAAATGCGGCTGGTCGCCTTTTGAAGGGCATACTTTTAAATCCACCGTAACCCATACCTTTGTAAATGGTAATTTAGTTTATGAAAACGGAAATTTTGATGAATCAACAAAAGGACAAAGGCTTACATTTCAGCGGTAAACAGGGATCATTCCTGTTGTTGATGGTTTTGCTTACCGTGGCATTAATCGTGGGTTGCGAAAAGAAAACCTATGAACGAGTTGAAACCACCTGGCCCGATGGATCACCGCAGATGTCGAGGAATTACAAAACAGAAGAAATGAAGGAAGCCGTTTTCGAAAGTCATTTTTATGACAGTGGCAGCAAGCGGGTTGCCGGCCCCCTAAAAAATGAAAAACGCGATGGCAAATGGGAAGCATGGTATGAAGACGGCACCTTGTGGAGCGTGGGCTATTTTACTGAAGGTATTGAAAACGGCACCAAAACCGTATATTTCGAAAACGGGAAAAAATATTACGAGGGACCTATTAAAAACGACCAAAGGACAGGCACCTGGAAATTCTGGGATGAAGAGGGCAAACTGGTAAAAGAAGTCAATTACGATCAGTAATTTTTACTTCAATTCATTTTCATTGATCGACCGCTCCCAAACCAATTCCCCTTTATTGTTTTTCAATTGAATGGTTAAAACACGTTCATTTTTCGGACCTGAAATATTAAGCAGAGCATAATTTCTTTCTCCGTAATAAGTTCCTTCTTCCCGGTAAATATTAGCCTCGTTTAAGCTTCTGTCGCCCGTTGGGCCAGCGGTAAATGTAGAAACCGTTAAGTCATACAAGGGATAGGTACCCTCACGATCCATTTTAGAAAGCTCCGTAAAATGACGGTCGCCACTGAAAAAGAAAACTCCTTTGATATCATTTTCCAGAATCGCATTGAAGAGTTTTTGCTGTTCTTCCGGGTATTTCGCATAGTTTTCGCTCCAATCGGTAGTTACCGGGTTCAATACCTGGCCGCCAACGACTACAAATTTAAAAGGAGCTTCACTGCCGCTCAGAGCATCAATCAACCACTGTAATTGCTGTTCTCCTAGAAACTCCCGATCTTCTGTTTTTAAATTATTAGGTGTTCTGAACCAGCGGTTATCAAGCAGAAAAAACTGCGCATCATTCCAAAAGAAAGTACCACTTACCCCACCTCCGGGACCATAATTGGGATTGACCCAAAATGTTTTAAAAACTTCAAGTGAAAAATCTTTCATCCAAAATGAACGATCGGAATTATTTGGTCCGTAATCGTGATCGTCCCAAATGGCATATTGGTGTACCGAACCAAGCAGGGCTTGCATTTCAGGCAGGGCGCGGGTATGCGTGTAACGATGAACGATACCGGTTTTAGAGTTCCAGTCTACCTCTCTCAAATAGGTGTTATCGCCCATCCATACCATAAAATCAGGATGGTCATTGTAAATGTTATCAAAAATGAAATGTTCGCCACCATATGGTTTTCCGGGCCGGTCAACTGCCGGTTCATTCACGTAATTACAACTTCCAATCACAAAATTAAAATCCGGGGCATCAAAACGATATTGCCACAAAGTTTGACTTTGAAACTCCAGCGGGTAGTCAAATTCAAGAGGTGTTCCATTAAGCTGGATCTCATATTGATACCTTTTCCCTTCTGTAACCTTGGCGATCAATTTTGCCGTGTAAAAACATGCAGCAGAAGTCGTGACCGGTTCTGCTGACAGAACGATTTCCGGTGAATTTTTATCAAAATAAGTCATATTAACCGTTGCCGGTCCATCGGTTTGAAGCCATACAGCTACTTCGGACATAGTTGAGTAGCCAAGCATTGGTCCGGAAACAAGTTGCGACCCGGAGTGGGTTTGAGCATTTGTTTCCATCAAATAGCATGAGAATAAAACTATTAAAATCAGAATTTTGGGAAGGAATAATATTTTCATAATCAATAATTTTTTTCAAAGCTAAAACAATTGAAAATCAAAACGGATAAACTATTGTAATTTTATGGTGTTAATAATCCAGAATGCTTTTCTATGAACCGATTGCAATATTTTTTAATATTGATCCTAATGCCTTGTTTACTGGCAGGGCAGGAAACAGAAGCTGATCTTTATAGTACCGAGAATGGGTATGTAAAGTTTGTTTCGGATGCACCCCTTGAATTAATTTCTGCTGAATCACAACTCCTGCGGGGGCTTGTGGATCCAGATAAAAAAACTTTTGCCTTCAAGCTTGATGTAAAATCACTCAAAGGATTTAATTCGCCGTTGCAGCAGGAGCATTTTTATGAAAATTATATGGAAACCGATAAGTTTCCTTCGGCAACATTTTCAGGAAAAATTATCGAGGCCCTTGACCCGGGCATTTCAGATTGGCAAACCATCAGGGCCAAGGGCACAATTGACATACACGGCGTTACCCAGGAAAGAATCATCAAGTGCCAGATTCGCTTTAAGGGGAATGAGATGGAAGTAAAATCGGATTTTACAGTTTTGCTGGCCGATCATAATATCACCATTCCAAAACTTGTTTTCCAAAAAATAGCAGAAGAAATTAAGGTTGAAATCAACGCAACCCTTGTTCAACAAGAGGGAACCTGATCATAATGAAAAACCCACAAATCAAAATATTGATCACACTGCTTTTCGTGGCACTTTCGGTATATTTCGTAAACGGGCAACAACCCTATATTCGGATGTTCCTCAAAAACACGATTTTTGATAATGCACAAATAAACTGCGCTTTACAGGACAACCAAGGATATTTATGGTTTGGAACAGACGCCGGCATATACAAACACGATGGCCTGGAATTGATAGAATCTTTTTTAATAAATGAAAGTTTGGGATCAGGCGTAAGCTGCATGATTCAGGATTCACGCGAAAATATTTGGATTGGTTTAAAAAATGGTTTAGTGCTGCAAAAGAAGGTTGGTGCAAGCCCTCTAAAGTTTGAATCGGACAGCTTTCCACAAAAAGAAGTAACCTGTATTCTGGAGGGGATGAACAACCGAATTTGGTTTGGAACTTATGGCGACGGACTGTTTTACACTGATGGCGCCGGACTAATGCGAATTAACGACAAACAGGAGCTTACTGATAATTACATTTACGATTTAGAATCCGATGATGCAGGCAATATTTGGTTAGGAACAGATAATGGTATTAATATCATTCAACCAGAAAATGACCGGATTGAGCTGAACCAGCTTTCGGTGAAGGATGGGCTCCCTGACTTTATAGTCCAGTGTTTGGAGAAGGATAACAAAGGAAATATGTGGATCGGATTGTATGAAAACGGTGTTTGTAAAGTTGATCTGAAATCAAGGAAAATTGAGGTTCCGCAGCCGCTCCGGAACTGGAGATATGGGCCCGTTAATGATTTACTTGCAATAGATAACCGGATTTGTATTGCCACAGATGGAAAGGGAATCTTATCTTACGATTTGAATTTCAACCAAAATTTAAAATTCATCAAAAGCGACAATGCAGACCTTTCGAGGGTAAAAAAGCTGTTTAGTGATAAGGAGAGCAATGTTTGGCTGGTTTCGCAGCATGAAGTAAGTCTTTCACTGGGGACTAAACTTGAAATAACTTCTGAAATTGACGGGAAAGAAATTCGCAAAGTGCACGCATTGACCACTGCAAAAGATGGTAAAGTTTGGTTTGGGAATGATGAGGGAGTCTTTTGTTTTGATCCCAAAGCAAAAATTGAACATCAACAACTCAAATATTACTCCATCGGATTGGATTTAAAGCATCAAAAAATCATGAGTTTGTTTGCCGACCATTCGGGAATGATCTGGGCCGGTACTTTTGGGCAGGGCGTTATCCGATTGGATCCAAAAACAGGAAACCACATACAATTTGATGAAAAAGACGGACTTGCAAACAGTAATATTTTAGCCATTGAAGGTGATGAAAAAGCCATTTGGTTTGCCACCCTGGGTGGAGCTTCGCGATTTACCATCAATTCCGGATTCGGGGATCTTGCATTTAAACCTCACTTTGATAATTATGGAAAGTCAGAAGGCTTAAGCAATAATTTTATTTATGATATCAATTTGGATGAAAACAATACAGTGTGGTTTGCCACCGACGGAAGTGGAGTAATATATTTTAAAAACGGCATCTTTAAACCAATTTCAGATGATAGTGATTTTAGCAAAAAGGTGGTTTATTCGGTGGAAAGTGATAATGATGGAAATGTATGGATGAATGTTGCCAATGAGGGATTATACCTGTATCGTGACGAAAAAATAACAAAGTACAAAACTGATTCGGATCATGCATCCACCTCTTTTAACGGAATACTTGCAAACAATAATCATGAGCTGGTGATGGTCTATGATCAGGGAATTGATGTTTTAAATGTGCACTCGGGCAACATTTTACACTTTGAAAAAAATGCAGGATTGGAATCCATCAAACCTGATTTAAATACACTGGCAAAAGATGCAGATGGCAAAGTTTGGATTGGTACAAATTCGTTTATCATCGCCTATAATGCCACAGATTCAACGATATGGAAGAATCCTCAAACCCACATCAACAGTGTTAAACTGTACCTTGAAAATATTGACACCACTGTAAAACATAAATTTAGCTACGACGAAAACCATTTTTCTTTTCACTATTCGGGTTTATGGTATCAATATCCCGAAAAAGTGCTATTCAGGGTAAAATTGGAGGGGCATGATATTGACTGGATTGAGACCCGCAACAACAATATTATTTATAGCAATTTGTCACCCGGAACCTATACATTCAGAGTGACTTCGGGTTTACAGCGTGATTTTGGTGATGGCGATGAAGCCAGTTTTAGATTTAAAATTAAAAAACCATTTTGGGCAAGTTTGTGGTTTATTTTATCAGTCATTTCCCTCCTGGCAATTATTATTATCAGTTACATTAAAATAAGGGAACGCAATATCCAGCAAAAACAGGCTGTAATCCGCGACCGGATTATGTTTCAATACGAAAACCTTAAAAGCCAGATAAACCCTCACTTTTTGTTTAACAGTTTCAGCACATTGATAGCGCTTATCGAAACAGAACCTGAAAAAGCAGTGGATTACGTTTCAGAGTTATCTGTTTTGTTTCGCAATGTTCTCGAATTTAAAGACAAGGAGATGATCACTCTGCAGGAAGAGCTCAAAATCGCGGAAAATTATTTACAACTTCAGAAAAAACGTTTTGCCGAAAACCTACTTATTGTTTGGCAAATTCCTGAAGAATTAAAAATCTCAAAAATACCTCCCCTTACCATTCAGTTACTCATCGAAAATGCGCTTAAGCATAATACCGTTTCGCGTGATAAGCCCCTTACTATATCTATTGTTAGCGACATTGAAAAGGGATATATCTTTGTTAAAAACAACCTTCAACTAAAAAAAGAAGTCTTAAGTTCAACGGGAATCGGGATAGAAACCATTGTAAACAGATACAGGATCCTGACTCAGAAAGAAATAATAATTGATAAATCCACAGATTCATTCACTGTGGGAATACCAATCATTAATAATTAATACGATGAAAGTTCTGATTATTGAAGATGAGCAGGCAACGGCCTTAAGGCTGAAAAAGCTTCTAACCGAAATTGATCCAGAAATTGAAGTTATGGACATACTTGACAGCATTGAATCGAGCGTGAATTGGTATCAGCAAAATAAAGTACCAGAACTTGTTTTTCAGGATATCCAACTGGCCGATGGCTCAAGTTTTGAAATTTTCAAAGAAATCAAAATGGAAGTTCCGGTGATCTTCATCACCGCATTTGATCAGTATGCCATTGATGCATTTAAAGTAAATAGTGTGGATTACCTGCTCAAACCGGTTAACAAAACACAATTATCGGAAAGCATCGAAAAATTCAAAAGAATCCATAAAAATGAACAGGAAATATTCGACTATCATAAACTTGCAAGGATCATACATAAAGATGATTTTCAAAAACGTTTTGTAGTTCGTTACGGACAAAAGATCAAATCCATTGAGACCGCTGATATTGCCTATTTTTACACTGATAGCGGCAATAACTTTTTCCGTACCTTTAATAACGAAACTTACCCCCTCGACTTCAGCCTCGACAAACTCGAGAATATGCTTAATCCAGATGAGTATTACCGGATCAACCGGCAGTTTATCATCCACATTAAATCCATTGATGAGATGTACACCTATTCAAAATCGCGGGTAAAAATAGAATTAACCCCCCCCTGCGAAATTGAAACCATTGCAAGTACTGAACGCTCGGGTGATTTTAAAAAATGGTTAGGCGGGTTGAGTTAAATCCAGTTTTAACCAATTTTTTAATAGTTTTTCAGCAATTTCATTCCATAAAAACATTTCTGTTTCAATATTAAATTCCAGTTCAGGATGTAAAAATTCCCGTTCACCATTTTTAATTATTACACCTAAATAAGCAGGCCTTACTTTGTGCCGAATTCAAAAATTACAGCAATGAAAACCTGGCACAAAATACTTATCATAATGTTTATCCTTGGCACTATTGGTGCAGCACTGGGATATAAATTTGTTTATAACAAACCACATCGCGATTTTGAAAAAGCCACACCTGATTTCCAAATAACCGCGCTGGATTTGTTTAGCGCATACCGAAATGACAAAAAATCAGCCGAGCTGAAATTCAATGGCAAAGTTGTAGAAATAGCAGGATTAATAAGCAAGGTAGAAGAAGCCGACTCGCTTACCATTGCTGTTTTTGTAATGGATCAGGGAATGTTTGGTGATGAAGGCATCCGATGTACCATGTTGCCTAACCATACCCGTGCAATTGAAGCACTGACTGGCTCGGAAATCACCATTAAAGGATTCGTTTCGGGCTATAACGACACCGATGTGATTTTTGAAAAATGTTCTTTAATTAAATAACAAATAACTATTAAAACGATGAAAAAAACAATTTACCTTTTATTGACTGTTGTAGGATTTATTACCCTTTTAACTTCCGGATTGAATTACTCTTCTGGAGCACCTGACGGAAAAACCGGTAGCCCGGGAGATGGGGGAGCGACTTGTACTGATTGCCACTCAGGCACAGCCAATCCAGTGGATGGATGGATTACAACAAACATTCCTGAAGAGGGTTATACTGCTGGAGAAACCTATACTATTACTGCAATGGGCACACATGATGGTGTAGTAAAATTTGGGTTTGAAGTAACTTCAGAAGATATGGATGCGCAGAAAAAAGGCACTATCATTGTAACTAATTCTACTGAAAACCAACTCACTAACAGTAATCATGCAATAACCCATACCAGTAGCGGAACAGCTCCTACCGGCAATTCAAGAACCTGGAACTTTGATTGGGTTGCACCCGAAGAAGGTACAGGAGATATAACATTTTATGGTGCCTTTAATGCCGCCAATGGTAACGGAGGCACAAGTGGTGATGTAATTTATACCTCAAGTCTGATGGTTAATGAAAAAAGTGCTTCAACAACTTCCGTTTTTGAAAATGCATTGGCCGAGCAAATCACTGTATACCCAAATCCCGCTGCTGATCATATTAACATAGCATCTTTTAGCAATGAGTTCGAAATTTCAAATGTGCTGATTTTCGATCTGAATGGTGCTTTGGTCAACAAAACTTCTAACACAAATAAAATTGATATTTCTGCTTTAAAAGCAGGAATGTATCATGTTGTTTTAAATTTATACAATGGAGAAAAAGTATCAAAACGCGTAATTAAACTATAATATCTTCCTGGTCGGGGCAATGCCCCGGCCTTACTCTTTTTAAAACATTTAATTCAAGTAAAAATGAAAAAACTAATAATCATCTTTGGACTCCTTGCCCTTACTGTAACTTCTTACAGTCAACGTTACCTTACTAAAAACGGTCATATTAAATTTTACTCTGAAACACCTGTTGAAACGATTGAAGCCCACAATCATCAGGTGAATAGTGTATTGGACACACAAACGGGTGATTTTGTTTTTAAAGTGCTAATGAAATCTTTTGAATTTGAAAAGGCTTTGATGGAAGAGCACTTCAATGAAAATTATGTGGAGTCGGATAAATTCCCGAATGCAACTTTTAAAGGAAAAGTTGTAAACCTCTCGGATGTAGATTTTTCAAAAGATGGTGAATACCTCATTAAAGTGGAAGGAGAACTTACCATTCATGGAGTTACTAAAAAAGTTATGGAGGATGGCACCTTCACTGTTGAAGGTGGAAAAATCAATGGTCTCTCCGTTTTTATAATAAAACCTGCTGATTATGATATCCGGATTCCGAAAACTGTTATTAATAATATTGCAGAAGAAATTGAGGTAACGGTCAATATTTCACTTGAAGCTTATGGAAATTAGCCACGTGAACTTATAAATGTTATAATTGTTTATCTACCAACTATCAAAAAATAAGACATTATGAAAGCAAACATGGGATCCGCTGATCGGATTATCAGGATCATTATCGGAATATTGATTGGTGTTCTTTACTTCACCAATGTAATTACCGGAACAATTGGATTAATTTTACTGATCCTCGGAATTGTATTTATATTAACTGCATTGGTAAGTTTTTGCCCACTTTACCTGCCCTTTAAAATCAATACTTCCGGCAAGAAAAATTAACTTTTCTATTAGATAAAAGCAGCCATTCTGTAGCACACAGGATGGCTGCTTTTTATTGCCTTTATAAATTATATCTCGCTTTTTATTTATTAAATTTGTTCATTCAGCTATTCACAAACCAGTATTAATGTTTTGTATGCGTGGGTTTGCAAATACGGGAAGCAACATTAACTATGGCAATGTTGTCTTTTAACTAACGCGATTGTTTTGGGAGAATTTAAATTGAATGAATTTTCTGAATAAAATATTTACAAGCCAGATAAAAGGAATTCATAAAGAGATGGGCCTGCACCCAATTACCTTAAAATTCAGAGATTCGCGTGAAAAAGATTTCCTGGATTATTATTTCCTGTATTCTCTTGATTTTGTAAGAATTTCTCTGCTATTCAGCATAATTTTTTATTTGATTTTCTTCGCGCTCGATGTGGTTATCTTTCCCGAGTACAAATTAACATTTTTCCTCATACGCTTTATTGTCACTTTTCCTATAGCCTTTTTTATCTTTTTGATTACTTATAATAAACAGTTTGCGAAAAACTGGCAATTGCTTTTGTTTTTGCTGGTTCAAGTTGCCGGAATAGCCATCATTGCGATGATCTTTTATAGCAGTAAAACTTATCAATACAACTACTACGTTGGCCTTTTGCTGGTTTTGATGTATAATTATATGTTCAGTAAATTGCGATTTATCTGGGCAACATTATCCGGCTGGTTACAATTTACTTTATATGCCTTTGCCTTGTATTTTTATTTTGATATTCCTTTTGAGAACAGTTATATGGATCTGTTTTTTTATGCCAGTGCCAATGTTTTTGGGATGACTGCAGCTTATTTTACCGAATATTATTCACGCCGTGAATTCTATATTATTTTCCTGCTAAATAATGAGAAACACAAGGTGGAGCATTTTAATCAGCAATTAGAAATTAAGGTGGAGGAGCGAACCAAAGAACTCAAGGAGATCAATAAGCAACTGATCGAAAAAAATAAGGCATTGAATGCATCAGAAAAAGAGCTGAGCCGACATAAATCGGAACTGGAGGAACTTGTAAAGCTTCGAACCCATGAATTGCAATCTCAGTATGAACAGCTCGGTGAAAAAAATGAAGAGCTTAAAAAATTCAATGATCTTTTTGTTGGACGGGAGTTCAGGATCAAAGAGTTAAGAGATCAGATTACAGAACTGAAAAAACAAATTTCCGAATTAAATACTGATTGAGGTTATCAGGTAATATCCATTCAGCATATTTCATATTAACTTTTCAGGATCAATGGTATCCGGGTCTATTATTTTATTCAATATGGCATAAACTGTTAATCCCGAAATAGATTTAATGCCGAGCTTTTCGGTGATATTTTTACGATGTGAGATTACTGTGTGTACCGAAATAAATAACTGGTCAGCGATTTCTTTATTGGATAAACCCAGGGCCACCAGCTTGAGCACCTCCTTTTCACGAACAGATAACTCAATATTGCCTTGATTTGATGAAGTTTCGGCGTTTTTACCCTGCACCAGATTTTGCACCAATTGTTGTATCTCCTCACCCGAAGCATCAATGCTTAATGATTGTAACCGAAAATCATGATCCTGAGGCTCCTTACTTTCTTCCAAAATTACCAAATGAACATCGTTATTTTGTCTGAGTTGTTTCACCGCCTCACTTTGCAGAACTCCCCTGTTTCCACTAAATATAACCAAACAGGTTCCGTTCATTTGTTTAAAATCAGAAAGACTTTCCTCGGTAGGCAGTTGAGTAATTTCGCAATAAAAATAATTGCGAAGTAAAGCATGCAGCCCCCTTCTGATAATCTCCGATGGATGAATAATAAATATGGCTTTTTTCATTTCCTATCGGGATTTTGACAATGCTTTCAGTCTGGCCATTAAAATTTTATCCTCTATCCGTGAATGGTCAACCATGTCCTTTTCAAACTGATACAGAGCAGCCACCAGTTCATTAAAGTCATTATCATTATATTCAGGACTAAAATATTTAATCAGCAAACTTTTAAGATCGTTCAATTCCACTTCCATGGCTCCATGTTCAACTTCGGCAATGGAGTGACTTTTGGCTGTTGCTGATACGGAAGTTGCTGTGGTAAGAATTGGGAAAACATATTTTTCTTCGTCATGAATATGATCTAAAAATTCCTGTTTGAATTTTTCATAAAAATTCTTGATCATCTTCAAATCCTGGCTTTTAGCCGAACTTCCGGAAATTAACCGGTCGATCAGTTGCTCAATTCTGGGCAAAAAATAAAACTCATAATATTCATGGGTTTTGATCAAATAATTTACAATCAAATCGGGCGAAAAACTGAGCAATTTTGTTTCAGGAAAATATTCAGGATTATTATATGTGTTGATCAACGCCAGGAAAAAGTTCCTGTCAATATTATTTTCAGCGCATACTTCAGCTACTGTTTTATCTTTAAACCCGGGCCTGATACCAAACCTGTTAAATACAGGCAATAGGTTGTAGTTTTCATCTACCAGGGTATTAAGTTTATCGTTTTCAGTAAAAAGATACATTGCAAGTGTATTGAGTGAGCATAGAACAAATTCAATAGGAAAGATGTTCTTAACCCTTTTTTTGCAAAGGTATCTTTCTTTTTACAATTGCAATAAATCAGAAATAAAAGAACCGCCCAGGAAAAGGTCCACAAATTCAATTTCTGAATTTTATTTGTGAAATATGCACCACATGAGAACACGTGAGTGCCTTAGAGTAATTTCAAAATGTCATATACTTAGCTCTGTAATCCCGGAGTTAGTTCTTAAATGTTTCCGGCTTTTTTAAGGTAAATACCCTGCTGATATTAAAGCCAAAATAAATATCTCCTTTTGACCATTTACCGGTAGATTCCGTTAAATATCCCCGATCAAAAAATGCCTGAGTATTGCTGAAATGCAGCTGGAATACGTGACCACCCGTTTCAATATCGAACCCAATAGAAAGCGGTTGCTGGAAATCATAAGAGATTTGATTGGTGGGGGTATAAAAATACTCGGCATTTACTGACATTCGGTTGGTTAATTTAACCCTGCCTCCCACACCTACGGAGAGAATGTCGTTTGCATCATCATTCGTGGGCACCAGGTTTTTGTGCATATAAGTTGGCATTACTTGTATAGAAATATTACTGTTGATCTTTCGTGCAATCAAAAGCATTTGAGTGTAAGTGAGCCTGGAGCTGAAATAATTGTTTCGGTCTTCAACACCCTGATCCGACCATTTTAATGAATTCAGGTTTACACTTCCGTAATATGAAAGGGAAATTGGATTCTTTCTGGCTCCCGAACTCTGGCGCAGGATTTTATATTTTACAAATCCATCATATGTTTTTTCGTAGGAACTCCTGCCTATACCCACACTCAGTCGATCCGTAATCCCATACTCAAGTCCCAAACGAATTGTTGCCTGGTCTAAACCAAATAAGTCATACGAACCTGAGTTAAGTCGGCCAAACCGATGCTGAATAAGAAGCAATAGTACACCCGGAGCTGGTTGCTCCACCGAATGAGAATTAATTATTCTTGTGGTTTTAAATGTGGCATATGTATAGTCAGTAGTTGTGCCCTCATCATTCAATAAATCGAGCAAATCGACCTGACCATTTACCTGCCATGAAAAAGCTACCACCGCAAATAAAAAGATTATAATTTTTTTCATCCTGTTCATGTTTTTGAATTAGTTGTTCAAGGCACCGTTATCGATCCATGTTTTTATTTTATCCAGTTCACACTGGGGTAATTGGGGGAGGTTTTACGGCATTGGCGAATATCCTGATTCATGATTTACAGCTCCCCAAAAACGACCGTTATCCACATGGGTTTTTAAATCGTTATAATTATCAAGAACAACACTTCCCTGCGGGAAACTACTGCTATGGCATGAATAGCAATTATCATTCAGGATAGGCACAATGGTACCTGAATAGGTAACATTGCTCAGGTCACAATCACCCGATGAAGGATAAAGTTCTTCTTCCGAATCGTAATAGCAAGCGTTAAGACCCATCAACCCAACGAATAAGAAAAGGACCAACTTGATTGTTTTTGTATTCATTAAAGATTTGTTTTTAATTATTTTGGCGCTGTCAACACCCATTGATTTTACACTAAAATTACTAATTATCCTGCATACCTTCATTGATCCAATTCCTAATTTGTGCCACTTTACAATCCGATAGGGGCATTCCGTTTTGCGGCATGGGTATGTTTCCCGGATTATGGGTGATGGCACCAAGTAAACTTCCGGGTGAACCTGCAGAAATACTTGCAGCTGATTTAATTTGCTGATAGTTCGAAAGAAGGATTCCTCCGTTTGGATTGGATCCGCTATGGCAACCATAACAACTGTTTTGAATAATCGGGAAAACAGTTTCTGAAAAACTTACATCCACTGAATCACAGTCCATTTGCTCACAATGATTATTCAATGCGCCCTGTGCAATCCAGGTGTAAATTATATTTTTCTGTTCGGCAGTAAATGGTGCTGCAGGTGGAGGTGGCATTCTATCACCCGGATCATTATCAATAATTTTTTCATAAATTTCACTTTCCAATGGTTGAAATGGAACAACTCCGCCGGTTTGCATTACATACAGAAAGCTTGTAAGGATTACACCTTCCTTATGAGATTGCTCATCATGGCATCCTGCAAGTCCACAACTTGATTGCAGCAAGGGCAAAACTTCATTCTGGAAGTAAATGGTATCCGGATCACATGGTATTCCCCCCGGACCCGGAGGCAAGAAAGTGGTATCATTGATCCATTTTTCAATTTGAATTATTTCGCATGCAGTCAAAGGTGGTGCATCTTTTGGCATGGGTTCATATCCACCTTCATGTTTTATGGCACCTAGCAGGCTTCCATTTTGAGCCAAAAATGAAATCTGATCATAATCTGTCAAATCCAAACCACCTTCATAGTTTGGAGGTCCGTGGCAAACAATACAATTGGCTTGCAAAATTGGCATAACCGTTCCCGGAAAAGTTATTCCAACCGTATCACAAGCGGTTGTATCCGGCGGAATGATAAAAGTGGTATCATTGATCCATAATTCAATTAATGCAATTTCGCAATCCGAAAGTTTTGCGCCACCCTGAGGCATTGGCTCAAATCCTTCCAGATGTTTTATTGCGCCTAACAACTGACCACTTTGTGCAACAAAGGCTACATCGCCATAATCCGTAAAATCCAATGCCCCTGAGGGTGAAACTCCACCGTGACATGATACACAATACGCATCCAAAATCGGATGAACTACCGAAGGGTAGGTAACATTGGTCGAATCGCACGAAATGGTATCGATCGGTGGATTTACATTATTTCCTTGTGGGATAATTTCATCAGGCGTATGCTTACACGATTGAATGGTGATTGTAAATACTGAAAGTGAAAGCAGAAAAAGTAATAAAAATCGTTGTTTCATGATAACCCTGGAGATTTTTTAATTTTCATACAAAACAATGAATAGTCATTGATGTAAAGTAAAAATTTTTGGCGAATGGGAATAAATAAGGTTTGAACAGGTAAAAGAACTCCACCAATATTTCGAACAAATTTTTCGATGAATAAAACAAAAACGGCTTGGCTCAGTTTTACATAAAATGAACTGCTTTTATGATTGCAAATGCTAAAAATTATCCTCCACTCGAAGAGAAACTGAATGTAATTACCCATGGTTTTGGCTTTCTATTAAGTATTGCGGCACTCACCTTAATGGTTGTGTTTGCAAGTATTAAAGGTAATGCCTGGCATATTGTAAGCAGTGCAATTTATGGAAGCAGCCTCGTTCTTCTATACCTGGCTTCTACATTATTTCACAGTGCTAAAAAACAAGAAATTCGTAACCGCCTGAATGTTTTTGACCATGCATCCATCTTCATTTTGATCGCTGGCACCTATACTCCATTCTTGCTGGTGACACTGAACGGCCCCTGGGGCTGGAGTTTGTTTGGAGTTGTATGGGGGCTTGCAATCGGTGGTGTTATTCTCAAACTTTTCTTTACAGGTAAAAAACAGATTCTGTCCACCATTGGTTATGTGCTGTTAGGATGGGTGATCATTATTGCCATCAAACCACTGGTCAATAATATTGCATTGGGTGGATTGGTTTGGCTGATTGCAGGTGGAATAGCTTATACAGGTGGAGCCGTGTTTTATCTTTTCAAAAAAATGCCTTTCAACCATGCCATCTTTCATATATTTGTACTGGCAGGAAGCATCTGCCATTTTGTGGCTGTCTTTTGGTATGTTTTACCCTAAGGTTGAAACTTAAGTACCCAGGCATATTCGCAAGGTGGATTCGTTTGAATTTCTTCCGGTATTTTCACTTTCCATCCGGATTCTAAAGCTTCAAATTCCAGAGGATTTGAAAAACCCAATAAATAAACTTTTTTAAAATTGAGTGGTAAGTCATTACTCAGGATAATCTCTTTTGGCATTTCTGATTCCGATTCATCTGCCATGTAAATGGAATATGTTGGCCCTTCCGGTTTGTGGGTAAAACAGATTTTACCTGATTTATAAGGTGCGATGGCCCGGGTACCATAAATGGCTTCACTGTTTATGTCCATCCAGGCACCCATCTCTTGCAGCATTTCATAAGCACCTTCATGCCACTGACCTTCGGGTCCCGGAGCGATGTTCAATAACAAGTTCCCGCCTTTGGCGACAATGTCTACCAACAGATGAACTACCTCCCTCCCACTCATGTATGTGGCGTTAGGAATCCACGACCAACTTCCGCCAGCAATAATACACGATTCCCAGGGGAAAGGCAAGGCTTGATCGGGAACGCGGTTTTCTGGCGTAAGATAATTCTGATTTTTGCCGGGAACGGCGCGATCAACGACGATAAGGCCAGGTTGTTTTTTACGGGCTTTCTCCACCAATTCATCCATCCGGATATCCTGGTTGATCAGTTTAGTTTTCATAAAACCAGCATTTGAATAGTTTTCAGAATTCCTGTAATAATCATCAATTTCTGCTTCAGTATTTCGGCGTACCCAGCCCCCATCGAGCCAAAGGATATCAACCGGTCCGTAGTCCGACATCAGTTCAAAAATCTGGTTTTGGGTAAACTGCACATAGCTTTCCCATTTGTCGGGATAGGCAGCCGGATCGTAATTTACATTGCGGTCCATGGGCGGGAAATAGGGATCCCAGTAATCATCGTTATGCCAGTCGGGCTTGGAAAAATAAGGCCCGACCCACATGCCCTCGGCCCGGAAGGCATCGAAAATCTCTTTGGTCACATTGGCTTTTGGATTGGTATGATAAGGGCAATCCGCATCCGTGATCTTGTAATTGGTGTATTTGGTGTCGAACATGCAAAAGCCATCATGATGTTTGGTGGTGAAGATCATGTATTTCATCCCAGCCCCTGCAGCGGCTTTCGCCCATTTTGCAGGATCAAATTGCACTGGGTTGAAGGTGGTTTTCAGGTCTTCGTATTCCTTTACATATTCAAAATAATTTTCAGGATTATTTCCTTCTTTCCGTTCGCACCAGCCATAATCCTCTGGACAAATCGACCAGGATTCTACAATGCCCCATTGACTGTATGTTCCCCAGTGCATTAACAGGCCGAACTTCAGGTCCTGCCATTGTTCTAGTTTTTGCTTGACGATTGGATCGGGATCAGGGGTATAGGATTGGGGTTCGTGTTGGGCAATGGAATTTACGGCGATAAAAATGACGGGGATAAAAAGGTAAAATTTCAAATTCATAAAACCTGGTTTTATGCTGGCTAAAATACGAAGGATTGTTATTGATTTTAAGAAATTATTGAACCCCTTCAGGGTTCGTTGAACCGGATTTGACCATTCTATTCATGTAGAACCACTTCTTGGTTCTGTAATTCTATTTCTCCATTAAGAATTCAAACAGGTCAAAACCCCGAAGGGGTTGAATGTGAATAAAAAAAGATAAATGAACCATTAGGAACCCCGGAGGGGTTCAATTTTTATACCTTTAAACATCTATATTTTATTTCACCACTACCTCATCTACAAACAACCAACCCTTTTCCCCTCTTCCGGGATGCCAATCGGGACAATGGCCAATGTGGTCGGCTTCAATTTTTATAAATTGAATTGCATTTTCAGGTGTCCCGGAAACTGTAACTGTTTTAATGTCCAGATCTTTCAGACTGTTATTAAAATGGCTATTTTGTATTTCAATATAATTGACACCATCTTCTGATATTGATATCTTAACATTTCCCGGCAGAAAAATCCATGAAATCTGGTTTTGCAAAAAACGCACTTCTATATCGTGAACCCTTGTTGTTGCACCCAGGTCGATCACCGCATTCAGTCCGCTTTCACGGAATCCCAGCCAGTGACCATCCGACATTTCCAGCGAAGCCTGGATACCATCCACCAACGTTGCTGCTCCATCACAGAAATAAGCTGAATCAGGCAAATTAGTCAGAGTGATCGGTTTGGCAACTGCCATATGATCAATAATACCAGCGCGGCCCACCCTGCCCGGCTCTCTCACTTCATTGCCTTCCATAACAGCAATTTTATCACCCAGTGAATTTCGGGCACTATCCACCAAAACCCACAATTCTTCCACAATATCAGGATGTTGATCTACAACATTTGTTTTTTCACCAATATCATTCTTCAGATTATAAAGGCTTAACTCAGCAACACCTTTAGAATAGGGCCCCGGAAATCCGTCCATACCCGGCTCAACCCCTTCATAACTGCGGAATTCATGCGGCAAAACCAGTTTCCAGTCACCTTTCCTGACTCCACATAAGGCCCCTTCATAATAGTAGTAAAAAATTTCACGCTGCGACTGAGCGCTATCCGATTTCAAAAGTTGTAAAACACTTACACCATCAATTTTTCTATCGGGCAAAGTATCGCCCACAATTTCGAGGATAGTTGGTAAAATGTCCATGGTCGTCACCAGGGCATCACTTTCTCTTCCGGCTTGTATCTTTCCCGGCCATTTAATGATCCCCGGCACCCTGACACCGCCTTCCCTGTCGTTGCCTTTTCCCCCTCGCAAAGGCAAAGCAGATCCTGCGTGGTTGCCAAAATTCAGCCAGGGTCCGTTATCACTGGTATAAATTACAATGGTATTTTCTGATATTCCAAGTTCTTCAATTTTTTGCTCAATTTGACCAACCGACCAGTCAACTTCCATCATTACATCCCCGAACATGCCCTGTTCACTTTGCCCTTTGAATTTTGAAGTAACGCCCAGCGGAACATGAACCATGGAATATGGAAGATAAAGGAAGAATGGATTTGTTTTATTTCTTACGATGAAATCAAGCGCTTTTTCGGTATATCGTGTAGTTAATTCCGCCTGATCATCCAACGTTTTAATCTCTTTTACTTTTGTAGTATCCTCCATCAAATAAAGAGGAGGATAAAGCGAGATAAATCCTTCTTCGGCCGGAGTTCCATCAAAACCTACGGGCCACATGTCATTTGAGTAGAGGAGCCCGTAATACTCATCAAAACCATAATTCAAAGGAGAAAATTCAGGGTGACTTCCCAAATGCCATTTGCCAATGATCTTGGTGGCATAACCGTGTTTTTTTAATGCAGAAGCAATCGTGGTTTCATTTCTATTGAGACCGGTAAGGGAAACCGGGTTTAATGCACCCCGAATACCCACACGCTGAGCATAACATCCTGTTAGTAATGATGCCCTTGAGGCACTGCATACCGCTTCCGAAACATAAAAACTTGTGAATCGAATTCCATCTTCTGCGAGTTTGTCAATATTTGGCGTTTTAAATCCGGTTGCTCCAAAACAACTTAAATCTGCATAACCCTGATCATCCACAAAGATGAGGACGATGTTGGGAAGCTGTTCCTGTTGTTTTTTGCAAGATGAAATTATCAGAATTAGCAGCAAAACTATGGCTGTACCGGGAAAAAGCAGTTTATGTAGGATCCGTTTCACCCTATAATTCAATTGATGTTGTCGTTTGAATATTTTCCGAACTTCCACCAATCATCAATTGATAGGTTCCCGGCTCAATTTTATATGACTGCGTTTCCACATCCCAGTATTGTAATTGTTTGGTGTCAATTGGAATCGTGAAATTATTGGATTGACCTGATTTCAGGGTAACTCGCTTAAAGGCTACCAGTTGTTTAGCAGGTCGCCAGAATTTGGGGTCAACTTTCCGGGCATATACCTGCACAACCTCATCCCCAGCATAATCTCCCGTATTTTTAACTTCTATCTGAAGTTCAACCTTGCCGCCGTTTTGACCAATTTTCGGGTTGGCATATTCAAACTCTGTAAAGCTCAATCCATATCCAAATGGATAAAGCGGTTCTCCTTCAAAGTAACGGTAAGTACGTCCATCCATACTGTAGTTTTCAAAATCGGGCAGATCTTTTACAGATTTATAGAAGGTAACCGGCAATCGACCTGAAGGATTTGAATTCCCGAAAATAACATCAGCAACAGCAAAACCTCCCGATTCACCAGGATACCATGCAAATAAAATCGCATCGGCAATGGAATCAATTTCGGGAATGGCCATGGCACTTCCGCCTGTGATTACCACGATTAGCGGTTTATCTTTCATTTTATCCCGGATGCGCTTCACATATTCCACCTGGTTGGGAGGCAATCCAATATCCACCCTGTCGCCCCCATGGGAATTCATCATCGCATCGCCTTCTTCTCCCTCAAACAAGGAATTGATACCGAGGCAAACAACCACAGCATCTGCCCTGCCAGCCTGCCAGAACCCGGCGAAAAGTGAATCATTGTTGAATAAAACACCCTGGGTATATTCCACTACGGCCCCGGGCGCAGCCCGGTCAACCATGCCTTCCAGAATAGTAGTCAAGTTTCCTGAATAACCTGAGTAGTTACCCACCAGGCAATTAACATCCATGGCAGTTGGCCCTGCCACCAGGATGGTCTTCGTTGTTTTATTATCCAATGGCAATACATGGTTTTTATTCTTTAGCAGGACGATAGATTTTGCAGCAGTTTCATAAGCCAGTTTTTGATGTGCTTCGTTGTTGATCACATCCGGGGTTATGCCTGCATAGGGTCCGTAACCCTCGGGATCAAACAACCCAAGTTTAAAACGACTTCGCATCAAGGGGATCAATGCAGAATCCAGCGTTTGCTCGGTAATCAAACCACTATCAACAGCATGTGGAAGGTATTGATACAGGTAACCGCAATTGAGATTTACCCCAGCCTCAGCAGCCATGGCAGCAGCCTCCATTCGGGTTTCCACCACTTTGTGCCGCAACCACATATCATCCAGGGCCCAGCAATCGGAAACAATGTGGCCTTTAAATCCCCATTCTTTTCGCAAGATATCATTGAGCAAATATCCGCTACCACAACAGGGTTTGTCGTAAGTTCGGTTATAGGCGCACATCACCGCTTCCACATGACCTTGTTCAACCAGCGCTTCAAATCCCGGCAGGTAAGTTTCCCTGAAATCCCGCTCCGGTGGCAGGGCATTAAAATAGTGCCTGCCTTTTTCAGGTCCGCTATGCACTACATAATGTTTCGCACAAGCCGAAGTTTTCAGATATTGGGGATCATCTCCCTGCAGCCCTTTTACAAAGGCAATTCCCATCCTGGAAGTGAGATAAGGATCTTCTCCATAAGTTTCCTGCCCCCTTCCCCAGCGGGGATCCCGGAAAATATTAATATTTGGTGTCCAAAATGAAAGACCTACATATTGCTCCCTGTTGCCCATCCTGACTGCCGCGTGATGTTTAGCCCTGGCTTCGTCGGAAATGGCTGTTGATACACGAAAGATCAGGTCTTCATCAAAGGTTGCGGCCATTCCGATGGCTTGCGGGAAAACGGTGGCTTTTCCAGCTCTTCCCACGCCGTGGAGGCATTCGTTCCACCAGTTGTATTCAGGGATTCCGAGGCGTTCGATGGCCGGACTGTTGTACAACATCAACGAAGCTTTCTCTTTTATGGTGAGCCTGGAAACCAGGTCGTCGACCCGCTCATCGATTGATAATTCAGGGTTTTGAAAAGGAAAATCATATGTAATTACTTGTTTTTTTTCTTCCTGACAGGAGAATAAAAAGACCACGAGGATAATGGGTAAATATTTTTTCATTTTTGCGAATATATTACCGGATTTAAAATTAGAGAATTTTCATGGACTTAAAATGTAGCTGAAATCAGGGTTTTTCAAGAAATAATCCGATCTTAGAAATAGCAGGGCTTACCGGCGATTCAATTACCCTTAACCTCACTTTATTTGTCGTTTGTGGTTCACCTTTCCAAAGCCGTTTATTTCCGATGGATGTTTCTTCAGCAATCTGAATCCATTGATCATTTTCCCAAATATCAAAGGCCCAACGGTCAATTCGTTGTCCGAGTGGAAGATACTCTTGCAGGCTGATCACATTGAAAACCACCATATTCTCAAATTCAAGAAGCAACTCCGGCTCGTGGATAATATCATCGGTGCTCCAGTATTTTTCAGGGTCATCAATCACCAGATTCAATGGCGAATACTCATCCAGCTCTCCCCGAACATTTGAAGCGGTCAGTTTTGCTTTTTGGGCTAGATTGGTTTTAAAAACCTGATCCCTCAGCAATTTAAATTCAATTAAATTCAATGAATCTGCTTTTGTGATCCTTCCGCGCTTATCCGGCGGAATATTAAGCAACAGGGAGGCACCCCTGCCCACCGACTTAAAATAAAGATCAAGCAGGTATTTCGGTAATTTCACGAGCGAATCCTGATCCTCATGATAAAACCATCCCGGACGAATAGAAACATCACATTCAGCCGGCATCCAAAATTCTCCGTTTCGGGTTCCGTTTTGTCCCGACTGGTATTTTACATTTCCGGGTGTTGGATTAGAACTGTCAGTTGCTATAGGGGTGTAGGTTGCCCAACAAGGATCTCCGGCTATGCCATTTTCATTTCCCACCCAACGAACATCAGGCCCGACATCACTGAAAATGACGGCATCAGGCTGCAGCTCCCGAACGATTTTCCAGGTGTTTTCCCAATCGTAATAGGTTGAGCGATCAATTTTGCGTTCTTCATCGGCGCCACCGTACCAGCCGTTTCCGCCATTGGCGCCATCAAACCACACTTCGAAAACGGGGCCGTAATTGCTGAGCAATTCCCTGAGTTGGTTTCTGTAATACTCGATGTATTCCGGTTTACCATAATGGGGATGATTGCGGTCCCAGGGCGAAAGATAAACCCCGAATTTCAACCCGTATTTTGCGCAAGCCTCTGAAATTTCTTTTACCACATCCCCTTTACCGTTTTTCCATGGGCTGTTTTTTACGGAGTAATCCGTGTATTTAGATGGCCAGAGACAAAATCCATCATGGTGTTTACAAGTAAGAATTAACCCTTTCATGCCTGCTGCACTGGCCGTTCCAACTATCTGATCAGCATTAAAATCCGTTGGATTGAATTCTTCCGGCGAAATATCTCCATAGCCCCACTCCTGCCCGGTGAAGGTATTAAGCCCGAAATGAAGGAAACCGTAATATTCCATTTTGTGCCATTGAAGCTGAGCTGCGGATGGAAGTGCTCCGTAAGGTTCGGGTGGTTTTATTTCTGATTGCCGGCAGGCATTGAAAAGCATCATAATCAGCAATACCGGGACCAGGAAATGAAAGTGAATTTTGTCCATGTGTGTTTGAATTGATTGACCTCTTAACCGACAAAGCTATGTAAACTTACCAAAAATGCTTGTAACTCAAATGGCTTATCCTTAATAATTTTGCAACTCAAACCCATACTGATAATTGATCAGCTTTTTACTTTCCTGATTTTCAATCCATGCTTTTTCACGATGGCTAAATTCGATAATTTCACTTGTCCCGATATTTTGAAATCGCTGGGCAATCTGATTCAAAACACTCATTTCCTGCTTTGAAAATAATTCTACATCAAACGCCCTTCCCTGACGAGGTTTGAATTGTTCCCCGGTTCCGTTTTCAAATTCTGTATAATAAATGTCAATTTCATCCCGGTTGGCCAGGTACTCAAAAATACTATTAAAATTTTCAGGAACCGGACCCATGGGGATTGCCCTGTATTTGATTCCGCTTATCGAAAATCCCGTTTGCCTGAACATTTCAAAATCGGCGTAAAACAACAGTTTGTTCATTTTTGTTTTCCAGGGTTTAAGATTCTCTGCAAAGAAAACAACCATTTCTGTGAATTTCTGAAAGTTGGTTTTTCGATAACCTGTAAGTGCGGTGGGAATTCCATCACCGATCAGGTAATTTTCAAGCATCCTGGCTTGTTTATTTTTTTTCCGCTCTTCGATCAAATGTTCGATCTGGTTAAAAAGTTTTTGTTTGTTTTTCTCTTCGAGGGTTGTGCTGATATCAACCAATTTCCTGAATTCATGCGGATCTTCCACCAACTGAATCAATTTTGCATTGGATTGATTGGGAACTTCTCCGGCTTCATACTGTCGATAGACATTGGTACCAAAACCCATGATCTCAGACATCTTTGTGGCAGAAACACCGTACTGATTCCGAATGGAACTGATCTGTTCGGGAAAAGGAATGGCATTTTTTACCCGGAATTGATTAACGACCTGGTTGTGATTTAATTCGGCGAAAGTTTCGTCTTCAAACTGTTCGCCGGTATCCTCACACCGCCAAACGTGAAATAAAATCCTGAATTCGTCTTTGCGAAATGGCATGGTTCGCCATTCTTTCACAACCGACATCTCTTTTCCTGTAAACGGGCTTTTCATAAAAGTTTATTTTAACGGGTATTGCATTGGGTATTTGGCCATATGAAAGGAAATACAAACGGCCTTGTTGTTTTCAGTTCCCATACTGATTTTTATATAAACCTCCCTTTCTTTTACATGCTTACCAAATACCCACATGGGAAGTATACCCCGCATTTTTTCTTCCAATGGTCCTTCTGAATAATTTTCGGTTTTGAGGGAATGAATGATTTCTTTCCTTTTTGCCGGTGTTATTTCCAATTCTGACAGTGTTAACGCATTTTTCCCGCGATCATCAAGAAACAGGATCCCGAAAAGATTGATCTTGACTTTAAGCTCTTCCAGAAATTTTACTACTTCATTTTTTGTCGCCATTGGAAAAAGTTTACAAAGATATTAAATATAATCGTATTTATCAACTATAAAGTTGTATAATTTGAAGTTATTACATTTTATCAAATCATAAAGTTGAACCTGTAAGAACAATCTAAACACTTTCAAAAAAACGGCACCGCAAAATTGCAAAACTCTATGATCCCTGTTTCTCAAGGTTTGTATATTCGGGAATAACTTTTATGTTTTGTTTCAATTTTCTTTGTAATATCAAAAAGTTAATCATTCTTTTAGAAACGTTTTATGCTCAACAAAATGGTCAAAATGTTGATGATACTTTTATTTTATTGAATCCTCCACAATGGCAATTTGTTCACTCATTTTATAATTTTTAAGGTGTTCACGAATCGCCATCCTACGTGCGCTATTTTATTGAATCTTCTACTATGGCGATTTCCTCCTCCGTCAACCCATACAGCTCGTAAACGAGTTGGTCGATTTGGGATTCCAATAAAGATGTGTCAAATAAAATATCTTGCTGCTTTTGTTCAATTATCTTATAAACTATATCTGTAATGGCTTCATTATCGGGAGGCGGCAAGATTGGAATTTCGTCAAGAAAAACTTTTTGCATCATATATCCACCTGTATCTAATTTGGTTATGTACTCCCTGACCAGATAGTTTCCAAGTTTTGAATTTAATACTCCAAGTAGATATTTGATATTTTCTCCGGTCGCGATAAATGTCGTTTTATCACAATAGAATCCCCGATCATCAAAGCCAAATCTCGGAAAATTATAAATATCAGATTTGTGAACCCTCATGGTTTCGGCATAAACAATTTTTTCTTTTTCAAAATCTTTGAGATATGCACAATTTCTCAAGTTTGTCCAATGATTTCCCTGGTCAGCACGTTTAACTGCTTTTCCTTCAAATTGCTTTAAATATTCAAAAATGGTAGGAAAATCACGTTCAATGTTTATCGGCTCGATGCCCAACTCTTTTAATCCATTATGAGAGTTAATAAGCCAAAGTTGCTCGTGTTTAAAACCAAATCTTCTCGTATCCCTTCCTCTAATATACGGAACTAAAATTTTTGCATTCTTGTCATCTCTACCTATCAAATTATTTTTTAATTCTTCGTTAATTATGAATGCCTCATTTAGACCAGTTTTAATACCATAGTTTATGGATAAATTCCAATCCTTAATCTTTTTACCAACTTCATTTATTTTTTTATTTAATTGATGCCTGTTTTCATTGACTATATTCCAATAATTTTCTGTAAGATTTCTCAACGTTGTTGAATGATCTATAACATATTTTTCAATCAATGTTAAATCAAAGTTATCTTTAACTAAAACCGCAGATTCGATGAAATCTTTACTTCCCGTTCGGTACATTAAAATATTTGTGTCTACGGAGGCTTCAGTAAAGACCTGGAAATAATTAAAATCTATGAGTAATTTACAATTGGTATTCTCGACTAGGAATTTTCTTAGCTTTTTACCATAACCGGCCCGAAGCCATTTATTTGATGTGATAAAACAAAGTATTCCATGTTGACTTTGTATTAATTTACCTAGTTCATAAAAAAGGACATATACATCACCAGTTTGCTCGTAGGTTTGATAACGATCTTTTACAAATGAATAGTTAATTTCAGATCTCTGAATCTGAAAATATGGCGGATTCCCGATCACCACATCAAAGCCCGTAAAGTTTCCTTTTTCGTTGAGCACCTCCGGGAATTCAAAACGCCACTCAAAGGCATTTTCATAAATCTTATTGTTTTTGATCTCTTCGATCTGCGCTTCCAGTTTCTTTTGTTCTTCGATGAGTTTCTTAAGCTTTTTATTCCATTCGGCTTTTTGCTTCGCAGTCAACTCAAACATTTGCGTTTGAGTGGTCATTGTGGTAATGTCGCCCTTGATTTTGATCAGCCTTTTTACTTTAGGATCATTTAGCGTGATCTCCGAACGGAAATCGTTCTTAATGTCGCTGATCAACTTTTCCATTTGCCGTTTCTGCTCCTTGTTTTCGGCATTGCGGTAGGTATCTACAGCCATACGGTAGGAGTCGATGGTCCACTTGCTTTTTTTGAGCGCCTGTCCCAGGTCGGCATCAATGGCAAAACGGCTGATGAGGCTGTTGCCGGTTTTGATGTTGATGTCGATGTTGGGTAAGGTTTGAAGTTCCCCAGGCTCCCCTCCTTCCAAAGGAGGGGTGTCCGCTTGCGGACGGGGTGGTTGATTTTTCCCGAACTCCTGCCTGATCGCTTCCAGTAACATATCAGGTTGTTCAAAAACCATTTTATTCTCAAATCGCAACACTTTAATCCCGGTGTGTAAAAGAAACAAATCCCGTTCAGCATCATATTCTGCCGCACTTACTGTGTTGTGCACTTCACCGTCCAGTTCTATTGCCAAATGCTCAGATGGACAGTAAAAGTCAAGAATATAATTGCTAACGCTATGCTGTCTTCTGAATTTCCTGCCATCCAGTTTTTTCTTTTGCAGTATGGTCCATAATGTAGCTTCTGCCGGGGTTAAATTTTTCCTGAGCTCTTTTCTGAAATGTTTTAAGTGGGGAAGGTTATGAAGCCTTCTGACCCCTCCGGCCTCCGGCCACCTCCCCTTGTCAGGGGAGGAGCTTATGTAGTAAGCATTTTTGAGCAGTTCGATCCAGAGCCGCAGCCTGCATATCTTCACCGAGTTGGGATTGATATCCACCCCAAAAAGGCAGTTTTCGATGAGGGTTTGTTTTTCATGGAACAGCGCTTCCTGCACCCGCTGGCTTTCCCGGTTTTTGGGATTATATTCGAACAATTCGCCGTTTTCATCCGTCACGATCAATTCATCGTTCACCACTTCGAAGTTGTATTCTTTCAGTCGCTGACCATTGCGATCGCTGAGGATGCGCAGGTCGTTCTTGATGCTGATGATCTCGTTGAGCGCCGACACCAGAAAGTGTCCCGACCCGACTGCCGGATCACAGATCTTCAAGCTGTTGACAATGCGGTTGGCTTCCTGTCGGTTATCAATTTTATCGTACAGCTCATCAATATTTTCGCAACGCCAGTTTTTCACTTCATTGAACTTCTGCACCACCGCCCTGCGGATGGTTTCGCGGCTCATGTACATGGTGATGAAACCGGGTGTAAAAAACGATCCGTCTTTGTAGCCGTTGATCTTTTCGAAGATGAGCCCCAGCACCGAGGCGTTGATCAGGGTTTTATTTTCTTCCTGTATCTCTTCCGAACCTTCGCTGCTGAAATCATAAGCATTCAGAAATTGGAAAAGGTAATCGAGGGTAGTGAGCTTGCCGGTTTTCTTTTTACCGTTGTCGTCTTTCAGCACCGTCGTCGACAGGATGGGAATGGTTTTTTCGTCGTTGAGGTTGCTGATGAACAGGGTAAGGTGTTCCAATTCCGTTGGATCGAAAAGCGAGCTGTTGAGATAGGGCACGTTGGCGAAAAGCTCACAGACATCCTCGTTGCGGTCTTCCGTTTTTCGCGCCAGCACCTGGAAAAACAGGGTGTTGAGGTCGTCGTAGTTTCTGATCTTTTTGGAACTTAGAAATTCGAAAGCTTTATCCCCGTTGTGATAAGAAAGCAGTTGTGCTTCCAGCAATTTCAGGAAAAGGATGCGGTTGATCCAGGTAATGCATAATTCCAGTCCGACATTGAAAAGCCGTTCATCCATCATTTCGCCATATTGACCCGGTTTTTCAAGCCGTCCGATCTTATCAAGGCTATCGAGTTGCAGAATAGCATTTTCGAGCAGCGAACCGGAATTGCGTTTTTCTTTCGGGTTACGCTCGATCAGTTTTTTGCTGCCCTGCTTGGTTTCTGTCAGCCCGATGATGTGGAGCAATTCGGTGTAAAACCGTTTGTCGAGGCTGTTGCTGTCGTTGGCAAACGGGAGCTTCAGCATATGTTCCGGCGAAAGCAGCTTAAAAAGAGCGATCAGTTTGTTGTCGTCTTTTTGATTGTTGTTTCGGAGCGGTATTTCATATTCCCGGATATCGAACCAGGTAAATTCGATCTCCGATTTGATCTTTTCTATAAAAGGTTCTGCAATTTCATGGTAAAAAAAATCGGTTGTAGTTCCGGACAGACGACCGGCTTCGAAATCATTGAATTGTTTTACCAGTATTTTATCATGGGCAAAATATTTTTCAAAAACCCGTGCATCGAAAATGAACCACTCATTAATATTGGTAGCGACGAGGTGTTTTATTTCGAGGTTGTTAGCTATAATACGTTCGCGCAGGTAATAGAGGATCAGCTCATGAAATGCTTTTGCATTGAGGTTTTCTATTGAAAGCATTTCGGATTTGTTGGTCGGTTTTTTGGCTTCAATGATCACCCCGACGGTGGAAGTAGCTTTATCGCCATTGTGGATCACCAGGTCGTTGCGGCCTTTGGTGTTGATGAAATGCTGTGGTGCATACCAGGTTTTCTTCAGAAAATCGGAAACGAGGTTTTTGTGAAATTCTTCCGATTCGGCTTCATTGGAATTGTCAACCAGTTGAACGAGGTTGGTTTTAAACTTTTCAATCTCACTACGGTTTGGCTTCACCTTCAGGAAGGCTTTATTGAGGGCTTTGCGTGGTTTCAGAAGTTTCAGCTCCATGTAAACAAAAGGTTCTTTATATAGCTTTGCTAAAATAAACAAAAGGTTTCAATCTCTTGCCCAAAACTCAACATCCTAATTATCGGCGAAATTTCTAACTATTTTTGTGATATGTGGACCTGCCCCGATTGCGGAAGAACATTCAGAAATACCAACCAGGATCACAGTTGTGTGATCATTGATCTGGAGCTGCATTTTGTAAATAAAGATCAAAATGTGAAGGATGCCTTTGAGAAGATCAAAGATATTGCAATGAGTTTGGGAAATGTAAAGATCAATTCCGTAAAAAATGCCATACTTTTCCAGGCGAAAAGTCAGTTCCTGGCTTTTAAGCCAAAGAAAAACATCCTCGATACCGAATTTGTGCTGGATGAACCTGTTGAAGGATTTCCTATCCATAAAACCGTTCAGGCCACCAAAACGAAGTGGGCACATTTTGTTCGGCTGGAATCACCGGAGGAGGTAGATGAACAGTTAATAAGTTGGATTAAGCGGGCACACAGGGTGTGTAGTTAATTACACCCCCCAGATGGCTTCACCGTCGTCCCCCCTTTTTCAGTGGAGGCTAAAACACAATTTTATAACTAATATTCGGAATGACAATGGTTTGCTCATCACGATCGATGGTGTCTTTCATGTAATTATACCGGTAGCCAAAATATTCCGGGGCACCAAGTGCATTCAATATCTGGAAACTCCAGATGCTGGCATGGTTTGGTTTGTTTTTCCGGTAATTGACTGTGAGATGCAGATAAAAAACCGTTGGCTTTTGTTCCGAAAATGCCCGGGTGGGATCATACACGACTTCCTGTAGCTGATAAGTGGCTGCCTCATCCACCGGCGTTTGCCTATCACCCCCATTAATGCTGAATTTTCCATTTATCCCAATGGAGTTATTTTTTTCGGTACGTCCAACTTTCCATTCTTTTCCTCCCAAAAGATTAAAAACAAAACTTTTGTTATACCTCGAATCCCTTTCTATTCCATCACCACCAACATAAGTAGCATTAAACAAAGAAGCCGTTGCCACAAAATAGTAACCTTTGTTCATAAATCGCTCCAGGGTTAAATCCAATCCATAATTTTCGCCAGTGCCATCGTTGGTCAGCGTTTGGTTGATGGACCAGGTGTTGTCCACATTGATCATTGAAAACGAGGTTCCCGGTTCAACCGGAATGCTAAACAAATGCTGATAGTATGCTTCGGCACGGAAATTCATGTTTTCACCAATGGACTTGTCATATCCAATTACAAAATGATGCGCCTTTGAAAAATCGAGATTGGTATTGGGGCGAATAATTCCAGTTTCAGTTTGCTGCTGACCTAAATAAACAAACAACATTTCCAAACGGCTGTGCAATCCATAACCAAAACTTAAAGTTTGTCCGGGTGCAAAATTGTACTTAAGTCCGAGTCGGGGTTCAATAGAATATTTTTCGTTCAGGGTAAAGTATTGAACATGTACGCCAGCATTTAAAGTTAGCAGTTCAGAAATATCGTACCGCGATTGAGAATACAATTGAATCAATTCACTATTTCCCTGGTCATTGGTATAAGTGGTAAGTGGTTCTTTAAATTCAGCAGCTTCCTGAACCAGCATATTATAATTCAAAAGGTTTATGGTTACACCCGTCCGGTTGGTATGCCTTGCACTAAACTTATGATTAACATAAGATGAAAGGCTGTAACTCCAGGTTGAATTGTCGATATTATAATTATCATATAAGGTTTTATCAATGTCCATTTTGGAGCCCTCAGAACGAAGTAAATTTCCCGAAAATGCCAGCGAAGAGTTTATCATTGTTCCGGGCCCGACAATTATTTTATGTGTCATTCCCAACGCTGCCATAGCCGTTTTACTATCTTCATTAAGCCGGTCTTCCTCATATTCCCATTCTTCCGGTTCTTTTTCAATTTCCGATCCTGAATTATCTGATGAACCAATTCCCCAGAGTGAAAACACACCGGCCTTTTTTGTTGGAAAATCGGTTTTAAATGAAAAATCCTGGTAAGTGATCAACCCGGCATTATCGGGCAGTAAAGGTTTAATCAAACCGAAAGTTGAGTATCTGAAGTTAAACAAATAGGTTGCCGGTTTTCCTTTTATAAACGGGCCTTCGGATGAAACATCTACACCTATAATTCCAGCCTGAACAGTATGTTCACGTTCGTCCCTGTTACCTGAGCGGAGTTTTAAATCAAAAACACCCGACAAAGCATTTCCATATTCTGAAGGAAAGGCAGCGGTATAAAAATCAGAATTGTCGATCATTTGAGAACTCAGCGAGCTGATACCACCTCCACCAAAGGTGGTTAAGTTGGCAAAGTGGCTGGGGTTTGCAATCTCCAGTCCTTCCAATCGCCATAATACACCCTTAGGTGCATTCCCGCGAACGATGATGCCATTGCTGTTCATATTACCGGCTGCCACTCCTGCATATGAAGTAACCAGTCGAGCCGGGTCATCAAAAGCACCTGCATACCTGCGCGCCTCCTCCATATTAATTTGTCTTGAGCTGATGAAAGCCATCGAATTGATCGGTTGCTTTTTATCAACTTCCGCTTTAATCACCACCTCATCCAATTCCACCAGTGACTCCTTTAAACCCACATTTACTACAACTTCTTTACCTGTCCCCACCACTATTTCGGTAACGATAGCAGGATCAAAACCTGTAAAACTAATCCGGATATCATACCGGCCAATGGGAACATTTTCAATGCGGTAATATCCATCCACATCGCAACTGGAGCCAAGCATAGGATTTGTGTCCATAATTATAACCGTAGCACCGGGCAATGGAATTTCTGTATCGGCATCCACCACGCGCCCTTTTACGGTTTGTGTAAGTTGCTGCGAAAAAATTAAAGAAGAAGGAAACATTAATGTAAAAACAAGCAAGATCTGCCTGATAAAAATCAAAGTAGTTTTCATGATCAAATTGTTTTTTTTTGAATTTTCAAAGTAATGAAATGGAAAGGAATTTTGAGGGTTTTTCAGCAAGCTCAAACAAGACTTCAGTCAGGAAATATGCAGGTTCAGAAAAATTGGGTAATTTTAGAGTTCAAATTCTCAAAACATTTTTCATTATGATCAAAATTTCCCGCATCAACTTAAGTTTGTGCTTTATCATTCTTAGTCAATTGGCAATTGCACAATTCACCCCGATCAAAGAAACGAGAATTGATAAGGAATCAATGGAAAAAGCAACAGATCTTGCCGATAAATTATTGAATGGAATGAAAACCGGAAACATATACCTTTTATCAGCGGATGAAGCCACTGAAGCGATGGTTAAAGGACTTTCCAACGAGATTCAACAATCGGTTTATGCACGAATAAAAGACGAATTTGGTGATTTTTTGACGATGCAATTTGTGGAAGCATTGAAACCCGACAATGATAAAAGTTTGACCGTTTACCGTTTCAGAGGTTCTTTCGAAAATGCCACTGATGGCCCTGAAATCAGAGTAATATTAAACAAAGACGGTAAACTCTCGGGATTCTGGATTTTACCCTGGAAACCATCCATAGATACTCCGTAATAAATATGGAAATTACTGTTCTTGTAATTGTTCAGTAATGGACAAAGCATGTTCGCTCCGATTATAAAATACCAAAGATTTATATTTAACTAATTGGTATAATTCACTGAATTTTAATCAATTTAACATATCGGTACAAATTTGGTTTTGGAGGTCGGAAATAATTGTTAGATGGTAAAGAGGAGCACCCTGGTTTTATTTTTAATAGTTATCATTTTTGTGATGTTACTTGGTAATTTCAGAACTTACCTGGTGCTTGGTGCGAGTGACTTACCAACTTTTCAATCGGGTGATAAAGTGATCATTAATCGCTCTGCATATGATGTAACTTTCCCTTTTACAAGCCTCAAAATAATGGCCTGGCGAAAGCCCGGAAGGGGCGATATGGTTCTTTGTAATTTCCCGGCCAAACACAATCAGGATTACTGGTTGAAGCGCGTGGTTGGGATTCCCGGAGATACTATTGTTATCCGTAAGAATAGAATTTATATAAATCAAAAACCGTTGCGCTACGAGGTGATCGAAAAGGATGGCTTCGGTCTTCCTGAGTATGAAGCAGTGGGAGATATTTTGGCCATTGAATCCGGAATGGGACTAAATCATACCGTGGCAATTCCAAACTCGGAAAACATTATTTCCAATTTCGGGCCCCTGGTTGTGAGAGATGATCATTATTTTGTGTTGGGCGACAATCGCGCTAACAGCCTCGATTCACGCTTTTTGGGATCAGTGAGTCGAAATGAAATTTATGGAAAATATCTATTTAGAATTTACAGAAAGGAACAATGATGGAAATTCGGAATCTGGATGGAATTACATTTACAACGATTTATGAAACATTTCTGGAGGCCTTCAGAGATTATGCTGTAGATGTAAATTATATGAATACCGAAAGGCTTGGAAACAGAGCGATCAAAAACGGGTATCAATCTCATGTTTCGGCAGGCGCTTTTGAAAATGGGAAATTGGTTGGATTTATCCTGGTAGGAATTGATAGAAGTTTTATTAAACCAGCAGCTTTCGACATTATGACAGGAATCGTAAAAGAATTCAGGGGGCAGGGAGTTGCAGGTAAAATGTTCGAATTGATAAAAACCGGTTTGTTAAACGAAGGTATTCAGCAGTTTTACCTGGAAGTTTTGCAGGAAAATGAGCCAGCCGTAAAAGCATATCAGAAGCAGGGATTTGAAATTGAGCGATATTTTAATTGTTATGAATTAAACCCGGATGATTTTGTTCAGGTAATGAAACTTAATATTCCGCTTAGTCTTAAAGAAATTAGTAAAAGTGAGATTGAGGACTTCACCACTTTTGCCGATTTTCCGCCATCCTGGGAAAACAGTTTTTCATCAATCCAGCGCGTACCTGATGATTTAATTATCATTGCAGCCAATTACACGATAAAAAAAGTAGGCTTGATCATATATTATCCTGCGCTCAATTGGATCATGAATATACTGGTGGACCCGGTTTACAGAAATATGGGGGTTGGGTCAGCACTGCTGGAGAAACTGCTTGGCAAATTGGGTAACAATGCCAATGCCATCCGCTTTCTGAACATTCCGGATGATGATTACATGCTGAATGATTTTTTGATTAATTCGGGGTTTAAATCCCTTACCAAACAGTATGAAATGGTTTTGGAACTTAAATAAAAAAAGAGCCAAACAAAATGATTGACCCTTTTTAAAATTATTGATTTTTTTAAATTACTTTGAAATGATTACCTTTTGCTGACTACGGCCATCCCGCGTATTTAAGACAAAAAGGTAGGTGCCATTTTCAAGCATATCTGTTACAACTTCCACTTGATACTGTCCGGCTGGAAATCTTCTCTTGATCAGGGAAACTACTTTCTGGCCATTTAATGCATATACATCAAGATCGGCTCGTGTAGGTTGTTCTAATTTTATGGTAACTTTAATATGATTTCCGGCAGGATTTGGTGAAACACCGACCAGACCAGCTACAGGTAATTCTCCGCTAACTTCTTCAACAGATGTTGCAAAAAGGCCGTGAGGTCCTGCACCGCTCGGAGTTATTCCGTGACAAACCGAACATTTCTGCAAAATGCCTGCATATCCCTGCAATGCTACATTTTGAACATTATCACGGTCATTTCCAGGTAAAATAGCATGAGGAGAGCCATGACACGCACTACAATACAATCCGCCATGCCCTTTCGATTGCCGGAACAACAATCCGGGTTCTTCAGCATAATCAGGACCATGACATTCAACCGCACCGCAATTTGGTTCTTCAAGCCAGGGCTCCCGGCCTTGGGCAATAGATTGTGCAACATTGGCGACGCTTCCATGACAATCCTGACACACCATTCCCAATTGATTCATGATGCCTCTGTGGCATTGCGTTTCAGGACCGGGATGACATTTATAACAATCGTTTGTATGGTTTTTATGTTTATCATGAATTACTTCCGAGAGGGATTCAAGACCAGGAGACCCAGGAGTTCCGAGGGCATTTGATGAATGACATTCAGCGCATAGAATGGGGGTATTGTTGGGATTAAATCCACCTTCTTGTTCATGCTCATATAAAATATTCATTTCGCTATTGTGACATCCTGAACTCACACAGTTAATTTCATTTGAAACAGGAATTACAGGCTGGGTAGTTGCCAGTAAATTATTTAGAGAATCATACAAACTAAGCAAGGCTAACTGATAAGGATCTTCGGTTGTGAGATTGTTGTCGGTAAAGGGTGTTAATGGAACGCCTTCAATCTTAAAATGTGTTCCGTTAATCTCCATATCTCCGGTTAATCCTGCGCCTGTTAACCCTGTGTTATCAGGTAAATTAACACCGAAGAGCTGATCTTCATAATCCCAGAAATTGGTTTTACCTACCGAATAAGTATTGCCGGGCACTTCATAGGTTACATTCATTCCCGTAGTTACAATTTCAGGCCAGCTTGTTTCATTTCCCCTTTTTATAACCTGGGCATTTAAATTATTGTAAGGCGGCAGCACCGCCAGCTTGCTGAAATCCTGATTGGCACAGTGCATTCCAAGATCATTCCATCCAATGATTATGTATTCTTCATTTTTTTCTCCACCTGGGAGTAAGAATGATTGTAAAAGAAAAATCACAAAGACAACGGGAAGCAGGGTAATAATTTTCTTAGTCATGATCAGTAAATTTAATTAGTGAAGTATATAGATTTATAGATATGACAAAGATACTACTGATAACCAGATATGTTACTTAAATTGTTTGATTAAAGGTCAATTTAGAAAGAGTCTTAATTACTATAAATAATAATCAGGCTGAAGAGTTAAATAGCCTGTAAACAATGGGGTTTGCAGTCATTACTAATTTTTATCTACGTAGTTTTCTGTTCTCATAGTTAATCCTTTCCTGAAAATAATAGTCTGAAGCTAAATGTTATTTAATAGCAAATCGATCATTTGCTTTATCTTTGAATTAACGAGAGGTATATCAAATCCAAAAAAGTATGGTTTTCAAATCATGCAGTTTTGCTAACATGAGGTTAATTTCAAATAGAGGCTGGTTTTTTTTATTGGCAATAGGTTTATTGATTTCCACTATTTCCAGAGGTCAATTGCCAAACAAAAGAAGCCATGTAAAAAACAATACCCTTTTAAAAAACTGGAGCATAGAATTTAGTATGGGCTCCACTTCCTATTTTGGCGACTTAAGTCAATACGATTTAAATCCAATAAATAAATTAGTTGAAGAAAGTTTACCAGCGGTTGGTTTACGATTTACAAGGCCCTTTTTTAACGACCGGTTTGGTTTGGGAGGACAGCTTATCAAAGGAGGATTTAAATGCAACTTGAATGATGGGGCCGGTTTTCAAACAAAGCTATTTGAGTATAATCTGCAATTTTATTTAGATGTAACCAAAATATTATACAAAGATGCAGATTTAAAAATGGGATGGCGCTTATATGCCGGCCTGGGTCAGTTTATGTTTAATGTTTCGGCAAGTCAGGGATTTGGCGATCTTGATGATGAGCGTTTTTATAAGGCCCAGGTTCCTGAGTTTGTGTACTTTTTCGGAAGCACATTACTTTATAATTTCAATGAAACTTTTGCCTTCACACTCGATCTTTCAACCCGACAGGCGCAAAACGATTTTCTTGACCTTTACAGGCACAGCAATGACTTTGATTATTATTCTTTTCTTGCCCTGGGAGTAATTATCAACATTGATCATTTTTTGAATATTTTTAAAAAAGACGACGCTTGTGATGCTTACGACGCATTGCACAGACAGTCGTATAAGTAAAAGATATGAGTAAGCAAACCAAAAGGCTGATCATTCCTGATGTGCTCAAAGGTTTTGCAGTTCTGTTCATGATACAGGTTCACATTCTTGAACTATTTTCAAAACAGGAAATTTATGACGGGTTTATTGGAAAAACGTCTCTATTTCTGGGAGGAGTGCCCGCTGCGCCTGTTTTTATGCTCGTGATGGGCTATTTTTTGGCTTTCAAAATCAAGGATGAAAAACAACTACTATTTCGTGGAATAAAACTTTTTATCGCAGGCTTGATTCTCAACTTTTTGTTAAACCTGAACCTCGCTTTCCATGTATTTTATGAAGGCTGGAATGAGTTTGTAAACATTTACCATTATTGGTTTGGCGCTGATATTCTGCTCTTAGCCGGACTGAGCGTGATCGTAATCGGTTTGTTCAGATATGGATTCAAGGATAATTTGATTCCATGGATCATTGTAGCATTATCAATTCCGATGATTAGTTCGCTAACAGAGCCTGTCGACTTTGAGAAAATTACCGTCAAATATATTTTTGCCTTTCTATTTAGCAATGAAGAATGGTCCTATTTCCCCTTGATTCCCTGGTTAGCCTATCCCATTACCGGATATGTTTTCAGATTGCTTGAAATGAAATTTGGAGATATTTTAACTAATAAAAAACTCAAACTTATTTCAGGAGTTGGTATTTTGATCTTGCTGATTTTCACCTTTAAATGGGCAGGTGGAATTATTACCAATTTGCCCGCATATTATCATCATGGTACCTGGTTTTTTTTCTGGGCCATAGGATTATCCACAATCTGGTCAATCAGTTTGAGTCTTTTTCCAAAAGAAATTATTCAAAACCCTGTTGGAACATATATTCGCTGGCTGGGCAAAAATGTCACCCTGATCTATATCATTCAATGGATAATCATTGGAAATATTGGAACCATCCTTTACAAAACCCAAACAGTCAGCCAATCTTTGATTTGGTTTTCAGCTGTTTTATTAGCTACTTCACTACTCACCCTATTAATCCAGCGTAAGTTTACATTTCGTATTTAAAACCTAAAGCAATCCTTTTCTGCGAAGCATTGCAGAGGCATCCGGCTCCTGTCCGCGAAACTGCATATACAATTTCATTGGATCTTCCGTTCCACCTTTTTCAAGGATATTTTTGCGAAAAGCCAAAGCAGTTTCGGGATCAAAAAGGCCATGTTCTTTAAATGCATCAAATGCATCTGCATCCAGCACCTCGGCCCACTGATAACTATAATAGCCCGAACTATATCCCCCTGAAAAAATATGCGCAAAATAAGGCGATCTGTACCGCACCACGATTTCCGGGATCAACCCAATATTATCCATTGCGTCTTTTTCAAAAACATTGGCATCCTGCAAATCGGTTGTTTCAAGGGTATGCCATGCCATATCAAGGTAGGCGGCAGCAGTAAATTCAACGGTGGCAAATCCCTGGTTGAAATGTTTGCTCGCATTCATTTTATCGATTAATTCATCGGGAATAGGTTCACCGGTTTTATAATGCAAAGCATAGGATTTTAACACCTCCGGCTCAGCAGCCCAGTTTTCCATAATCTGGGAGGGAAGTTCAACAAAATCACGTGATACTGCAGTACCTGAAAGCATTTCATAAGTACAGTCGGAAAGCATGCCATGGAGTGCATGACCAAATTCATGGAACATGGTGCTTACCTCTTCAAAAGTTAACAATGAAGGCGATTCGGCGGTAGGTTTGGTAAAGTTCATCACCATGGTAATGATTGGCGAAATATTCTCTCCATCTCGTTTTTGCTGTTTCCGGTAGCTGCTCATCCATGCTCCTGCTCGTTTACTTTCACGTGGGAAAAAGTCCATGATTAAAACAGCCTGATGCGTGCCATCGTTATCAAAAACTTCATAAGTAACAGCATCTGGATGGGGTTTAGGGAAATCATCTCGAACTTTGAATGAAAGACCATACAACTTATTAGCCACACCAAACATCCCATTCTTTACATTTTCCAATTCAAAATAGGGTTTCAACTGCTCATCGTCCAAGTCGTATTTTTCTTTCCGCAATTTTTCAGCATAATACCACCAATCCCAGGCTTCCAGTTTAAAACCACCATTTTCTGCATCGATCATTTTCTGCAATTCAGCGGCTTCTGCTTTTGCTACCGGAAGAGCAGCATCCCAAACGCGATCCATGAGTGCATAAACCTTATCAGGAGTTTTTGCCATGTTGTTGTCCAGCACAAAGGCTGCATGTGAATTAAATCCAAGCAGATTTGCACGTTCTGCCCTGAGTGAGGCAATTTTTGCAGCAATCTCTTTATTGTCGCTGTCATTATTGTTATCACCGCGATTTATATAAGCCTTAAAGATCTGCTTACGTAAGTTGCGATTATCGGCATATTGCAAAAAAGGTATCAGACTGGGTTTTTGTAAAGTAAACATCCAGGCTTCATCCATTCCGGCTGCTTTTGCATCTGCGGCACCCATATCAACCACAAAATCCGGCAAGCCAGACAAATCACTTTTATGCTTAATTACCAATTGGTAAGCATTGGTTTCATTGAGCAGGTTTTCACCAAACTCAACCGTAAGAACCGATAATTCTTTGTTGATCTCACGATAGCGCTCTTTAGCTTCTCCCTGCAAATTTGCACCTCCACGCACAAAACCCTCATAAGTTTCTTTTAGAAGCATGGCTTGCTCAGGGTTTAACTCAAGTTCATCACGCCTTTCATAAACCGCTTTCACTTTTTTAAAGAGATCCTCATTCAGTGCAATATTATCACGATGCTGGGCGAGCAAAGGGGCCACCTCTTTTGCGATCGCTTTAATGGAATCGTTGGTATTAGCCGAAGAAAGATTAAAAAATACCGAGCTGACTTTATCAAGCAATTCACCGCTTTGATCAAGCGCAACTATTACATTTTCAAAAGTCGGCTCTTCATCACGATTTATGATTAAGGCTACCTCATCCGATTGCTGATTTATTCCTGCTTCAAAGGCAGGCAAATAATCTTTGTTCTGAATTAAATCGAAAGGCGGAACTTCAAAAGGTGTTCCGTATTCCACGAAAAATGGATTGTTATTTTTCATATTATCCTGATATGTACATGCTGACAGGTTCAACAACAGAACCACCAAAAGGATCATTGACACTCTCATTTTTTTGAATTTTTAAGATGGTCAAATTTAGAAATCTTTAACTGTATAAAACAAAATACCACCTGCAATTTTACAGGTGGTATTTCTGAGTTTACAAATAAGAATTATCAGATCACTTTTTACTCACTTCCTCAATTAAAATAATAAATCATTGAGCATAATAATTTTATATCAGGTTATCAGTGAATAAATATTTTTTGAGTAATATTTTTATTATTGTCAGAAATAGTGACCAAATAGAGTCCGGTTTCAAGTCGGATACTAATTTGATTTTCCGATCCCTTGATCTCCTTTTTCAAGAGCAGCTTTCCGGTAATATCAATGATTTGGACTTCATAAAAATCTGATTCACTTAAATTAATCAGATGAAGGTTTTCGCCATCTGCAAATACCTTCACAGTAGCCAGGGGAATATCATTGATTTCCATCGGATTAAAATGCAATACAAAACGATCCGGTATTTCAGGCACATAGGTAAAAGAATAGGGTTCTTCACTTATTTTAAATAATGTGTTAGTGTATTTATCCTCAAGATATAATTCATGAGCCCCGTTATTTTCAACTACCTGTATACTCAGGCTAACACCTGTTTGATTATACGTTACGCTTAATGGAATATCTGCTTTTTCAGGGATGCAATTTGTGGCTAAAGCAGTTGACCCATAAGTGAAAATTTGAGGAATATCTTCATTTTTTGAAAAAAGCTTGTACGCATCGTATTGGGGATCGAATGCTTCTGTTGATTCCGTTAACAGGGCAACATTGGTTTCGTCAGTATAGCTGCCATCAAACACTGAAAGTTTGATCAGGTTTGGGTTTTCGGTTCCCTGTTTAAGATATGAAATATCCGAATGAACCCTTACATCGTTAGTCATTTTTAGGGTGCCATACGTGGGATAACCAGAACCGGGATCGGTTACTTTCACAAAAAAACCTTGTGCCGGTGGAATATATCTGCTACCCCCGTTTGTTGAAAACCCGGTTCCTGATGTATAGGTAGCCCAGTTTCCAGAACCGTTATAAACGTATGTAGTGGCATCAATACCCGTTTTAGTCCACCCACCGGATGCTTCCCAGTCGATTGAAGAGAGAAAAGGATTACCTGCCAAATTCCAGCCCCGTTCGGCTCCTCCTGGGTTTGATATGATCAGGTTGTTGTCAGCACCTGTAAGCCCCGTGGAAGGTGTCCCTTCAAAGGTGAAAGTATATGAACTTATCGCTGGAACAGCATTTGCACCGTCAACCCAAACCATATAACCTTCCATTGGATTGAGGCCAACATCTGTAGGTATAATATAAGAATAACCGTAGGTTTCCTCATTGTTTTCCAACAGATAAATATCAGGGTCACCTGCTCCGGGCAGATCAAACACTCCCGAAAGCAAATTGTTAAACGGAGGTGAAAAGCTGCACCATTGATCGGCAGGGAGGTAGCGTTCAGTTCGCCATATACCATCACCTAACAGCACCCCTCCATCTATCAGGCTTCCTGTTCCATTTACATCACTTTGGATATATAATGTACCATTATTAATCAGATTTCCAAGTACATCAAACCCGTTTACAGGGGGAATAGTGGCCATTGCTCCTGTACCTATCACCAAATTATTGCACGACCAGGGTTCATAAATATTTGAATATATCATCGGAGAAACACCGCCATTTATAGAATATATTCCAACATTGTCCCAGGGTTGGGGTTTTTCGCCAAGGCTCCAGTTGGTTTCTTCAGCCCAATAATCATAGGTAGTGCTGAGCCACATATTGTAGGCATTTGATGTAGTCCAATTAGGCGTACCATCAAAGTTGATTTCATAGGTATCGCCAGCTCCAATGATTGGCCAAAACCATTCAGAAAAATCGATGGTTATTTCTACGTTTGTATTATCGCCAATCAAATGATCCTGTTCTTTACCAGGGGTGGTAATACTTACGGTTTTACCAATCAAGGCATCAACCGTCCAACTGGCATCATAATCCCTGAATTTAACCTCATAGTCGGTCCAATCAATAGTGCCGGATAAACTGCTGCTAAATCCTGTGCATGTACCATCATTTCCATTTCCTGTATAATCCGGGAGTTCTGAGCCAAAATTGTTATCAAAAGTGTAATAAGCCACCAGTCCTTCCTCATTCCCGGTGAGGTTTTTGGTCATATTCTCACGGATATCTCTGGCTGTTTGCACATTGTTCCAAAGACATACATCGTCAATTTTGCCAGCGAAAAATTCACCGCCTGCCCCCAATCCAATTTTTAATGGGTCGGAAGTAGCGGCAGGAATGGCGGTATGGGTAAAACTTTGAATAAAATTTCCATTGGCGTAAAATGAGATTAAACTGGCACTCCTGTCAACAACCATGGCAATATACACCCAGGTATCCTGGGGGATTGAATATGAACTTTCGTGCGTTTGCCAGGTACTTCCATCGCCTGTGCCACCACTTAAGTATCCGCTGGGATTGATCCCCATGTGCCCCTGACTTTCTCCTCCAAATCCATGATAAACAATGCCTTGCCAATTTGTACCAGTAGCCGGATTTGAGCTGCAGATCCATGCAGCATAGGTAAAGCTTCCGCTACCACCTAAATTGAAGTTGCCACAATCGATATAATTGCTGCTTCCATTCAGGATTAGTGCATTTTTTGGTCCGAATAGCGCGGCAGAGGTCTTCCATGAATAATCATAGAGATTTACAAGTGTCCCATTGTTTGAACCTGCGATATCTGGCAAAAATGTACCGGAAGATTGATTAAACTGGTAATATGCCAGTAAATTATCTTCCGTACCGGACAGTTCCTTATAAATACCTGTTCTGATTTCTGACTCTGTTCTTACATCACCCCAAATCCTCACTTCATCAAGCTTTCCATCTAACATTCTACCTCCTGGGTCACCTGTTGATCTTCCAAGATTCAGATTTTGCGAGGCATAAATGATATTATATGAATAATTAACTGATTTTACCTCAACTCCATTTACATACAGTTTAACATTGCTACCGTTATAAACGGCCGCCACATGCTGCCACTTATTTAAAAGCAATACTCCTGTTGCAGTGGTTGATGCCCAGTTATAGCCACCGGAATATCCAAAGGTAAAATCCAAATCACCACCAGGCCCGCCATACCTGAAAACATAACCTTCGCTATTAACACCGCTCCACGAATCATTTGCAGCTATGGTATTTTGCCAGGAGTAAGTTTTAAAATTATATGGATAAATCCAGGCCTCAATGGTCATGGTGTTGTCAGTGATCTTTAAAGCTGCGCCTGAACCGCAATCCACATAACCGGATAAGCCTCCAAATTCGAGGCAATGGTTTTGGGTATATCCCGAAATAAATAGTATTATCAGGACTGACAGGGAAAGAATTCTTATGGGTTTCATAATCTTTTCTTTTGGTTTGACAGGGTGGACAAAGGCAGTGTTTGGGTTTGATCACTGCTTTTATCATATTTATTTTACATATGCTTTTAAAGTGTTTGTTGCATTGTGATTGTTTAATGTTCCCAAATAAATTCAGATTTTTGAATATCCTGATCAATATCAATCCACACACTACCTATTCTTGAGATTTGATATCCCGTACCCTAGGGCTTCATTTGCATGAGTACCAAGGCCATTATTTACATTATTCATTATTACCAAAATCATTTTCTGGATTTAACACTTTGAGTTTAGCACTTTACAGTTCATCCAGTTAGTCTACTTCTATTTTATATTCAGCAAATTGGTCCTGCCCCATTTCATTA